>Ga0209635_10002786_pt1 | contig 13514 bp, 15 predicted proteins | sample DeeMarSWOR230_32_FD_187463 | JGI IMG/M metagenome (GOLD analysis project Ga0209635, IMG submission 187463) | Marine sediment microbial communities from White Oak River estuary, North Carolina - WOR-2-30_32 (SPAdes) (version 2) | ecosystem: Environmental > Aquatic > Marine > Intertidal zone >...
CTTCCGATAAGTCGTGGGCTAAAGGCTTCTAGCATCTGCATAATTTCGAGAGCTTCTCTTCGCATCTGAGCCAGCCTCTCGTGCCTTGATGAACCTTCCCTTTCGGCTGCAATTGCGTCGAGTTCCCTAGCAACTTCTAGATTGGCTGGAAGTATTCGCGCTCCTAAAAATCCTGCCGCTCTCTTTTTGGCTTGTTTGTATTCTTTCTCTTGAGACGTATAAAGCAGTAGAGCAGCTTCCCGTGCGACTTTCCTCTTTAAAGATGGTGAACGTGAATTGCCTTTCTTCAAGAGAGGTCGTCTTCCTTCAGAAGACTGCAAGTGTAGATCTCAGAGTAGTTTTCATCCAGCCATCGGAGGCTGAGCAAGCAGTCTGGACTTTCGTATGCCAACATGGCGGATGGGTGTGATCTTCTTTGCTTCGTTGTAGACATCGGATGCGATTTTTCCAAGCACTACCTCTTGAACGAATTGGTCGAAAGTGAGTTCTGCTGCTTTTTTTGCAACGATCTGCTTCATGATATTGCGGATAATCTGTTCCTGTGTAGTCTTTATTCGCGCTAAGGTGAAGGCAGAAACAGCAACTCGTATGATATAGCCGTCCTGGGTCGATGCATCGATGATCTGATCTACTCTTGTTGTTCTCCTGCGAACAAGACTTCTCAAATAGTCTCGAGAGTACTCGTGACCCTTGAAGACGGTGTGTGCTCTCTTGCCTTCAACCTTCAAGACTTGAAAATACATCTTCAGATACTGGTGGGCAAAGTCGTTAGTCAAATCATAGAGCGTGGCGTCCATGATTCTCCCCACCAATTTGTCTGGGTCATCGGCTGGGATCGAACCGAGTTCGGTATTGCCAAAATAGGACGGAGAAGTGACTGCATACCAAGCTTTGCTTCGCCACTTGTCACGTACACGTCTTTTTGAAGACAAGACGAACCTCCGTTGTGACGGAAAATCTAGCACAGAAGTATTAAAAGGTTTATTATTTCAGATGAGGACAAGAACATTAGAGGTCGGGACTCTCATGCCCTCAGCTTTTCAATGCCGTCCATTAAAGGCCTCAAGACCTTCGGAATGATGACAGACCCCTCCTTCTGCTGGAATTGCTCCAAGATCGCCATCATCGTCCTGCTCGTAGCGAAAGCAGTGTTATTCAGAGTGTGTACAAATCCGATAGGCGCCTGTCCTTCCTTCTCCCTGTATCTTATGTTAAGCCTTCTCGCTTGATAATCCGTGCAATTGGAGTTAGAGCCAGCTTCCCTGAACTTTCCGTCAGCCATCCAAACCTCTATATCGTACCTTTTCGCGGCTATGGTTCCTATATCTCCTGTGCACACATCAACCACATGGTAATGCAAACCGAGCTGCTGATAGAGTTCCTCAGAATTTCTCTGAATCTCTTCATGAAAATGCCAAGACTGTTCGGGCAAACAGAAGATGAATTGTTCGACCTTGTTGAAATGGTGCATTCTAAACAAGCCCTTAGTATATTTCCCGTGAGTCCCAACTTCTTTTCTGAAACAAGGGCTCACTCCAACAAGTTTCATCGGTAGATCCTTCTTGTTTAGAACTTCATCCATGAACATGGCTCCCAGCGGATGCTCACTTGTTGCGATCAAATAGCTATTTGTCCCAGCGACATAGTACGTAACCATCTCGAAGTCTTCGAAATCTATCATTCCCTCATAGGCTCCTCTCTTTATCATAAAAGGCGGTTCAATAAGAGTGAAACCTCTCTTCATCAAGAAGTCTATGGCAAACTTCTGAATAGCCAGGTCAAGCAGTACCAGCTCATTCTTCAGGTAATAAAAGCCGTGTCCTGAGACTTTGGCAGCCCTTTCTGCATCTATCAAGTCCAAATTGAGGGCGATCTCCAAATGACTTCTTGCCTTGAAGTCAAACCTCCGAGGTTTACCCCATGTTCTTATGACGACGTTGTCATCTTCATCCTCTCCGTAAGGAACCGAGTCGTGCAGAAGGTTAGGAAGTTTCACCAGAATCCTGTTAACCCTTTTCTTGTAGCCGTCCGCTTGAGTCTCTAACTTCTTTATCTTGTCTGGTAGTTCCCGAACTTCTTTCATCTTATGGTCAACGCTCTTACCTTCCTTTTTAAGTCGGGCTATTTCTTGAGTCATTGTGTTTCTCTTTCTTCTAAGATTATTGCATCTTTGAATTAATTCTCGCCATCTTGCATCATATCTTAGAACATCGTCTATCCATCTGAGTTTCTCGGGCTCTCTTCTGTTTTTCAGGTTTTCTTTTACGCTGTCTGGATTTTCTCTGATGAGTTTGATGTCCAACATATTTGACGCCTTTGGTCTGTGGTGTATCGAAAGAATAATATTAGGCTTTATCTTTCACCTTTGTTCTCAAGCGCACTCATAAAAAGCCTCGAAAGTGCTTAAACGCGTAGTTTGGCAAGAATTTGCGAGAGAATGTTTCGCCAAAAAGAGTGGATTATTCGCCGAAACTGCTACGAACGCGCCAGTACTTTTCTGCATTTTTTACAATGCAAACTCGCGAAGATTCCGAAATCTCGCAGATGTAGGAATCGAGTAAGGCTTCACAAAGCATATATTGAAAAACGCCATTGTGGAACAAAAGAACGGGGAATGAAAATTGGGAAGAGAAGCAGTCTTTCGAATGATGTTAGTGCTACTGCTGGTAAACCCGCTAATGTTGTCATACGACATCCGACCAGTCAAAGCTCAGCCAACCACGATCAGAGTCCCCGAGGACTACCCAGCGATTCAAGAAGCGATAAATGCAGCCACCCCAGGGGACACAATTTCTGTAAGCAATGGAACATACTACGAACACATAACTGTTAACAAGTCTCTGACGCTCGCTGGAGAAAGCCGATGCACAACAATAATCGATGGCAGTCTAAATGGAACCATTATTGAACTAGTTGCCGATAATGTTCAACTCAGTGAGTTCACAATTCGAAATGGAAAACGCGGCATCCTCATACATTCTGGTGGAAACACTCTCTCTCACAACAATATTACCATGAACGAGTTTGAGGGTGTAGCAGTAGAGAACTCCATAGGCAACGTCGTGGCGAACAACATGATAGGCTTCAATGGTGAGGACGGCATCTACATGATTAACACAAGCAACACTGCTTTGCTGAGCAACTTAATAGCCTCAAACAATTGGACTGGAGTACACATAGAAGCCTCATCTAGCGATATTATATACAACAACACACTGTGTAACAATACAATTTTCGGTCTACGTCTAGACGATTCCACCAATATGTCTGTCGTCGGGAACACCCTTTATTGGAACGCGAAGGCTGGAGTTAATTTTTTCAACCTCACTAACAGCCCCTTCCATCATAACAACTTCCTAAACAGCACCGAACAGATAGACAGCGACGATTCACTCAATTGTTGGGATGATGGTTACCCTTCCGGCGGGAACTATTGGATCGATTACCATGACACAGACTCTTATAGTGGTCAAGGTCAAGACGAGACAGGCAGCGACGGCATAGGAGACGTAGCTTATGTCAACATCGACAATGTCAATCAGGACAACTACCCTCTCTCCGGTCCGATCTGCTTCTTTGACGCTGGCGTTTGGAACGGTGCATCGTGTAGTGTTCATGTAATTAGCAACTCTACAGTTTCAAAGTTTCAACTCAGCGAGGCCAAAAAAACAATAAGCTTCGACATTGCGGGTGATGCTGGCTTGGGTTTCTGCAGAGTAACAATACCAAATATCATTGTTCAAGACCTGTGGAAAGGCAACTACGAAGTTCTGGTTGACGGGGAAAGCCCCCTTGTGACGGATAGATGGACAGATGAAACATACACATACGTATACTTTACATATCTCCATTCCGAACGCACAGTGGTGATTCAATCATCTGATTACACACCACCAATCATCTCTGTAATTTCCCCCGAAAACAAGTCATATTCTGCGGAAAATGTTTCTCTAGTTTTCGCTGTGAATGAATTACCATCTTGGATCGGCTACAGCCTGGATGATCAGATGAACGTAACCATCTTTGGCAACACTACTGTAGTTGCTTTGTCTGATGGAGCCCATGTAATAACGATGTATTCTAATGACACTGTTGGAAATATGGGCGTCTCTGACACCGTTTTCTTCACCGTTGACACTTCGTTTCCAGACGTCAGACTTCTTTCGCCCGAAAATAGGACTTACACAGCAAGTTCCGTTTCTCTGAGCTTTTCCATTAACGAATCAACCTCATGGATTGGTTATAGTCTAGACGGGCAAGAGAACGTTACGATTACCGGAAACACAACTCTCTCTGGGCTAACAGCAGGATTACACAGCCTTTGCGTCTATGCAAATGATACAACGGGTAACATGGGAGTCTCTGAATCGGTCTACTTCACCATAGAAATACAACAGGAGGCTTTCGCTCCATGGGTAGCAGTAATTGCAGTTACAATATCAGTAGTTGTTCCAGCTGTTTCAGTCTATTTTCTGCAAGTCAGAAAGAAAACGAAAGAGTAAACTTGAACCTTTCTGAAGCAGATACGAAAACTGGTGTTCTAGGTGAAACGATGCTTGTTTTGGACAATCATATCATTTTGATGGCTGTCTGGTCCAACTATTCTGAATGCAACAGGCAAGATTATCGCTAGAGGTTTCAGCAAACTCAACAATATACGAACGCGTGGTGAAGATTGAAAGGCAGATATTTAGATTCTCAATGTTTTCTAGGACTTCACCGCAGTGAACGCTTTTTCGGCAATGGTAACACATGCCAAGAGGTCGTCTATTGATGCGATGAAAGTTTGCAGTCGTGTTTCACATTCAATTCGTGTGTACACCTTTTTTTTCTGTCTGGTTGTTCTTACGAACAAGCCCGGAGGAAGCTCAACGTTATCTGGCGATACCGCATTCGCGACTGCCTTTGCTTCTCTGGCAGCATTATATGCAAGAGTAAATTCAGCCTTCAAGTGGCCTTCCTTCGAGCTGTTTCTTGACAAGGTTGTCCACAAGTTTAATGAACATATCCACGTCTTTGATCGGCACCTGCGCGCCAGCTGCGATGTTGTGTCCGCCACCTCTTCCAGAGTACTTCTCAGCTGCAATCTTCAAGATCTCGCCGAGGTTCAAACCCTTCTCTACAAGTAGATCCATGGTTCTCGCCGAGAATTTTGCGAATTCTTCTCCTGAAACCGCAGAATACGCTATCAAGGGTTTCTCCAGTTTGGGCAAGTTAGTGGAAAGAATGGAGGATATGGTTCCAATCATCTTGTCGTCGATTATGCCTTCACCATGAGCCACGTAGATGCTATTTAACTCTTCTAAGCGTCCGGGTTTTTCAGTCAACCAACCTAGATATTTCGTGATTGTACTTCGATATTCGTCCAGTACCTTCTCGGCATCCTCCAAAGCAGAGCCTCTGTCGCCCATGCAAATGGATACTCCGACGCCTCCTTTACCCATTCGTCCAGTGGAATTGAGTAGAACCGAAAATTCTCGAGCATCTCTTAGTGGCGTCCAAGGTTCCTCATGAACCAACGTGTAAACACGCCCAACTAGATTTAATGCAGCATTGCCAGAGAGCCCTTTTGAAGCGAGGTGCTCTGCCAGTGCCGAACACAGCTTCTTTTTCTCCTCTTCTGAAAGGTCGCGTAGTGCCCGCCATTTGTCTCCTTGCTTAGGGGCTATTCCTATGCTTGCAAGAAAAGCCACGCTTCGGTCTTCTTGGCCGCTTATGTCTGGAATGAAAGGAACAGTCGTATAAGCCAGCGCCTTATGGATTGGGCGGGTTTCTCTACCGAAAAACAGAAGGTCAGTCTCAGTCCTCAAACCTCCTGTTGCCTCCGCATCTTCAACTATCATCTTGTTGGCTCCACCCAGCTCCCTTGACGAGTATTTGTCTTGTAAGTCTCCGAGTGCTCCCACAACTGCAATTGGAGCTAGATCCATGTTGGCATCATTGAGGGCTTTGGCCACCAAATACGCTACTCCAGCGCCGCTGAGGTCTCGCGAGCCGTCGATTTCGTGAAGATGAGGGTTAACGTGAACAAATGTGGGAGAAGCCTCTTCTGTAATTTGATGATGATCAAGTATTATTAACGGGTTGTCAGCCAACTGGCGGTTTAACACGTCGAGGTTGCCACTTCCGAAGTCTGCAAGTATGATTAAATCAGGCTTGTCTGCAGCAATGCTCCCTGCAACCTTTTCGTCTAACCATCTTTCGATTCGAATGCGGAAAATCGCGCCTAGTCTTGCAAGAGCCTTCCCGACTATTCCAGCTGCGCTTAAACCATCCGCGTCCAGATGAGAGACAACATAAATAAACTCACGGTTTTCCACTGTTTTCAGAATTCGATCTGCAGCCTCTTTCGCGCTGCCCAGAAGAGAGTCAAGTTGCTTTTTGCTGACGGCGTCTCTAGGCATGAATACCCCTATCTGATAGAGGCGGTTTTCGCTTCATATTTCCAATCTGGCGGAAGTACGCCTTCCCGCTTGTAATGGCGCGAAAGCTTGTAGATTTTCGATTCGATGATTTGAAGCGCCCGTTTGTTTGGTTTATCTTTCCTGTTCCTTTCAAGATGCACATACAGCCGACTGGCTTTTGTCAACAAGTTTTCTAAATCTTCTGGAACAGAAGGAGCAAGTCCGGCATCCTTCATGAGTTGAGTTACTGCTTTTCCCATAATAGGCTTAACCAGCGGGATGCCATATTGGTCTCGGAGGATGGTTCCGATTCTGCTCGGGCTATGACCTTCTTTAGCGAGTTTGATTACTAAGGCTTCCACTTCCTCCGGGGTGTATCTACACCATGTCGGTGGTCTTTTGCTCACCGGTCGGATTGAGTGGGATCTTCCCTTTTCAGTCTTTGGCAACTTTTCTCCTCCGAAGACTTCGTAAGAGCGAAGACTCGCCCGTATTTAAAACCTTCGTTATGTAGACCTATACCACGTGGCAAACTTCCGTAACGCTTGAGCTCTGTGCGAAAGCTTGTTCTTCTCAGTGGTTGGCATTTCAGCAAAGGTTCTACCGACGCCATCCAGCGGCTCGAAGATTGGGTCAAATCCGAAGCCTTGTTTTCCGCGCTCTCCTAAGGAGATATTGCCTTCAACTTTGCCGTGAAAACATTTTGGAGAACTCTCCTCAGCGCTGTAAAATGCAACTGTCGAATAGAAGTAGGCGCTTCTTTCATCGACGCTTTCCATAAGTTTAAGAATGCCTCCTGTTCCGATGGTTCGATAAACATAGGATGAGTATGGCCCCGGAAAGCCATTTAATGCCCTTATAAAGAGCCCGGCATCTTCAACCAAAACTGGCAAGCCGGTTTTCTCTACCGCATCTTGAACGCTGGTTTTTGCAATTTCCTCTAGATCATTGCTTTGAATCTCGACGGCTCCAATCTTTAACATAGCGGCTGCAACCCGTTGTTCAGCAAGCACTTGGCAGGCTTCACTGAACTTGTGGTAATTGGTTGTTACAAAAAAGGCTATCTTACCTTTCAGAAACATAGCGTCCTCTCCTCTCTATTTCCTGAATCTTTTTAAGCACATCTTCTGCAGCTTCTTTGCCAACAACCTCGGAGTAACTAGCCATGACAACCTCAAGACATTCTTTTGCATATCGATAATGCGTGCTTTGCAGAGCCCGTTTCATAAGATGCAGATCCACACCCCTCGCTTCCACTTCATTGGATTGCTCACTCAATCCGAAATCAACAAGGAAGACTCTGCCGTATGACGTCAGGATCATGTTGGACGTAGTAAGGTCGCCATGAACGATACCGTGATTGTGGAGACGCCCAATGAGTATGCCGATGCGATGACAGAGATCTGTTCGTTCTACCTGTGAAATGTCATTTAGAATCTGTTTGACTTGTTTGCCCTCAATGAACTCCATGATTATGTTGGCGTCGTCTATGTCAACAAGGTATATTGTTGGTGTTGGAACACCGGCTTCCTTTGCTCTGTGAATGATTTGAGGCTCATGTACAGTGCGGTGAATCCGGATTGCGTCGTCAAGAGTTGAAAGCCGGTAGGCCTTAGGAAGCCGCCGCTTCATGATTACCTTTAGTCCATGCCATTCATCCAAGTATAAGTTGGCTTCAGCGCCCTTCTTCAGAAGCATCCTGGCTAACCTCCAACCCAAGGTGCATAAACCTCGTCTAACCGCCACTTCAGCTTGACAAAGCTCTTCTCAATGGGTGTCGATAGCCCTCGCTGAAAGGCGAGTACCCCGGTCCACGCAATCATGGCGCCGTTATCTAGGGCAAACTGCTTCGGGACTGCACAAAATCTGGCGTTATGTTCCTTGGCGATAGTTTCCAACATGGATTGCAGCCGCCTGTTAGCACCAACTCCTCCAGTTAGAAGAAGCTCTGGTTTCTTCGTGTGCGCCAACGCTCTTTCTGTGACTTCAGTTAGCATAGAAAACGTGACTTCCTGCAAGCTGTAACATACATCTTCGAGGCGATAGTTCCCATTCCGAAGCAGATTCATGGCTGCTGTGAGCAGGCCGCTAAACGACAAATCCATACCTTTGACGGAGTAGGGGAGGGAAATCAGGTTTTGACCCTTGGCAGAGAGTTTCTCCACCAGAGCACCAAGCGGCTCACCAACCTTTTGACGTAGACCAGCCTCTCTGGCAAACACGTCAAGGCAGTTTCCTACAGCGATGTCTAGAGTTTCGCCGAAAATTCGGTAACGCTTGGCTTCAAAGGCGGCGATTATCGTGTTTCCCCCCGAGACATATAGCGTCAAAGGGTCCTTGGCGCCTGTTACGAGTTTACCTATTTCAATATGCGCAACACAGTGATTAACGCCCACTAGTGGAACGTGAAGATAAGATGCTAAAGCACGAGCCGCTGTTGCACCGGTTCGAAGGCAAGGTCCCAAGCCAGGTCCTTGAGAAAAAGCGATCATCCTAATTTCATGCGGTTGTATTCCAGCCTTTCGCAAAGCTTCGCCCAAGGTTTTTCCGGCTACCTCTGCGTGATGCCTAGCTGCTTCTCGTGGGTGAATTCCGCCTGTTTTAGGCATAAACATGCTAGTTTCATTGGCCAGAATTTCGCCTTGGAATGAAAGGATTCCGACACTGAAGTCATCCGCTGTGGACTCTATACCTAAGCAGTAAGAATCAGCTTTACTCCTCGTTGTCAAAGCTCTCACCGTGCTTCATGTATCTGTCTCTACATGCAGCCTTTTATTGTTAAACTGCCCTTATTTATATAGTAGAGAACAACAGGCCCAGAGGATTCGATTAGTATGCCTAAGCGGGATGACCTCGAGTACAAAGCCTTACACTTCATCGTAAACACGGGAAGCCAAGGTGTGCTGCAGTCCAGTCTATGGCAAAAGCTTGGCGCCAGCAGCCGCGAAGGCTCAAGAATTGCTCTGAAACTGGAGCACAAAGGCCTAATATTACGGGAAAAGGAGCTCTTCGGAAGCAGATGGACCTATCGGCTTTATCCGAAAAGACGACCTGCATCCATCAACTCTATCATTAACTGCCCATGCCTAATGTGCCCAGACGACGCTCGCTGTGGAGCCTGGGGCTCAGTCTCACCTTATAAGTGCGAAAGATTGACGGAATGGATTCTAAGCTTGGCACACAGCAACGCTAACCCTTCTGGTGAAAGCTAATATTGCCAAAAGCTTGGGTCAGAGAAAGACAACGAGATTACTATCACCGTAAAGCAAAGGAAGAGAAGTACAGGTCGAGAGCAGCATACAAGTTGCTTGAAGTGGCAAGAAAATACGAGTTCGTTAAGTCTGGCGACGTCGTTGTTGATTTGGGAGCTGCCCCAGGAGGGTGGATGCAAGCAGCGAGGAAAATCGTGGGTGACCAGGGCTTTGTTCTGGGTGTTGACATCGAATTCATTGAGCCTCTTGGTTTTTCCAACGTTCAAACCTTGGTTGGCGACGTCACCGATTCTCAAATAGCAGATGACATCAAAGAGCTTCTTCCCCGCCCAGCAAACGTTGTGATTTCAGACGTTTCACCGAACATCTCTGGAGTTTGGGAATTGGATCATGCACGACAGATCGACCTCGCTCAGAGGTCATTGCGGATTGCAAAAGATATTTTGAAAGTTGGAGGAAGCCTGTTCGTCAAGGTTTTTCAAGGTGACATGCTGCAAGGTTTTGTAGGAGACATTAGGCGACACTTTGGCTTTGTGAAGCTGGTGAAACCGAAGGCGAGTAGAGCAAAGAGTGCGGAAATCTTTGTTCTCGGGATGCACATGTACTAGAAGTAGTGAGTGCTGGTCGTCTAGATAGCCAATTCTGCCTCTCTAATGCTGCTTTTCTCATTTATTCTTTCAGCGGTATAATAGGAAAGCTCTTTAAAGTGAGCATCGGTTAGAACCTGTCTTGCTCTGGCTAGGATTTCGAGGCATATATCTTTGAAAACAAGATCGGCGCATCCATTCTTGGCGTCGTCGATCAGCTCTTTGCAAGCCATAAGGAGCACTTCGCTCAAAATTCCTCACCTCTGCCATAGTCTCAAAGCTGTGCTCCATTATAGTTTGCGACTTTGGAATCTGAATTCTGAAAACGAATCGATAGTATGTATAGATGGATTCTTCCAGATAATCTGAAGCGATTCAGGTTAGGAGCATTGTCAGAGAGGGTATGGAAATGGACAAGCGAATATAAATACCCAGAATCAACAAGCCAATTGAGACCGCGATCATGACATAGTCTGCACTCTTCATCTTAAGCACGTAGAGGTTGGTGCGTTTCTTAGTTGCCCCCCACGCCCGTGACTCCATTGTCTCAGCAAGTTCAAGACTACGCCTGATAGCGCTTACAATAAGGGGGATCAGGACAGGGATGTAGTTTCTCACCCGCTTGAGGAAGTTGCCCCGTTCAAGCTCCAGACCTCTGGCTTTCTGGGCATCCATAATTGTCTGTGCCTCTTCAGCTAAGACTGGAACAAAGCGAACTGCTGTGGTGAAGGCAAAGCAAAACTCGTAGGGCACATGGCTCTGCTCGAGCGCTAGACTGAGATGGTCAGGGGAAGTTGTTAGAAAGAAGACCGAGAAAGATTCAACGAGCACCAGAAAGCGGAGAGACATGGCGAGGGGATATTCCCATGGGGACATGGAGGTAGGATATGTGCCACCGAAATACGCGAGGGCGAAGTTGACAATAAAGATGAAGGATGCTAGAAACGAGGCGCCCTTCAATGACCGTATCCACTCTCGCTGCACACTTGCTACAAGCACAAAAGGGATCTGGATTAGAAACAGAAAGATAAGGGGCAAAACCTCAAAGAAAGCAATGGCTATTCCAAAGATAACCAGCACGTAGAGGAACTTAACTCTAGGGTCCAGTCGATGAATCGACGAGGAAACACGCCTAAACCTGAACCCTTCAAATACGCTCAAAGGACTACCTCTTCCTTAAGAAAGCTGAGCAACAACTTGCCTGCTTCATGGACATCGATAATATCTGTTGGTAACCCGAAGTCGGCTAATCCAAGAAGAATCTGTGTTATCTGCGGAGGCACAATGGAAGCCTTGAAGGCGAGTTCTTTGTTCGTAAGTATCTCTTTTGCCTCTCCATCAGCTACAATTTTTCCTTCGGCCATCAACACGACTCTTGGAGCACAATCTGCTACGAATTCCACATCATGTGTAACCACGACAACCGTTTTTCCTTGGGCATTTAGCTGAACGATAAACTGGCGCAGCTTTTCCTTTTGCTCAAAGTCTTGCCCGATTGTAGGCTCATCGAGAACGACAACCTTGGGATCCCAAGCAAGCACAGAAGCCAAAGCTAGTCGCTTTCGTTCCCCTCCACTTAGCATGAAGGGGGAGGTCTGACGATACTGTTCTATGTCGAGTAGATTGAGCGCCCAGTTTGCTCGGGTCCCAACTGTCGCCTCGTCAAACCCAAAGTTTTTGAGAGCGAAAGCAATCTCTTCTTCAGCGGTTTCGCAAAACAGCTGATGATCAGGATTCTGAAACACAAACCCAACTCTTCGTGCAAGGTGTGCGATGCTTTCTTTTCGTGTGTTCACACCATCAACTAAAATATCGCCTTTGGTAGGCTTCAACAGTCCATTGAAATGCTTAACCAACGTTGTCTTTCCAGCCCCATTCGAACCCATTATGGCGACAAACTCGCCATCTCGGATGGTCAAGGAAACTCCTCTAAGCGCTTCAACGCCTGTTGGATAGATAAAGCGGACATCCTTAACCTCAATCACGTTTCAGAGCCCCGCGCAGTATTTGAATTGCCTCCTCAGAGTTCACTGGAGCCCCATCGAGGTGAATCCCCCTCTGGCGCAACATGTTCCAGAGTCTGGTTGCTTTCGGAATTCCAACACCGATAAGTCGGGCGCTTTCGGAATCGAACACTTCTCGAGGTCTGCCGTCAAGAGCCACTGTTCCTTCATTCATTACAATAACATGGTTGGCATACTTGGATGCCAAATCTAGACGATGCTCAACGAGTACAACCGTGATTCCTAGCTTCCTGTTAAGTTCGCTGATGACTTCAAAGATCTTTTGTGCACCTAGAGGATCTAAGAAGGAGGTTGGCTCATCCAAAACCATGATTTCAGGTTGCATAGCAAGCACACAAGCAATTGCAACTCGCTGCTGTTGCCCGCCTGAAAGCTCATGAGGGGCCCTTTCCCGAAGCTCTTCTATCCCGGTCATTTGCAGGGCCCAATCTACACGATTGCGCATTTCCTCTCTGGGCAATCCAAGATTTTCAAGGCCGAAAGCAACATCTTTTTCAACCGAAAGCGCGAAGAGTTGATTCTCAGGGTTTTGAAAAACAAGCCCGACAAGGCAAGCCATCTCATAGATCTGATGATTTACCACGTTGAGTCCAACTACAGTTAGTTCCCCTTCAAGCTTTCCTGAATAAAACTGAGGAATTAGCCCGTTGAAGCATCGGCAAAGTGTAGTTTTGCCGCAGCCGCTTGGTCCTGTGAGTATGACGAAGTCTCCCTTCTCAATGGTTAATGACATATTTTTGATGGCAGACTGTGTTCCGCCAGGATACGTGTATGTCAGGTCTCGGGCTTCTATAATGGGCAAGTTGTTGTCGCCACACTATTTGGCAAATGAAGAGCCAATCATTTAAGAGTAGCTACTTAAAAAGGAGTTTTGCCTTGACTCACTGGTGTACTAGACTTGCATTAGTTTGCCTTTCAGAAGCCTCAGGCACCGTTTAAGGCCGGCTTCCGGATCTCGAACTCCATTAGCGCCTGCTGAAATCGCATGCCCACCACCCATGCCGCGCAGGTATTCACCGAGAGGCTTGGCAATGTCTCTGCCAAGATGAACATTAGTCTTTTCATGAAACTCGCGGCTTGCTCGCATGCTAATTTGCACCTCATCGTCGTGCCGACCTGCAACAATTGCTACATGGGCTCCAAGTGCCACCAAAGCGCGGGCAGCCGACGCTTGATAGGCGCTCACATGAGAAAAGGCGATTAGCCAATTGTTGATTCTCGAAAGCCTCACTCTTCTACCGGCCTTGAGACGTGCTATTCGTTCCGAAGGGGTCATTGGCAGAGAGA
>Ga0209635_10002790_pt1 | contig 13500 bp, 14 predicted proteins | sample DeeMarSWOR230_32_FD_187463 | JGI IMG/M metagenome (GOLD analysis project Ga0209635, IMG submission 187463) | Marine sediment microbial communities from White Oak River estuary, North Carolina - WOR-2-30_32 (SPAdes) (version 2) | ecosystem: Environmental > Aquatic > Marine > Intertidal zone >...
ACAATCTTGTTCATTGGAAAGGTTACAAATCCCCAATAATTATTAATAATCTAATGATATTTTTTTAAAGATTATAGAAAGATGCGACGGTTTACAAACTCATTTTTACACGTTGAAAAAAGTGCTCCTGTCTGGAATATACATTAAAAGTATAAGCCGATCTATATTCAATATTTTGTAACTTTAAAAGATTGGAATTTTCTCAATTTGTAATTATTATAGGAAATTTTTATATTATATTAATATATATACTATTATAGAAGGACAAGTAATAATATGAAAAAAGTAATTATTTTAATATTAATCATGATAGTAGGACTTTCATCCTTGTTTAGTGGATGTATTCAATCTGGTACAGGAACATTGATCTTAAAAATAACTGACGCTCCACCAGATTTAAATATCACAAAAGCACTTGTAACGATATCTTCAATACAAGTTCATCTTGGAGCTGGAGGAAATAATAGTACTGCCGGATGGTATACGATTGTGGATGAACAACAAACATTTGATTTAATAGAATTACAAAATGTAACTGATGATCTAGGTATTAAAAATCTAAGCGCTGGGTTGTATACTCAGATACGATTAACTGTTGAAAGTGCTTTAGTTACTATTGATGGAATAGAGCATGATTTAAAAATACCATCAAACAAAGTGAAATTGATTTCTCCATTTGAAATTGTGGCAAATGAAACAACAATCCTAACTCTTGACTTTGATGTTCATGACTCAGTTCATGAAACTGGAAATGATAGGTATATTATGAATCCAACAATAAAGGTAATACAAGGATAGATACTTCTATCTATCCAACTCTTTTTTATTTTTTTATTTAATTTTATTATTAAATTATTGATAATATCCCGTTGGTAAATTATACAGGAGAAAACCTTGTTTTTTTACCAATAAAATCAAGCAGGGGAAAATAAGTGTGTAGACAGTTGCATTCTTATAATTTATTCAAAAATATCATTAGATTATTGATAATTATCAGGGGTTAGTAACCTTTCCGATGAACAAGATTGTACCTGTTTCTTTATGCTGAATTAAGAACATAAAAGGATGATCAGCATTAAATATCACACTTTGAGGGATACTCTTTAAAACCACATGAACAGATGTTGCGCCAGCAGCCTCAGTTCCTTCTTCGTTAACCTCAACGAATGCTTTATGAATTACCTTCTCAATATACAAATCTTGATTGCCAGTCATACCAGAAAAATCAGCATCCATAGTAAAGGGAATTTGCATGCCCATATCAATAAGGTACTCTTTTAATCTATATTCTGTTTCCATAGTGAATTTTGGCAATGATACATCAACGTTTGTCTGGGAAAACGAACCCAGCCAACTGTTTAATACGTCCCTATTTATTATTTTTTCAACATCAGTAATATTGTTTTCCTTAGGAAGGACAATAATCATAGATAGTTCCTCGCCTTTATAGGGCATTTCAAGGATTTGTACATAATCGTTTTCCGTATAGTTCAACTCAGCACCAGAAAGACTCATCATAGGCACTTTAACAGTTTTATCTGGAGAGATTTTAAAATCTAGTTCATTAGTATATTCTCGGTTAAATTGATACAGCCAATCTCCTTTAAAATAGATCGCATTAGTAAGAATCAATTTAGTTAATGGATGAATATCACTACCAGCCAGAAAGTCTTTGATTTTTCCGTTTGTATGTTTTTCTACCCATTGGTTGATTTCCTGGGCAGCTATTTCAGCATTTGAAAAATCAACATCGGTAGCTTTACCCATATAATAGTTATCGATAAAATTTAGATAATTCAATAAGAAAGGATATCCTTCCTGGGTCCATAGGGCATTTGCTGTACTAAGTGTATATTCCTTATGTTGATTCAATAAGTTATAAATTCTTCCGAATGAGCATAACAGGGTTTCATTGTTCTGAGGAAATTGAAGAACATTTTTCATTTCCTCTGCTGTATCATTACTAGATCCTTCATAGGTCATAGCAAGGGCAACAAAGATACTATATGGAGAAAAAAATAGGTTTTCATTATTATTAATATTTAGCCGTTGGTATAAGTCAAAAGAAAAATCGTTTATATAATCAGAAAGAGTAGAAACACTTTCCTCTGAGGCATATGTGTCAATAGCTAAAGGTTGAGATGGGACCTGTGGATAAAAAATAACTGCTATAGCAATAATTGCTACTAAACATGTAATAATTGTTCCGATAATTCCTTGTTTTTTCATTTTTTAACCTCAAGTATATGTTAGATAGTATTTACTATTTAAACGGTTAGAAATTGTTTGGTAAATACCGAACAATACAAGACATCAGTTTTTACAATCCCATTACCTATTTAATAGGAATATTTATATTAATATATCCTTTACTATATTTTATATTCTGTTTTTCACAATGGGATAACAGAACGGGAGTGGAAAAGAAATGAAAAAAACCATCTTGTTTGGAAGCATTATTGTTTGTTTTCTAATAATAATTTCAGGTGTTAATTCAAATTTAGCAGTTGAAATAAAAATAAATAATGATGAAACTGAGTTTTGGGGAGTCTTTGTTTATATCAATGTAGTAACAGATGATCCATATCCAGACCATTTATACGAATCACTAATTTCTGCAAGTAATTGGAATAGCTCCAACATGCTTTATTTACATCAAGAGAATGCCACTAAGCAAGACATAATGAACTCTTTGGACTGGTTGAGATTAAATTCTGATAACAATGATTATGTTCTTTTTGCATTTGCTAGTCATGGGAATATTGATTTTATCGCTCCTTTTAATGCTACTTCAAAAGAAGATTACATCGCTGCTGAGGAGTTTAAAGAAGAACTAGACGCTATAGAGTATAAAGGTATGTGTGTAATATTAGATACATGTCAAAGTGGAATTTATGGAGATAAAATTGAAGGAAAAGACCGTGTTGTATTAAAATCCACATTTAGAAAGGGGGATGGTTGGATAGGAACTGGTGATGGAAAGTGGTATTCCTTTACAAAATTTGTTGGAGACGCTTTTTTTAAAAAAATTGATTATAATAATGATTATATTTGTTCTGCTGAAGAATCGTTAAAATACGCTCAGCAAGAATATATTTCTATAGTAAAAATGGAGCTCCATCCTATATTATGGATACCAAGATTGATAATAGATATACTAATAGGTGTACCTTTAAGATATTTGTCAATTACAATACCATATCCAACATTGAATGATAATTATGATGAAGAATTCCCACTTGTCTACATATAACTCTGTTAGAAATTGAAATAGTAAAATATTTAAGCAAAACGTGTATATAATTAGCACGATTATAATAAACACGATATTAGGAAGTAAAAATGAAAATTAAGATTAAAATAATAAACCTAACACTCTGCATTCTATTACTTATCATAGTATTTCCAGTATCAAAGGCAATAAAAACAAATTGCATTATTAACTATATAGATGATGATTCACCTAGAATATATTTTGTGATTGGTATTGGTATGTATATTGAAGGTGGGACTTGGCCTGTTTATGATGAGATCTGCCCTATTTTTCTCATCAGGTTTGGAAAACCATTAGACTGTCATATTCTTGGATTCAAATGTGGTGAGCGTATCGATTTCGTAGAAGGAGATAAGTTCATTGGGTATTATCCATTTCTTAATCCAATTGGTATAGGCTTTGTTTTTGGGATATGGATCGATATATAAATTAAACTATACATTCAGCTTTGCATTTATAATTTTTTATGACAGAACCACCAATCATAACACTCGTATTCTTTAACTCTTTTTTCAGCTGTCTTAGAATCTGAAGCTGGTGGTATTATAACCCTATCCTTAATTAATTCATTATTGGGCCAATTAGCTGGAATTGCAACATGTTCCCTATCAGCAATCTGAAATCCTTTAATCATCCTAACAAATTCATCCATATTACGTCCAAGTTCCTGGGGATAATATAAAATCGCTCTAATTATTGACTTTGAATCAACAAAAAAAACTGCTCGAACTGTATTTGACCCTTTATTCGGATGAATTAATCCAAGTGTATTTGCAACTTTACCAGTATCTGCAATTATAGGATATTCAATATTTACATCGAGATTTTCTTTAATCCATTGCTCCCATTTAATATGGCTAAAAACTTGGTCGACACTAAGTCCTATAAGTTCACATCCTAATTTCTTAAACTCATTGTAGCGTTTCTGAAAAGCTACAAATTCAGTTGTACATACAGGTGTAAAGTCAGCAGGATGGCTAAATAATATAAACCATTTGCCTTTAAATTCATCGGGTAATTTCATTTTTCCTTTTGTGGTCTGTACTTCTAAATCTGGAAATTTATCTCCTATAAGTGGCATTTTATTTTCCAAAAATTTCACCTCAATATATAAAATTAGCAAGTGAAAAAACAAAAGTATATATTAATATTTCCTTAATAAGTATTAATAATAATTGTAAATAATTTATAATTATTACTTGCTGATTATGATGTTAACAGAGAGGATTGAATATTAGACATGATATATAAAATAAAGCAAAAATTATTTAAATAAATACTTGCTACTTATTAGCAAGGATAATCTAAGTGATAAAAAATGATTATGATATTTAGTCATTATTGTGGATGGCTCTAAAAGCCGTGCAATTGCCCTTCTTAGATTATTAAAAACATCTTTTTGTTGTTCTTATTTAAATATTCTACAGAATTAATTAAATTTATATTTAACCAAATATCAAAAAGATGAAAACTATCATAGGAGATGTGTAAGGAATGTTATTGAAGAAAATCCGAAGTAAGCTTGTAATCATTATCATAATTGAAGTAATATTCTCATTTACTATTTCAGCTGGAGAAATCAGAGAACCAAATCAATCAATAAAAGTTGATCAATTCCAAATAGATGCTGCGAAAACCAGTGGATCGATCTCTGGTAATACCTATTTTGTAGGAGGATATGGTCAAAATAATTATTCGAAAATTCAAGATGCGATAGACAATGCATCTGATGGTGATACTATTTTTATTTACAGTGGTATATATTATGAAAACATTATTGTAGATACATCATTAGATATTATGGGTGAGAATAAAGAGACAACAATAATTGATGGTAGTAAAATAGATGATATAATAAGGATTTTAACTAATGAAGTAACATTGACAGGTTTTACTCTCCAGAATGGTGGATCAAGTCACGTTCATGCAGGAATTGATATTTTATCAAATGAAAATTTCATTTTTAATAATAAAATTTCTTTATGCGGTGTGGGTATTGATCTTTCTAACACTGAAGAAAATGTGATTGAAAATAATACAATAATTGATTCAAGAAAAGATGGTATGAGATTAATAAATGCGAATCGGTCGATTATTCAAAATAATTCATTTTTTAAGAACTGGGGGTCATCTATAGAAATTGCTTATTCAAATGATAATAATATTATTGGTAACTATTTTCTTTTTGGTTATGGAATATCAATTTATGATTCGAATGATAATGTTATTCAATTTAATAGATTTGAAGGTACTTGGAGTCATGGTATAGATATAATTTCTAATAATAATATTATTGTAAATAATGATTTTTTCCATAGTGGAATATATCTAAGAGGAGAATTTTATTCTAATTTTATCCATGATAATATTGTAAATAATAAACCTTTAATTTTCTTGATAGGTGAAGAAAATAAGTTTATTGATAATGCTGGGCAAATATTTTTAATTGAATGTAAAAATATTAATATTTTCGATCAAGATTTATCATATTGTTCTGCTGGAATTTTTATCTCATACTGTGATAATTGTATAATATATAATTGTACTACAATTGATAATGATGTTGCAGGTATTGAGATTAATTATTCTTCAAATATTACTATAGAAAATTGTTACTTTTTTGATAGTAAATTCGAAGGTGCGTTAATTGAATCATGTAATAATGTCAAAATAATTGATAATAATTTTTCTCATAATGGTAGAGATGGGATTAGACAATGGAAATCATCTAACTTGATTATATCTAACAATTTCTTTGAATTTAATGATTGTGGAATTTATATTTTTGAAATTTTAGAAGGTATTTCTATATCTAATAATTTATTTGTAAATAATGAGATTGGTATCCTTTCAAGTTATTGTTATGATATTGGAAATTATTTTTATAATAGATTTGAATCTAATATTATTGGTATATCATTAGGTGGCGAAAGTAGTCAAAGAATATATAATAATATAATATATAAAAATAATCTTTCAGGAATATCTCTATATGGTGTAGATAATAGCTATATAACTAACAATTCAATCATATCCAATAATATTACTGGCATTACCATTGATTCATCTTGTACCCAAAATAAAGTTTTTTCAAATATAATTAAGGATCATATATCTGGAATTGTAATTATGAAAAGCGATAATAATTCAATATATAGTAATATCATTGAAAAGAATTTAAATAGTGTTTTTCTTGAAGAAGCAAATGATAATATTATTCAAAATAATAATATCTTTTTTAGCCCATTTCCTACTAAATTTTTTAATTCTTATAACACAAGTTGGATGGGTAACTACTGGAATAGACCCAGATTCTTTAAGAAATGTATTTTTGGAGTTGATATTTACCTGCCAGGTTATCCCCCAGAACCTCCAACTATCACTCTTTTGATTAATTTTGATTACAATCCAGCTGTTAAACCTTATGACATTCCAATGCCTGAGGTGTAAAAAGATGAAAAAGTCAATAGTAATTGGAATAAGTATTCTAAGTATCTTCATACTTTGCAGTTTAAGTTATAATCCTATTATAGCATATGAACCAATAGAAAGAATAAGTGATGTAAAGGAGTCTAAGTTATCTATTAAAGAAGTATATGAGGTAAAGGAAATATTCAATCAAATTATAAATATGAAACCTCAATTTGATTGTGGTTGTTTATTAGTTAAAAATGATAATACAGTTATCTGTTATACATTAATCTCAATCTTATTTGTGTTATATTCATTATTTTTTGCTTTTAACATCTTATACAACATTCAAGCACTTCAACAAATAATTCATTATTTAGTATCACCTTTAGAATCATTTACTAAAACCATCCATGATTGGGCGATTTATTATGATTGTGTAGGTGGATTTCCCTAAATCGAAAGATTTATATCATGTTAATATTTATCATTATACAGGGGAGTGGAAAAAACGAAAAAAATTGCCTTTGTGTTATGCTTAATATTATTCATCCCTGTATTCTCAATAACTACTATTGCTGATCCAGACCCGAATCTAGAAATTGAAATCCGTGGGGTTTTGAGTAAAAACGTTGTTATTAATCGTAATTTTAGAATAATTATTGAAAACATTGGTGGTGAAACCGCGTTGGATACTGAATGTGACATCTGGGTTTTTGGTGGTTTCCGATCAAATGCTAGAACATATTGGGGATTAAATGTAGGGGAGATTAAGCCAGCCACATCTAAAGTTGTGCCTTTTCATGATTTTAATCTTCCTTTTTTTGGAATTATTGAAATAACGGTGCAAGTACAAGCAGAGAATATGGAATCGATAACTATGTCAATTAACGCAATTGCCATTGGTTTTATTTGGATTATCTAGAGGGTTCACTAATATTGCAACATTTGTTCCATATTTTATAGGAAGATTTAAATTATTATATCACATATTTAATTTATATTTCTGTTTTCATAAGGACGACAGAACGGGAGATGAAAAAGAAACGAAAAATAATTTGTATAAAAAAAATATAATTTTTGCTATAATAGAATTGTTTATTGTATTTAGTATGATTCAATGTATAACTGGAACAGAAAAAGCCAGTTATATATCTAATAATTATGTTAATTTATATAATATCGAATCAAATATTTGTAGTGATCCTACAAATAAAGAATGGATTAACACAATTAGAGGAGGTGATTGGAATCAGACATTTGGAGGTAGCTCATATGATGAAGGCTACGCAGTTCAGCAGACCAATGATGGAGGTTATATTATTACAGGAGCTACTTTATCTTTTGGTGCAGGAGACTGGGATGTTTGGTTGATTAAAACAGATTCTAATGGAAACGAGGAATGGAACTCTACTTTTGGTGGTAGTAGTTACGATAGAGGTTATTCTATTCAGCAGACTAATGAGGGTGGTTATATAATTGCTGGATGCACACATTCATTTGGCAATGGGAAATTTGACGTTTGGTTAATTAAGACAGATTCCAATGGATCTGAGGAATGGAACTCTACTTTTGGAGGAATCAGTGTTGATTGGGGGTATTCGGTTGTGCAGGCAGCTGAAGGTAGCTATATAATTGCTGGATATACAGACTCGTATGGTGCAGGAGGTTCAGATGTTTGGTTGATTAAAACAGATTCTAATGGATCCGAGGAATGGAACTCTACTTTTGGTGGTAGTTGTTACGATAGAGGTTTTTCAGGGCAACAGACTGATGATGGTGGTTACATAATAACAGGATATACAGTTTCATATAATTTAGACGGGACTGGTTGTGATGTTTGGTTGATTAAAACAGATCCTAATGGAAACGAGGAATGGAACTCTACTTTTGGAGGAACTGGCATACCAAACAAATTTGATATGGGCTATGATGTTCAGCAGACTAATGAGGGTGGTTATATAATTTCAGGGGATACAGAGATATTATATGTATCTCAGTCAGATGTTTTGTTGATTAAAACGGATTCTAGTGGGAATGAAGTATGGACTGAAACATTTGGGGGTTCTAATACTGATAGAGGTCGTTCGGTTCAACAGACAGTTGAAGGTGGCTATATAATTGTTGGATGGGCGGTATCATTTGGTGAACCAGATCCTGATGTCTGGTTGATTAAAACTGATATGAATGGTGGTGAAGAATGGAATGCTATATATGGATTTGAAGTAAATAGTGGAGACTGGGGATATGCTGTTTGGCAGACTACTGATGGTGGTTTTATAATTGCTGGAGCTACTATGTCTACTGGTTGGATGCTAAATGAATCCTACCCTTTAAATAAGGGGGAAGGTACAGATGTCTGGTTAATTAAGACATATATGGGTGATAATATTCCACCAATCGCTAATTTTACTTTCACACCATTGCATCCATGTATTGGTGAAATCGTATCATTTTCTGATTCATCGATTGACCTTGATGGCACCATTATATCTTGGTTTTGGAGTTTTGGTGATGGAAACATTAGTTATGATCAAAATCCAACTCATAAATATGTAAATAATGGTACATATCTAGTTAATTTAGAGATCAGAGATGATGATGATTTATCAGATAATATTTCAAAGCTTTTACTCATAGGTGGAAATTATATAGAAAATCTCAGTTTCGAATGGAATTTTGTTTCAACGCCATTTAACCAAACAGTTAACAAAACAGATATTATTTTCTGTTATAATGATTCTTTTCATATATGGCAAGATGCATGTAATGATAGTGTTGTATTGGGATTTATTTACAATTGGAATAGAAGCAGTCAAAATTATTTAACCACGAATGTACTTTATCCTGGTTTTGGTTACTGGCTGTATGCCTATGATACTTGTAGTCTTTGGGTATATGGTGTAGATTTTCTAGATTTGGATAATTATATTACTGATCTTAAGACCGACTGGAATATTATAGGTATTCCTTTTGATGATAACGTGGAAAAACAAAATCTGACAATACTCTACAACGGAACAATATATAGTTGGGAAAACGCTACAACAGCTAATAATGAGGAAGGTGAACCATTGATCCTCAGCTTTATCTATGGATGGAATGCTGGTAGTCAGAATTATGAAACTTGTGATGTTTTGTTATCTGGAAGGAGTTATTGGATGTATGCATATTATGATTGCATGCTAACAAGGGATATATAAAAATATATCTTTCTTTTCACCTAGTTTTATAATTTTACTGGTATTTCTTATGATAATGTCCCTTGATAATTGATTGATATTGAAATCAGCACTTTGAACATCCTCATCAGGACGTATACGACTATCTATCATAGATTCAAGGGATGCAAGATCCTCACCTGCAAGTAGCAACATCAGATTTTTCTCTCCAGAGGTAACAAATCCATTTAAGAAAAAGGGACAATCCCGAAATAAATTCAGAATCTTAGTGGTATTGGTAGTTCTAATACTAACCAATGCTACATATATGCCAACTTTATTAAGATTCACTCCAACAATTTGATCTATTATAACTTTCTCTTTTAATTTTTTTATACGCATTACAACAGAGGGCTGAGACAAATGAACTATTTTTGCAATCTCTTCTTGGGATACATCTTGATTGTTAATTATATTTCACCTTTTGAAGAAGAAGTGACTTTGAAGAAATATGGGGAGACTTATAATAAAGAGATACATGAGAAGAACACCAAAATGGATAGGAATCCCAAGAAAGAGATAATTAAATGAAAAAGAAAAATAGTTTTATCAACAGGGGCATTTTTAGAGAGTTCTTTCAAATCCTCAGTTATAGTTGAATAACGTATTTTATCTTCAGAAACATCTATTGTTCTAATGCCCTTTTCAGGAGAAGTAGCTCCTAAGTCTACATATTGTGAAACATCATATTTTTCCCAGTCTTTAAGCCGAAATGGAGTTGGAGGAACATATGAGTAACCTGTAACAAAAATATTACCAAATAATACAGTATGATTATGGACATATTCAATTAAATTATCCTTTTCTGCATCAATTAAAATATTTTCGAATATTCGAGGATCATCGTTACCTAAGATTGTAAAAAACCTAGTTTCAATACCTGATTGTTTCAATTTTGAAACCTTTGACAGATAAAAATCTTGTAAAAATTTATCTATATTTATATTAATTCCAAATCCACCTGGAAGAAGATCTCCTCCTAAAAATACACCGTCGGGTTTCTCTTTTTCAATAATTTTAAATAATATATTATAACGTCTTTTCTTACCGTGGAGGTCAGACACAAACATACATTGCAAAACTGTTCACCTATTTATTTAGATACGAAGAGTAATTTATCACAGTATTTATTTATTTTCAATAATTACAATTACATTCTTTATATTATAGAAAAACTTTTATCGAAAAACTGTTTAAAGTAACGTAGGGTTTTTAACTGTTTGATTATAATGATTTACTAAAAAATGATGCGCGATTTTGATGTTAATAAAAAAGTGGAAAAAGGAGGGGAGGAAATAAAAATAATGTCCCGAAGAAACTTGTTAAAAACAACCTTGGGCTTTTAATATATATGCTGTAAGCCCACCAGCAGCTTGTAAAAATATATTATATCTTATAAAGAATTATCCTTTTGTATACAAAGCTATAACCATATTTCTAATCTTAAATTAAGAGATATATAGTTTATTATAATAAGTTAAAAACGAACTAGATCAGGTATTTACCGGTAAAATAGTTCAAATAATATCTTGTTTGATGGATTATTAAATTGGTTTAAAATTAATATTTTTCAAATAACTTTGTAATGCAAAGTATTATATAGTACAAATGATATACATATAAGGTAGTGATAAAAATGAATGAAAAAATAGATTTAAAAAAAGTTGAGAAACAAACGTATCGGTTTACCTTTACTGACGGTCTTTATGATATGGCATATGGCTCTCTACTGGTCTTTATTGCTATTGCTCCAATTCTAAGAGAGATACTTTATCCTAGTTACATAATTTTGTTGATTTTACCTCCCTCTCTAATACTCCTTCTTGGAGCAAGATTTATTACAGTCCCACGAATTGGAATTGTAAAATTTAACCAAAACAGAACAAAATCAAGAAATAAAATAGGGCTCTTAATTGCAATACTTTTTCCAATAACCGTAGTAATGGTGGTTCTAACATATTTAGGTCTTTATAATATTAAAGTAGGAGGGTATATCGTACCGGTAGGTGCTGGAGTATTTGCTCTTATTTTACTTAGTCTTATTGCATACATTTTGGATTACTCACATTTTTATCTGTATGCAGTATCAATTGGCCTTGGGATTCCTTTAGCAGAATTATTAAAACCTATCTTTGGAGAACCATTGCATTACCTAATTAGTTTTGGAATATCAGGGACTCTCATTCTTATCTATGGTATTATCACACTTATCAAATTCATAAAAAAGTATCCAATACCTAAAGAGGAAATATCTAATGTCAAAGGATGAAAATAACATTATAGATGAGATTTCTACTCCAAATTCTATTGATAAGTTAATTCATGAGCCAGCTCGATTAAACATTATGACCCGTCTTTATGTTGTTGAAAGTGCTGATTTCCTTTTCATGATGCGTCAGACTGGATTAACCTTTGGGAATCTCTCTGCTCATATGAGCAAACTCGAAGCTGTAGGATATATCAAAATCATTAAGGAGTTTGTAGGGAAAAAACCACACACCATGTTAAAACTAACTGAAAAGGGAAAAAAGGCTTTTGATGAATATAGAAAGCAAATGAAACAATTTTTTAATGAAATTTAAGGAGGAAGAAAGATGAAAAAAGTGTTATTTGTATTAGGAATTATACTGGCATTAATAGGCGCTGCCATAATGTTTGAGGGCAGTCTATTTGGTGAAAGAACAACAGGTATTGCAATTGTTATAGGTATTGTCGGAATATGCTTAATAGCCACATCCTCACAATGGAAAGCCAAAAAATCCTAAACAGGAGAAAATAGGTATTTTTTACCGGTATTTATTATGATTGTGCCACTTTTTCAATTCTTATTATAATTATAGAATGGTTTTCATCATTGATGCATAAATTCGTTCGGTATCTTCCCGTCGGCATAGTTCAGTTCCCGGTGTCATCACTGCTGCTGCTCCTGCGGAGATGCCGTATCTCACGGCTTCTTCAATGGATTTTTCTTGTGCAAGCATCAAGGTGATTCCTCCTACCATGCAATCTCCTGCACCTATTCTACTTTTAATGGGTACAAGTGGACTAGGGATATGTTCAGAGTTGTCTTTTGTGATGAGAAAGGTACCAGCTACACCTAAGGAGATGATAATGTATTTACATTGATTAGATTGAATGATTTGTTGCGCTTCTTGAATGATTTTTGTTTCATTTTGAGACGTATCTCCAATTAATTGTTGAAATTCATAGAGATTTGGTTTAATGAGGTATACGCCTTCATTGAGGGCTAGTTTTAAAGGTTCATTTGTGGTATCAAGAATTAGTTTACAGCCGATTTCTTTGGATAATGCTGCGATTTTCCGATAAAAATCAGTTGGGACATGGGATGGGAGACTTCCACTTGCTACAATATAATCTGGTGAAGGAATGAACTCTCTTATTGATGTGAGTATGTGTTGCCATTCATGTTCTTGTAAGGAGGTTCCGGGCATGTTGAATCGGTATTGTTTATCAGACGTTTCTTCGATAATATGGATATTTAATCGGGTAGGTTCTTTAATGGTGTAGCGAACATGGTCAATTTGTTCTCCTTTTAATAATTCTTCAAGGAGATTTCCGATTTGACCGCCTGCA
>Ga0209635_10002791_pt1 | contig 13496 bp, 1 predicted proteins | sample DeeMarSWOR230_32_FD_187463 | JGI IMG/M metagenome (GOLD analysis project Ga0209635, IMG submission 187463) | Marine sediment microbial communities from White Oak River estuary, North Carolina - WOR-2-30_32 (SPAdes) (version 2) | ecosystem: Environmental > Aquatic > Marine > Intertidal zone >...
TGGGCAATATTTTGTTGGTATGATTATTGACTCAGAGCAGGTTATTAATGAGCTTTTTGAAAATAATAACCAAAATACTGGTTTTGGGCAAGATGTTGATTCAGTGGAGGTGATTATTGTTTTTCCTGATTTGCCTGATCTCTCTGGATGTTGGTTCAATGCTACGCAGGATACCGTTGCTGCAGGGGGTAGTTTCACAGTTGAGTATGAGATTCAGAATACGGGATTTGTTGATGCCGATGCATTTAATATTTCATTTTTTATTAGTTACAACGCTGATATTAGCGATAATGATCGGCAGCTGGGTGAGTGGCGAGTTTCTGGAGGATTGCCTATGGGGCAAATTCTTCAGGATCAACAGCTCGTGCAACTTCCCTTCCCAGATGATGTATTTTGGTATGGCTCCGGTGAATATTATGCTGGTATGATTGTTGATTCAGAAGAAGAACTTGATGAAACCGATGAAACAAATAACCGAAATAGGGGACTATTACTTGATAAGGATATCATTTTCGTTGAGGGTACTGCTAACGGTGGATATGGTTTGGTAGATCTTGATGTTGACTCTGATAACAATGAAGGTATTTTTGGCCCTGAGCGTTCTGATGATGAGGATAATATTGAGGAGGATAATCCTGGTAAATTCATCATTCTTAACGAGGATGACGATGATGGTTTCAATGAAACAACGTGCATGAGAGCACTTGATAAATTACAAGATGGGAGAATAGCAGGTGAAGATGATCTTGCACCATTGATTCTTGATATCAAGCCAGGGATAGGTCTTGATACTGGTACTGGTAAATATCTGAATTTTACATTTGAAATCCCCCAAGCAGGCGATAGAGGTAAAATTCGATTATGGAGGTCTCAGGATCGTGGTGTGCTTAATGAAGATAATATAACAATTGGTGAGGAATATAAATATCAACAAGTTTGGATGATCGGTGATCTTAATGGTGATGGTAATTTTGATGATATCATTCATCATGATGACAGTGCTTGGTTCGAGAATTGTTTAAGCAATCCAATTTTTATTGAGATTTGGACAGAATTTGTAGAATGTGATTATGATTTTCTTGATGTTGCTGATGTCAATGACGACGGTGAATTTACCACTGATGATTGGGATGCGTATAATTATTCACGGGATAATAATATAATCAGATATGTATCTGTTCCTCCTCTGACATTGTGGATTGAGGGCTTGAAAGCATGGGAAGAAGTTGATATCCAAGTGGGTGTTACCTTTTATCATGATGGTGGGAGCTCAGATACCGAATTTGACGTTATTAGGTTACGTGTTGGTTCCGGCCAAGCCTGTTTTGATAAATATTGTACTTCGGATACTCCTCTCCACAGACGGTGGTATGGAATACCCCCCGGATATGATGGGGACGACAACGATCCTTATTCTAGGTGCTGGAAATTCGATTATGATCCTGGTTGTAGGAGCGGAGGTTATTGGCTTGATCAATTATCGGATCAGCCTTCAGGTTTTCCTCTTAACTTAGCGTTACCTCAAGGATTTGGACCAGGTGATTATCCACCTAAGCATACGGATCCAGTATTAAGTTCAGCACCTATGGTTTCTAAAGCAGTAAATTATTTCATGGGTCCAAATCCGTATGCTGAACGTCCAGCGCATAATGATCTGGTTGACATGATCACAGGTGTACCGCTTTATCAGAGGATTGATTTTGAATTGCCTTTTGGCGGGTCTACATTTCGACATACGCGTACTTATTCTGAAAACCCTGTGGACTCGCTTTTCAGCGGTTTTGATGGTCCAGTTGGTGAGGGGGGTTGTCCAGGAGATCGAGCTATAACATCGTCTTGGGATTGGAATGGTCTGTTTTGGATGATGAGTGAAAACCCGATTTTGCTTATTGATGCACGATATCCCGAAATCGTAAATCATGGTGACCGTGCTGATAGGTATTGTTATTTTATACCTGATGCCCATCATGCGATCCCGTTCCATTATCTTAGTGGAACTAATAATTATGTATCTCCTGACTGGTTTGATGCAATACTTATGCATAATGGAAATATTAGCACTGAGACAGGGAATTGGACGACCCTTCCAACTGAGTTCTATATTTGGCTAAACCATAATACGATCAAATATACATTTAAAGTCCATTATGAAGATGTGCCATTTCAAAATATTGGTACAAGTGGAAATGAGCTTTGGATTGATTCGCATAACCCATTGCCTCTAGATGCAGATGGTCGCATCCATGGTATACCTGATGAATCTGATGAGGGCTGGGGTGTTCCATTTTATGGACTAGTAACGAATATTACAGATAGCTATGGGAACACGATGGAATATGAGTATTGTGATTTCTATCAATACGAATGCGATAACATAAGTACAGAGAATTGCACTGAGATTTGTCAGAATGCAAATGAAAAAGGACAGCTTAAAACAATTAGGCTGAAAACCAGTGATGGAACGGTAGCGTGGACATTGTTGTATGTGCATCGTGCATTTGCTGCTAAAGGAAGAAATAATTATTATTTTATGGGGCGACATTACCCAGAAGAGATATTTAATCAGAATATGCTTCATGCTATCTACGTTTATGAGGGCGACGTAGTTACTTCACAATTTCAGAGTTTAACACTTGGTAGTACCAATTTTACCGATCTTAATTCGTTCGATGATTATGACAATATAGATGTGTTTAAAGAATTAGGTCTTCAGGATGGAGAACATGAGTGGATAGATAACTGGGTCATTGAGACAAAATACATGTACGAAGAAAATGATCTCACATATTACACAGAAGCTGATTCATCTACTGCATATTATAATTATTCAACAACCGATGATCCTGATGGTAATCAGTGGGATGATACTGATATGTCAGTGGGGTATAACCTGTTAAAAACCACGGTTACACGACAGTCATGTACTGATGGTACTGATACAAAACATAGCAGTCATACCATTTACCGGTATGCACATAATCAGGACAAGCGTAATATTTTATTTCCTCATTCAAATGGTAATCGTTATCTTGAAGCAGTGTTTTACGATTCAGCAATTGATACCATTGTTGAAGCAAAAGAACAAGAGTTAGGATATGATCTCAATGAAAATATCCTTTTTGAATTAAGACGTAGTGCTACTATTATTCTCAATGATCCAGATACATATATAGATGAAAATAGATCTGTTCTTGATCTAGCAGATATCAACATGTCACGATGGACCACCGAGGATATAATGGATTTTGAAGATCCAGGGGGCTGGACTCCTGACTACAGTTTATCGTTATGGGGTCAGCTAATAACAAATATTTCAAGTGAGTTTAACAAGACTGTCTATAATGTAGCTGGAGTAAAAACTCTAACTGATAACCGTGCTGATAGCGAGCAAGGTGGAAGGTTTTCTTATTATCTTTTTAGAACCTATCCTGTTATGCAATGGGATGATGAGTGTGATATCAATTTCAAACATGGAAGACTGTATCACACTGAATATCATCATCCATATCAATACCTGAATTGGACAAATCCGCCAGATACTAGTGACTATACAATGGATAGAATACCCTGGGATCAACCCTTTTTCAACATCGTAATAGATGAACATGTAATTGATGAAAATGGTACCGATCTATATGATCCTGCAGATAAAGACGACGATGGAAAAAGAGGTATTCATAGCCGACGTATTGTAAAGATGAACGCACCTGGATTTATACTATACGAAATCCTGTGGGTGTTTGATGAAAACGAGACAGGGCATATTGTTAAACGAGTAGGTACTAGTGAAAAACGTTGGTACGACGAAAATGGCCGTGTAACAATGCTTGGGACCATAGGATGGGGATGTGAAGAAAATCAACAGGGAAATCCCGAGGAAAATGGTCTTGTATATACTTATACTTACGGGGAAAACTATGAGTTCCAAATTGCAACCCTTCAACCTAGTGGAAAAATTACGTTTGCTAATATTTCACTTATTGGTGAAGTAGAGACGATATCAGTTATGAAAGGTAATGGATCAAGCCAGACGCCATATATTGTTAAATTATTTGATCGAAGTTATCAATGTCGCCCTGAACTCTTTAATCGATCTATTGTGTTTCCTGATTCAGTTCCATTGGATAGCATACGAATGCTTGATGGTTCTTTCTATGAAGAAAATATAACAAGATATGGAGACGTAACAGAATACATATACGGATTTAAAGAGGCACCTGGTTCTGAGAGTGGCTATTGGGATATACCAATAACTAATAGAACCGTGATTCAACCAGCAATACCCCAAACAGCGGATGGCCCTGACGTTCGTGCTGCTGATATATCAATCGTAAATAATGATGGTAATACAATATGGCATATGTATGGAAACATCAATGAGAGAGGTGCTTCTGCTGAACATTTCTTCCTAGATTATAATGAATATGATAATAAAGGTCGACTTATCAAAGAGGTTAAGGATGCCGATACTGATTATTACAATGAAAAACTTCCACTTCATCTTTATCGTAATTCAGGTATTTCAGCATTAAACCTCACCACGATATATGGATATGATGCTACTTATGGAATTAACCATACATGGTATTATGATGAATATGGGCAGCTCATTAAAGAACAGATCATAGTCTTCAAGGAAGGTCATGATTATTTTGAGAAATGGACATATAATGATCTTGTACGAAGGAATGGTGGCTGGACAGTGTTGTCTCCAGCGACCATTGAACGGAGTACAAAAGAATGGCATTCTATCCAAACCTTGACACCAAAATATACTATATATGATGATCCCACAGCAGATCCATTTGATTTTTATCAAGAGACTTATTCTTGGTATACATTAAAGCCTGATTATATTAAGAAAATTGTGTTTAATGAAACATACCATTATACAGAGCCCAATGGGAATGAGAATTATACTGTCATATCAACAACTTCGCTCTCTTATGATCCAAATGGACGAATAACTGAGTTAAAAGCAGAAGGTCAGGAAGATGATGCTTCTGTTTCTACCTATATTACCTATCATGCTACGGGGAAACCAATGCGAGAGCAAGCATATGAAGGTACCATCACAAGGAAGGTATACAATCAATTAGGATATTTATGGAAAACGTATCAGGGGACCAATGATATACATCCGTTTTGGAAGACTGCCTGCCCACCTGGGAGTGACTGTGAGTATTGTGAGTGTGATTCTGTTGAGTGTTGTGATTACCCTGACAATATGCGGTTGATTGAGAAACGGTATTATGGGAATGGAACAAATGATACATATAAGTTAGTTGCTGTTCGTCATTATCTTGAGAAACCACAGAACCAATACTGGCTTTTTAATGTAACATTAGGAGCTTTTGATCCTGAGCCAAATGAAGATGATATTGGTTGGCTTGAACAATATGAATATGACTGGCGGATGCGAAATATCTACGAACAAACTCTTAGTTTTAACGGCCAGATACTTCAACAGAAGTTCAAATGGCTTGATAATCTAGATAGGATTATACTTGAAGCGGTTTATGGCTCTGATCCTGCTCTGGTACCCGTGCATGTGGATCCACGAAGGCTTTCACCAGGATGGAACCTAACCAGACAGAACATTACAGATATTCTCAATGCTCCTGTAAAACCATTATCATTAACAGAGACTGTCTATAACGCTCGTAACAAGGTCGAAGAAGTCTGTAACTATGATATTCTCTCTGGAGTGAAGGCGAATTATACATCCAGCCTAATTTTTTATGATCATAATGGCAATCAAATTGAAACCCATAATCCCGGTTCAGCAATACAAAAATCTATATATGATGCTAAAAAACGTTTGATAAGCAGCATATCTCTAGTAAATACTAGTAGTGGCGATATCGAAATTACGAGAACAAATACCACCCATGATTATAATGATAGGGCTATCAAGAAGGTAAATTGGGAGCGTAAGCACAATGCACCGATAGAAGAAAAAGAGCTTACCGATCAGAACAGTGTGAAAGCCTACACCTTTAATTGGTATAATAAAAGTGGTAAGATCATTTGTACCGCTCGCTATGGTACCAACAGTAGTACCTATACAACTGGGAACGACCCTTATCCAGATTGTCCAAATAACTACCCTGAAGATCCACATATGATTAGCTTTCCTCAAGAGGCTTTGGTGAAATGGTTTGAGTATGATGATGCCGGTCGGCAGAATGCAACTATTAATCCGGATGGCACAGTTATTCGTACCGAGTTTGATAATCTTGATCGTCAAATCTTGGTCACAGAAAATGCAGATGATCCAGATCTTAATATGAGACGTCATACTGCCTATTGTTATAATTCAATAACTGGACAGTTGGAGATGATGGCTGCGGTACTCCCAGATCACATTGGCCATGATGGAATAGAAGGTATAAAAAACTGGAGCGACATCAACTGGGAAGCAGACGATTCCACGATTCAAATAACGACGTTTGAGTACAATGCTGTTGTTATAAATGGTACCTGGGATATTTCTGCTTATTGTAATGGTTGGACCCCTAGTGGGTCAAACTGGGAAGGTAACAGTAGACATAACGGTTGGATATCAAAAGTAATCTATCCTAATGGGGACTGGCTGAAGTTTACCTACTACTCTGATGGCCTTGTCGCCTCACGTACTGATTCAAAAAATATCACGTTTTACTATGTCTATGATGAGCTTGGACGATTAAATACAACCTATGTTAACGATAGAGACTTTTATCTAGATGCTTGTCAGGTGGCAGAATTTGTGTATGCTCCAAGTAATCGTACACAAAAAATCGTTTATGGATATAATGCAGATGGTATGATGTCGGTGGTTACAGCATATACATACACGAGTGGCATTGAGGAGATTGTATCTCAAAATAAGTTTGAATACGATGGTCGTGGTAATCTCATTGGTGAATGGCAATCTCATTTCGGTCTTGTTAATGCTGATACACCTTCGGTGAGATATTCCTGGGAATTCAGTAATGCCTCCTGTGATAATTATGATCGTCTTCAAACGATGATGTATCCAGTTAGCGATCGTGAGATTATGTTCAATTATGGTGATTCTGATAGCTTGGATAATGCTCTCTGTCGAATTACATCCCTGGAAGATTCCAATTTTGGCAAGATTGCTGATTATACCTATATGGGTTTGTCTAATCGAATTAGTACTTTGTTTGGTAATGGCGTCAATCAGAGTTTCTATGAGATTGGTGATACAGGGTATTCTGGTTTGGATCAGTTTAGTAGAGTTATCAACTTACATTTCAGAGATGATAGTGGTGAGACAGTACATCAATATCAGTATGGTTATGATAAAAACAGTAACCGTTTATTTGCAAATGTAACACAGGCTAATGGTCATGATAATGATCGTTCTTATCTCTATAAATATGATAAATTAAATCGTCTGGTGAATGCGAGTATGGGTATATTAAATGGGGATCATACCCGGATAATCCAGGATCTTGGTGTATCGTCACAGAACACATCATGGCTCCTGGACAATCTTGGGAACTGGGCTGGTGGTACTCAAGTAGATGGAAGTATGATCAAGGAGTATTATGATGGAGATGGAGCGCTTATTGATAATAAGTTCAGTCATCATAATGTCAATATTGCGAATCAGATTACCAATATCACGACCAATATCATTGGTACTGGTAGTGGTTCAGGAGGGGATTATATTCCACTTTGTGACGAGGGAGATATACCAATTGATCCAACGTTGAAAGCCTATTGGAGGTTCGATGATGGAAGCGGTCAAGTAGCTGCTGATTCTTCTGGAAATGGCAATGATGGACAATTAGGAGAATTTGATTATACCGACCCCCGTGATCCGATATGGAGGCCCACAGGTGGAAAAATACATGGTGCACTTGAATTCAATCCAAATCAAGTGGACTATGTAGTTGTACCGCATGATAATTCTATTGATTTTAGTGAAACTGATAGTTTTACTGTTGCTGCTTGGGTTTATATACCAGCTCAACATCCTGTGCAATGGCAGGGTGTTGTTACGAAGGGACGTGATCAGGATGGATGGTATGGGATATGGGTTAATAATAATGATAGATGGTGTTTCGGCTCAAGGTGGCACACAGTTATTGGTGATGAGGTTATCGATGGTTGGCAGCATGTTGCTATTGTTCTCAATGGGTCTACTGATAACCGATCACTATATATCGATGGTACATTAAGTAACTATTTGCCTGATACTACTGACTGGTATTCGAATACGGGTGATCTTTTTATCGGAGCAGCAAAAGTAAGTGAGTCATATTATGAATGTTTCAAGGGGAGAATCGATGAAGTATATATCTATGATAGGGCATTGAATAAAAGCGAAATTGAGGATCTTATGAGCATTGTACCTCCAGTAGCTGTTCCAGGTGGTCCCTATGCTGCTGACGAAAATGTGCTGATTACCTTTGATGCTTCTGATAGTTATGATCCTGATGGTAATATCGTTGGATATCGGTGGGATTTCAACTGTGATGGAGAATGGGATACCAATTGGTTGTCTGAGCCTACTATTAGACATAGCTTCTGTACTGCAGGCAATCATTTGGTCAGGCTTGAGGTAAGAGATGATGATCCAATTCCGAATACTGATGACGAAATAATTTCTGTAACAATATATACTGCTTCATCTTCAGAGATGTTTGCAGAGGTTGTCTATGATCGTGCAGGGAATCTCGTCTTTGATGGTGTGTATCTCTATCTCTATGATGGGTTCAACCGACTGATGAGTGTATATCATCCCGGTGGTGATTTAACATTTGATGTTTCTGGGCGTTTCCTCAATGGTCAAATTAGTAAGCCAATTGTCAGTTATGTCTATGATGGCCTTGGTCGCCTGATTCAAAAGAAATCACCAACGGAAAATAAATCATACTATTCTGATGGTGTACGACGTCTAGTTGAATGTGATACAAGTGGAAGTTCATCTTGCATCGGTGATTTCAATGGCGATGGTGCTGTTGGACTTTCTGATCTTGCTCAGCTGCTTGGTGCCTATGGAAAATGTGCAGAGGACCCAGATTATCTTCCTGAAGCTGACTTCGACGATAGCGGCTGTATTGATCTATCTGATCTTGCTGAATTTTTAGGTCATTATGGTGACATTTGCTATATCCAAGGTTCAGTTGACCGGGAATATATCTATGGTCCAGAGTATGTTGATGAATTTATTGCGCAAGTGAACGCTACTAGTGATCTGATCTATATGTTGCAAGACGCGAATTATAATGTTATGGCATTACTAGATGATCAAGGTGTTGTATTAGAGCAATATCAATACGATCCTTATGCTTCACTCGCAATTGTTGATCCATTAGTACCAACGCCACCTATAAATTGTGTGGGTCATCAAGGATTATTTTTTGATAGTTTTGAAGGTGAAGGACTCACGATAGATGCTGTTGGATTGTATTATAACCGAAACCGATGGTACAGTCCAACACTAGGGAGGTTCATGCAACGTGATCCAAACGAAGCAGCACAGCCAATTATCACAGCACTGATGATGAACGGGCAAACTATGAATATTTTGTTTGGTGTCTTCAACCCTGAAGGGCATTATAGCGATGGGATGAATCTGTATCAATATTGCGGTAGTAATCCTGTTAATAACAGAGACCCAAGTGGAACATTATTTGGAGAGACATACATTGGTCTTGCCGTGCTTGCAGTTATTATAATTTTAATTCTAATTTCTATACTTATGCTAGCAAAAGCAATATGTAAGACTACAAGTGGGGCTAAAGGAATGTATACAGCTAATCAAGCTTATGATAAAGCTTATAGACTTTACCAGAAATCTGTTGATCTTGAGATGAGTGGAGATATTGACTCTGTTCATGCAGACGAAATTCAAGATTCGTGCAGATTGGTAATGGCGGAGTCGTTTGAAGAAGCGCGTGATTCATTAAACCAAATCGTCGATAATGCGCCTGGTATTTTTGGAAGACCTATTTTTCTACCTTCATTACCCGCAAATAATATCGATGCTTGTTGCATAATAATAGAAAAAATAATTGACCACCTCATGTCATCATCAGATTGAACCAAATTACGTTGATTTCAAACATAAATGTCACGATTAAAAATATGGTTATAATCTCACCAACTCTCCACTATCTCATTCCTAATTCGATATTTATTAATTAAAAATTTTAATAGTAAATATAACAATTGGTACCAATTTTACAACAAATATTTAATATATATAAGATAAGATAAAATTAATGAAAACTGCCGAATGCCTTACCACCGCACTGAATATTTTTTCTACACCAGGTTCCCTGCTCTGCTGGTTCCTCTCAATCATGCTCTTTTCTATGCTCTTTGTACTATCTTATATCCACAAATAATAAACAAGGCAAGTTGTAAGAAAAGTCCCCTTGTTTATTTTTACCAGCTTTTTTGTTGCTTTTACTTTTCTCTTTTCAATCTTCAACCTTTTTTCAAGTTCAGCTTGAATCTTCTCCTGTTCTTAAATAATCTATTTTTGGTTTTAAAAACTCTAAATTTTCAATATTGTTTTTATGAGTGTTAAATAATTATTCGAATCTCTTTAAACTACTCGAATCTCTTCAAATAAAGTATTTATAGTCATTAAAATCACACTCCGATTATAAATGATTGGAGATGTGAGATATGAGAAAAATATTGAAAATATTCGGAATTGGAGCAGCCGTACTAATGATACTAATGGCCCTTGTACCAGTATGCACTGCCAGTCCCCCTATGCCAGGGATTCCAGGGGAAGATGATGGTATTGACTACGGGGAAAAAGATGAAGATGATGAAGAAGAACCTGAGGATGATGGTGATGAGAATAATGAAACTGTTCCACCTATTCTACCTAGCCCACCTAGCTCTTGGGATATTTGGCCACCAATCCCAGATGAAGAAATCCCTCCAGATCCAAAAGATATATGTCCCAGGGATCCCGGCGAGCCTCCTAAAGACCCACTAAAAACCATATATGACTCTGTAATTGGGATTGTCCTTGATCGTCTTTTTCGTACTTATTATTACCAATTGGCAGGCCCTGAAGTATAAGATAGACTAGAGCAGTCAATTCAAACTATAAAACTAATTATTACCTGGCAATTTCAAGACTAGCTATCTCTATTTTTTTCTTTTTAAACCTCTTTATTTGTTCGAATCTTTTCAAATTACTCGAATCTCTTCAAATAAAATATTTAAACAATAGATAAGAATATTTTTATAAAAATTGCCTAAAAATAATTGAGGGAAAAACAAATGAAAAATAAAAATACAAGTAAAAATATTTTTAAAGCTACAATTGCCCTAATCGTTTCATGTGCACTTATAATGCCAGCATCGATTGCTGTTTTATATGTAAATGAAAATGTCGCAGACTCAGGAGACAGTTATAGAAGATCTGGTACGATAATCTATGTTGATGACGACAATACAGAAGGACCATGGGATGGAACACAAGAATACCCATTTAGATATATTCAAGATGGAATCAATGCATCAACTGATGGTGATACTGTTTTTGTGTTCAATGGAATCTATTATGAAAATTTAAGTGTTGATAAGATAATCGATCTAATTGGTGAAAACAAAGATAATACTATTATCGATGGTAATGGAAATAACAAGGTTGTTCATATTTTTGTTGATAATGTAAATATTAGTGATTTTACAATAAGAGGTGATGAAACCAGCATTATTTCGAAATTTGGAATATTAGTAAAATCAGATAATTGTATCATTGAGAATAACATTATTATAAACAACTTATATGGAATTGTATTTAAGTATGAGCAGTCACATAACGCTCATATTACAATTAAGGGTAACACAATTGCAAATAATGAAAAAGGCATATGGGATCTATTTGCAAATCGTAATAATATAACTGAAAACACTTTTATTGACAATGATTGCGCCATTTTTTTTGGCATTAACGCTCCTTTACCTTGGAAACCTCATGGTTATGTTAGAATAAATGTCCCATTTAATAATGATGTTTTTAGAAATAGTTTTTATGAAAATGACATATGTATTTATCTTTTAGATTCAGTTCCAAATAACATCACTGAAAACATTATGACAGATAGTCCAGAAGGAACTGGCATTTATGTATATGATTGCATAGATGTAACTTGGGGTCCTCTTAGAGGGGATAGAATTATTATTTCAAACGATAATCTTCATGCAATTAGAAATATAATTACCAATAATGAATGGGGTATCATATTAGTAGGCTCAGTTCATAATTTCATTTCTGAGAATATTATTGCAAACAACAAGCGTGGTATTTATCTATGCAGAAAGGAGTTTCATTCATATTCTGGAGAAGTTATTTATATAGGTTCGAAAGACAATGTTATTGTTGATAACAATATCACAAATTGCACTCTTGGAATTTGGTATGGCCCAATGAGCGATGGTAACTTTATTATAAATAACATCATCGATGGAAAAAATAACACAAATCAAGTCCAAAGAGGCATTCGCATTAAGAGTTCTGAAAATAACATCATTACCAATAATACAATTGTAGATAACAATGGACAAGGTATTCTACTACGACTTTCAGAATCTATAACTATAGCTGGAAATACTATTGCAAATAACAATCTAAGTGGCATCAAATTACGTGAATCTAGTAATAACAGTATATTAATGAACACAATCACAAATAACATCCAATATGGAGTGGAACTATTTGATACATCAAACGACAATATTATTTATCACAACAATTTCATTATGAATAATCAGAGTTATTCGCAAGCATATGATGACGGTAATAATAGTTGGAATGATAGCTATCCTTCTGGTGGTAACTATTGGAGTGATTTTGATGAACCAGGTGAAGGAGCATATGACAACGACGGTGACGGCATAGTTGATTCACCATACAATATTTCTGGTGGAAATAACCAAGATTTTTTACCATTGATGGATCTATTTTATTATGAAAATAGACCTCCATATCAACCAAATTCTCCATCCCCTGAAGACGGTGCAACTGGGGTCGATGTAAATACATACTTAAGTTGGAATGGAGGGGATCCAGATCCTTATGACATAGTGACATATGATATTTACTTTGGGACTACAAGACCGCTACCAAAAGTAGCATGTCATCACCCATCAACAACCTTTAATCCCACACCAGGAATGCGACTTAATTATGATACAACATATTATTGGAAGATTGTTGCTTGGGATATCTTTCTTATGAGCAACACAAGTGATGAATGGGAGTTCACCACTGAAGTTGAATTTCAACCTGATTTAGAATGCGATGGATCTCTAAGCTGGACAGATGTTAAACCAGGTGCATCAGTTGATGGAAGCTTTACCGTTGAAAATAGTGGAGAACCAACATCAGAATTAAACTGGGCGATAGACTCGTATCCAGATTGGGGTACATGGACATTCACACCATCAAGCGGAGAGGATCTTACACCGGAAGATGGAGAAGTAACAGTGGAAGTTACTGTTGT
>Ga0209635_10002792_pt1 | contig 13496 bp, 10 predicted proteins | sample DeeMarSWOR230_32_FD_187463 | JGI IMG/M metagenome (GOLD analysis project Ga0209635, IMG submission 187463) | Marine sediment microbial communities from White Oak River estuary, North Carolina - WOR-2-30_32 (SPAdes) (version 2) | ecosystem: Environmental > Aquatic > Marine > Intertidal zone >...
TTCCTAACTGTCTTTTTCTTTGCCGGCATAATTCACCTCCTTTAAGTTAAAAGGTTTTATGCAAAGAAAACCATTTTAACAGATCTGATCTCCGCTCAAGAAAGTGAGGAAGAATTAACCCGCATCAAATTAGATTGACCATTCTCTTCTGTCAAGAAAAAATTTCTTGATCTCCCCTAAAAATGTGCTGGCATGACATAATGATCCCGCAGGATTTTAGTCTTGCCAGCACACGAAGGGTTTTCTCTATCTGTTTTTAACAGGACGGTGCCGGTCCTCCTTTATAAAGATAGCTGACGAGATAGAGCAAATCGCCAAGATCGATTGTTTTATTACAGTCAGGATCTCCGGTTTCATAGGGAACAGGTGCGGGACCGCCTTTGTATAGGTAGCTTACCAAAAAAAGGATGTCCCCGAGGTCTATCACTCCATCTGCATTAGCATCTCCTACTGCAGGATAAGAAAGAGAAAAACAATAAGGCAGGTTGTGTCTGGGCACATAAGTCCCCCAATCAGATCTGAGAAATCGGAGTTGATCGGATGGAGGCCAGAAACACGAATCGATGCATACGGTCATGGTGTCTTCTACTCTGAAGGTCATGGTTGCCACAAGAACCCGACTTCCTCCCCAAAACCTCTGATCCCCCATCCCGGTGGCAGCCATGGCCAGCCAGAAATGAGAGATGCCATCCAGATCCAACATTATGTAGTCCCAAGGTCGTACTGGCGAGTGCTCGGAGACCCACATCATCCAGTTAGTCTCTCCATCCAGATGACGGAAGGTACTTTGGTCCAGGTCGGGCCAGGGATACAGGTTAGTGTTATTCCAGTAGCTACTCAAACTGCAGAACTTGCTGGGATTGCTGTGGGTATAACACAGGGGGATAAGGAAACCTGTAATGGAGTCGACAATCGCATCAGAAATATCATGGGTTACACGAATGGGAACTTGCACCAGGTGCCCTGGTCCGGTGAAGAGTACATCAGGCGGATGAACCTCGATGTACAGAGTGTCGCATTCTCCGTTATCGTTTGGCTCTTCCGGACAGACTGCCATAGAAAGGTCCGCCGGCCATAGAATACATGCCGTCAGCACCGTCACAAACAACAAGATTGACTTCGTTTTTATCTTCCTCCGTGGTTGAGGTTAATTGGTTAGAGTCGAAAAAGGTTTTTCCCTCCGACTCCTTGGAATAAAGAAAATCTATTCACAAACTGGCTGAAAGGCGATAAGCTGTCGTCTTTTTTTTCTATAAGGAATTTCAACTAATTATAGTTCCATTCTTCAAAAATGACAAGTATTTTCTTGACAAAAAGCAGCATTTTCGTATTTTAGCACCTGAAAATTGGGGGATCGTCCAATGGCAGGACGGCAGACTCTGGATCTGTCTATCGGGGTTCGAATCCCTGTCCCCCAGCATCGTCAGATCATTATTCGGGGGGCTGATGACTGCGATCTCCATCGGGCTTGTGATCGAGACAACCGTTGAGGGGCTCCCCGCTGTGACTGTATTGATTCCATTCTTTGTCTATTCTGCGTTCATGCCGAATCTCTAAATCAGAGGTTCGGCTGTTTTATTTGGGTTTGACCCACCTCCCTTCTTAGCTCTCCCGGCTCTTTTAGCAGTTCTCACGGAAGGCTTGTGAGCCTCAGCCCCTGAAGTGCATTTTTCTCTTGCCTGATTTCATTCAATTCTTATATTGGGTATCGTGAGTTGAGAGGTGTGGATAAGAAAGGTTCTAAAATCGTCCACTACCCCCAGCCAAGATGAATTCGGTTTTTGGTTCATGGTTCGCAGTTTAGGCGTGAAGTCTATGGGAGAAAGCTAAACTTCCAAAAAAGGAGCTATTCGTGAAGAAGTTCTTTTCAGTTTCTGGTTTGATTCTGATTGTGAGCATCTTTGTTTTTACTCAATTGGGGTGCGAAAAGAAAGCTGAGGAGGAGAAAAAGCCCTACGAGATTTTAACCAAAGCCACTGAGAAGATGACCATCTGCTATCTGGAGCATACAGGACCTTATGATCAGATGGGAGCTTTGTTCGGTCAACTGGGGGAGTATGCCGCTCAAAAAGAGTTTACCGGAGACGTGGTGGGTATCTATTATGATGATCCGGCCAAAGTGGCGGTTGAAAGTTTAAGAAGCGAGATCGGGGTGGTTGTCCCGGAGGGATTCATGCCGGATTCTGGTTACGGGGTGCAGGAGATTCCAGCACGAAAAGTGGTTTACGCCATATTGAAAGGATCATATGCGGAAATCGCCAAAGAATATCCGGATATTATGAAATGGATGGAGGAGAAAGGGTATAAAATGAGTGGACCGGTGATGGAGATATATCTGGAGGCGGGTCCGGATGTTCCTCCAGAACAACTGGTCACCGAAGTCCAATTTCCAATAGAATAGTCTACGGTTTACAGTTCACGGTTCACGGCAGAAACCAGAGGAGTCGGCAGCTATTGGAGAGAAGAGGTGAGGGTTCTTGCTGTGAACAGTGAACCGTGAACTAATAACCAAGCATGGCGCTATCGTCTAGTCAGGTCTAGGACGGGTGGTTCTCAGCCATCAAACCGGGGTTCGAATCCCCGTAGCGCTACCAAAAATTAAAAGAGCCTCTCAAAAAACTGGATAGGCTCTTTTTTATGCGTTCTGTTTACCATAAAGCCTGTCGAAAAGCTTCAATTACCGTCATTGCGAGCGAGCAGACGCCCAGACGGGTGTGTCGGCCCTCCCGTCTGTGAAGCGAAGCAATCTCGCTTTCATATAATTCAATGAGTTAGAGATTGCTTCGTCGTCCATATGGACTCCTCGCAATGACATTTAAGGTATTTTTCGACAGGCCTCTATGGGTAAGGGAAGAGGAGTCAACCGAGAAGGACAATATGGGTCTTGTCACGCTGAATGGTTGGGGGATGTGAAAAAGACAATTATCCTTGACAAACTCAATGGGAGGTGTAAATTTACTAACTCAGGATTTTCCAAACAAAAGGAAGAAAAACTAATTGTTAAATCCATTAGATCTTTCAACTCTGAAATCCTTTGATCCCAAAGGAGGTGATAAAAGGAGGAAACTTCCCTATCATATCCAAGACATTTTTTCTTATGGTTCACCTTTATCCACGGGGAAGTGGTGTTTAAAAGGAAATGTTTCTGAAAACGTGAAAGTCGACTTTTAGTCTTCAACCTTAATTCTCAGGGGAGATAGAAATGAAGAAGTCACTTTTAGGCTCAATGACATTATTGGCTTTAGCAATTGCTTTTAGTCTATCTGCATTTGCTGGAGAGATTGAGCCGAACTTTGCCGCCTACTTAGAGACCCTCTCAGACGATGATTTTGCCTCCGCCATCATCTACCTGCAGGATCGTCCCAACATAAAGGCCTTAGACCAGACCCTGCACGTGGAACAGGCCACTATGACTGTACGTCACGAGAGGGTGATAAGTGAATTGAAGCAAGCTGCTGCAAGATCACAGCCGTCGCTTCTGAATTATCTTGACGGCGCGGTGACAGCCAGCAGCGTAAAGGGATACACCCCTTACTGGATCATGAATCTGGTGGTTGTCTCAGCCACCAAGGCTGAGCTATACAGAATTGCTGATCGTCCCGATGTTGAGGCGATTGAAGGAAACTTCAAGGCAACCTTGATCGAACCGGTCGACGGTCCTTCGGGTCCTCCTGTTGCAGGCATTGGGGTGACCAATAGCTTAAGAGCCATCAATGCGGATTTGGTGTGGTATAATCTGGGAATCACCGGGTACGGTAGGCTGATTGGCGGTATGGATACGGGTGTTGACGGCGATCATGCTGCCTTGACCGATAGGTGGAGAGGAAACTGGCATCCCTGGCAAGAATGCTGGCGAGATGCGTTGGGAGGTGGAACCACATATCCTGTCGATAATCACGGACACGGCACACATACCATGGGCACCATGTGCGGGGCAGGCCACGAAACCGGTGATACAGTTGGTGTGGCCTGGGAAGCTCAGTGGATAGCCGATAATTCCATAAACCAGGGCGTTGGTTCAGAGTTTGACAACGACGTTTTGGGTGCTTTCCAGTGGTTTGCCGATCCGGACGGGGATCCCGGCACCACCGACGACGTTCCGGACGTGGTGCAGAACTCCTGGGGTATCGATGCCCGTTTTGGCGGTACCTATCAGGACTGCGATTATCGCTGGCAGGCGGCGATCGAGGCCTGCGAGGCTGCCGGTGTGGTGGTCACCTTCAGTGCCGGGAACGAGGGACCCAGTCCTCAAACCCATAGGTCACCCGCCAATATCTGCAATACCCCCACGGTCGACTTCTCCGTGGGCGCGGTTGACGCTGAGTACTACGACTGGCCCTATCCTATTGCATACTTCAGTAGCCGAGGACCCTCTGATTGCGACGGTGTTACCATAAAGCCGGAGGTCTCTGCACCGGGATACTATGTCTACTCTTGTTACAACAATGGCGGTTATACCAGGATGAGCGGAACCTCCATGGCCGGACCTCACGTTGCCGGTGTGGTGGCACTGATGAGACAGGCCAATCCCAACGTGGACGTGACGACCATCAAAAACGTCTTAATGAGCACGGCTCGTGACCTGGGTGCCGCAGGAGAAGACAACGACTACGGCTGGGGATGCATCGACGCATATGAGGCGGTACTCGCAGTTATGGTGAGTGACTCCATACCGCCGGCAACAGTAACCGATCTAGCGGCCACGACCGGTTCAGGAAATGGTGAGGTTGACTTGACTTGGACTGCTCCGGGTGACGACGGCAATACCGGACAAACGTCCACATACGACATCAGATATGTTCCTTATGCCAACGGTCCCATTGATACCGAGGCTGAGTGGAATGGAGCCACGCCAGTCGAAGGTGAGCCCACCCCTGGATCGGCAGGTACTTCAGAGAGATTCACCGTAGGTGAGTTGACACCGGGTGCCTCTTACTATTTTGCCCTGAAGACTGCGGATGAAGTCCCCAACTGGTCTGGTCTTTCTAACAGCCCGTGGGCTGAAGCGGGAGAGGTTCAGTTTGTTAAGGATTATGCCAACCAGGACATCCCAGGAAGGGGGACTGTGTATGGAAATTACCAAGATACCTGGACAAGCGACAACGTCTATGAGTCCATTCAAGAGGTTATACAACCCCCACAAAGAAGCATTTTGGAGCACAAGTGGACATTTGATGTTACTGGAGGAGTGCTGGTCAGTTTTAAGATTGAGGCTTATCACACGGCCAATACCGAGAATGACCACTTCGACTTTTCTTATTCAACCGATGACGTCACTTATAATCTTCTTCTTACGGTGACCAAGACCTCTGATGATAACACCCTACAGACAGCTTCGCTACCTTCGTCGCTGACGGGCACGGTGTATATTAAGGTGGTCGATACTGACCGTACCAAAGGCAATTCCGGTTTGGACAGAATCTATATCGATGAGATGTTCTTCGAGTCTTCAACTGTTCCGGATACAATTCCGCCAGAGGTCACTGTAACCTCTCCTAATGGAGGGGAGTCCTGGTATGCCGGAACTGTCCATACCATCACCTGGGGTGCCTCAGACAATGTGGGGATATCCTCAACCGACATAGATTATACCTATGACGGCGGCATCAACTGGTATGATGTAGCCGATCTTTTAGGCAATCCCGGAGAATATGATTGGACCGTCCCCAACACCCTCTCCAGTCAGTGCCTGGTCAGAGTGACCTGTATGGATGGTTCTTCCAATTCTGGCTCAGATGAGTCGGACAACTATTTCACTATCCTAGAGCCGGTTGAAACCCCGATGTTTGTGGAGTCGATCGGGATGAGGTTAAAAATGGCGGGTCCCAATATCACAGCTTATGCTAAACCCAAGGTGGTGGAAGATGCAACGGGCTTTCCAGCACTGGAAGGTGCAACTATTTACGGTCATTGGTATGGAGCAACCTCGGATGTGGATCAATGTGTAACCGGTTCTGACGGCACATGCGAAGTTGCATCTGACAGGGTGAAGAATCCTACTCAGGACTTCTGCTTCCAGGTGGACAGTCTGAAGAAGACCAACTACTATTGGGATGATAGTAAGGGCGTCACCTATAACTGCATCAACCCGACTGTCAGTTTGGCTAAAGTCACCCCGGCTGAGTTTGCCATCTCACAAAACTATCCCAACCCCTTCAATCCAGTGACTCAGTTCTCCATTAACTTGAACGCCGAGACACGCGTGAATTTTGTGGTTTACAACGTTGCTGGACAGGTGGTTAGAACTTTGGTGGATGGAGTATTACCTGCCGGCTCGCATACCATCACCTGGGACGGAACCAACCAGGCAGGAGAAGCTCTCTCCAGCGGAGTGTACTTCTATCGGGTAGTTACCGGAGATGAGGTGGTAACCAGAAAGATGACGCTGTTGAAGTAAAAGTGAGTTCTGCTCTGTTTATTATTTATTGCATTAAACGTGAGGGAGGGGATTAACCCCTCCCTCGTGTTGCATTTGTATGGTTATCTTTCCTCATAGAGGCGGGAATTCATCCCGCCTCGACATTCTTCCAGCTTCGCCAGGAAATGAAACTCGTAGGCCGGGCACCTTGCCCGGCCGGGGCTAGGAGCCCCGGCTGCTCATTGTAGTCCCGTTCATCGGGCGAATCTGAAGATTCGCCCCTACAGCTCCCCTCGTCCCGCCAGAGGCAGGACGGTTACCCGCTTATCCACTCGTTTGTAACGGACACCCTCTCGCCACTACCACACCTTCGTCACAGACGATACGTCCGTTAGCTAACAAGAGGATTCAAACATATAAGTTGAATGGTTTTATGTTGGGCTTAAAAAATTTTACGCAAAACATAAAATTTTTTGTAACATATTCTAAACATTTCCGTATATTTATCACGTGGCTATTCGAATCAACATCGATTTGATGATGGCAAAAAGGAAAATGTCGCTGACTGAGTTGTCTCAACGAATTGGCATTTCCATGACCAACCTTTCACTTCTAAAAACCGGAAAGGTGAAAGGGATGCGGTTCAGTACCCTTGAAGCAATCTGCAGGGAGCTGGATTGCCAGCCCGGCGATATCCTGGAATATGTCCCTGATTTTGTTTGACTATATGACGGATAATGGAAGAGAAGCATCCAAAAATCTAAGGAGACGATGAAGATGGACGAAAATCGATATCAATTGGCAGGATGGCTGGCCATAACGCAAGCCATCCTATTCCCGGTGGCGTTTGTGATAAGCATTGCCCAGGGAGTGATTGGATTGGCCGCCTTTAGCTATCGCGGGCCAATATTCGGCCCCAGTGATCTGCTCTTCATCATTTTCACCGGAATTTCGGTGTATACGCTTACCATGTTTCGGCGCTTTCTTAACGAACGCTACAACTATCATGGTGTTGATACGCTGATTCTGCTCGCTATCTGCTGGGGCATAGTCTTTCAGATCAGCTCGCTCGCACTTAGGATATGGGTGGTTACGATCTGGCCTGTATCAGAGACAGCCCTCAATATCGTCTACCTTAGCTTTTTTGCTGTGATTATGATCGCTGCAGGGATTATAGATATTCTGATCGCCGTCAAACTTCTCCAGATTAGACAAAGTGTGAATGAACTGGTAAGAGCCTTCACCTATATCACCTTGGCGTCGGGGCTGGCAGAGGTGTCGGTGGTGCTGGCACCTATAGCCTTACTCTTGGTTCCGGTGTGGTGTGTAATTCTGGGGCTTATCTTTTTCAAGAAAGAGGAAGTTGAATTCGTGTGACGCTATCACAGTAAGTAGAAATGGGATCATAAGAATCAAAAAGGAGGATAAAGATGAACCAGAGTCGGTATTCATTGGCCGGATGGGTGGCCATCACACTGGCCATCATATTTCCGCTGGCTTTTTTCATGGCTATTGTTCAGGGACTAATAGGAGCTGCAGTGTTCGGCTATCACAGACCGAGTTTTGGCCCCAGCGATCTGCTCTTTATGCTCTTCACAGTGATGTGGGCATATACACTCTGGATGTTTCGGGTTTACCTCAATGAACGCTACGACTATCACGATCTTGACTTTCTGATAACCGTTGCCATCTGCGTGACCGTGTTGCTCCAAATGGTCTCGTTCGGCCTGCGGGGCATAGCCTTTGGCCTGGCTCCCATTGCTGGAACCGTCTTCATCGTCTTGTACCTCATATTTGCGGCTTTCGCCATGATCACTGCGGGCATCCTCGACATTCTGATCGCGGTCAAGCTTCTCCAGATAAGACAAGGGGCTAATGATCTGCTGAAGGCTTTCGCTTACATCACCATGGCGGTCGGGGTACTGGAAGTGACGGTCATACTGTCGCCTTTAGCTTTCGTTTTGGTGCCGGTATACTGCGTGATTCTTGGGATGATCTTTCTGGGGAAACAGGAGGAAGTACAGTTGGCGTGATTTCTGTTCGGTTGCAGATTAGAAATCTATCGCGCGGTAAGAGCGTGAAGCGGCACAGCGTCGAATCATGGTCTTCTTGAATTTCTCGTCTGGTTGAGTGTATTTGAAAGTGAGAGGAGCAAGAAATGAACGGAGGCGGAGTAGCAGCAGTCATAGTGATAACAGACGGCATTTTGAATGCCTTCAAGAAGAACGATGCGTTAAGTCCTGATAGAGCGAAGACCAAGGCTGAACTTCATATTCGTTCGAGATGGATTTTCAACAACCTGGTTTCGAAGGGGGTCATCAGGCAAGTGTCGGGTGACAGGTACTATGTGGATCTGCAAGCCCAGAAAAGGTATTTGAGACGCAGGAATACCGCTCTGGTTGTGGTAACTTGCACTGTGGTCACCATAGCAATAATCCTTGCTCTTGTCTGGAGATGACGTTTCGCACTGAAAGTTCCGTGTTCTGTCAGGTTCTGCTCGGCGGCTGTGACCTGACAGCCGGACGAGCAAGTGTCAGACCACGCCCGCAGGGCGAGACCCGACACAGCCACGTCAGGTGATTGGAGGATCCGGCAGTGTCGATTCTATCCTACCTAGCATTGGCTGCCCTCGTCTATGTAGTAGCGTTTGCGGTATTCCGGATTGTGGCGCTAAACTACCGCCGGTACGGAAAGCTGAAGCCTTTGGCAACGACATTACAGGTGGCTATATTCGCGCTCCACGGTGCCCTGTTCCATTTGGGCTTGATGACTACACGTTGGCCCAGATTCCCCGATTCCAAATTCCAAGTGGTGATCGGCGCATTGGTGGAGGTCGGAGGCTTGGCTCTTCTTTTCGCAGGAATCGGTGTGTTCGGATCATTAGCCCGGATGATCGGCCGCAGGGTGGATGACCTCAAGCAGTCGGGCGTCTATCGATACAGCAGAAACCCACAGCTCGTGGGATATGGGTTCTTCATTCTGGCATTTGTCATCATCTGGCCGTCCTGGCTCACTGTCATCGCGACGGTAATTTACGTCGGCATAGCACACACCATGTCCCATGTGGAAGAACAACACCTCCGCAGAGCATATGGGGCAGATTATGAAGCCTACTGCCAGCGCACGCCCCGCCATCTGGGAATTCCCAGGTTCGAGTAGTTGAGTTCTGTCTTCTGTTGAGTCTTGCCCGCCGTGGCGGGTGTGAGGCGACAGCCGATCAAAGCCATTGTTACTCGCAGAGGTGGGAATTCATCCCGCTTCGGTCTTCCAGCTTCCTGACAGTCTTCGACGTTCAAGCAGAAGGGGCGACTCTGAAGATTCGCACCGACGACTTCCTCGCAGATTACCCTCGGGTCCCGTCATCATCTAGCGGGTTTGGCAACGTTCCCCCGCATCAGTTATTCCTCCGCGCCGGACCGTATCTCTCACGCCTCACCAGTTGCTTAACGCAAACAGCTGCCTCCTGCCGACGCTGGTTGCACACGGAAAACAGACTATCAACAACCTGGCGTTGCGCAGAAGATCGCACGGCGCAAAGAATAGTAGCCCTGCCATTGAAGTATCTGCAGTTCGACACATCTTCGGGGGTGCACCTAAGCTCATCGATATCGCCACGTACGCTAACTAGAAACACAAGGCGGTAGTATAAGTACTCACTCGCAAGGAAGTCCTCAAGCAGAGGCTGAGGTGCTTTTGACATAATGTGACATGCTCGATAATAGCTGTCCAGATCACGTGGTTGGCCCAGATCTGCAATCCTCTGCCCTGTGAGGAGCATCTGGGGCGTTTCCGTAGCAGCAGGACAGATTCGGTAGCCCTGGTCCAATCTGCGATGCGCCTCAGCCAAAACGACGTCTCTCATAACTTCAAATACAAAGTGGGCAAACTGTCGATCGTCCTTCCTCCAGAGAGTGTCTATCGCACGTCGCATTATGTGGACACTCTCCACGAATAGGTTATCTGAAAAGAAGTTACCGAGATTATATTCGATGACGGAGTGTTCCGTGCCCGCGACTGCTGCGTTGCCCAGCATTCCGGAGACCTGTATGCAGTGGTCCATCTTCAGTCGTTCCGCTGTTATCAATCTGACGAGGTGGTCGCACACCTCGTTCCGCGCTAGTCTCCCTGTTGGACCAGGGGGCCAGTCGCTGGTCCACGACATCTCGTGGACTCTTAGCATCTGCCATATTGCCTGAAGGTAGGCGGCAAAGTCTCTGTTGGCCAGCGCCCCAAGTCCCAGCTCGCAGAGGTTATGGGCGTGGATAGGCATCTGAGTTCTATCTTCGATTCTTATCGCTCGTTCCCCCTCAGCTTTCACCGTTTCCAGAAGAGTTCTCTCTGGCACGATGGTGTTCCTTATTTCTGGGAGGAAAAGCGCAATCGTAGCACTTGCGAGAATCGTTAGCGCGCCGATTATCAGGTGTGTTCTGAATCTGACAGTGACGTTATGTCTGTAGCACAAGCCGGTCTTACCAACTGCCCTATTCCTGCATTGTGCGCCCTTTTTGGTAGTCCACCTGCATCTCTCTTGATGCCTCTTCGTCATCCTTCCCTTCAAGAAATGGCTGCGTGACTAAGCATTGATCTCTTGGCTGTCATGCCGCCAAGGTCTGCCTAGACAGCAATCTTTGGGTCGAAGCCCCGTGATCTCCGTCACTGCGTTTCGCTTTTCGCTTCAGTTGTCTCGAAGAATTCCCTGATTATCTGCCGGTGGGCTAAGAAGCCGATATTTGTGGGAACCTTATCTTTGGCGAAGTACTTTATCTCTTCGGCATCATCTCCGGGTTTTAGCTTTCCCCCAATTATCTTCGCCCAATACATAACCAGTACTGCATGGGTTCGGGGATCATCTTTCCCGGAGTAAACGCCAAACAGGCCATCCAACTCCACATCTACATTCAGTTCCTCCTTGGCCTCTCTTATGGCGCACCGCTGCGGTGATTCATCGTATTCCATGAATCCGGCTGGCAGACACCAATCCCCCTTGTAAGGCTCATATGTTCTTTTCACTAAAAGGATTTTTCCATCTTTTTCTATCACTACCCCCGCTGCCGGGGCTGGATTGTGATAAAACACAAATTTACATACCGGGCAGATTTTTCTCTTTTTGTGATCGACAGTTTTCTCTACCATCTCTGCCCCACATCGGGGACAGTAACGGTAAGTTTTTTCAACATCCTTGGTCAGATCGAATTTATCCGATTCATCCGCTTTATCCGTTGACCAGTTCACAGATTTTCCCCTTTTGTAGATTTTCCCGCTTTCCTTGACCCTGGTGGCTGGACTTCGTATCCAGGTTCTTCTGATCTTGGGTCTTTCGATTTTGCGTGGCCGATTACTTTTCTTCATCTTCTTGCCTTTTCTTGACCTCACCCTCTCGGTCCCCCTCTCCCCCGCCTTTGGCGGGGGAGAGGGGAAAACAGGGAGTGAGGTCAATGTATTTTCAATACCACGATGGTGAAGTCGTCGTAAGGAGGTGCACCTCCGCTAAAATCAATTACCTCCTGCATCACTTTTTGTTTCAACTCTTCTACACCCAGAAAGCGATTTTCAACCAGCAGATTCAATAATCTCTCCTCTCCGAACTCCTCGTCGTTTGCATTGAAGTTCTCGGTCAAACCGTCGGAATAGAAGAGGAGGGTATCGTTCTTCCGTAAAACCACCTCCCCCACCTCGTACTCGGCCTCAGGAAAGGCGCCCAATATCAGTCCTCCCCTTTCCAGGAACTCTACCGCTCCATCTTCGTGCACCACCAGCGGATAGTTATGCCCGGCGTTGCAGTAGCAGAGTTTTTTCTCGTACGGATTCAGCTCTCCATAGAACATGGTGGCAAACTTCTCCGAGGTGGTGGAGGAAAAGATCAACTGGTTGATATTGGATATCACCACAGGAGGGGACAATTTATTCTTCACTTCCGCCCTCAAGGAGGCATGTACCAACGACATAAGCAAAGCCGCGGGTATTCCCTTGCCCGAAGCGTCTGCTATGGCAATCCCGATTGAACCTGATTCGGTCTGAAGAAAATCATAATAGTCCCCCCCCACCTGCCGCGCCGGCTGCATGAGGGCTGAGAATTCAAAAGTTTCAGCATTAGGGCAGGACTTGGGCAAAAGCCCGATTTGAATCTGACGGGCTAAACTCAGCTCCTCCTCCAGTCTTTGTTTTTCCAAGGATTCCTGATAAAGCCGGGCATTGTCCATGGCCACCACCATCTGATTGGCTAACACCCCCAGCAGGGTGATGTCCTCGTAGGAATATCTGAAGCGGGTGATCTTTTTGGATAATCCTATGCATCCTATCAACTCCTCTTGACTTTTCAAAGGGACCACCAGAAAAGTGCTCAGATTTTCAAGCTGTTCAAAAAGAAGGCTCATATCTTCCACCATTTTAAAATCAGCAAACGGGGTGGGGCGGGTTTTCTCTTTTAATGCTAAGAGCAAAGGTTCATCTTTGTCAAATTTGTCCACTTTTTTTGATGATGGGTCATCGGGGAATAAAATGTATTCGCCACTTTTAGTTTGGTGATCTTTTTTTTGTTGAGAAACACAAATACACACCCTCTCCACCAGCATCTCCTTCTTTAGGGTATCCACCACTGTTTCTTTGAGTGCCTCAAAATCAAAGATGGTGACCAGCTTTCGGCTGAAGGTTTCCATCATCCCCCGGTAATCTGATCTGTCCTTGATGAAGAACTTCTTTATCAAATCATCCAGCTGTCCCATGATAGGCTGAAAGAAGATTATGGCTAAAATCACAAAGCCCACATCAAAAGCAGGTGTCTGCCTTCCGATCAAGTTTTGTATCAGCCTTCCGAACTGTCTCAAGATCAAAAAGTATAAGCCCACAAAAAGAGCGGTGGTGAGAAAATAGACCAAACTCTGTCTGACGATTAGCTTGACATCCAAAAAGTGGTGTTTCACAATAGCCCAGGCGATGGATCCACTGCCGGTTACCAGCGCCACGATGGTTAAGAAATATCTTAAGTTTTCAGATAGCTCCAGAGGTGTGAGTACCGGAAGGATGAAGGCTACGGTGTAAAGTCCCACCGAGGATCTTATCCCCCAGATTAAAAAGCCTACCTGTTTTTTGAGGGTGGGAACGGTGATCTTTTTGTAACCCCGATACAAAAACCACACGG
>Ga0209635_10002793_pt1 | contig 13495 bp, 13 predicted proteins | sample DeeMarSWOR230_32_FD_187463 | JGI IMG/M metagenome (GOLD analysis project Ga0209635, IMG submission 187463) | Marine sediment microbial communities from White Oak River estuary, North Carolina - WOR-2-30_32 (SPAdes) (version 2) | ecosystem: Environmental > Aquatic > Marine > Intertidal zone >...
GCTTGGGTTGATTATATGCGGGTTTTAGTAAAAGATGTGGAACCCACTAAACCTAAGAAGATTATACAGACTAAATTAGAATAGTTGTGCGTATTTACTTCTTATCCAAATATATAGATTACATTTAGACCTCATGAACCAATCAATTTCACACGTTTTAGTGGAAAAACTATGATTCTCACACAAAACCCCTTCTTTTTTATGTGGGCACAAAAACTTATGAAGACGTGTTTTACCAATAGTATAACGGAAGAAGGAATATAAGTGATCATTTCGTTGATTTTCCTTATTGTTGGTGCGAGTTTCATTTTATTCGGAATGTTAGCGCGAGTATTAATCAGTGCTTGTCGGGAAGCAGATGAAACAAGTTGGTACTTTTGGGGACCACTGGGGAGTTGCCCATATATAGAGAGGCCCGATGGCAGGGAGGAACTCGTTAGGTATCTGTCTAAAACATATTTGAAATTGGGTATCGTCTACTTTTTTCTCGGCGTCATTCTCCTACCCCTGCCCGACATTAGCAAAGAGATGGTTCTTCTTTCGAGTATAGTAATGGCGATCCTGGTCGTTGTTGGGATTTATTTCGGTCGCTCTTTGGGTATAGACAAAGCATTGGAAATCAAGAGAAAGGTGGCACGAGCATCAGAAACAGGGAAAATCTTCAGGACAAATGTTTGTCCATCATGCAAGAAGCAGATTTCAGAGGAATATAATCAGTGTCCATGGTGTGGATCAAGATTACGGTAACCTAACTGCACACGATTGATAGATTAAATGGAACCGATGGGAAAAGCGATGGCGAAGTGGTTGGACAGAAATTGGCGTTTAGTGATAGTTGCAATTCTATTACCCATATTGCTTGTTCCCATTATCAGTGTATTCTTGTTTCCCGAAACACCATTAACCAAATCTCTTTTGGACGGTTTGGTTTTTTCTTTGTTTGTTGCTTTGGCATTCCTAATATTGAGACAAATAGAACAGGTGGGGTTAAGATTTGTCATTCTTGTAACGGTGGGTACGGTTTTGTTTACTTTATTATTATTGGAAATTGTGTTCAGAATATGGAAATAGTGAATCTTTTGGTGTGACGCGGAAGGTGATGATAATGTCTTTTGTATTACGCTTGTTTTCTTCGTGGTTTGGGTGGGTGTTTTTGGTCATTTCCTGAACTTCCTTTTCTTCAACTCGAAAGCGATAGTTTGCATTTGCCCCATACGGTTGAGTTTCCGTGCTACTTCGTAACGACCTTCTAACTCTTCCAAAGACAATTTAGAATAATCTATGGGTTTTTGCTCGGGTTTTTGAACAACAACTTGTTCCTTTGCTATGTTCACCTGTTCGGGTTTGTTTATGAAAAATTGAGTGAGTTTAGGTTGTTTACGATCCTCTGCGCTTTTCACTACATAATCAATCATGAAATCCTCGATAACACGGTTGGGTTTGACGTCGTATGGTTGTGTCCGGTGAACGGCCTCACGAAATCTCTTGTAAATTGTCGGAGAATAAGAAGTGGTGAAATGTCGCCTTCGCTCTTTCGATTGCACGTCTTTTAGTTGATTGTATGTATTGTATGTATGTATAGTATGTACGTCATTATTATTATTACGATGTATATCGGAACCAACTCTTTCATGGGATAGATTCTCTTCTGCGAAAGTGTTATTTACATCAAAATGTGTACATCTATCCTGGTTGCGATTTGTAAGGCCCTTCGGGGCCACGATTTTTTTTAATCTTCTTTCCTTGTTTTCTTTCATTAACGCCTCCATCCGTTTTGGTCTTTTCATAGACACAAAGCGGATGGTCGGCCTCGGCAAACTCGACGTGGGCCTCTCTTCAAGCGAACATTTGGACCGCTTTTACTTTACTTGTGATCCTTCCGATAATCATCGGTGCGGTCGCTCTGTTGGCCTACATCAAATTCGGAACGTCTGATTGATCTTCGCCTTCTTATACAATACACCCATGATCCATTGTATGAATATTCGATATAATGATTGTCCATTCTATGAGAATGTTCAAGCAACCATAAAATCAACATGATTTTTCCAAAAAAAACAGGGTTTAACGTTAAACCATGCGAACTTTTAACATAAAAATGTTATAACATTTCTTAAATATGAGTTATTCACCACTACGAGTGGTAAATAAATTGACACCACTAAAGGTGGTAAACCTTTTGGCGAAACGAGGTCCCAGGATTCGTTATAATGACGCCTATCATCGAAAACAACGTGAACTAATGCGTATAATCTAACTCAACGGGTTAATCAGTGTGAAGAACAGTGCCCAAGCGGCAATCCATGTGAGAAAGTAGGTGCCTATCCCTGTTGTAAATATTTTAGATGTTTTTTTCACTTTGGTGAAAAACCGTAGTTTGTAAACGTAATAGGTGAGTATGTAAATGATTATAGCAATTGATAGGCCTTCTATGAAATTACTGAATAAGCCGAATGTCCAACCAACAGTACATATCAATCCGGTAAGTATGCCGAAGCAAAATCTGCTCCAGTAAATAATATTTAACGGTTTCATTTGCATCACACGACTTTTCCTTGAACCTCATAACTTTTTAGGCTTGTGCTTTATCTTACTTTCGCTTCCAAAAGAATTTCTGCCCATCCATGTCAGTAACATACTAACAGCAAGTTTCTACGAGACAACATGCTTAACCTAAAAAACTTTTCATGTTTCACGATTTATGTATGCGTAATGCTGTGGCGAATCTTGGCAGCCACTTTCTATGCTTTAGCAGCATCTTTAGCGCTGTCTCATCTAGGAGTTTACTCACGATTGTTTGAGAAAGAGAATTCAGGCTATTCAAGTCTCTTAATTATGTGGTATCCAAACTTCGTTTTTACAACTGATGAAACCTGTCCTTTCTGAAGGGCAAAAGCAGCTTTCTCGAATTCTTTCACCATTCTTCCTCTGCCGAAGGTTCCGAGGTCTCCACCGCGTTTTCCCGAGGGACAGAGCGAAACTTCCTTAGCAATATTTGCAAATTTTTCTCCTTTCTTCAACCGTTCCAAAACCGTATTTGCCTCTTTCTCTGTCTTTACAAGGATATGGGCGCAATGAACTTTATCTGGCATAAAGAGTGATTACGTCATTTCGTTTATAACAGTTATGTGTGCGCAGTCTCTTCAGGAAAAGAGGAGATTTACGTGGGAATAGGAAGATGTCTTCCACTTTGTTGCTTCAATTACAACGCTTCAATGTCCTCAGGTTAAGATACGTATCTTTTCACTTCTTCATGCACTATTACGCCTTTCTTAGCCAAGTTTGCTAGAAACGGATCAGGATCCAAACATTCAGGTGGAATAACTCCTTTAACTTTTATTTCACCCTTCACCAACATTATAGCTCCAACTGCTGGAGGCGTCCCTACCAGAATAGACTCAGGAGTCCCACCTGGCAATACTTCTTTTGTTTGACGAAGATCGATAGGACAACTAAGCGTATAGTGAGTTTCCACGCCTGTCTTTTCACCTTCAACATCTACTACACAACAAGAGTACGCATCCTCCACCTCACCCGCCTCAATTCTCTCAGGCAACTCTGCTGGCGGCGGAATAACTGCTAAAAGAACATCTATTGGAGCCACTTCAACACCCTTAACCTTTATCGGTTCATCACTTCCAAACAATTGCGCCAAAGTTTTGAAAATGGATGCTCTATGAGAACCATGCTTGAATTCCACGTACCTTACGCCTTTAATGAAGCGCGGAAGTGTCCAAACTTCTTCGTGATCAGCGAAGTAAGTGGGGCATGGTCCGAGAGGGTTTCCGGGAAACTCATATATTTCCTCTCCGCTAAGTGGAGGAACCTCCCTGAACTTCCCATCTTCATACACTAATCCCGGCGCCGTCCATCCCATCACTGCATAGCGTGGCCACCACATTAGTAGAAATTCTTTGCTAATAACGTCTAGAGACGTTTTTATGCGTATCTTATTCACTTTATCAAGTCTGTCGGCACCGTATCTTGCAAACACGTTTGTGATGCCTGGAGTTTTTCCTAAATCAAATATTGCTGTTAAGCCAGCGTCTCTCCATTTGTCGCTAAGCTTTAGCATTTGTTCTTCTTCTTCACGAAACGCTGTGGCAACGTCTATGTAGTGTGCTCCGTTCTTAAAAGCCGCGTCCATCACGTTTAATGTTGGAGACACATGTTTACCATTGACAACTTTGGAAGCTGCTACGATGTTTACTAAGACATCTACTCCTTTCGCGGCTTTCAATAACTCATCGGATTTAAACGCGTTGACACGTTGAACTGAAATCTTATCACTTGCAATCTTCTTTGCGGTTTGCTTGGCTCGCTCTAAATTTATGTCAGCAAGCCTCACTTCAGACACTGCTGGATCTTTGGCTAGCTGCATTATGGTAGCTGTTCCTTGAGCTCCGACGCCTAAAACCATTATTTTTGGCATACGCATCCCATTAAGTGTACATTTATGGAATACTTAAGCTTGTCAATCCTAATCGCCTTTATTTGCGTATGGTTATTTAGCAAGAACTAAAGAAGTCTCTCTCTGCTCAGAGTCTTAGTTTGCCATGAATACCTTCTGATTTTTGTAGACGCTCCGTAACCGCAAGCTGTGCACCGTTTTTTCTTAACATGATACGCTCTTCTACCGCATCGCCTGCAATGGATATGAAGCGTTCTCCTCATACGTCTTCCAAAAGACGAGGTTCCTTTACTCGTTTTTCCCAAAGAGATTTCACCTAGGCGGCGGAGAAATAAGGATAACGTTGTCTCCACGAACGATGAGAACTCCCAATCTTTTCACACTATCTGCATCCGTTGTGTCTTCTGTTTCTTCAAGCACCAAATTAAGGTGCTGATCAAAACCTTTCAGTTTTCCTCGCAAACTCTTTCCACCTCTTAGTCGCACAAGAACGATTTTTCCAAGACTTTCCTCCAAAATTTGAGTTGTCATCTCGCTCATATGCTGCCCTCTTGCTTCCTTTTATTTCCGTGCTTTTATAGGTGCCAGCGCGCATAATTTAAAGTTATTGCATTAAAGGATTATATGGCGGTGTCCAAAACGGCTGTTAAGCGATATTTTCTAAAAGAAAAAGCGACACGAAAACTTCTCCTCGAACTTTCCCAAAAGTTCAAAGTAGACACTGAACAGCTGTTTGGACCTAAACCCCACATCGAATTGGCTGAGACGCAAGTTGCTGAAATCCTCATTGTCAACAGAAAACCCTTGTTTGCAAGAATTGATGAAAATATTTTACCCACCCTCATTTTTAATGATGTTTTTCCCCTGCTCCCCAAGATAGTGGTAGACATGGGCGCTGTTCCGTATGTTTGCAACGGTGCAGACTTGATGGTTCCCGGTGTCGTTCAGATTAATGGAGATTTCAACACAGACGATTTTGTTCTAGTTGTAGACGAGCGACACGGCAAACCGTTGGCGATAGGCGTTGCCTTATTCGATTCACATGCTATGCGAAAAATGAAACGTGGAAAAATTGTGAGGAACATCCATTACGTGGGCGACAGGCTTTGGAAAGCATTGAAAAAGATGTAAGAACCTATCGTCCTAAACAATTAAGACGAGCCCGCTCCAGCTGAGTTTTTCTGGCGAAACCATCTTGGGCATCTCTAACGCATAAATATCTTCATTCAAGATGAGCACCTTTTTATTGTTCTGGTTTGGGGTATGCTAAATAAATCTTGTTGGAAACTATTTAGAGACTTCATAAAACTTCTAAAGACGAAAAAACGATTGACAAGCGGCAGATGACATGATGTTGCTTGGGTAATTTTCAGACACATTAGACATTTTTATGTAAATCGAGAAAAACCAAAATTTACGAACAAACTAGTTTATTCACGCCCACTACCCATCTGCCTAATTCTTCTCCGCAGAATTTGGTAAGTTATATGTTATGCAGAAATATCTCTGGTACACAAAACTTAAAGTTCAATGGATGGCTAGGGTTAGTCGAGGAGAATGACAGCTTGACAAACTTAGGGAAGAAAATTGGAAAAGCAATCCACAAGGCTAAGAAAGGTGAAAAGCCAGAGATAACTGAAGAAAAGCTTCCCTCAACCAGTCCTCCAGCTAAGGCTTATTTAAAAGCTCTACCTTTGCGCGACATTGAAGACGTAGATGTGATCAAACGCGAAGTGAAATCAGGGAACATACTTATTTTGAGAGTTGGTCCTCTTGCAAGAAAAAGTGTTGAAGACGTTAAACGGGCTGTAAGTGAGTTATATGAGTTCACTCAACTAGTTGGAGGTGACATTGCCCGTTTAGGTGAAGAGCGGGTAGTTATCACACCGTCCTTCATTCGAATCTGGCGAGAAAAAAACGTCGCATCTAAACAAGAAATGCCTACCGCAGCCTAATTGTTTCCAGCACATCTGGCACATTTGTTCTAATCTTAAACTTTCTTTGAAAGATGTTTGCTATGTTTAGGCACTTCATTTTTTCACCATGACACACGATTAATCTCTCAAGTTTTGGTGTGACGCGACGGATGTAACTGATGATTTGTCTTCTATCTGAATGCCCAGAAAAACCTTCAATTGATTCAACTTTTAAGTTAACTTTAACAATTTCAATTTTCCCATTACTGTTTATCATAGGGGTTTCCGTTAAGCCCTTCTGTACCCTATTCCCCATTGTCCCTTCAATCTGATAGCTAACGAAAACTATCAGGTTGTTTTTGTCTGACGCCAAATATTTGAAGTAATCAACTGCTGGTCCGCCTTCCAGCATACCTGCAGTCGCCATAATAATGCATGGTTCTCCCTCCACGATTTCTTCCCTTGCACTTGGATGCTCCACTATGGTGAAAAAATCCGATTGGAACGGGTTAATTCCCTCGTGTAGAATGCGATTTCGCACCTCTCTTGACAAATATTCTGGATAAGCCGTGTGGATGGCAGTTGCCTCCGAAATCATTCCTTCAATGAATACTGGCGCCTCTTTCAACAGCCCTTGCCTCATATACCCATCAATAATCAACATTATTTCCTGAGCTCTGCCAACCGCTGGGACTGGAATTAAAACTTTGCCTCCTTGATCCAAAGTTTCATTTATCACTGATGAAAGTCTTTCTTCTGCCTCAATTCTAGACGGCATTGTATCTCTTGGAGATCCGTATGTGCTCTCGGTTATTATGGTTTCCACTCTTGGAAACTCTGTGGCAGCAGGCTCGAGAAGCATAGTTTTTGCATATTTATAATCGCCTGTGTATACGACATTGTGCAGTCCTTCTCCGATGTGTAAGTGTGTCACAGATGATCCAAGAATGTGTCCTGCGTTGTGCAGGGTTAGACGAACGTCAGGTGCTATGTCAGTCACAACGCCATAACGCAATGGAATTGTGTGTAACACGGTTTCTCGTACATCTTTTTGATCGTAGGGCGACATCGCCCCTTGTTTACTCATAACGTCAAGATAGTCCAGTTGGAGTAAAGTCATTAAGCTAGCTGTGGGAGCTGAACAATAAACTGGACCATCATAGCCATATTTAAACAAGAACGGAAGAAAGCCACAATGGTCTAGATGTGAATGACTTATGATTACCGCGTCCAACAAATCTATATCAAATTGAGGTGCATCAAGTCGAGGAAAAGCTTCAAGTGAATTTCTAGAACCAGGGTTGATGCCACAGTCAAGTAACACTTGGCTTTCCCTGGTTTGTACAAGAATAGCAGATCTCCCAACTTCTTGGGCTCCGCCTAACACGGTGAGTCGTACATCTCCAACTCCGTAGACCATGGGCCTAAAGATTCTTTCACCCACCGTGCGGAGTATTCTATTGCGCTCTTTGCTTTCAGAGTGTAGATAATGCCGTATATGCGCCATAATTTTGGACGGTATTGGAGGGCTCCTCAGAATGCGGGGTCTCCAACTTGTCTGCTTTATGATTTCTTGCAAAAATATTCCGTTTTTTCCGATAACTAAGCCGGGCTTCTTTGCTTCTATGATGACTTCACCGAGGCTAGGATCGAAATTTATGTTAGTAACTTCTGCTTCTCGAGGAACAATTTCGCGTATAATTCTTTCAGCATCTTTCTCTGACGATCTTACGGATGGATCAGAACGCACAACTATTCTTTTTCTAATCAGGTTGACTATGTCTGCCACTATGTAACTTTGTTCAATAAGAATCTCTGGTTTTTTCGTGTAAACCGCCAGAGCTGGGCCTTCAAATTCAATGCGCGTAATTTCTGCCTCTTTGGGAACGTGTTCAAAGATTGTTTGACTAATTTCAACCTTTGTTTTGTCGAAGGACGCCACGTTTTCTTCTGCTCCTCGCTAATTTCCTAAGATACCTCTTTTTTCATTGGTATTTAATTCACGATATCCCTTCTTATCTATGATTACAATATCATAGCTGTCTCCGCTTGCAACGTCCCGTTTCATGGCAGAGTTAACGGCACGCACGATTACGGATAGAAGGTCATTAATTGTTGTGTCCTCTTTGTATTTGTCTTCTAATACGCCGTAGGCTATTGGAGAACCTGAACCTGTGGCGACGCATTTTTCTTCTGTGAGACTTCCAAATGGGTCTAGGGAAAACACGTGTGGTCCTGTGTTGTCAACGCCTCCAATGAGAATCTGAGCTATTAGGGGTGCTAGACGAGCTGAGAAGAAGAGGTTTGCAATGAGCCGAGCTGCAGAGCTCACAGGCATCGGACGTTTAGTGTTCAGTTTGAATAGTTGAGCGTTTGCTTTGAGTATATCCACTGTTCGTTGTGCGTCAGCTACACTACCTGAAATTGTCATGGCTAAGTGGTCGTCAATCTTGTACACTTTTTTTCCTTTCTTGTGAGCTACAAAGGTTCCCATTGTAACACGAGTGTCAGAGGCTAGGATAACTCCATCTTTGCAAACTACACCAATTGTTGTCGTTCCTTTCAAAGTTGGCTGATCAAATGTTTTGTGCATCTTTAATTTTCTCCTAAATAATCGAATGCACCATAATAACTTCTTGGAAGAAGTTAGCGAGATGTAGAGATGGAGATGTTGGTAATAAGTGTTTTGCATAATTTTACTTTGGAAAGACAGGTTAAATAACATAAACTTGAACGCAAATTTAAGCCATACATCCGCAACCGACGCATTTAAAAGCCTTTTTAGTCCATTATTAACGGTTGAACCACATTAAAATGTGATCTCAATTGAAGCTACATCGCATGCAACTTCCCAGAGAAATAGTTGTGGGAAACGAAACCTTAGAACTTATAGGAAAAATTTGTAAAAAGCTCGGCTTTTCTGAATCTACACTTGTGGTAACAGGTCCGCACACGTATCATATTGCAGGTAAAAAGGTCATTGACATTCTTGATGATGATGGAATTAATGTTGACCAGTTAATCGTGTCCTCCCTTACCGTAAAGGATGCTAAGATTGTTGAGGAAAAAATAAAGGAATTAAAACCACAGGTAGTGCTTGGAATAGGTGGTGGCACCAAGATTGACGTGGCAAAGCTTGGTTCTGCACGTCAAGAAGTGCCGTTCATAAGCATACCGACCACTGCATCTCATGACGGAATTGCAAGCTCTGTTGTCTCTCTTAGAGGACTGAATAAACCTTATTCTAGAGTGGCGCAGTCTCCCATGGCTATCGTTGTTGACACCAGCGTTATTATCCAAGCGTCCCATCGATTTGCTGCAAGCGGATGCGGAGATGTTTTAGCTAAATTTACCGCGGTTCGCGACTGGGAGTTGGCGCACAACGCAAAAAACGAGTATTACGGTGAATACGCAGCAAGTTTATCATTGATGGGTGCAAGACTGGTTGCTGAACACGCAGACACAATTCAGCCCGAGATTGAAGAAGGTGTACGGGTTCTCTTGGAAGCGTTAATAAGTTGTGGTGTAGCCATGAGCATTGCCGGAAGCAGTCGACCTTGTAGCGGCTCGGAGCACCTGTTCAATCACGCCCTTGATGTTATATCGCCAAACTCAGCTATGCATGGTGAACAGTGTGGCGTGGGGGCGATAATGATGGCGCGGCTTCATGGATTGCAATGGAAAAATATCAAAGAGACGCTGGAAAGAGTAGGTGCTCCAACAACAGCAGAAAAGTTGGGAGTAGAGCCTGACCATGTTATAAAGGCGTTAACGCTGGCGTGTACAATTCGACCTGAACGGTACACCATTTTAAATGAAAGAAAGTTGAGTTATGAGGCGGCTGAAAAACTCGCAAGGGTCACTGGAGTGATAGAGTAAAGTTAGAGTTCCCATTTATCCTTTTGTCGTCTGCTCTTTGCCAGTTTTTTTCTTTCCAAACACTTCGACGAACTTTATGGTTGTGGTTTCTGGAAAGAACTTTTGTATGTCGGTGGTGATGCCTCTCTTTGCGAGTTGCAGTCCTTCTACGTAGAAAGCTTCTTCAGGCACGTTTATCACTATGCTCTTTTTGGTCGGTTTTAAATTAAACTTTTCAACATCAACTGTAGGCATTCTTCGATGAATGAGAGCGGTGATTTTCTCCAGCTTTGTTTCAAGCTTTTTCTGAACAGTAACTTCGTAGATTAGAGTTTTGCCTGCCAGCGGAGGGTTAAAGTCCAACTGAACCCTTCCTGAGCCCATGGTTCTCACTGTGGCAAACTTTCCATCAAGCTCTATACGCATACCCATTTTAGGAGTGATTCCGCGAGCAGTGAGTCGTCGAAGGGGAACTAACCTCACCTTTTCTGGGTCACGAGGTCCAAACGCTTTTTCCGGCGATATTTCTATGGAAGCCTGTTTTTTCAGCTTAAAGGTTGGAAAGCTTTCGTCTAGGGTCTTCAACATCCATCCTTCTCCGACAACCACAAGCTTTGACTCGTAGATTTCGCCTTCTTTGAATAGGTTCTCCTTTTTTGCCACTTCTTCAGTAGTGGTGTCAAAGACCTCGCCGGTTTCTTTGACTTTAGCTACGTAATCTATAAGGATGAAGTCTCCTTTTTTGATAGACATCGTGATCATCTCGTGCCACTAAAGTTTAATGAGTTCTGCCTTTAACGTTTATTAACAAATAAGTGTTCTCCTTAAATTATTAAGGATAGGAAAAATCCTATATTAATGAACCAGTGATCCGAAAGAGACCCATGAATACTCGCATATTTGTTTTCCAAACTCTTATAACCGATCTACTTAACAAGAATAAGGAGAAGTTATGATTCAAACCGCTATTTTGGGAGGCGGGCCAGCAGGAGCGTATTGCGCGTACTGCCTTGCCAAAAAAGACGTTTATCCAGTTATCTTTGACCATTCACATCCCAGAGAGAAAGCTTGTGGGGGACTTGTATCGCCTTTGACACAAGAGCTGTTTCCATTTATCAATAGGCTTCCGGTAGAGCATAGCGTAAGGAACAGAATTTTTTTTATCTCCCCGAGTGGAAAACAGATTTGCTGTCGCTTAAAAAAAGGTAAGCTTGTGGGGTTTTCAAGATCAGAATTTGATCAATATTTAGTGAATATGGCTATCGACAAAGGTGCAAAACTAATTAATGAAAAAGTCATTGCTATTGAAAGAAAAAATAACTTATGGAAAGTGAAAACTCGGAAGCAATCTTACATGATTAAGATGTTGGTTGGTGCTGATGGAGTTAACAGTCTGGCAAGGAAGAAAATTATGGGTCCTTTAGACAAGAGAGACAAAGGTCTATGCTTTGGATATTTTGTCAAAGGTATAGAAAATAAAGAAATAACCATGAAGCTTCTTCCTCAAGGAGAAGGCTACATATGGGTGGTTCCGAGAGTGCAACAAACAAGCGTAGGAATAGGCTGTGCGGATATTTCAGATTTCCATGGGCGTAGAATGGAGCTGGACACTTTCATAGCGCAACATTACCCTAATGTAGAGAAAATCTCCCGATACGCAGCTTTAATTCCCAACGTAAAAAACGTTAAGACGTTCAATAGACCGCTCGCGGGAGACAATTGGATATTAATTGGCGATGCAGCGGGTCATGTAAATTCATTATGGGGAGAAGGCATATTGTATGCTATTTTGGACGGTGAATTGGCTGCACAAGCAATTGTCGAGAATAAATCTCGTCTGTTTGATATTCTATGGAAGAAAGCATACGGCCGGAGTTTATTCGCAAGCATCAAGCTAAGAAGATGGCTCCGCAAAAAATACATTCTTGAATTCTTCTGCTACTGCCTAAAATATTGGAGCATTATTGAACTCGCACCTTTTCATTCATGGGCTAATCAAAGAATGAAGCGTGTAGTTGAAGGCTATAGAAAACAGTTCAATCTACCACAATTCTGTGAGTGATTCGAATACATGCATGCATAGGGTAACATCGACGACTCCCATGTCAATAGAACATTTTTCCATTTCGATAATTTTTATGGTGAAACATCATTACAATCTGATAAAACTTATATTTTATTAGGGTTTATATATAAAATCAATTTTTGTGCACAAAAGAATGGGACCTTAAATATTAACATCAAATAATAGATGAGAGAGATTCCATTTTCTCTCTTTTCGAGGTTCCCTTTTACAACTTGTCGCTAAATCCACAAACCAAACACTTTAGCCCGCAACAGGAAGATCATAGCCGCTAGAATCAACATACCTAGAAAGATCATTTCAGTTGCGCGTGCATGATGAAGTTAACACTTAGACTCTACTCCTTTCTTTTTCTGCATCCAAAAGTTAGAAAACGTTAAAAAATGGGAGTTGTGGGAGAATTCGGGAGATGTCTTCTGCTTAACACCTAAAAGGTTATATTTATCCCATGAATATTTCGATGCTAAGCGGGTGTCACGGGATGAGAGGTGGCCGTCAAATTCAAGGCTGATTCTAGGCGTTGGCTAACGCTAGGCTACAACCCGTGCGAACTTGAAAAAGAAATCCGCAAATTCTGGGAAACCAACCAGATTCCTCAAAAACTCATAAAACTCAGAGAAAAAACTAACGTAGACATATTAGGTTATGTTGAAGGACCTCCAACCCTAAACGGTGTTCAACACATCGGACACGCTCGAGGCCGAGTGATGAAAGACCTCCGTTACCGCATGAAAGCAATGCAGGGATTCTACGTCACATTCCGAGCAGGCTGGGATTGCCAAGGTCTGCCAGTTGAATTGGAAGTGGAGAAAGCTCTCGGCGTCAAGAACAAAAAAGAACTGCTGGAAAGGGTAGGTGAGGAACGTTTTGTCGAAGAATGCAAGAAGACCGTGATGAAGTATTATCGTGAATGGCGCAGTGCTGACAGAAAACTGGGCATGTTCATGGACTACGACAAGGCTTACTGGACATACTTTGACAAGTACATCGAGAAGGAGTGGCAGTATCTTAAGCGAGCGTGGGAGCAAAATCTCTTAGGCGAGGGCTACTACGTTGTTGCCTACTGTCCCCATTGTCAAACATCCCTCAGCAACGCTGAGGTTGGACTTGGCTATGAGGAAGTTGAGGACCCATCTATATATTTCAAACTTAAGGTACGGGAAGCCAAAAACGAGTATTTCATTGTTTGGACCACCATGCCCTTCACCATAGTCACCGACATGATGA
>Ga0209635_10002794_pt1 | contig 13490 bp, 14 predicted proteins | sample DeeMarSWOR230_32_FD_187463 | JGI IMG/M metagenome (GOLD analysis project Ga0209635, IMG submission 187463) | Marine sediment microbial communities from White Oak River estuary, North Carolina - WOR-2-30_32 (SPAdes) (version 2) | ecosystem: Environmental > Aquatic > Marine > Intertidal zone >...
CTAATCCGCTTTCCAGATCAACGATTCACAATCATCATCCTGGGTAACTTGAGCACACTTGGCCCTTCACAGCTCACCACGAAAATAGCCGACATCTACCTCGAAAACGAGTTTTTAGAGACAGAAGAGCAAGAAGAACCAATAAAAATTCCCGTTGAAGCACTTGTAGAGAAGGCAAATATCTATTACAACGAAAATTTAAGCATGACCATTCGTATAGAGATGATCGAAGACAAATTATATTGGGTTAGAACAAGTGGAAACATAGAACTCCAACCCCTTTCCCCAGAACGCTTTAAACTCGCAGACCCAGACTCTTCAACGATCATAGAATTTAGTAAACCGACACCGAATTCAAGAACACAGATGAATTGGTTTGTTCAAACACAAAAACCAATCGTCTACCGAACCGTAGACCCATATAACCCCACCGATCATGACAAGGAAGACTACTCGAGCAGATACTTCTGCCCAGAATTAGATGTCACGTACACCATCCTAAACGAAGAAGGAAAACTATTCCTCAAACGGAGAAAACATGAAAAGACACTCATGATACCAACCTTTAAAGACGCCTACACAAGAGAAGACTCAGACATCCTATTTACGAGAGATAACGAGAATATCATCTCAGGCTTCACACTGACAACAGGACGCGTCCGAAACCTCCGATTTATTAAACACAAACTAAGACCTAGTTAGTATTTCCATTGTGCCCCCTTTTGCATCTCCATAGCAATGCATGTGCGCATGTTTGTGAGAGTAGAGAGCAGAGTGGAGAGGCGCGTGTAGCTAAGTAAAGTAAAGAGAAGAGAGAGAAAGCTGAAATTTTAATCCCTAAACCCACACACACTTGATAGCACTTTGCTGAAATCACAACCGAGACTTAAATAATTGTTTATTAAAAAGAATGGTAGTATGCCTCGGAAAAAACAATGGAAGAAAAAACAGTCTAAGAAAGTTGGTGTAGAAGCAGTTGTCGAGCCAGGAGTCGGAGCTTTATATGTCAGAAGTATATGGATGAAAAAGCTGAAGGAACTGGACAAACGAAAAAGAAAACTCAAGAAGATACAGCGAAAGTAGTCAACTTCATTCTTTCGTTAATGGAATGCGTGCACGTTATGGTTAAGTAGCAATTCACATTTGCAATGATATTCTGAAAGATTGATTTTGAAATCAGAAATGTTAAAGCACAGCTCTTGAAAGAACAAGAATGTAGAGAAGATTCTAGGTGATTAGGCTGTCACATGTCATCTCTGATCGTAACCTGAAAAAATCTTATTTGCTAACTCTTGTTTACGCCATAACTCTCGTGGGGATTTATTACTTTCAGAGCTATTACACAAATTTGATGGCTCTTTTCTCCAAGGTTTTTCCCATTTTCTCCGCTGGGGTGGCAGTAATTGCTTCGAGCTTTGCCTTGCGAATTTATTGGGAAAACCTTGAAAGCAACTTGTCTAGAATCTGGCTTGGCTTCTCCTTAGGAATGATCTTCTGGTTTATAGGTGAAATTGGCTGGGGCATATGCACATTGATCTTTAGCATTGAGCTACCTTATCCATCCGTCGCAGACGTTTACAGGCTTGTTGGGTATGGTTTCCTTTTTTTTGCCATCTTTACATACATTAAACTCTTTAGATCGGTGATATCAACGAAAGTGCTTGCGACTGCTTCGATTTTTATGTTGCCGACAAGCGTGGGCATAATTCCGCCTTTGTTGTTGTCAGTCAGTGCCAAAGCATCAGTAGTAAATCCGACAACCTTGTTTGTAGGTCTTGCTTATCCTTTTCTTGATCTTATATTGTTGGCACTGGCAATGCTCGGTTTGTTGGTGTTCACAACGACAAGGCTTAAGGGAAGGTTAGGATCTGTATGGCTGCTCATTAACGCCGGGATCATCATGAACGCGTTTGGAGATATGTTATTTAGCTACACAAATCTGCAAAATACATATTATAATGGGCATCCCTTGGAACTCTTTTTCCATCTGGGCTATCTTTTCTTCATGTTGTCTTTCTATGCTCACGCGAAAAAACTTTGATAATAACAAGACTTTACTCAGCTCTCTTTCCACGATTTTTCCTCTTCCCGAAGAAAGACGAGATTCTGCGACATCTACCAACGCGCGCGTCTGCAGATTTTTTTGGGTTTGAGGTTAAATTTTAACTCAACCAACCAAAACGGAGAACGGTTAACGGACAGGAAGGTTAACCAGTGTATACTCGATCCAGTATATACTTGCTAGGAACAGTGTTATGGAACAGGAAGGAACGTACGTGTTGGGTGGGCGTTTGCATACTTGATTTCTGTACGAGTTCTACAGTTCACTCTTAAGATTATGGAAAATGTTTTTATTTCTCATTTTGGATAAAAAACAAAAACACGCTGACTGGTGGGACTCTGAATCAAAGAGCTGATGAACCGAAAGAGAAAAAGAGGCGCAGCTACGTCCTCCGAATTCTAAGCTACCTGAGACCTTACTGGAAGACAACCCTCCTAGCCATTTTACTGTTGCTAGGCTCTACCGGAGCTGACCTCACTATTCCAATACTTATCCAGAGAACAATTGACCTAGGTATTACTCCTAAAGACATTGGTGTCATCGGGACAATGGTTGCACTGATGATTGTTATAGCTGTCTTTGAAGCAATTGCCTCAATAGGAAACACTTTTCTCTCTGTGAGAGTTGCTCAGAGCTTCGCAGCCCGGGTTAGAGCTAAAGCTTTCCACAAGATACAGACGTTCAGCTTCGGTAACCTTGACAAGTTCCAGACTGGACAGATCATTGTCCGCCTTACAAGCGACATAAACATGGTTCAGCAAATGGTGATGGTGGCGCTCAGAATGTTCATTCGGGCACCCCTTATGGTGGCAGGCAGCATCATTTTCATGTTCATTATAAACGCACAGCTAGCGACGAATATAGTTTTGATTATGCCACTCACACTTATTTTAGCTGGAGTGTTCATTGTAAAAGCTCAGCCGATGTTTCTAGAGGTTCAGAGAAGACTTGATAACCTGAACAACATACTCCAAGAAAACTTAGTAGGCGTCCGAGTCGTTAAGGCCTTTGTTAGAACTGATCACGAATCGAAACGATTCGAGAAGTCAAACATAGACCTTACAAACCAGTCTACTAAGGTTTTAACAATGTTCTCCTTCCTATTCCCATCTATGCAGATAATTATAAACCTGAGCATCTTAACCGTTCTTTGGTTCGGCGGTCTTCAGGTAATGGCTGGAACCTTTAGCATTGGGGACATCGTGGCCTTTGCAAATTATCTTCTAACTGCAATTATGCCTCTGCTGTTCCTAGCCATGATGGCGACCCAGATTTCAGCAGCCAACGCCTCGGCTCAGCGAATCTACGAAATTATTGATTCTAACCCTGAAGTGAAGGATAATCCTGATGCAGCAAAGCTGCAAGGCGTTAAGGGCAGAGTCGTCTTTCAGGATGTTTGCTTTAGATATAAAGGGGATTTCGGCGAACCCGTACTTCAGAAGATCAATCTTGTTGTTGAGCCCGGTCAGACCGTGGCAATTCTTGGTGCAACGGGCTCCGGGAAATCATCTCTTGTTAACCTAATACCGAGATTCTATGATGTGACGGAGGGCAGCATAAGTATTGATGGCGTCGACGTCCGAGATGTAACCGTCGAGTCGCTTAGATCAAACATCGGCATCGCACTGCAAGACGCTATTCTCTTCAGCGGAACAATTAGAGAAAACATAAGGTATGGAAAGCCTGAAGCTACAGATAAAGAGGTTGAGGCGGCTGCGAAAGCAGCGCAGGCCCACGAGTTCATAATGAGCTTGCCGAAAGGATATGATTCAGATGTGGGTGAAAGGGGTGCCGGTTTATCAGGCGGCCAGAAACAGAGGATCAGCATAGCCAGGGCACTGCTTGTGCAGCCTAAGATTCTGATCCTCGATGACAGCACAAGTTCCGTAGACGTAGATACTGAGGCCAAGATCCAGGAACAGCTGGACAAGGTGATGGTGAACAGAACCTGCTTCATAATCGCCCAGCGCATCAGCACCGTTCTAACAGCGGACAAGATCATTGTGATCGACAAAGGAAGAATAGTTGAAGAGGGCAGACATGAAGAGCTGATGAAGACACGGTCTCTCTACAGGGAAATCTATGATTCGCAGCTTGGAGGAGGAATCAGGCTTTGAGCAGCCGAGAACCTCAAAGCCGAAGACCCGGGGGCCCAGGAATTGGCAGACGGGGACCCCACGCGAGTTTCGCGAGAGGGGTTAGCAGAGCAAAGAATCCGAGAGTTACGCTCTTCAGACTTGCACGATATCTCCTCGCTTCAAAGCTGAAACTTATTTTTATCGGAGTCTTCGTGGTCACAGGAACAGTAACCTCACTGCTTGGACCTTACTATATCGGCATAGCAATAGACAATTACATTAGAGTTGGTGACATACAGGAGCTCTTAACCCTTGTACTCATGTTACTAGGAGTCTACCTAACAGGTTATGTGGCGAACTCTCTTCAATCAGCCCTCATGGCTAGAGTAGCCCAGCGGGCGCTCATGCAGCTGAGGAAGGAACTCTTCGAAAACCTTCAAACTCTCAACCTCAGCTTCTTTGATAAGCATACGCACGGAGAACTGATGAGCCGGCTAACGAACGATATAGATGTCATAAATACTGCTCTTAGCCAAAGCATAACTCAGCTTATAACAAGCTTTCTCTCAGTATTCCTAACATTAATAGCGATGTTTCTGCTTAATCATTGGCTTGCTCTCGGTACTCTGCTGATATTCCCAGTTATGATGGCGATCACAATATTCATCGGTGGACGAACTCTCTCCGGGTTCAGAGAGCTGCAGAGCAGTCTAGGTCGCCTTAACGGGATGATTGAGGAGACCGTGAGCGGTGAACGAGTAATTTTAGCATTCAGCAAACAGGACAGAGTGATAAAAGACTTCGATGAGACAAATGAATCCGTCAGGAAGCTTGCTACTCGCGCAAACAGCTACGCATTCGTCATCATGCCCCTATTGAGTATCATGAGCACAATTGCGATTGCAGGTGTGGCTGGACTTGGAGGCTGGATGGCGATACAGGGAATGGTCACCGTTGGAGTAATAACCAGTTTTATCCTTTACACAAGAAGCTTCTCTCGACCTCTCATGCAACTCGCTAACATCTACAACACTGTGCAGTCAGCCTTAGCTGGCGCCGAACGGATGTTTGAGATAATAGACGAGAAACCAGTGATAAAGGATAAGGCCAACGCACTTCCGCTAGAAGAGATTGTGGGTGACGTTGTATTCGACCACGTCGATTTCAGCTATGATGGGAAGACACCAATCCTTAAGCACGTAAGCTTCCACGCGAAACCAGGTCAGATTATCGCTCTAGTCGGACCGACAGGCGCGGGCAAGACAACGATGGTGAACGTACTGGGTAGGTTCTACGACATCCAAGGTGGCTTTATCAAGATCGACGGCACAGATATACGGGACATTACTGCAGACAGCTTAAGGAAACAGATTGGAACTGTTTTACAGGACAATTTCCTCTTCGCAGATACGGTGATGGAGAACATCAGATACGGCAATCTCGATGCAACGTATGAGGAATGTGTTGCTGCAGCTAAGCTTGCAAACGCTGACCAGTTCATCACCCGCCTCCCCAAAGGATACGAGACGATGCTGACTGAGAGAGGAAGCAACTTCAGTCAAGGCCAGAGGCAGCTTCTAGCTATAGCCCGAGCAGTTATCGCCAACCCGAAGATACTAGTGCTTGACGAGGCAACCAGCAGTGTAGACACACGGACAGAGGTTAAAATACAGAGAGCTCTCTTTAAACTCATGAAAGGACGAACAAGTTTCGTTATCGCCCACCGCCTAAGCACAATTAGGAAAGCACACCAGGTTCTCGTCATCCACAACGGCGAGATAATTGAGAGAGGAACCCATGAGTCCCTCTTAGCCCGAAAGAACTTCTACTACAACCTCTACATGAGCCAGTTCAGAGGCACCCAGTTCAACCAACCGATTACCGTAACAAACCCGTAACTCTTTAATTTTCGTACTTCACCATCAACCTCAAGAAGGTTAGCGCGCATGATATTAACTTCATTGTCAGGAGCGACTTGCACATTTTTTGCCGCGCGCGCACTCTATTGAAGTGTATAGTCGGTTTCGAATACACATATCTACAGTAATTATCTGATATTTCCTATTCCATTCCTATCCGTAGAATGGTATCCAAATCTGGTATACAGGTATATACCGTCCATAAGAAATTTAAGGCTTAATTGTTAAAAACTGATGAATCGGATTGATAGGATAAGGAGGTGATTCAATTGGCAGTAGCAGCTTATGCAGGATGGGTATTGGAGCGTACTAAAAAGGCACTCAAAGAAGCGGGAGCTACTTCTGAAGAAACTGCTAAAACACCCAAAGAACTCAAACTTGATGAAGGGTGGCTGAAAATGAGTGCCAATACAATCATACCTTCTGGTGTTGTTGCAACAAAGGACGGAAGATATTATTTAATTAGCAAAAACGAAAAGCAACAATGACTTGATTACAAGGTATGCTATGTTTTAGCTGGTTAGCTTCTTTGAAATGGAGAAAAAACTCAAACCAATAGGTCATTTTATTCCTTATTTAGCAAAAAAAGGTAACTTGGAATTTATTTGATAAAATGGTTGGGTGGGGGTTAAATTTTAACCCAACCAACCAACGAAACAATTAGTGGAAGACAATCTGGAGACCGTGAAAAAAGCAGAAGACAAAATTCAAGGTTTTGGAAGAAAGCTCAAAGAAAAAACACTGAACTATAATCAAATATTGAGTCTTCAGAGGATCGTAATCAAATCGGCAACAAGATGAGAGATTATTGCTCCTAGGAATGCTATCAATGCATACTTCACCCCATTAATCCATCTGTTTTCTTGACATAGCTTTCCTACGTAAAGTCCCAAGAGAAATGCAACCAAAATGCCTAGTGCAAAAGCGGAAATTACTGCAGTTGCCATGTTTAGAAGTAGGAACGGAGAAAGAAGTGCTATTGATATTGCCACCGAACACAAAAAAGCAAAGACACTGTTCAGATAGATCTCTTTCTTTGAGTGCACTTTCGTGTTGATTCCATGTTCTGTCGTCTCACGAATTTGTAGTCCTCTTTCAGCACACTGGGACATGTAAAATCCGATTGAGTTTCCGAATGCATTGGCAAAGCCTCCAATGATTCCAGCGATTATAACTAGTCTTGGATCTGTGGTTGCCTCAGCCACTCCTATTATCAACCCTAAGCTCATGATTGAGCCGTCAGCAAGACCAAATGCTATGCCTTCTAAACGATAACTCGTTTCACCGTCTTGCATCTTTGCTACAGCTCCGTAATCTACTATCAATCTTCGATTCAGTTTTTATGACTTGTGGAAACTGAAACCTTTATTATGAAAAATGGGTTTTTTTGGGTTTGGATGTTAAATTTTAACGCGCACACACCCCAAAAGAGAGTAGTGGATGATGTACACGCAAAAATGATAAATACAGCTGAAGAAACGTTAGCCATTAAATGATGAGAAATGGTAGGGTTTGAAAAACATGGTTTAATGCCGTCGTTTCGCGTTTTCTCTGAAGACGCGCTTGACGCGATTAATTCAGCTTCCCTTGAAGTCCTAGAAAAAACCGGTATTAGAATCCATCACGGTGAAAGTATTCTGAAGATGCTGAAAGATAATGGTTGCACCGTTGATTTTGGAAAAGGTTTAGTCCATTTTCCATCCTATGTTGTTGAGGAGGCGGTGAAGAAAATTCCGAAAACATATCCTTCGTATGGAAGAAACCCAAAATACGACTACAAACTGGATGGAAGACACGTCTACTTCACGACCGACACTGAAACACCCAACACAGTTGACCTCAAGACTGGAGAGTGGAGACCTTCAACTCTAGATGACTTGGAAAAGTTAACGAGAGTTACAGATGCTCTGGAATCCTACGCTTCGGGCGGGCATCTCACCACCGCTTTAGACAAACCGAACAACGTTCGCTGCTTATACGATTACGCTGCTGCTTTAAATAACACGGAAAAACCTTGCAAATGGTCTGTTTATCCGCCTGAACTGGCAATGCAGCTGACTGACTACCAACTTGAAATAGCCACCGCGGCTGCTGGTAGCGAGAAGAAACTGAGGGAAAGACCCTTAGAAGAAAGCGGTTTTTGCACAGAATCGCCACTTAAGTTTGAGGGAAGATACGTCGAAATCGCCTTGAAGCTTGCTAAGCTTGGTTTTCCCTGTGTAGTTGCAAGTATGCCTTTTGGCGGAGCCACTGCACCCGTAACTTTGGCTGGTTGCCTTGTCATGACAAACGCTGAGATTTTGAGCGGCATCACCACAATTCAACTTGCAGCTCCAGGCACTAGTACGAGAGCTGAGTATATTATGGGGAACCTGGACATGAAGACTGGTTTGTGGGGACAAGGACCAGAGGAAGGGCTTCTATGCGCTGGCGCTGTTGAAGTCGCCAGATATTACGGATTTCGCGTAACTGTGCTCGGATTTAACACAGCCTCTAAAATGTCTGGTGCTCAGGCAAGCTATGAAAAGACAATGAGCACCCTTCTACCTGTGTTAGCTGGGGCAGATGAAGTCTATCAAGCTGGCAGTCTACAGGGAGGGATGGCGGCTTCCTTTGAGGAGTTAGTGTTGGATGACGAAATTTGTAGGGCTGTCTTGAAGGCAGTTCAGGGAATAGAAGTGAACGATGAAACATTAGCCGTAGACGTGATTGACAAAGTGGGTTCTGGCGGACACTTTCTTGCTGAGAAACACACTTTAAAACATTTCAAAGATGTTCTCTTCTTCTCTGAAGTAGCGGACAGACAAAGCTATGACGGTTGGAAGAAAGCGGGAGGAAAAAGCATGGTCAAACGAGCTAGAGAGAGAGCAGAAGAAATTCTGAAAGAACACTGGCCAACACCGCTGGACAAAGATGTCCAGAAAGAAATTTCAGAAATAATTGAAAGAGCAGAAAAGGAACTGCCGAAGACCACTTTATGAGACACTGCTAGATGCAAGCACGGAGTCCGAGAAAAAAATGGGGGTTTTGCGGGGAAATCGGGTGAACACCCGAAGATGCATGTATTTCGCAGTTGGTTGGAGTTAAATTTTAACCCCCACACACCCAAATGTACGTATGCGCGCGTGTGCATCAATGCATGCATGCGGTCGGTCACTCTCTCTCGGTCGGACACACAAACTTAGTTCAGTAGACCTGTCAAAAAAAGCAGGGTATGCCTGCAAGAGGATACAATGCAAGTGGTTGTTCCTTCTAATCTAGCTTAATAAAAAAAATCATTACCTTTTCAAGAGGACAGGTACTGTGTGCGTTTTTTGAAGGAACGGCATTATAGTATGGATACAATAGTCTGAAATATTACGACGCTCGAAATATCCCTTATGTTACTTAAGAACCTGTTTATGTTTAGGTGTTATCGTTGAGAAACCGAAAAATCAGGTGTTATTTTGCGCAAATCAAAGGAATAATGACATGTGAAGAATGTTTCTGCAATTTAGCTTGTGAAATCAACGAATCACTACGTAGAAACACATAGATGCATGCATGTGGAGGGAAACTGACTTGGAGTTTGACGAGAACGGAAAGGTGATACTTGGAGTCACTAAGGTTTTTGCTCAGAATAAAGAGGAACCTTTCAGAGTTTCCAATGCTATTTCAACTCAAAGGGTAAAGAAGGTTAAAATCACAAGGTCTAGTGCTGGGGTGAATTTGGAATAAGGACAATAGTCAAAGACATGTTATGGGTTCGAGCAGGAGGGAAGTAGATGAAGATGAAAGTCGAACTGCCGACTTTGAAAATCTTGAAGGAACTGGAGATTCTTTCCGACGCTGAAGGAAAATACATCTACCACTTGGCGAGTATATATACCCACGTCTCGCGTCTCTGAAATTCACGGAACGGAACACAAAAACATTTTTAGTATCCAGAAGTCTCTAGGAAAAATGTTTGTAGAAGGTATAGAAAATCAGGTATGCATGCATTGTTTTTTGAAGGAACGGCATTATAGTATGGATGCATGTATGAGGACGGAAAAGGTGGCTGGTTGGGTTAAATTTTAACCCCCACCCACCCACATTAATTACGTTAACTGTGCTGACTGTCACCACTACTACTATAGTGCTACTCTGACCTGACTGACAGTAATAACATAGACCACAAACACACAAACAAACAGAGACACACAGCTCAAACTAGCTTGATTTCTCAATGTTTTCTAAACCTTTTTTGCAGAACCAAAAGAACAGACTAGAACATTCTTTCATAAACCATTAATTGCACTTCCGATGAAATAACAGATTATTTCTAAGAAGGAGAATGGAGGTGATAGTATGTTTAAGAAAAAGCAAATTTTGATTGTGGTAAGTATTGCGATAATATGTTTCCTTATGGGGACTATGTTTAACGTTATGGCTAACGATGGTGGTGGAAGTCCTTGGGACAAGATTTGGACAGCTATTTCTGGATTTGAATCCAAAGTAGACAGTTTGAATGTCTCACTTACTGAACTTCAAGAACGAGTTAGCACTATTGAGGCAGAGGCAAATCAAGTTAAAACGATAAGATTCTATGAACCAAGTGAGACAATAGTTCCACCACCGTCTGGAAGTTTCAAAGACGTAGCAACTTTTGTCTGGACTCCTAACAACAACACTAACAATGCTATCTTGTCAATTCGATGTTATTTCCAATATCGGTCTGACCCATCCTCTGGTGGACTTAGATACAGAATACTCATAAATGATGAAATTGTAATGAGCTTCGATTGGCTGTTCAGTTCAGAATATAAGTGGGCACCTATCATTGCAGACTTTGATTCTTGGGGAGGGGATAAACAAGTCACATACCTTCCAAATCAAAACAACTACACGATTAAGGTTCAATTTGCTTGTGAGACTACGGGATACGTGAAAGACATTAATGTTATAATCACAGTTGCCGATGGATTGCCAGCAAGTAACCCCTAAGCACGAATATCAAGCATGATGAAGTAAACACCAAACCTCACTCATTTTTTTATTCATGTAACCAAATTCATGCATAAGCACTAGAGAGAAAGAATAAAATCTAAGCTGAATACAACTTTGGTTTTGGGAAGTGGAAGGATGGGTAGAGTTTCTAGGTGCAAAACCTGTTACTCGTCTCCAACCTGTTCTTTCACTTCCCAATGACAACTTTTATAAAATAACAGATACAACATTATTTTTGGAGACGAGTAAAGGTGAAGGCAAAAGTAGATAAGATAATTCTAAATGATTTTGGCGCAATTTTAAAAATGGAAAAAGGTTGTTACATTGTTAAAGATAAACATGGAAATATTGAAAGGCATCCGCAATTCGAGAATAAAATTGGAGAAGTAATACTGAAAAGTGGAAACACTGTTTCAGTTGGCGCACTAGCTAGTTTCGGTTTTTGGGATATAGATGTTTTAATAATGACACAGAAAGGAATGCCTGTAGCAATGCTGAGAGGACTAGATGATGATAGCCATGTGGAAACTAGAATAGCACAATACGAATCATTAAAAAACGGTAAAGGAACTGAAATAGCTAAACAAATAGTGTATGCAAAACTGAAAAGTCAAAATACAATTTTGCGCAAATATGGTTTAAGACAACATGATTTAATGACAATCAAAAATAAGGTTGATAAGATAACTAAGTTGGACAAGAAAAAACTCTTGACAATAGAAGGACACGCAACAAAATTCTATTTCCAACAAATATTTCAGTTGTTGCCTAAACAAATTAGAATTAACAACCGAGAAACTTTCAAGGCTTATGATGCGGTGAATAATCTTTTCAATTTAGCATACACCATGCTGAAATGGAAGGTAACAATAGCGATAAACAAGGCAAAACTTGAAGCTTATCTCGGATATTTGCATTCACTGCAGTATTCAAAACCTAGTTTAGTATGCGATTTAATGGAATTATACCGATATTTGATAGAGGATTATCTGATACGATTCAGTTTAAGATTGAGCAAAAAAGACTTCATAACAAAGACTGAACAATTTTCAAGGAATAGAAAAGGCAAAAGGCAATACTTGAATGATAGAAAAACGATGGGTTTAATGAGAGATTTAACACGATATTTTGAGAAACAAGTTGATGTAGCAAGAATTAGACATGGCAAAAGACAGAGTGTTGAAACATTAATTTATGAAGAATGTTATTTGTTAGCAAAATATCTGAGAAACGAAAGAGAAGAATGGCGACCTAGAATAGCAATTGTAAACCATCAATTTTTCTAATTGCCTTTGCTTTTTTCTTGCATTTCGAGCATTTTGGCGATATAGTACATTTCGATGTGTATCTCCTTTAGATTGTGAATTATCTTGAACTTAGTCTGAATAAAATGCGAAAGCCACGGGCTATTAGATTTCTTGTGGGGAATAAGAGCCAAAACAACAATAACAAAGAAAAGCACGATAGGGATGAGCCACTTCACAGTAGAAACAGCACTCACGTCTGTCAAGAACAGGAAAAAGTTGTTGAGAAACAGAAGGAAAAATCCCGTAGAAATGCTTACCGTTCCAGCGATAAAAACGACTTGAAAAATGGTGAAATACCATTTAATTGTGTCGGGAAGGCTCTTTTCCAACATGGTCTTAAGATAACCTTTAGGTGCATTTTGAAATTTTTTACATCGGTCAAAGATTCTAGTTCTATAAAGAAGTGTCCCATTTGGCTCAGCACCTTCCCTGAACTCGCTATAATTCTCATTAACCCATTTTCTAACCAATACATTAATATCGTTTTCTTGTTGCGACAAACAGAAACCAGCCTAGTTTCTTCTTCTTTGTCTGTACTTAAAAGCCTTCATTACAGATAACACCATTTCTATTTTTGACACGTCTTTTCATAAAATTCAAAATAAACTGTCGGTTATCTTCAAATTCCTTAATCATTTTATCTTGTTTGCCAAAACGACAAACTTCTTTCGGCGGTCTAGTCTTACCTTTAAATCCAGTTCTTAAAGTAACGGTTTGTTTAACACATTGGAGCAAAAACCACATAATCAAATCCCAATCTTTAGTTTGCAAACATATCCATGCTAGAATAGAATGCAACTCTGATACACTTCTCATTTTTCGATTAAAAATAAGGTGATAATTTCTAATTTTGAATTTGAAAATGACTTTTTCTTTTAAATCTGTTTCTTTGTTCCAGATTTTCTGTGTTTTACAGCTTGATTCATAAATTCTGAATCCGCCCAATTTGTAACGATTTAATAACATGTGAGCTATACATTCAACCTGAGCTAAATCGTATTTTCTGTCTAATTCAAATTTTAAAATATCATTTCCACAATCTCCAATAATAACGTTGGGAAAAGGATTAGCTTTCAATTTTTGGTCTTGAATCCCACACTTTTCCATAATCCACTTCTTTCCTATCACTAATTCTATTTGCTCTTATTCTTGCAAT
>Ga0209635_10002795_pt1 | contig 13489 bp, 7 predicted proteins | sample DeeMarSWOR230_32_FD_187463 | JGI IMG/M metagenome (GOLD analysis project Ga0209635, IMG submission 187463) | Marine sediment microbial communities from White Oak River estuary, North Carolina - WOR-2-30_32 (SPAdes) (version 2) | ecosystem: Environmental > Aquatic > Marine > Intertidal zone >...
CGTCTCCAGCTAGAGCGCCAGTCAATATTAAGTCGAAGGACAAACCTTTGATTGTGCTTTGCAAAATCTTCGCAATTGCATAACTGTCAGAACCTTGAAACTTTGTGTCTGTCAGTCTTATTGCGTTGTCTGCGCCTCTGGCTAGACATTTCCGTAATGTGCTGTCAGCATCTCCGGAACCAACAGTTATTGCCGTGACTGTACCTCCATACTTCTCTTTGATGCGAACCGCTTCCTCCAGCGCGTAGTCATCCCACTCATTAATGTCAAACACAAGCCCTGCTTTTTCTATAGCCTTCCCAGTAGAGTCAATTTTTATCTCTGCTTCAGCTGTTTCAGGAACATGCTTAACACAAACAATTACGTCCAAACAGTCTTTCCTCCTTGAATGCCAAATTTCCGTTTAACATTATTACCTTTTCCGTCTACTTTCCCTTTAATTTCCATATAATCTTTGCTGTGAAACATTGCACAACGGCATGAATAAGCTGAGAATAAAGAAAGTGATAGATAAGCTAGATAAGGTAGATTTCAAAGGTCCCGTTTTATCAACCGAACGAAGCTCCACCGTTTCTTGAATTTCGAAACGTTAAAATGAAAAGGCGTTTTGAAGCCAGTCTCTGTTTTTTCCGTAAAGTCTTTTCTTGGCAAAGCCAGCCGCAATCATCGTAAGAATCATACTCAGTGGCAGAATTATGGTTGAAGGAAATTCTGGGACTACATGGTAAACGTAATAGTATTCTTCGTTGTCGTTTACAGCGTGGTTTTCAACGTTGTCGTAGGACGTTAGCTTGTATCTTACCCATGTGCAGTTTTCGTATCCACCGATCTTTGCTTGGTAGGTGTCTACATCAATCTCGATCATGTTCAAAGGTGTCCATGTGGTACCGTTATCGATGCTGTATGATAAAGTCACGTTATAGACTCCTGAACCGTGGTCAGTTACCACGGCTGTGACTGTTACGTTTTGACCGGGCTGAATGTTCTCGGCTGGGTCTTGAGCTGGGTCGCCTATTTCTGGTGGAGTATCATCAACGAACACCGCTGCCAACGTGTGGTTGTTGTCCATTGGCACATCGACTGGATTGTCCGAGCCGATGCCTATTCCGTCGAGTTCCCAGTGGTCGAAGGAGTAGCCTGCTTCTGGGATAGCTGTTACGGTTGCCTCAGTGCCTGTGATATAGGCGTGCGTTCCCGGACTAGGATTTGTAGTTCCCCCAGTCGTCGTCGTAATTGTTAAGTCATAATGCAACAGCTCTGAGCTTGCCGGGATGCTCAAATAGCTTGGATGGAGAGTGGAGTCAAAAAACCACTTGACATCGGCGTCACGGCACTCGCAGATTACAAAGCCAAGGCAACTTCCTTTTGGAATGATTTTGGTGGGTAGATCAAAAGAATGGGTAAATTCTGTGGGCACGTCTGGACTGGTCGAGTTAAAATATCCAGTATCCCATCTTTCAATCAAGTTGACATCATGATTTTTGTCCCAATAGTATAATAACACTACGAAATGTTGGCTGGGTTCACGTGCTGCAGCCCAAATCGATAAATTCCAAAGGCCTTCCTCTATTAATATGCCAGCAGATAACGGGCCTGTGTGGACTCCCTTGAAGGGCCAATGACCATGACCAATCCAAATGTAATCATCGGGATCGAACGCCACCGTCTCGGATTCACTGGACGTCGGCATTTCTACGTCCATAAAATAGTGATCAGTGCAATACCATTGTTCTCGATGCCAGTACAATGTTACCGGAGTGGCCGACAACAGGCTTGTCTCGACCGCAGGGTTTACAGCTAAATAGGCTTGGGTCTCGCTTGCCATATGTTCTGCGTCGCCAGCCCAAGAAGCGTTTATTCTCCAACGGCCTGCTTCACTCGGCGTAAATACATCGGTGAACGAGCCGTCAACTAAGGTCATCACGGTTCTTGTCACATTGACGAAACCTTTGTAATTATAGGTGGAATCTCGGAAGTAGAGCTTATATTCCAGTGTGACTTGTACGCCGCTGATGGGAGGCTCAATCGAGCCATTAACTTTGACGGAGTCCTCAAGGAAGATAACTGCTGGAGATACATCACATGTTATCTCGCTTTTTCCGACGGTGAATGACTGCGAAGGGCTTTCGGAGCCAGCATGCTGTTCATCTCCCATCCATGAAGCCTTGACCATCCAGACACCAATCATATCAGGCGTGAAAGTGTCGCCATAGAATCCAAGTTGATCCGTCGTTGCGGTTCTTGTCATATTGGAATCATCAGGCATTGTGTACGTCAACGTTACTTCGGTGCCAGCGACGGGTGAAGGGCTAACGTAACCTGAAACGGTTATAGGCTCATCGAAAGCGACCTCTGAACTTGAGATCTCACACGTTATGGTGCTGGGTGGAAGAGATTCAAGGAAATATACGTAATCGGCGCATCCAAAGGCAATAAACTTTCCATCAGCTGTAATTGCGACATCTTCTACATAGTCGTCTGTCTCTCGTTCAAAGATTATGTTTTCGGTCTTGTCAATTACTGTGACCCTCTCGTATGCTCCAACAGCTATTCTTTCAGCATTGGATGAAACTGAAACTGCTTTTATACTGATGTGAAATGATGTTTCTAACAGAAGACTTCCATTTTTAGCGTACAAGAATAGATCTTCTACTGTTGGCATGCCAGCTGCAACGTAATCGCCTTCTGGAGAAACTGAGACTGCGTCAACATTGTATTGGAGTTCATGGCTCCATAGTAAATGTCCTGTTTTATTGAAGAAGTAGAGTGAGTTATCCCAAGATCCAGCAGCGGTGTATTCTCCTCCTGATGAAGTAGAGACGGCGGTGACCCAGTCACCAGCCGTGTATGTCCGGATTAGGCTTCCACCAATGTCGTAGAAATACACCTTATCATCTGTATCTCCAGCTACGATGTATGTTGCGTCAGGTGATATGGCTACATCGCATGGCCAACTGCCTTCAACGAGATCCCTCTGCCATATTATATTCTTATTATTGTCAAATAGATAGATGTCAGGGATGCCGCTTCGATATTCATGAATGCCAACTGCTATTCGGCTTCCATCCCCCGAGATTGCAACACACTCCACCTCAAGTGCAAAGTGATACGTCCAGAGCAAACTCCCGTTGCCATCTAAAAGGAAAACGCCTCCGGCATCTGTTCCAGCCACTGTATAGTTTCCATCGGCAGAAACTCCAACGCTAACTACTGTGCCGTCAGTCCTGTATTTCCAGAAAACCCATCCAGATACTATTGGAATTGTGGATATGACAAAGAAAACTTGAAAGATAATGATCAGAAAAAGCGCAATCGAAGATTTTTTATACTTTGCATTATTAAGCCGCTCAAAATATGTCATTGCATCACGGCAGTTGTCTTTGTTGTTGTTGTTTATAAAATTAACCCACTCCCCCAAAGCCTTGACGGAACTGTTTTTCCCAAGTTTTTCCAACTTTTCTCGCGCGTGCCAAGCTTCAAGCCCATGAGCCAGTTCACTCCGCTCCCGCTGAACAAAGTCTTATACGGACACTTAAGTTCATGCTTGTCAAGCAAAGCGTGAACTCTGTTCCTAACTTCAGTCCTTATCTTTGCAAGGGTTACTCGGTGGCGTATGAACTGTCGCCGGTCACGCTGCGTCTTGCTTGAAACAAAACATAATGGAAGCATTTCTGCCCTCAACAGCTTAGCCAAGATTCTAGCGTCGAACGCGGGAGACTTACTACTGTTATGACGTTAATAGAAGTTCTCATCAAGAAATATTCCTTAAACATGAAATCCAAAATCGGAAGAGGTAGACACGAGAAAATTAGATGCGGTTAAGAAATGAGAACAATGGCTCTAGGGTGCTCGGCCTCCTACAAACTTGATTTGGAATGTGGACGCAGGTTATCCGAGGTGTCTCTTCTTCGCAAAGGCAACGGCAAGCATTGTAGGAATCATAAGTAGCAACAGAACTATGGCTGAGGGAAATTCTGGGATGACCCATGTACCTTCTATCTGGATTATATTGGTGCTGCAAGTGTACGGAATGTAGATAAATGTATGTGTATCATTTCCAGTGATGCTGCACAACGCAGTGCAATCGGTGCTGTTGACATATACTGTCCATGGACTACCTTGCAGAAGCTCTTGAGGAATCGTGACATTGCAGTAACCATCCTTGCCAGTAGGTCCCGTTACGTTGAAACTTACCTGCTTTAACGCCTCGCTGAAATTAAAATTTGATATTGTAGAGTTGCTTGTCATGCTGACGTTGAATGCGTATCCGTCCTGAGCGGTGAAAACGGCTGGCCACATGTTGGTCGCCGTCATTCTCCATAGCATTGACATGTTCATATAGTAGTGTGTCATGTTGTGCATGTACGACATTTCATAGGCTACCTGTTCTTCGCACATGATTCCGGTCTTCTTGTCCCAGTAGAAACTCATGTTCCAAGCACCGTACGTAACGTTGTCAGATATGATGGGGTACGTGATGTTCGCATAGTTCACTTCTATGTTTGCACCAGCATAGGTCCGTGTGACAGTGCCGTTTATAGAAAGCTGCAGCGGCTCCTCCGTGTAATATGTAAGATTTCCTGGAATTTCGTCACCCGCACCGAGGTTTGAAGGAATTATGCCAACGCTGAGGTTTCCTTCACCTGTCGCTATATCTCCCCACATTACTTCTGTCTGTTCTGTTCCATTCTGATAGATTACAGTTGATCGAAATGTGACGTTACTGTCTTGAACATCTAGAATCTCCATATCCATCCACGACATATTCATCTCGTGAGGTGATTCTTCATATCCAGGCCAGTTTGACGCCCACTCAAAAGAAACATCACCATACCCTGCCCAGTCTCCTTCTTTAACACCCACAGTGTATGTTGAAGCAGATCCCTTCATTGCAGAAAACATGAACACGATCAAAAACACAGTAACACAAGCTGTCAACACAATTCTTCTTCCATGCAATCTAGTGTCCCCTTACATCTCCATTAGCAGCTGTTTGACTTTTATGATTTGTGCAAGAATTCTCGACCGAATTCTATCTCATCCGCCTAGCCTTTCCTTTTTTTATGCCAGAATAAGGAAACTCGAGTTTGCAACATCAACCCGAAATTCCGTTGCGCACTATTGGGTGAGGATGTGAGCCTTATAAGCGAGGTAAAGCTGAGGGCTGTGAGAGAGGCTGTCAAATAAATCTGTGGAGACATAAGGGTTGAAAAGGAAGGAAAGGGGAAGAAAAGAGAAAAATAGAGAAGTCATGACATGCAGAGAAGGTTCTAGTGTTGTTTTTTCCAGAATTTCTCCATCACTGCATAAGCTAATTATTACATTCTTGATTAAATACTCACGTTTGTGAGTCATTTTGTATTCGCATCCGAAGGCGTGCGAGTGGATGAAAGATGCAATGTTATGAGTTTGGTGGTTGTGATTCATAAAATCTAAAAGATGATGCACTTGTATTATGTTGTAAGATAGGGGGAAATCTAGAGTGTTAAGCGCCGGTCTAAAATGCTTTTTGCTTTCTATCTTTCTATTTGCTTCTCTTGCAACGGTTCCCGTAAGGAGGTTTATTTTTGCTGGTATCCATCTGGATGGTGATTGGGTTGTTACAGGAACTGAAAGCTATTATGATGAAGTCTTTGTGTTGAATGGAAACTTGATTGTTGAGGATGGTGGAAACTTGACTCTTAGCAAGGTTACTTTGAAAATGAACTGCACGCATACCCGCCAATACATTATTGAAGTTAAACAAGGTGGAATATTCTGCGCATTAGATGACTCCATAATTACTTCGTTCGACCCAGAAAAAGAATATTCGTTTATAGTTCGCCAAGGGTCAACCTTCAGAATGGACAATTGCGCATTGCATCATGTGGGATCGGGTTATGACGCAAAGGGACTAACGATTTTTTCAGAAGACGCGGTCGTCGAAAATTGCCTCATATCCTATAATACCCATGGTGTTGTCTGTGGCAGTGGAGCTGTTGTCCGAAACAACAATATGACAAGAAACGATGGAGGTGTAGTTGTAGAAGGCGGAGGCATCAACCCTAGCATCTACAACAACTACATATCATGGAACAATGGATCCGGCATCAGCATTGGTGATTCCACTGCAACCATCTACAACAATACGATAGCATCGAATTCGGGGGCTGGCATAAATTCACACGATAACGCCAATCCAACAATTCGAAATAACGTGATAAAAGAGAATCAAATAGGTATATTCTGTGTATTCAATTCTAGTCCAACAATTTCCGATAACATGATAGCTGAAAATCTTGAACAAGGCATCGGTTGCCATCTCTATTCTAGTCCAACCATCGCTAACAATACAATAACATTAAATCTTGGCCCGATGGGCGGTCTCCACTGCACAGAGTATTCTGATGCTGTAATCCAAGGCAACATTATAACAAACAACAGTCGAGGAATATACTGTGGATTGGCTAGTCCAACCATCTTTAACAACACAATAACGTCAAACCTTGGAGGCGGAATCGAATGCAGCCATTCTGACGCTGTAATCCAAGGCAACATTATAACAAACAACACCAAAGGAATAGCCTGTAACGAGAATTCTAACCCCATAATCCAAGACAACATGATATTATTGAACAATGGTGAAGGCATAGTAGGTGCCGATAATTGTAGTCTAATTATACAGGGCAACAATGTGGCTTCAAACGGCGGGCATGGTATCGAGATCAAACATAAAAGCACAGGCATAATCAAAGGAAACAAGATAATTAATAATTCTTTGGACGGCATCCACTCTCGTGACTACTCTGGTCTGCTTATTCAAGGGAACATCATAACGTCAAACGGCGCGCCCTACGAGTGGGCTGGCGTTCGCTGTAATGAACACGTTCACGCTGAGATTCACTGGAACGACATTTATGGCAACCACGCACACGATGTGTCAACCCACAACCATTTCGAGTACGACCCATCAGTCTCTGTTAACGCTACCTACAACTATTGGAGGGATGGGCCTGACTCAGAAAAAATCTCCCAAAACGTCCTTTACAATCCGTGGCTGACGGAATCAATCGTCTTTGCTGAGATCATGACGCCGCTATCGGAAGAAACAGTTTCCTCAACAGTTAAAGTTTCAACCGACGCTCGTGCCGTAAACGGTATTACCCTAGTAGAATTCTATCTAGATGGTGAACTGAAGTATGCTGATCTTGATTCTCCGTATGAATGGGACTGGGACACGACACAATACGCTGAGACATCACATGAAATTAAGGTCAGACTAATCGATGGCTTTAGACTTGCAACTGAAGTGTCTAGAACAGTTCTTGTTGACAACACAGCTCCAACAGTCTCAATCAGAGAACCAACACCAGAGAAAATCTATTCTGGAACAATAAGCGCAAGTGCCAATACAACGGACAATCAAGAAGTAGTCAATGTTCACGTCAAAGTCGATGAAACCGATTGGATGCCCATGACCTACAATGCTGTAGATCTTCTCTGGAAATATGACTTTAACACAACAGTTTTCTCCGACGGCCAACACACACTGATGGTTCTCGCACTGGACAAAGCAAGTAACCCAGCCACCGACGTTGCTACCATTTTCACTGATAACACCCCACCAACACTAACAATACAAACCCCCCAAACTGGGATAACCGTAGGCTTAACGTTAACCGTTGATGTCCAAGCCACCGACGCAATAGGCATATCACGAATCGAATTCTACCTCCAAGACGCACTCGTATATACAGTCACCGATACGCCCTACCAGTGGTCATGGGACACAACCCACTATCCAAACGGAGAATACGACATAACCGTAAAGGCCTACGACATTGTAGGACACGTCCAAACTCGCAACACAACAGTAGTAGTCCACAACGTTGAACTTCCTTGGTGGGAAACACATTTTTGGACAATAGTACAGGTACTCATCGGCGTAGGCGGTCTGATAGTAGCCATACTCGCATATTTGACCAAGACAAAGGAAGAAAAGAAAAAGAAGAAATGACGGATAATAACATTAGCGCGCGCTCTTTACAGTTTGGGTCAGCCTAGAATCTTCTTTTTGATGGCGTCGCGTTTTTCAGCGGGTAAAGGACCGAATTTTTTGATTCTTTCAGTGAATCGTGTGAATAAGTCTGCGGCTTTCTTGTAAACTGGTAATGGCACGTAACTGTAGCGGACTCGCATGCTTTTGATTTCAAATTCTGCTAGTGAACGTCCCATTTCAATCATTCGTTTCTTTGTAAACTCTTCATGTATGTCTTCCTGTCCCTCGATCACTAAGATACCGTCGGCTCCATAGGCGAAGGCGTGAAGCAGATGTTTTAGGCCTAGTATAGCTGTTGAGGGAACAGGTACAATTCGGATGTTTTCTGGGTAGTTGACGCGGTCAAGTCCAAGAAAGTCCATGCCAGTATATCCAACATTCTTGTCAACGAACGCGACTATCCTAACCTCGTCGGGTTCCTTGTCCATGAGGACGCCCCTCAAGTGAGCAAGTATCTGCTTTGTTGTTGAATTCTTGAAGTCGATAGCTTCTCTTGGACAGACGGGTATGCAAGCGCCGCAACCAGTGCACATGAAGGGGTTGATTTTTGCTTTGCCCTCTTGCATGGTTATTGCGTTTACTGGACATGTTTCGATGCAGATCTTGCATCCGTCGCATAATTCTTCAATCACGTAGGCTTTTTCGGGACTCGTGGTGATATATTCGCCTTTTAAGAATAGAGAAGCTTTAGAAGCAGCCCCAAGTGCGTCGGAAACCGTGTCACGCACGTCCTTTGGACTTAGACCACATCCGCATGCAAAGACTCCTGTCACCAGCGAATCAACAGGATCAAGTTTCGGATGCTTCTCTTGTATAAACCCATCTTCACCTATGGACACTTTCATTTTGTCCGCGAGCTCTTTAAGTCCAGAAGGTGGAACCATAGGCGTGGCCAAAGCCACTAAATCAAATTCTTCTTCGGTTATGCTGTCCGCTAAAGTGTCTTCAGCCAAAACAACAAGTTTGCCGTTATTGTTTTTCCAGATTTCAGCCACCTTTCCACGTAGGAAAACAACTCCAGCTTCTTGATCCCGCCAGTAAAGCTCTTCGTAGCCCTTGCCAGTAGCCCTGATATCCGTATAATAAACGGAAACGTCTATTCCAAGCATTTTCTTAAGCAGAAAAGCTTGCTTCAAAGCGTACATGCAGCATATGCGGCTGCAGTAGAGGACGTGGTTTTTATCCCTTGAACCAGCACAGAGCACCATCGCCATTTTTCTAACATCGCTACCATCAGCCCTTTTCACGTAACCGCTTGTGGGGCCTGCGGCTGAAGTAAGCCTCTCCAAATCCATCATGGTTATTACATCTTTGTAAATGCCATATCCGTAATTTTCAAGCTTTCGAGCGTCATAAAGATCGTAACCCGTAGCCATGATTATAGCGCCGACTTTCAAATCGATTGTTTTTCCCTTATCTTCCAGGTCTATGGCTTTTGATGGGCAGAGCTGCTCGCATTTTCCGCACTTTGTACAAGCGTCAAAGTCTATCACATAAGCGGATGGTACTGCTTGCGGGAACTCTATGTAAGCCGCTTTTCTCTGCGACAATCCTTCATTAAATTCGTCTGGAACAGTTACTGAACACACTTTTGCGCATACACCGCAGCTTCTACATTTGTCAACATCCACGCCTCTTGGCTTCATGAAAACTTTAACATCAAAGTTCCCTGGCCGTCCACTGACATCTTGAACTTCAGCATAAGTGAGCAAATTGACATTTGGGTTTCTCCCAACCTCAGCCATTCTCGGCGTAAGTATGCACTGGGCACAATCAAGGGTTGGAAAAACCTTCGTCAGTTTTGCCATGTTTCCTCCGATGCTAGGTTTTCTGTCCACAACATAAACTTTAAAGCCTAAATAACCAAGTTCCAGGGCTGCGGTTATTCCAGCAATACCCCCGCCTACGATTAGCATTTCCCTTGTACCTTTTTCGCTTATTGTTTCTAAAGGTTCAAGTTGTAAACTCCGCTCATATCCTCCCCTAATCAGGGATATTGCTTTCTTGGTCGCTTCTTCAGATGGTTGTGGACCGTGAGCCCATGAGTCTTGTTCTCTTATGTTCACAAACTCAAGCATGTAGGGGTTTAAGCCTGCCCGTTCTAGGACGCTTTGAAAAGTGGGAAGATGCATCCTCGGCGTGCAGCTGGCAACTACAGCTCTATCCAAATCCTTCTTCTTTATAGTGTCAATTATCATTTCCTGGGCTGGTTTCGAGCATAAATATTTGTTGTATTTAGCTACAACAACTCCTTCCCAGTTTTTTACAGTTTCAGCTACAGCCTTTACATCAACAACATCGCCTATGTTTCCGCCGCACTCGCAGACGAAAATGCCGATTTTCGGCGCCTTTTTCTCCATTAATTGTAATCCCTCGGTTTCGTTGATCGTTTCGATTCATACTGAGGAAAACGCTTAAAAAATGTTATGTTGCCATTTTAGGCAAATGTGATGTTGAAAATGAACGCTCAAGAGCTCGTTCAGAAACATAAACTGCTTGAATGCATCCATTGTGGAATGTGCACGGGAAGCTGTCCTGTATCCAGAAAAGCCAGCTTAAACGTTAGAAAGTACATGCGCGAAGTCGCTTTCAACGGCAAACTAACCATACATCCACAGAACGAATTGTGGAGCTGCACAACATGCGCGACATGCGGAATCCGCTGTCCTAAGGAAATAAATCCATACGAGTTCCTAATCGACATCCGCAGCTTGGCAGTTGAAGGAGGCCAAATTGCACCTACCATCAGAGACGCTTTAGAAAGCATTTTCAAAAACGGCAATCCATGGGAGAGAATACGGAGCAAACGGTCTGAATGGGCTCAAGACTTGAACATTAAGCATGTCTCACAAGAAGCTGAAATCCTATACTTTGTAGGTTGCACACCTGCCTATGACCCGCGAGTCCAAGAAGTGGCTAAAAGTCTTGTAAGATGCTTCGGAAAAGCTGAAGTTAACTTTGGAACCTTGGGTGACGAAGAAAACTGTTGCGGAGGCGAAGTTTATGGTATGGGTGAAAAAGGTTTATTCGAGTTTCTAGTCGAAGAGAACATGAAAATCTTCAACAAGTATAACGTGAAACAAGTTGTTACGACTTGTCCCCACTCCTACCATGCTTTCAAAAACCGATATGGCCAAACAACTTTTGAAGTTCAACATCACACACAATTGCTTGCCAGCTTGATTGAAAACGGAAAACTATCATTATCGAAAGAAGTAAACAAAAAAGTCATCTATCATGACCCATGCTTCTTGGGCAAGCAAAACGGTGTTTACGATGAGCCCAGAAAGGTTATTGAAGGCATACCCGGCGCAGAACTGTTAGAATTTGACCGCTCAAGAGCACGCAGTCTCTGCTGCGAAGGCGGCGGTGGAAGGATGTGGATTGACATTCCAGGTGAACGCTTGGCAGAAATCCGCGTCAGGAATGCTGTTGAATCTGGAGCAGAAATATTAGCAGTAGCATGTCCCTTCTGTCTGTTGACGTTCGAAGACGCCGTTAAGACAACTGGTTACGAAGGAAAAATCCAAGTGATGGACATAGCAGAACTAGTTTCGCTTGCTCTTTGAGCGTACGCTTGCGAAATTTGGTGTAACTCTGTAAACAAAAATGGTGTGGGACGCATATATACGAGATAACACGGAGAGCCGGCACGCTTAAGGGTTTTTTGACAAGTTGTGTAGACGCATTTATGCGGAACTTTTGTAGTGATGTCGAGTTGCATTTTTTATGCATTTCAGTTTTTCAGAACCAAGCTTGGACGGTCATTTCAGTTGACATTTGTCGAAGTGTTGATGAGCCACGAGGATACAGCGTATGCTAAGTTTACCTGCGTTGCAGCCGTCAAGAATTAGTCAAGTTATTTGCAAAATGAAAAAGCTTTCATAAAAAAATAGTGTTCCAAGACTTAAAAAAAGTGTTCGTGCCTCATCAGCCTTATGGAAGAAAAGCCGACTATGTTGAAGGCGTGGAAAATGCAGACTTGATGAGAATGGCTAAGCTAATTAGGATTGTAGATTTGCTTCTTCAGTCGAAAGTTTATCTGTTTTGGCGAGATCGGCAGTAACTCAGTTTTTGGCTGTTCTTCTAATTTTTAATTCTTTTTTCTAGGTGTGATTTGACGTTGTGTTATTCCCATCTTGGAATGCATCTGTGTTGCTATTGATTTTGTGATGACTTGCGTTCCAGAACCGATTAGTTCTTCTAATCCTTCGACGAGGGAGTTAGGGTCTTCAGCAATTCTCTGCGGCGTGATTGAATAGCTCTCGTCGAGCATGGTGAGAATTGCTTTTTTACCCGCCTTTCCAAAGATGGTTTCAAGGACGTTGCCCGTGATTGTTGGAAAGAAGTTTTCGAACTTTATTTCCTGCGAGAAGCTAGAGGTGATAACTGGTCCGTGGGCTTTGATCAGATTGAAAAACAGTTTCTCATCCAGCGACTTGGCATGGTCCACGTCGTAAGCGCAGAGCACGGTTACGGGAAGGTCAAGTTTTTTGCCTATCATAAGCTCGTACTCCAGCAACTCTTTCTCTTTGTTGTGTTCAAAGAAACATGCGGCTTCGCCGCATCCGTGTATTCCTTTAAGCCCAATCTCTATTGCTTCATCGAAGACACGTTTTGCTGACTCTAATATCTGTGACGGGTTCACTTCGCCATCAATTATGTACCACTCATCATAACTGAAGATTTTCAACACGCCGTCCTTTTCAAGGGTCTTCACGCTTAATCCGAAATCTTTCATGCTCTTGCGGATCTTTGCAGGAGTTTCTTGCGCTGCAACGTAAATTGCTCCTTCGCCTTTCTGAAACCCGGATTGCAAAAAGCTGAAGACCACTTCATGCTTCTCATGTGAGTTCCTATAAAAGAATACACCATGATTGCCGGCTTCCAAATCTCTAACAAAATCTAAGCTTTCATCCATCTTTAAAGACTGAGGCATCAACATTCGCCTTTGGTTAGCACACGTGCCATTTACATGTTTCTATGCCGTTTCAAACGATAACATATTGTAATTAAGCATTATGAACCCAAAATATTGATTGGATTTCCTCCAACCTATACAAAATTGGGAGAACTTGAACTCAGTCGGGAAGAACCGGAAAATCGGTCGCGAGCAAACTCTTCATGACGTTTGAGTAATATTTTTCTAAGACAACTCCTAAGTGTCGCGCCCAACTGGGATTGTGGATTGTTGTAGCTGTAGGCTCACAGTCACATAGACTTAAATTTTCTGCTTCGGCATCTTAAGCTGCTCATGCATGTTCATGAGAGTGAGAACTTCGCTGGAGATTACTTCAGAAATAGCTGAAATTATAATGTGAATGCACAGATAATCGGAGGATACAAGGACGTGAAATGTCCATATTTGGTTGAAAAGTCAGAAAAGAAGGTCTGTCGCAGAATGATTGAAGAAGGGAAAGATAGGGAGCTTTCCCGATTCGATTTGGAACA
>Ga0209635_10002796_pt1 | contig 13482 bp, 17 predicted proteins | sample DeeMarSWOR230_32_FD_187463 | JGI IMG/M metagenome (GOLD analysis project Ga0209635, IMG submission 187463) | Marine sediment microbial communities from White Oak River estuary, North Carolina - WOR-2-30_32 (SPAdes) (version 2) | ecosystem: Environmental > Aquatic > Marine > Intertidal zone >...
AATGTTGGAAGGATTTTTTGTTCAATCCTGACAAGAAGCGGCTTACCTTTTATAAGAAGTATGTCAGCGAAATCTGTTTCGACAAGTTCCATGTCGACTTTGCCTTTGAAAATCTGCTTAAGATCAACTCTAAGTCTCTGCGAGGCTTCGCTTAAAATCGATTTCACCTCTTTTTCTTTTAGAAAATATCTTCGGAATTTCCTTCGCATACCGCCTCTCTCTTAGTCAGTTCCAAATTCTTCTTTGCTATATTGATTTTCGTCATACTTAAGCCTCAATCTTCTGTCAACTCTCTGAGCATACATGTCCATGGATCTTCGCGTTAAGTATTTGAACCTGTTTAACATACACAAATGAACTTGGAGCGGGAGACCCTTAGAGTTCATTTCAGTATTTTTCCAGTCTCCATGTACCATAGATACAGATCTAACTCTGCTAAATCGAGATTTGATCTCAGTGCAATTTCCTTCAGTAAGTCTTCGATTTCTAAGTATTTTCTTTTCGTCAGAACTTTTGGCTTTTCAATTACACTGTGCTTTGTCAGGACATCAATTATGTGAAAGTCTAATATGGCAAAATTGGTGTAGCCTATGTTTCTAAGGAAATGACTTGCTTCTTTGTATCCGATTCCTTTCACGTTCTTAACTATCCATTCTCTCAATTCATTCCCATCGTTAAATGTGTTAATAACGTCTTTCAACGAGTTTTTGTGTTTACGGGCATCCACGATGTATCTCGCTCTCGCGTCGGGAAAACGGTGACCAAGTTCCCTTAGCCTTCTTGCCAAGTCAGATTCCGGAGCAGTCAGGAATTCGTCTCCTATTTCCATCTGAATTTTCATGCTTCTCTCAGCACTGAAATTTGCGGTCAAAATGCAGAAGCAAAGCTCTTTGAAGATCTCATAACTTGACGCATTGTGGATATCCCTGAACTCTCTCAGACGGGCATCTACTAGGTTTTTTACTTCGCTGTTCTTCAGATTCTGAATAGATTCCAATAATTTTCTCATTGCACTATTCTATCGTTACTCGAAAGAAACAACCAAATAAAGATTTCACATAGTACATGCTGGGAAACAAGAACCGATTAGTTCTAAACCATCCTTGGCAAAAACCAAAGCGAATAGGATTAACACAATCCCCAAACCACGAATAGCGTAAAGATAGTACTTGTTTTCGATGAAGGATCGAAATTTCTCTACGACTAGAACAATGCCTATTTTCGATCCAATGAGCAGACTGTAGAATCCCAAAATGAAAAGAATTGTAGCCGAAACGTGTACACTTAAACTTTCGAAGATCATCGGACCACCAACAGACAGCCAAAAGAGGTAAGGATGAGGATTCAAGAAATTCACTATAACACCCCGCTTCAGAGCATCTCTTTTTGTGAGTTCAACATCAAATTTGGCGATTTCCACTTTTAGATTTCTAATACCCAAATAAATCAAGTAACAAGCACCAAAAAGAGAGATTACTCCAACCACGAAATTACGTTCTATTAGACCTGACAAAGTCGCTAATACGTAGAATGCAAATATGATGATTGGCAAGTCTGTAAACAGAGGTGAAATCGCAATCTTCATTCCTTCTTTTCTTCCATACTTCAGAGTTTCAGAAAAGACCAGAGTAAGAAGAGGCCCAGGAGCTACTCCAGCAGCTAGACCGAAAACCGCTCCAGAGATTAGGAACTCAAGTCCTTCAACCATGTAGATAAATATTGGAGAGCGACATATGAAACTTTCCAAACTGAGTTCCTTTTGGCGTGTGTGCAATTCATACTGTCTAATCCAACTATTACGACATTTATTGCCTCAGTCACCTTTCATTTGATCTCCCAAATTCCTTTGGATGGAGACTAGCTTTTCCTCCTGATGCAGTGTTATAGGGACATACCTTTATGCAGGTCGAGCAATCTGTGCCGTTTTCGCACCAATAGAGATAGCATCGTTCAACATCAACATACCATTTCAAGGCGCCAGGATTGTTGGAGCGACACGCAGCTTCGAAGCTTGGTTCGTCACTCGTTGATATTGCACTTACCTCGCAATGCTTAGCACACAGCATACATTTCCTGCAGAACTCTTTTACACCGAACTCTATGGGTCTGTCAGGTTCCAGCGGCAGATCTGTGAAGATTTTGCAAAGCCTTACTCTTGGACCATATTCAGGCGTTATCAACAAACCGTTCCGACCAAGCTCTCCGAGTCCAGCATCAATCGCAAGTGGAACGCTCAAACCACTATCGTTTCCGCACTGTATCGCTTCATATCCAAGATTCCGAACGAATTCGCCCACGCCAGCAAGCATAAAAACCATTCTCGAATAGCCGACACCAGTCGCGGCTGCAGCAGGAACAGCAGGAGAAGCTGCAATTCCATCTGGATCCATTTCAACTGCCATAACGATAGCGTTCTCAAATTTTTCGGAAATGTCAGCATCGGTGTACAGCCAGTCTCTGTTGAGCTTGCAGACTCCAACCAGTGATGCGCCGAAAAGCTTTGCTGCACGTTTGATAATGTTGCTCATCTTGCGTGGGTCATTAACCTCTTGTTTCGTTTTTGTCCAATCAATTCCAGTTGAGGCTGCTGGAGTCCTACTGAGTTTGATCTTTTGCCATGAAAAACCACCTTCAAAAGCGTCGTGCACTATCCAAGAGGCATAGGCTAAGGCAAAGTCAACCCGTGAATAGCCAGGTTTTCTCTGTGCGATTATGTCAAATACTTTTTCATCGTACATTCGCATGTAGCCTTCCCATGATGAGTCCCACATTACTCTATCAAAAATTATGTTTTTGCTGTTGAAGCGGCGAAGCTTGGATGCGTCGATAACATAAGGCGGTTTTTCAACTCTTTTTACTTTGATCTTTGGAGTTTTGCTTCTTCGATTTGAACTCATGGGCTAGCACCCGAAGATACAACCGAATGTGGAGTGTAGGTTATGTTTCTTTGCTTCGGATTCTTGCATCATTATTCATAGGTTATTTCCCAGATTACTCTTCCTTTCGGGTCTGGACATTCCACTTCGCAAACTTTGGGGAGCCAATCGTCTGGCTCGTCTATTTTCCTTTGCTTAGCTGGCAACAGGGGCAGCAAACTTGAAAGAGCGTAAATGCAAACGTGCTTGTTTTCTCTTGGAAAGCTTAGTCTTCCTTCCTCAAGTCGGAAACAGTCTCCGATTTTATGCGTATTGCAATAACCTTCAATTGCCTTGACTTTTACGACTAACGTCTTCATGGGAACTCACCTTGAAAACAGCTAAAAACAGATATTCACTTAAGCCTTTTTAAGCTTAGAATCACGGCGTAAGAGCTTCAACGAGACAAGGGCGTTACTTCAATTGAAGAGAATATTAGTTGATGTTAATCGTTGTTCTGGGTGTAGAGTATGTGAAATGGTATGCTCTTTCAACCATGAGAACGCGTTTGGACCTTCTATCTCAAGGATAACGGTGATAAAAGAAGATAGTTACGGACTGGATCTACCGATTGTTTGCTGGCACTGCAACCCATGTTACGCCATGGAAAGCTGCCCTGAAGAAGCTCTAGAAAGAGGCAAAGAAGGCTTAGTTCTTGCTAACGAGGAGAAATGCGTTGGATGTGAAAAGTGCTTGGAGACATGCACAATCGGAGCAATTAAGCTTCATCCCGAAGAAAACTTCCCGTTGATTTGCGATCAATGCAACGGAAAACCCTTGTGCGTCGAAAAATGCCCAACTAAAGCTCTAACATACAGAGAAACAGAAGCACAACAGCCTAGATCCCCAAGTCAGGTTGTCAAAGAAGCGTTGAGAAGGTGGAGAATAATTGCCTGAATATTGCGGTTATGCAGGCCGGGTTCTTAGAATAGATCTTGAAAGCAATCAAGTAAAGGTTCAACACACTAACAAACGATTGATAACCGAGTTTCTGGGTGGAAGGGGCTTCAACTCAAAAAGGCTCTATGACGAAGTACCAAAGGATGCCGACCCCCTTTCTCCGCAAAACAAGCTTATTTTCGCCACAGGTCCCCTTGTAGGCACAGCTTTCCCCCTAGGGGCAAGATTCAACGTAACCGCAAAATCTCCGCTGACCAGAATATTAGGAGATTCAAACGCTGGAGGTCACTTCGCAGCTGAGATGAAGTTCGCTGGTTACGATCAACTAATTATTGAAGGAAAAAGCCCGAAACCAGTCTACATTTTTATAGAAGATCAAGAAATCCAAATGAAAAAAGCGGAGCACCTTGCTGGAAAGGACGTTTACGAAACAACTGAAACGATAAAAAAAGACTCAGGGGATAGAACAGTTCAAGTAGCAGCCGTCGGTCCTGCCGCTGAGAACCGTGTTCTTTACGCTGGTGTATTTGCTAATCTAGTGAGGCCAGCTGCTAGGACGGGTATCGGGACAGTTATGGCCTCAAAGAATCTGAAGGCAGTGGCGGTAAAGGGAACAGGCAGTATTAGAATCGCTGCTCCCGGAAAATTCTGGAAGATTGTTGAAGAGATAGAGGAAGAAACCTATGTTCACCCACAATATTGGCCCCGTAGAACTATGGGAACGACGAGAATTATGATGCTCGCTGACAAACTTGGCATTTTGCCCACAAGACACTTCACTTCAGCCACATTCCAACATGCGTCTCAGGTGAGCGGCGAAAGGTTAGCAAGAGAATATAACGTAAAAAACAGGGCTTGCTTCTCTTGCATAGTACCATGCAGTAGAGTCTATGTGATAAGAGAAGGCGAATACGCTGGTCTTCATGGCGAAGGCCCAGAATACGAAGCCTTAAGCAGCTTTACTGCTAGAGTAGGCAATTCAAACCTAGACCTGGCTTTAAAGGCTGTTGACTTGGCGAATAGATTAGGGTTAGATGCGATAACAACTGCCGAATGCATAGCTTGGAGTATGGAGCTCTATGAGAAAGGAGAATTGACCAAAAAGGAAACAGATAACCTTGAACTAAAATGGGGAAACAGCGAAGCGATACTCGCTTTGATTCAGAAGATAGCTTATCGCGAAGGATTTGGGGATTTACTTGCTGATGGAGTTAGGAGAGCAGCTGAAAAGCTGGGAAGAGGAAAGGAAATAGCTTTCCACGTGAAAGGCTTGGAAATTATACAGGCTGATCCGCGAGGCTTGAAGGGTTATGGCTTGGGCTACGCAGTTGCAAGTAGGGGAGCTGATCACTTGAGATCTGAGCCTTTCGTGGAATTGAGTGATGACCCAAAAAGAGGCGTGGAAATGTTTGGGGTTCCAGAAGCAACTTTGAGACTTGCACACAAAGGAAAGGGTAAACTCGTGCGCTACTTTGAAAACTGGTGTGCCGTAATAGATTCCTTAGAAGTTTGTAAGAACTTGGCTGGAAACATGGAACTGCTGCCTTTTGACAGAGCGGCTGAAGCCACTGAAGCTGTGACGGGTTTTCATTTCACAGAGGATGCCATGTTTGAAATCGGAGAGAGAATTGTAGACTTGGAAAGAGCCTATCTTGTTCGGGAGGGAATCAGAAGGAGAGATGACTACTTACCAGCAAGGTTCTTGAAGGAACCCTTGCCAAACGGCCTTTCAAAGGGAGAAATATTCGAAATAGAACCTATGCTGGATGAATACTATGCAGAAAGAGAGTGGAACTTAAGGACAGGTATTCCAAAAGCAGAAAAATTGAGGAAAACCGGTTTAGGATATGTAATTGAAGACCTGAAAAGAAATGGAGTTAAAATAAAGTGAAAAGAAGGTTTGAAATCCGCACGTGATGGTTTCTTCTGTGAGTCAAAACACTGGAGAACAAAGAGAAAGGAAAGGGAACTTGTATGAAAGAAGCTAAAGACTATGCCGAAGATCATTGAGATCTAAGCCGAAATGCTCTGTCTCTATCAAACGATTAAGAATCTTCTCATTTTCTATCTATTTCACGAACCCAAATAGACTTAAATCTGTCTCCATCAATAAAAAACACCACATGCGGGGTTGCCCTAGCCTGGTAGGGGGCAGGCCTGCTAAGTCTGTGGTCCTTTGGGCCGCGCGGGTTCAAATCCCGCACCCCGCGCCATCCAAACTCCTACGAAATAATTGAGATTTGAAGTGTTTTCTTGAAAATATCTTCGTAAAGCAGTTTTTTCAGATTTTAAGTCTTCTTGACGTCTCATTCATTCACATCCTTGATTTAAACCTGTCTTTTACGGAAAATAATATAGAAATAGTCGTATTTCAAGCTTGTCGTTATGTTTCTTCCTCATATTTGAAGCGAAGCAGTGCCAGGTTTGATTAGAAGCTGGCACGCGAAGCGCACAGTTAGCTATTCCAATTGATAATAAATACTATGTTTCACGTCTGTTACATCTAGATTGGTTAGAAGAAGATCCCATATTTTTCCGTTGCAGTGAATGAACAACAGTCTTTTTCTTAGCCTCCCCACTTCCTTCTCTTTGATCTCGCAGATTTTGAATACCTTCTTATCAAGAACTACGCTTTTCTTCAACCTCTCATATTTTATAGGCGTTTCTATTGGCGCTACCATCATTTAACGACCTCGTAGAAAGTGATCTTTCCATCTTCATCCTTTTTAGCTACTAGTTCTTCATCTAGTCTTAGGTAACCACCAACTTCTAATCTGATTTTAATAGGCTTTAGCTTCATCATTAGGTGACGTGCAAGTCGTGCGCGCATCTCTTCAGGTTTCTCAATTTCTAGCGTGGGTGCATCGATTCCTTTTGCTTGAGCACGTATTAAGACAATAATCCTATTTTGAAAGGCTGTTACCATGTCATCCAGAAGTATTTTCTGGAATTCTGTTGAGAGTACGCTAATATTTTCCTTGAAAATCCTAGCCATTTCAGCTTCCAATTTCTTTCTTTGTTGGGTCTCCAACCGTTGTCTCAAATATTGTCCTCCTATTATAAATTGATCTTTTCACACAAATATCTTTTCTCAGCACGACGGTTTCATTCATATCACGCTGCCCGACATTTCGTGTTATGGCATAGTTTCAATATCTTGATTCATCTCACAATCAAACTACATATGAGTGCCAACCATCTGCTCTTTATCCATGTTTTCTGACAGTGGCTATTTGAGTTTAGTATCTTCAGACGGTGATAGGAAGCCAGTCAGTTTGATTTTGCTTCTACAATGATTGCACATCAAAGTTAGTGCTGCCAACTCGTCATTTTCAACTCTTGTTTTGATGATTGTGTAGTTTTCTTCTGTTTCGTCATCTGGAGATATTACGGCTCCACAAGTTGGGCACAGAAAAGCTCCATCTCCATCGATTTTTGTTAGGTCAACTCCATACAAACCATCAGCTAATTTCTTCGATTTTGCTTTTCGCGCATGTGGTTCTTGTAGTTTGAGATGGAACTGTTTTACAGTGGATAGCCACGCATCATCAAAAAGCGTTTGAGAGATCATCAGATCATGTTTCAAGAGATTCTCAAGAAACAGTCTCTTGAAAAGCTTTGACTCTTCATCATCATGGTCGATATGTATATTGGAATTGTATCTGTGCAGAGAAATCAACGCTTTGTAATCCATAAAGCACATTCTGACCTTTGCTTTTTCTACTTCTTCTTTAAAGCCACTTATTATTTTCTTATCTTGATCTGAAAAGTTGCGTGCGATAAAAAGGAAGAACGTTGTTTTTGCAGAATCGAAGGTCTTGGTCATGTCAAGAAGACTCTTATACCTTCGTTGAGGAATATTCTCCATGTATGTCTTATATAGAAGAATTTTCTCGCCATCGATGTCGATTTTACCATCAAACGTGTTTGTTTGCACTGTTGCGTTCAATTCTTGCTGCAAGGGGTCTGCCAAATCTTTAATAATCGAATTCACTAATTTGCGTATTTCGCTGCTCCTGTTGAGATCATCGATTTCACCTTCTTCTTCGGCGTCACGATACAGCCTCTTTAATTTTCTGTAGAGTTCTTCCGAACGTGGTGACTCCATTCTTAAATCTCCAAGTTATTGCGCGCGCGGACCACGTCTCTAATTGATGATAAATCTTCAGCAGGTGAAGAATTTGTTTTTCCGACTTTGTACACTACAAACTTGCCAAAATCATTGAGAAAACACACTCCTGCACCATGGCATCCCACAGGACTTGTCTCTCCACTTTGCCGATCTTCTTCCAGAATCCTTAACAACTTGAGAACCTTTTTTGTGCTAGCTTGGCTTTTGCAGAAATAACCGAATATTCCACACATGCACTAACCTCTATGTTGAATATGACTGAACAATTTCTTTTGACTTTTTCTTATTTATTGTGATTATATAAGCGATTTTCAAAAGAAAAATGATAATGACTGTTAGTGTTGATAATAGTAGCAATGATATGAAACCTATGGAGTAGAGAGGCGGAAGAGAACTGAGAGACTGAAGAGAGGTAGGCTATTGAAGTGTGCCTTTCTCGCGTGCGAAGAAAAGTGTTATAAACAAATTGAACCAACTCTATTGCCGAAAAATCAAACAGGGAAGGTAAGTTTTGAAAATCAATTATGTTGGTTTTGTGGCTGGCGTTTTGGCGTTCATCAGTTTGGCGTTGCCTTGGTGGACAATGTCGATGTCGGCTGAATTAATGGGAATCGGAGTGAGCACAGATGTTTCGATATATCCACACCAAGCCACTGCATCAGCAATGGGAGTATCAGCGACTGTTACTATGGACCTCTGGTTTGGTCAGGCAGCCCTCGCTCTTATTGTTTTAGCTGGCATAGTAGCAATAGTTGGTAGTCTGATCATAGGGAAAATGGGAAAGATGATTCTCATCTTTGCTGGAATACTGGCATTGCTTTCTATTATAATATTTGCAGCAGGTCTACAAGGTGAGCTTTCAAAGGCTCCGCCGGTATCAGGTTTTCCAGAAGTAGGTTTGTTCTCCAATGGTTCTTGGAGTTTCATGGGAGCCTCCATGAATTACCAAAGTTATCTAAGCTTTGGCTTTTGGGTAGCATTAATCGCTGCTGTAATGGCTTTCATCGCGTTAAGCAAGCATCCCACAGTCCCGCCAGAAGCTCCACCGACGCCAGAAATCACACAGACAGCCTAAACCTCCACTTTTTTCACATTGCGCACTAGAATTAGCGCTTGAAATTAGAAATTTAGAAAACTTCTGGTGTCTGGATAAATGAACACAACTAGCAGTTGAAAAGTGATTCTTCAACAGAGAGACTTCAGAGACCTACGAGGCTGAAGAGAGGTAGACAATACGCTTCACTGCATTGGATGAATGTGCGTTTCGATTTTTTGTGAAAGATCTCTAAGAACTCCTATGGAATTAAGCACATATTTTTGGCCAATTTTTATCTGTTTATCAACTCCACCTTTGAATCTAGTGGCTTTCTTAAATTTAGGGTCAGTCAAGCCAGCACGATGTATCATGATATGTCGAGTCTCAAAGATCTTGCGAATCCTAAACTCAGTCTTACGATCACCAAACACATTCTCCAAACCTATCAATCGTTTCAAGAAGCTTTTCAATCTTTTTGTATCCAGTTTGACTAATTCAGCGACTATTTCACCTTGAACACGTTTCGCATCTTGCTTATATCCTTCAAGTTTGTGGAAGCTTAATGCACTGTTTATCTCTGCCTGAAACTTCTTTCTTACACTCGGATTGAGGATTATCACTGAAACCGTCAGTTCCCGAAGATACACCTCAAAAGCGCTCACAGATGCTATGAGAGCTTGTCCAAGCAAAGTCTGGTCCATTAATAGTCCTAAGTCTTCAAACATTCTGTTAATATACTGAAGACGCGGCATGAGTCGTCTGACATAGTCTTTTGCAATCTTCTCATAATGCTCTTTTCCTTTCTCCTCAAACTCAGCTTCAAACTCCTTTTTCATATCTTTTACGAATCTATTCATCGCCCTATTCATGACTTTGTCAATACCGAGTGCTTGCCCGAACTCGCTAGGAATCTTGAAGATAGGTTGAATCGTTCTTTTTCCTTCACGATAGAGAAGATCTTCTAAGTAACTGTGTAGTCGAGCCAGAGCTTCTGCTCGTCTGATGTTATAATCGAAGTTCTTGTAAGGAAGCTTGCCGGCTCTCAAGATCACACACATCAATTTTCTGTTAGTCTGATCATATTCTTAAGTATTACACAAGAAAAAATCAAAGCAAGTTACAGAGTTAAAAATCTGAAATGCCGAATACACCTCTTGAATATGCATTCTACCATGATCATATGGATAGTCCATTACACCATGATCTCCAGATGAATTAACAAAAATCTGATCTACTGCAAAGTGCATTATGGTACGATATCATACTCGGATCTTTCTCATGAAAAAACCGCGAGCCTATTGAACAGAGCTATATGGTCAGAAAAAGTTTCTAGCTTTCTACTTTCTAGTAATAGTAAAAAAAATAGTTTCTAAAATTTCTTATTTCTTATAAAGTATAAAGTAGAAACTTAGAAAACCTAAGTAGAACTGATGAAAAGTGGGAGAGTGCACTAATCATGAAAGAGGGAATCAAGAGAATTTCTGATTATGCTTATGAATATTTAATGGAAACTGGTAAGAAAGAGGTGAATAATGTTTGGGGTCCTAAATATCGTTGGGAACACACTTTACGTGTTACTTACTGGGCTTGGCTTTTAGGGGTTGAAGAGAAAGCAGACATCGGAAAATGTGTTATCGCAGCATTATTTCATGATGTTTCTCATTTCGTTTCAGAAGACTATCGTAAACATGGAGTTAGAAGCGCGGAAATAGCTAAAGATTTCTTGTTGAAAGAAGGGTATGCAAAAGAATTCGTTGAGGATGTAGCATACGCGGTGAAAAGTCATGTTGGAGAGTCTAATCCCAAAACTATGGAAGCCAAGATATTGCAGGATGCTGACACCTTAGACAGATTCGGATATTTTAGAATCCTCCTTCCCGGAAAAACAACTGAACTCTTAAACTTAGAAAAGCTAAAGGAAAAAGCTCAATCCTTCTTAGAATACTTGAGTAAAGTTGATAGAGGCGACTTCGGGCAAATGTGGACTAAAACAGGAGAAAGAAAGCTGAAAGAGCTCATAAATGTGAATGAGACGATTTTCAAGGGAGTGCTTGAGGAGTTAAAAAACACCAAAGTTCCTGAAACTTACTTCGAACCCTAGTTTGGTCTTTTAAGTTCATAGCTTTCTAACTAAAACCAGAATCAGAAGCTTAAAAAAATCGAGCGCGCTGCGTGTTTCTATGGTCTTACACATTCAGCTTTAGGTCTATACGGTCGCTTTCTTGTTCGCCTTCGCTTGTGGTATTCACATTCATGTATCCGAACCAACAGCCATCCCTTGTCTTCATAAATGCAGCCACATGGCAAGGTGACCGTGCCCGTTGTTTTGGCTTGAGTTTTCTTTCTCATCTTGAATTTCTTTGTTTTCGAACTAGTATAAAAACGATCCTTTCCGCGTGGATTTCGGAAGTCTATAAGATTTCTTTTTTAGAAGGCTATAAACCTTAGATGTTTAATGGACACAGAGATCGACTAAACTTTCTTCTTGACTAAGGCTGTATCACAATCTGACTTAGGATGAATTATCCTTACGTGATATTCTCCTCGCGAAATGTCATTAACGACTCTTCTGACACCTGAAAAATCATAGTTGTGGAAAAAGACTGCCGTTTCATTGTGCATAAGGGACTTTGAGTTTTCCCAATCGTTCTTTGCTGTTGTATAAGAATGCCCACCATCGATGAAGATCAAGTCCATTTTAGGTAAGGTTTTCACCACTTCAGGAAGAGTTTTGACTGAATCTCCTTTGAAAAGCTCAAATTTACACCTGATCTCCTTCAGTTTCTGCCTTACTTGTTTCAGTTTAAAATCGTCGGCGAAAAGATCGAATCCGTAATACTCTACCTCTTCAGGCGAAAAGCTTCGAATGGCGACTCCCACCATATTCCTTGCATTCTCACCATCCGCAACACCGATCTCCATGATTCTCTTACACTTGTTTTCAGAGATGTACTCATTAAGAAACGAATGCGATCCATAAACTAATCTATTGGATTTCATCTTACTCCTCTCTAATATGAAAGAAACTTTCTAGGTTTATAACTTCTGAACAAAGAAAAATCTAGGAGTCTATAAAACTATTAGGCTGAATCACAAAGTAGAAGGTTATGAACTCATACGCAAAAAGGAAGATTTGATTATGCCTCATAAGCCAATTGAAATTGCTTTTTCTTTTTTTACGCGCGCAGACCAAGATTATTAACATAACTCTTAGATTTTGGTTCGAGGGTTTGCTGGAAGTGGGTTTTTTGTCTATGTTGCAAATCATGTGTTGACGTTGTGTCTGACTTCGTTATGGAAAGCTTTTAGTAATACTTTTTTTCTAAATAGTGTTACCATATCAGGCGGGAGCCGTGGAAAACGATAAAGGAAGATCCAAGAGACGAAATAGAGAGACTCATCCAAAAAGGCGACCTAGAAGCTCTTCTCAGAAAAGCCGCAGAACTTCACGGACACTTCTGCAGTTATCTCACCTACGGAGTCAAAGCAGGCTATATCGCGATTAAGGAACTTGGAATAAAGAATACTGGCATGGAAGAAACTATAGCAACAGTTGAAACTAATAATTGCTTCAGCGACGGCATTCAAGTAATAACTGGCTGCACGTTTGGGAACAATGCACTAATGTATAAGGATGTTGGCAAAACCGCGGTGACCGTGGCTAAAAGAGATGGAACAGCCATAAGAATCGCTCTAGATCCAATTTACGAGAAGTCTATTGAAAAGGAGTATTCCGAAGCTAATGGGCTATGGGAGAAAATAGTTGTCAAAAGAGAAGAAGCAACAAGACAAGAGCACAACAGAATGATGAAACTTTTCGCAGAAACGGCGTTCAAAGAATTGAAAAAACCCACCGAAAAAATGTTTAGGATTACCAGAATGAAAATTAACACGCCTCAATACGCTCCCATATTCAACTCGGTTATATGTCAAGTTTGCGGGGAGAAAACATACAAACCAGTCAAGCACAACGGAAAACCTGTATGCATGGACTGCGCTGGGGTCAACCACTACTTTCTAGATGGCAGGGGGGTATTTCGAAGGAAGCCACAGAAAGAACATGAAATCTTAGGAGAGATTTAGACCATATGAGGAACAGCCGTTTCTCAGTAAAAGACATAGCTTTAATGTCCGTTTTCGGATGTGCATCTTCCCTGACAACGTTAACAACGGCTTTTATTCCAGCTCCGCTTCCAGGTTTATACGCCATAATAGCCATTCCAGTAAGCACAATTCTTACTTTAACGGTAGTAGAAATTGTTAGAAAGTTTGGCGCCGCAACTTTCACGCAACTTGTAAGCGGAGCCTTATCCATGTTTCTTCCCGGTGGGCCGCCAATAGTTTGGATCATAATTCCTGGATGGTGCATTAGCGGCCTGCTCATAGACTCAATCCTGTACTTAGCAGAGAAGAAGCCAAGCGAGTCGAAACTACTCACAACAATCATTGGAGTTGTTTATAACGTTCCAGGGGACATCCTTCTATACTGGAGCTTCATC
>Ga0209635_10002798_pt1 | contig 13472 bp, 15 predicted proteins | sample DeeMarSWOR230_32_FD_187463 | JGI IMG/M metagenome (GOLD analysis project Ga0209635, IMG submission 187463) | Marine sediment microbial communities from White Oak River estuary, North Carolina - WOR-2-30_32 (SPAdes) (version 2) | ecosystem: Environmental > Aquatic > Marine > Intertidal zone >...
GCAAGGTCGGGTGGTGATACCGCAGCAACGGCCTTGCGCGTGAAAGGGCTCAAAGATCCTGAGAGGAGTGCTGCCCCTGCAAGCCCGGCACCCGTGGTCTTAATGAAGTCCCTCCGCGAAATATTCTTATCCTTCTTGCCCATGACCATTTCCCTCCTTTCCTGATCGATGAAAATTGTAATGACAGTTCTACTTCACCTTCTTAGAACGGAATAGAATGTGCTGTCAAGCCCCCTTAAAAAGAATCACCTCCTCTCCATTGAAGTTGCATGGATCATAGGCCTCCGAGGAGATATTAGAACGCCCCGAAGGCCCTGTAAAGGCATCTTCTGGAAACCCTCTTGCATACCTTACTCCAATAGGTTGGAATTATGAACTTCTTGAAACCGGAATAATGCGCGTCATCGAAGTATCTCATCCCTTTTACCACAACTGTAATTAAAGTCAAATTTTTTTTAGAACCGAAACAAACTCCCCAGGATCCCAAGGGAATGCATCCCTGGATCTGAATGGAGGGAAAGAGGAGGTTTTTCCTCGACTGGTGGAAATTTTTCAAGAAATCATGGATAATTCCCTGTGAAAAGGATACCTAGAGCAATCTACAGTGTATCTCTATCAACACTAGAAAGGGGGTAATCATATGCCTAAATTGAGCGCAAATCTCAGCATGCTGTTTACTGAAGTTGAATTTCTTGAACGGTTTGAGCGAGCTGCCAATGCCGGATTCAAGGCGGTCGAGTATCTCTTCCCGTATTCCTGGGAGGTTGACCGATTGGGCGAGCAGTTGGATAGATATGGCCTTCAGCAAGTCCTCTTCAACTTGCCTGCTGGGAATTGGGAAGCTGGAGAGAGGGGGATCGCCATACTGCCCGATAGAGTCGGTGAATTTCAGGATGGTGTTGGTTTGGCCATTCAGTACGCGAAGGCATTAAGATGTCCTTGTATAAATTGCCTGGCAGGATTAATTCCGGCCGATATTCCCGAGAGTAGAATTCGCAAGACCTTAGTGGAAAACCTGAGGTTTGCCGCTGACACCTTGTCGCGGGAGAACATTCGCCTCCTCGTTGAGGCACTGAATACACGTGATGTGCCCGGATTTTACCTGAAAAGAACCGTGGAAGTTGCCCAATTGATTGAGGACGTGAATCATTCGAACATGCAGTATCAGTACGACATCTACCACATGCAGATTATGGAGGGAGATCTTACCCACACTATTCGAGAAAATCTCGGAATCATTGGCCATATGCAGCTTGCGGACAATCCAGGGAGACATGAACCGGGAAGCGGGGAAATACATTTTTCGAACCTTTTTCGCTTTATTGACGAAGCTGGATATACCGGCTGGATTGGATGTGAATACAAACCTTCGGGGAAGACAGAGGATAGTTTAAGGTGGACTAAACCCTATTTATGAAGCGGAGCATGAGAGGGGAAAACCATCCAGACTGAGAAACTATGCCTCTGCAACTTGTTGTGGCGGAGGCGAAACATCCCTCACACTTCTTTCCACCATCTTGGACTTGCTGAAATCTAACAATACTGACTTCGCTCCGAAGCTCTTTGCTAACGTCTCCATATTTTGTCGAGCAGATTTTTCGATCTCCGAGCTCAATCTGTTAATGAGCTGATTAGCCATCACCGATGCCTGCTTCAACGCCTCGTCCATTAACTTGTTGTGTTCTTCTTCGTTGAAACTCGTTCCGAAAAATTCGCTGACAAGGCCCGGTAGGAGCCATGGCAGGAGCCTCGCTTTCTGCTGGTCGTAGAGGCTTATGCGCCGAATACTGATGTCGTACAAACATTGCGGCATCTTTATGGTGAAGGTACCCAATCCAGCATCGGAAACGCTAAAATCAGGGCTCGTGAGGTCATACCAGAAATTTATCTCGAACTCAAAAACGATGGCCATCTTCTTATTCGACACCAGCCAGGTTAGATACCTCTTCCCCACATCGCCGAACCAATGCTTAGCCGCCGTTACAATTTCCTTAGTAAATGCTTTAAAAACCACCAACTCACCGACGGATCTCATGTTTTCGACGAAGGAGTAAATTTTGTGGTCTTGCGCAGTGGTTTTAGAACTCTTCCTCTGAAACAGTTTCCCTACCCCAATTGCGCCAACGACTCCCAAAAGAATACCAAAAAACAGGACAATCAGCGTAAATTCCATCCCTGAACTCCTTCCTACTAATGCCACGGGCAAAAACAGAAAAACCTGTTAGGTGAGAGATCTCCTCAAGAGTCTTCGATCCGCAAGGTTCTGAACCCCTGCTAAGAATCTAGCCGCTATCATAGGACACTGTCAAGCAAAATCGAGATCATCTTTTTACGGCTTTTGAAGACTATAAGGACTTATGGGCCTACTTGAGACCACACAATTCTGGAGTATCCTGACTTTTTTAGACGAGGTTTTTCTAACCTATTGATTATAAAGGAACTCAGGAAACTGCAAACACAATTACCTTGACTTCCATCGAGGATTTGTTTTAATGAACTGTAGCATCGTATAGGAGGGTGTTCAGGTTCGGAAGAAGGTGTAAGGTCACACGAGGAGGGAGTTATGAGTACTCTTAAAGATCGCATGATTCGTGCTGCCAAGTTAGACGTTACCCTGTATGAAGAGGTAGAGGCTGACACGGAAGCTATGGGTCAGGCTGTGAAAGTGGTTGTTCTCTCCAGCGTAGCAGCTGGACTGGGTACCATTACGAGGGGCGGATTTGCTGGTGTAATTCCGAGCATTCTCCTGGGAACACTGTTCGCCCTTATAGGTTGGTTTGTCTGGGCGTACCTCACACATTTCATCGGCACAAAATTACTTCCAGAACCTCAGACAGAGGCAGATCTCGGTCAGCTATTGCGAACAATTGGCTTTTCCAGCTCCCCCGGGTTGATTCGGGTATTGGGTATTATACCAGGGTTGACAGGGTTGGTTTTTCTCATTGCCTCAATATGGATGTTGATAGCAATGGTAATCGCAGTCAGACAGGCCCTCGATTATAAGAGCACGTTTCGTGCGTCAGGAGTTTGTTTGATAGGTTGGATCATTCAGGGATTAATACTCGCGTTGTTATTTTCCATTTTGGGTAAGCCGGCAGCCGTCTAGTGCTCTTCCATGATGAATCCTGTATCAGTAATTGGAAGTCATGGCTCCATTGGCCATGTTCTTTGTCCTCACCCTTCATTTTCTCATTTTTAGATTATTTCCCATCCTAGGCAGAGAACTGAGTAGTGCTAGTATCGTGCAGAAGGACGAGGCTCATAGGGTGGAGTTTTTGCTCGATCGCAGGTCCTAATTACCAAGAGTGAGGGAGTTGTATGAAAGAGATCTTAGAAATGTGGCAAATGTTGGCCTGGGCTTTAGGGATTTTGGGGGGAACCATAATTCTGGCCCTCGTTGGACATTATCTGATTATTAAAACCATTGAACGCTTTAGCAAACGGACGAAAACCATTTTCGATGCTTCCCTTGTCAAACACTGTAGCGCGCCCATGCGGTTGATTATTAGCCTCCTCGCGGTCGGTTTTGTAATTCCGGTACTTGAGATGTCGCCTCCAATGCTTGATTTTGTGCAGCGCGCTATCAGTTTATGTTTTATTGCCTCAGTGGCATGGTTAATCATCCGTTTCACTTTCGTCCTCGACGATCTTATCCTCAGTCGATATAGGATTGACGTTCGAGATAACCTTCAAGCCAGAAAGATTCAGACTCAGCTCCAAATCTTCAAGAAGATCGTAATTGTCGTTGTTTCCATATTGGCTTTAGCTACGATGCTGATGACCTTCGAGAAAGTTCGCCAACTAGGTACCAGCATTCTGGCTTCTGCAGGTATTATCGGGATTATCTTTGGTCTGGCTGCTCAGCGCACGATCGCCACTTTACTTGCTGGCCTTCAGATTGCCATTACGCAACCGATTCGTGTTGATGATGTCGTAATCGTGGAGAATGAATGGGGGCGAATTGAAGAGATAACTTTCACTTATGTCGTCGTCCGGATCTGGGACTTGAGGCGTTTGGTTTTGCCGATAACGTACTTCTTAGAAAAGCCGTTTCAGAATTGGACGCGGGTAACCGCTGACATATTGGGCACTATCTTTATCTATGTGGATTATACGGTACCTGTTCAAGCTATACGAGAAGAACTTCACCGAATTCTCAGAAGCACAGACCTATGGGATGGGAAGGCCTGGGTCCTCCAGGTGACAAACGCCACCGAACGTACCGTGGAACTACGGGCGTTGATGAGCGCCCCGGACGCTCCGACTGCCTGGAATCTGCGCTGTGAGGTAAGGGAAAAACTCTTAGAGTTTATCCGGAAAAATTATCCCGAAGGGCTTCCAAAGCTCCGTGCCGAAATTCGAGAACCAGCAAAGAACAGGGTCCTCCCTGGTTTTGGGATAAAAGAGCAGAAAGGGTAAGAAAAGAGGCTATGCAAAATTTGTGGGGCTGCGCCTGTTTTTTCATTCTTTGGAGTGAACAATGGTGTGGGCGGAATTGAAAGAACGGAGAGGGTAGGGGAATCGAGGGGGAATGCTTTAGGGAAATAAGAAACTAACAAGGAAAAACCTTATCCAGCACTACTCTCATGATTCTTATATTCTTCGCCTTTTCCTCTTTGGAAAAGCACTTCAAATGAATCGAGTCTAACATTGCCTTCTCGAAATGTTCCCTTCCGAGCCCGCTTCTTTCGGTCTGATCTGGTGTAAACCTCTGGATAACATCGAAAAGTTCTCTCTTTGTAAATTTTACCATGTGTCGCCTCCGATTGTTTGAAGTTTATTAGACTTCCCTTTCCGGTCCAATGCAGGTTTATTCTTGAAATTAGCATATTCTATGCCAACAGTTTTCACATCTGTAATTGTTTGAAATTATTACACAACCTGAATTGTTAACTGATAATCCCATCAAATCTAGACAATTTTTTGTTATTGATATGAAAAAATTTGGCAAGGAGAAAGGAATTGATGATAAGAAATAGTTTTTCCCACGCGGTGAAAAGGGGAAAAACCTCAGTTTAATAACAGAGGTAGATGTGCTGGCTTTTTGTCGATTGAAGGCAGGCTTCTTGAGAGTTTTGTCCAAGTGAGATTCCTCAAACTGGAGTATACAACCGACTTCCTCTGTATTTGGTTGCTGAGCAGGGACTGGAGGGTGGCTGGGCTAATAGTCTCGTCGAACTTTCCCGGATCGTAGGGCTGGGTGTTGTTTTTCTGGCGGGATGGGCAACGGACCAACTAGGTCCAAGGCGGGCCTTAGGAGGCGTATTTCTGGCGACGGGAATGAGAACCGTGCTTTTAGGGATGGTCCGCGGGGTGTGGATCGTTCCCGTTTTGTTTCTGCAGCCCGTTCTGGCCGGGTGCTTTTTCCCAGCAGGTTTCGCCGCTCTATCTAGGATTGGGCCTCCCCAAGTCAGAAACGTCGCGGTCTCCCTTACTGTCCCCGTGATCTTTCTCTTGGGAGGAGAAGCTATCCCAGCCGGAATCGGGATTCTGGGAGAGGAAGGCTTCTTTCCACTGGGGTTCATGCTGGTCGGCTTCTTGCTTATGGGAAGCGTCATACACGTGGGGTATTTAAAATTTCACGAAGAGACGGCATAAGAATCTTTAAAAAATAGTCTGCAAACCTCATCAAATCTCAGATATTCCGATGGAATAAGGATGGATTACTGTAAAGGAAGGGGGGAAAATAAGAGCGGAACTCGCGTGATATGGAAGCGTGAACTGTAGGAAGTAAAGTGATAAAATACCACATTGTCGAATCTCCCTAGATATCGGGAGGTAAAAACTATGCTATCGCAAATACCTATGAATCTTGAGAAAATAACAGTAGGAGATTTGAATAAGGAGATACTGAGAGCTGGGATAATAGCTGAATTAGATGCGATAAATCTCTATGAGCAAATGGCAGCTATGACCGAAAACGAAAATATCAAGAAGATTCTCTTGGACATAGCAAAGGAAGAGAAGACCCATATGGGAGAATTTCAGGCCCTCTCGTTGAGAGTGGATAAGGAGCAAGTCGAAGAACTGGAGGAAGGCAAAAAAAGAAGTTGAAGAGTTAACGGGAAAGTAACTCAAGACGCCCCTTTTTCCACAGGCCCGTGTCGTTCCGGTTTTTTTTCTATCTTGGGCTCTCTATAGCTTATGAGGGAGCCTTCAATTGCCCTTTGTTTCGTTGACGGCGACTTTTCCTGTCGCCAAATCAATTACCCAAGATGACTTTTTGTGCCTTGAGAGAAATGGGGATAAATTTCAAAAATGTACTTGACAAACCCTATTGGAATGGCTAAATTATCAGAGTATTCTGATTTTTCAGACAAATTTGAATTGTTTGAGCACTAAATCAATGAGGCGATGAAAATGGTAGAAAAAAGTGGAAATGAGTCTTGCTGCATCACGACGGATGGCGGAATAGGCTCGTGTAAAGTTGAATCGGTCATCAGCATAGATGATAGGGGGCAGATGGTGTTGCCGAAAAGTATTAGAGATACGGCAAAGATTAACGCTGGGGATAAGTTTGCTGTCATAAGCTGGGAAAAAGGTGGTGAGGTGTGCTGTATCTCCTTAATTAGAGTGGATGATCTTGCAGAAATGGTAAAGGGAATGCTTGGGCCGCTCATGAAAGAGATAATGGCCCATTAGAACTTGAGGGGTCAAAATGAAAGAAGAGAAGATAAAGCAAGTGGTAAAAGAACGCTACGCTGAGATAGCCAAAAGGGAGAACCCTTGCTGTGGGCCTGTGAGTTCCTGTTGTGGAAGTTCTGATGTAACCCAAGATACTAGCAAGAAGATAGGTTACAGCGACGAAGAACTCAATGTGGCCCCTGAAGGCTCAAACTTGGGTCTCGGCTGTGGCAACCCTGTCGCTCTCGCTTCTCTAACAGAAGGGGAAGCGGTTCTTGATCTTGGCTCGGGCGCTGGCTTCGATTGTTTCCTAGCAGCAAACAAAGTGGGGGAGGGGGGAAAAGTCATCGGTGTGGATATGACACCGGAGATGATCGATAAGGCCAGGGAAAATGCAACAAAGGCGAATTACGGAAATGTAGAATTCAGGCTTGGAGAGATCGAAAACATACCTGCAGCCGATAACTCCGTTGATGTCGTCATCTCAAACTGTGTCATCAACCTTTCGCCAGACAAGAGAAAGGTCTTTAACGAGGCTTTTAGGGTGCTCAAATCAGGGGGAAGGCTGATGGTGTCGGATATTGTCTTGAAGAAAGAGCTTCCCGATCTCATAAAAGACTCGGTCGAGGCATATGTGGGTTGTGTTTCAGGTGCGATGATGAAGGAGGAGTATATAGGAGCGATTAAGGAGGCTGGTTTTCGGGAGGTCAAGGTAATAGATGAGACATCTTTTCCCATTGAATTTATGGCCAATGATCCAACTGCAAAGGGAGTTATTGACAAGATTAACGACTTAACGGGCAAGTTAGAAGAGATTGGCAATTCGGTTGTCAGCGTAAATGTCGAGGGGAAAAAACCACGTAAGTGGCTGCTGTGACATAGGAATCACGTGGTAAGCTTAACTCAGACCACCCAGAACTTCAAAAATAATTACAAAAACACCCTCTCGGTCCTGGCCCTTTCGAAATTCAGAGGAGGGGAATACTCATCCTTTCTAGCCTTCAAAGGCCTGGCTTTTCCTTTCCGTTCGGCTGAGCCCTTCGGTAGCAAAGGAATTCCCGAGAAAATCAGGAAAATCCCCGTTTCAAAAATCTTGAATATGGAAGCAAACTGTGATAAAAATTTTACGTTAGGCTCAGTAGAAGCCTTGAAACTTGGGAGTTCGGAAAATGCACATTGATGAGGACAAGAAGTTCGACAAAAGAACCATAGAGAAGAACTTGAAGGAAGGGATCGTTTCCGCTAAGGAATGGGAACAGTTTCTCAAAAAGCTCCCCGATGCTTCCGATAAGGTAGACTTTGTCATGTCCGAAGAAGCGCAAGAAGAAGAAACCATCGAGGATAAGGGGGCCAGACCCGAGGAATCCGTTGACGAAGAGACCACCCCGGAGAAGGGATAAGAGCTGAGGCGGATATGCCTATCTACGAATATCGTTGCAAGAGATGTGATGGCGAGTTTAGCGCGCTGATCATCCGTTCCGGAGACGAATCGAAAATCCGATGTAAAATGTGTGCCTCGACCGAGCTGACGCGTTTGTTATCACGCTTCTCCTATCACCAGTCGGAGGAGTCCCGTCTCGCGGAATTCGACACGAGGAAAACTCGAGATGATACCTTCTATAAGGATTCCCGCAACGTAGGATTATGGGCCAAGAAGAAGGCTAAAGATTTAGGGGTTGATTTGGGGCCGAAATTCGATGAAGTAGTGGAAAGGGGTCGCACGGGAAAGATTCTCGAGGATTATGAAAAATAGTTAAGAGATCAAAATGGCACAGAGAGACTATTACCAAATTCTAGGCGTCGGAAGGGATGCGGGTGAAGAGGACATTAAGCGTTCCTACCGTCGATTGGCAATGCAATATCATCCGGATAAGAATCCTGGTGATAAGGAAGCGGAGGAGAAGTTCAAAGAGGCCTCCGAGGCTTACGAAGTTTTGAGGGATCCGCAAAAGAGGGAAATCTATGACCATTATGGCCATGAGGGGCTAAGAGGAACAGGCTTTACTGGCTTTAGGGGATTTGAAGATATTTTCTCTACGTTTGGCGATATCTTTGAGGATTTCTTCGGGTTTGGGACTACCCAAAGGGGCCGAACAATGGCACGAACCGGTGCCGACTTACGTTACGACCTGACCGTATCCTTTCTCGATGGCGCCTTCGGGAAGGAAATAAATATTGAGATACCCAGATCCATGAAGTGCGATTATTGCGGGGGTTCCGGTGCTGAACCCGGAACATCTCCTTCAACTTGCCCCACGTGTCGAGGGCAGGGTCAGGTCTCTCGCTCCCAGGGGTTCTTTAGCATAACCACAACATGTCCTCACTGTCAAGGAGAAGGAGAGGTTATCCATACGCCGTGCAGTCAGTGCAGGGCCAGGAAAAAGGTGAGAAAAAGGAAGAGCATCGCCCTGAAAATTCCCCCGGGGGTTGAGACGGGATCCAGGCTGAGATTGAGGGGAGAAGGAGAAGAAGGGGAAAGGGGAGGTCCACCTGGTGATCTGTACGTGATTATTCACGTGGAGCCCCATGAATTCTTTGGTAGAGACGGTGATGATATTACCTGTCAGATTCCCATATCCTTTTCCCAGGCTGCCCTGGGAGAGGAAATCGAAGTCCCTACCTTGAACGGAACGAAGAAGTTACCTATCCCCAAGGGAACCCAGAGCGGGCAGCTTTTTCGATTAAAGGGAGAGGGTTTTTGCCATATGAGGGGGTACGGAAGGGGGGATGAGATCGTTGAGGTTATTGTGAAGACTCCGACTAAATTGACCAAAAGGCAAGAGGAGTTGCTGAGGGAGTTTTCAACAATCGAAGAAGGGAAGAGCCAAAAGGGGTTTTTCAGAAAAAGGGGGAGATGAGTAAGACGGTAATTTGCCCCCAATGCCGAAAGGAGACGACATAGGAGGGGAATCCCTGTCGCCCTTTTTGTTCAAAACGGTGTAAGCTCATTGATTTGGGATCGTGGATCGACGAACGGTATGCAATTCCCGAGGAAAAAGGCAATCAACCTCCCCATAGTGAGGAGTGAAAAGCGTAAGATTGAAAAGAATTTTATGGTTTGCCCCTTATTTCCTCGGACAGCGTCAGGAAAGTCGGTAATCTATTTAGTTTCCCGCCAGGCTTTCATATTTGCCCTGTGATAAGACTTTTCCTCCAACGGTGGAGGGGAAAAAAGCCTATTTTTTTCATTAAGATGGCTCGGGCAACATCCTTTCCGTAATATCCCCCGTAGATGACCAGCTATTGGTGGCGCTATCATAGGAGATGGTTCCCGTAATGCCCGATTCTGGGGTTGCAGTGGCCTTGATTGAGAATGTATCTGCACTACCGTGCGTTTCGTATAGGAAATATCGTGATTCCCTTACATCTACTCCCTTGGTCAGGAAAATCGTTGAGGCGGCATCTCCAGTGGCCGTGTAGTAATTTACCGTTCTCATTTTATGCACTTTCTGGGAGGTTATGACAGCCTTGACCATCCCCAATGCCTCCCGTACCTTACATGTCTGGGTGTAATGGAGATACATGGGGATGGCAATTGAGGCCAGAATACCGACGATAATGATGACGACCATCAACTCAACCAAGGTGAAACCTTTTTGGGGAGACGAGTTTTTTTTTATGTCTTTCACAATGAACCCCTCGGTTACAGCCGGAAGAGGGCGTTTATTGCTAATTCAGTATTTTATGTGTGAAGAGGTAAGCTAGTGTCGAGATTCGGACAAAAGTTTACATAATATATCTTATCAGACATTTTCATCATGTGCTTTTCAACGTTCTCCTCGGAATTTCCCTCGACCCTGTTAACTAAAGCAAAAAGCATACCGTTCTTGTTTAACCGTCAATGATACGAACATTTTTCACAGCGGTGATATTCGCTCCCAATGTTTACTGTCAAATTAGTGAGTCACCATTCAACTTTTTATTCCGTTGTGGCCAGATGGTGACTTGTCTCATCATAATAGCTATTGCCCGTGTCCATTAACTTCATAGACACCAATAACCTCCCGCGAGATCAAGCTTGGGATATCCTGAGTATCGTTTGCGGATAAAGGCATTTCCGCGTCGCGCACATTTCGGCGACAAAATGCTTGGTTAGGAGCCTGCCTATTTTCGACGTCGGTAGCATCCTGGCGAGTCTTCTTAAAGTCTCATAGATCATGGCACGTGATGGTTCTGAGGATCGTGTGCAAAAAATAGTAATTAATATCAAATACTTACCTAGAAATTCCCTCAAATTATCTTTCTTTTGATAAAACTCAAGCCTTTTTCGGAAATAGTCAATTATCTATCTGTAATAATTAATACTTTTCCTCGAATGATAGGAGATCAAATTCATATTGTCAAGACAAAATTGCGGTTTTCATGGGAAAAAAACTTTTACCTCTTAGAGGATGCATTGTAATGAGATAAAACTATTTGAAATGTTTGATGAAATTCTGAGCTCATTCCGACAGAGGTAACGGGCGGGGTATTGGTTTAGAGAGAGTTATGGGGAAATGAGAGGTCGGAGACTAGGAGTGTTTTGTGGGGGGAATATAGAACTAAGTATTCGGAATCATAATAAATTTTTTTATCCTTGCAACTCGTTCCAATTGGTTATCTCGAGCCGCAGGCAGTGAGGCAGGCCATATTCGAGGTGGTTGTTGGTGGCGGGCTTTCCCGGAAGCTCTACCCGGTCAATCCGGAGGGTAGGCATGAGTACCTCCTCCCTCATCCTTATTTCCGTGGATAAATTGGGGTCTTCAATCCACCTAAACCACGTATATATCCCAGTGTCAGAATCATAACTGTACAGGTAGTAGTAGCTATCAGTACCTGTATCTATGTTGAGATCTCCTACATCATCCTTGCCGTCGATGCTCTCCCAGACGTCATTCTCGTCGATATACCTGAAATACCTGTTATCATACCATATTACCCTTGCGTTGGGTTTTCCGATTTCAACCGTCCAACTGACCGTCATATCGACATATCTGATGCCGAATTCCTGTACATTTCTGACATCGAAGTTCCCCCCGGGGTCAATATTCTTCGGGGTGATCTTCACCCTTTTCCAGTTGCTGTAGGCTTCCCCGTTGGCCTTCTCACCAGCCGTTAAATCAAGGATTTCGTTCATATATTCCTCTCCAGTATGGTGATATCGGACCGTTCCCCATTCCGAAACAGGATAGAGGGTTTCCAAGGGGATGGAGATGGTATTCCCGCCGGCGTCTCTTAATCTGATTTGGTAACGGGCCTCACGTCGGGTAGTCTTGGTACCGTCGGTGTTAGTCCTCGTAAAATTGTCCAGCGCCATCCAGAAGGTGAGAGTATCATAATAATCCCAATTCTGGAGGCTGCGATCGGGAATATGTGGGTCTTCAAAATCACCATTAAGGAAATCAAGCCTAAGGGTTTCCCCTATTGCCCAACGTTCGACTCCCGCTACTGGCTTCGGCTGCCACCTGTTGCGATTTGTGTAAACCCTCATGACTTCAGGAAGGGTATCCGCCCCGCCATCGGCATAATCCCCTTGCATCGTGGCGATCTCGTCCTGGGTATATATGCCTTGCGTGTGGAGGAATTCCGGGTTCGATTCACTCCCCCGCCAGTTGTTGGAGGAATTGAAATCCTCCGCCTCGGCCCGCTCATAGGTAAGTGTTGGTTTTGAGACGGCTGTGCTGTACATGTACCCGTTGATGACGTTCTCGTCATAGATAGTGGTCCATCCATCATTCAGGAGGTTGATATAATTTCCGGCCACCATGCTACCTAAGAAGTAGGCCGTGTACATGACTGGTAAAGAGTAATCGGTTTGGTGGGTCAGAATCCCGTAGTAAGTCCCATAAGAACAATAACTTCCATCCAGGATGATGTTGTTAAAGGCGATGGCGATCCCATTGACCTTGGTATCGTAATCGCCCACAAAAGTGATGTTTTTGCCTACCAGGACCAATCTCCCCACATTTCCGCAGTCGATTCGGTCCACAGTAATATCGCCATTGGCGACGAATGTCAGATCGGTCTTCTCCCAGTCACTGTTCTTAACCTCCCCCTGGTCGTTCAGATATCCGAAATCAACCCTATCGATGGTAATGTTTCCATTGACGTAGATGACGCTACGACCGGAAGCTCCAGCCGTCGGGTCGCTGAGGGGAGAAGAGATGAAAGTCTGACTACCCTCATAGGTCCTCAGATCCAAATGCTGAAAGTAATCCGGTATCGTGTCGTTATCCTCGTCAATAAACACCCCGGTCTCATCGAAGATACCAGGTGGCAGCTCAATTTCGCCCGTTATGACCGGGTTCGAGAAGATGAAACCCCACCGATGCCAGATTCCCAAGGCAGTTGGTCCACCACGGTAGAGAAAACCGGTCATAGAATCCCCATCCGGGGTTGTGAACAACCTGGGTTCGGATGAAAGAGTAACAACCTCCCCCACACCCGCATAAAAGGCCGTTGCCCCGGCCGAAATACCCTTCCCTCCAACCCTCTCTCCCAGGGTTCCAGGGAGGCCGACATAGGCCTCGAATCTTCGATTGACGTCGTCGGGATCGAATGTAAAGACATCTTGGGTCGCTGTCAGCCCAGCTTCCCCGTCAGCGTCCACATCCACCGATCCCAGGACTTGAACCTTCACTCTACTTCCCGGTTGACCCGAGGGAAGCACCTCAGCCTCCATGTCGGACACCTTGAAGTATGGTTTATCCGTTTCGCCGGGGAAGAAATCCCCACCCGTGGGGTTGGCGATAGAGATGGCGCTGGCCTCGACATAGGTGCTGCTGAAAGGGTTCGGATCCTTAGAGGGGTTCGCCTCCGCGATCTTGTGACTTTCCCTGAGCATCCATCGTACTTTATCGAAACCCGCC
>Ga0209635_10002799_pt1 | contig 13472 bp, 6 predicted proteins | sample DeeMarSWOR230_32_FD_187463 | JGI IMG/M metagenome (GOLD analysis project Ga0209635, IMG submission 187463) | Marine sediment microbial communities from White Oak River estuary, North Carolina - WOR-2-30_32 (SPAdes) (version 2) | ecosystem: Environmental > Aquatic > Marine > Intertidal zone >...
ACCTTAAATCTGAGAACATAATGCTCACACCAGACAGAGTGGCTAAAATCGCTGATTTCGGGCTGGCTAAACTAAGAACTGCCCCTACGCTTACCACTCAACCGAGAATGATGGGGACTCTTCCTTATGCCTCGCCTGAGCAACTTCAGGGGACGAATACAGATGAGAGGACCGATATCTTTTCGTTTGGCGTGGTATTGTACGAGATGGTAACAGGGAAACTGCCTTTTTGGAGTGAGTATGGGGAAGCTATCATTTACTCAACACTTAATGAAGAACCAGAGCCGGTGACAAAATTGAATAGTGAAATACCCATGGAGCTTGAAAGAATTATTGCAAGAGCCCTGGAGAAGAGACAGGAACATAGATATCAATCTATGGCGGAGCTTTTGCTCGATCTAAGCAAGGTAGATGAAGAATCTGAAACTGCGGTACGTCGAAAAGCACCGGCTGTTTCGTCTATGGCAGTGCTGTATTTCGACAATTTTGGGGAGAGCAAGAAAGATGACTACTTTGCAGCTGGAATGACCGAAGATATCATCACTGATCTTTCAAAGATAGACAAAATCAAAGTGCTCTCAAGAGCCGATGTTTTGCCCTTCAGAGGAAAGACAGTAAGCATAAAAGAGATGGGCAGGAAGCTAAATGTCGATTACGTACTGGAAGGTTCGGTCAGAAAAGCAGATAAGAAGTTGAGGATAACTGCCAAGCTTATAAGAGTATCAGATGGAATCCATGTCTGGGCAGAAAGGTTTGATCGGGAATTGGAGGATGTCTTTGAAGTCCAGTCGGATGTTTCCCAAAAGGTGGCTCAAGCCCTGGAGATCAAACTTACAAGAAGTCAGATCCAGCGAATTGAGAAGAAACCCACCATAAACATTAAAGCATATGATTATTATTTAAGAGGAAGAGACTATTATTGGAGACTGGGAAAAGAGGATCTCGAATTCGCCATACAGATGTATAAGAAAGCATTGGAGGTGGACCCTCAATATGCCTTAGCTTATGCGGGTCTGGCTGATGCCTATGTGTATAAGTATGAAGCATATTACGACAGGTCTCTTCAGTTACTTAATCAAGCTGACGAGGCCAGCAAAAGAGCATTAGCCTTGGACTACAACTTACCAGAGGCTCACAGAGCCCTAGGAAGAGTCTATAAAGAGAGAAAAAATAATCAGGAAGCAATAAGTGAGTTCAAAAAAGCAATCCAGTTGAAGCCCGACTATTTTGAAACCTATAGAACTTTGGGGTGGATCTATGAGGAAATGAGAAATTATGATGAAGCCATCACTCACACAGAAAAAGCCCTAGAGATAAGACCTTCAGACAGGGAAAGTTACCTCCTCTTGGGGATCGCTCATTTGGATAAAAAAGAATATCCCCAGGCCGAAAGAATGTTTTTCAAGGGGCTCGAAGTGGCTCCAGACTATGGAACTGCTTACTACTATATCGGGAATACATATCAGAAACAGGGTAAATTCAAACGGGCACTGGAAATGTACGAGAAGTGTATCCAAGCAGGCGGTGATCCTAATGTCTATCTTGACTTGGGCTGGATTTATGTTTTAAAAAGGTGTTTTCAAAAAGCTACTGCCAGTTACAAGAAATGCATCGAACTTGGGTGTTTTGAGTTTCTGGCAAATTATCACTTGGGTTTAATCACCCGAATTCAAGGCAAGAAAAAAGAATCAAAAGATTATTATGAGCTTTGCATCAATTCATCCAACAAGCTTCTGCGGGATGATCCTGAAAATCCATATGTCTATTCTACTTTGGGTTTAGCATATACTGCCCTGGGGGAACATCAAAAAGGTGTGCAACAGGGGGAATATGCCGTCTCCCTCGATCCTGAAAATGGTGTTATTCTATATGATATGGTGAGAATCTATGCACTACAAAACAAGCCGGATAAAGCTATCCGAACTTTAGAAAAAGCTTTAAACAGATGTTTGTCGCCCTCTCACATAGAGGCGAGATTAGATCCACACTTCGAACCACTGCAAAAGCATCCTTCGTTTGTCAAAGTAGTAGGACAGTAGTATTTTTTGTTTCGCTCGAGGGGGAAGGGGGCTTGTGTTTCTTGACAGTCAGAAGCTTCTGTTGTTTGTCAAGCAAAATCTTCTTGACAATAGAGAAAAAAATTATAGATTGTATATATAAACCTAGTCTGGCGTAAATAGTGGTCGAGTGGATTTCATTGGAGTGCTGTCCATTTAAAAACCTAACACTTTTTGTTAGGTGCAGCTTTCTTCCATAAAAGTTATGAATCTTACATAACATCATGTCACTCACTTGGAGAGATCCTATATCGAATGATCACTTTGAAGATGTTTTTAACCATCAACCTCAAAAAGGAGCTTGCAGAATGAAGAAATTGTCTACTTTTCTTTCGATCTTGATTCTGGTGCTATCCGTTTACACTAGTTCCCAGGCGCAGTGTCCCGAAGAACCGAATGACCTTGGTATTTGCGACACCCTATACATCCAATGTCTCGATTGCGACTTGGTGGAGGGATCCCCACCCTGGAATGTACATATCCTTCTTTTGATCACACACGATCTGTCTGTTTCAACTGACTCCATCCAAGAGTTCAGAATCCCGATATCGTACGATGGTGACTGCACCTTTCTTCCCGATTCCAATACAAACGATTTATCCGGACCTGGGCTTTCGACAAGTATATTTAGAGATTTCGGAGGCATGGAAAATCGCATGCTCGATTTGCAGCAACTGGGCGGTGGGGAGTCATGGGATACTCGGATAATAGACATAGATAATCCCCAGGGGCGCTTTTCCCTATCTCTTTTGGCTTCAGCAGATCAGGATCAAGAATGGTGGGAGGGATCTGGTGTGCTTCTGGCAACTCTAACTTTGACCGTGACTGATCCCACCATTGCCCATATAGAATTATATCCGGACACAACGTTCGCTTACGTTAGAAGCGGTCGTACGTCATATGAACCCAGACTTAATATTCCAGATCCAGGTTGTTTCTATATTAGACTAGGGTCAGGCGATACCAATTCCGACGGACACCTGGGACTGGGAGATGTAGTCTACTTGGTGAATTACCTGTACAGATATGGTCCTGCCCCCGAACCCTTACTGGTAGGTGATGTGAATGGGGACTTTACAGTAGATTTGGGAGATGTGATTTACCTGCTCACCTATCTATGCAGGGGTGGACTTCCACCAGAAGAGTCTTGTTCTCATTAATTAGCCGATATTAGTCTGGGTGGAACCCGGGCGGTCGGTGGATGTTGCGTCACCAGAGCGAATTGACGTGCGAAATCTCTTAATTCAAGGAGATGAAAGATGAAAAAGAACCTATCGACGCTGATCGCTGTGGCGTTTCTGACTCTGATCTTCAGGAGTTGCTCATGGTCACAGTGTCCCGAGGATCCTAACGATAGAGGGGAATGCGATACGTTGAACGTAATTTGCCTGGACTGCGAACAGAGTCCAGGTTCCGGACCGTATACAGTCCGATTTCCCCTTTTGATCACACACGATCAGATAAGTGAGATTGACTCTGTTGCTGGAATTTCCATTCCGCTTACCTACACTCACACCAATCCCTCCTCATACTGCAGTGTGAGCTCGTATTGGAACACAACAACAATGCAATATTTTAACCCTGCTTTTGTCAGGAGCATCTTCCGACATATGTTGGATGGACCGGATACGCTCTATGCTAACCGTATGGCACAATTGGAGGGAGATTTCAGTAATAGAGGATGGGATTTTGTTGCTTTAGATCTGGCAACCGACAGTTCTTGGTACCACTTTGGGATCAATGATTCAGCCTTTGTTCCACCTCATTTCTGGCTTACCGTGCTTGCAAGTGGTATGGCGGATCAACGGTGGTGGGAGAGCGAAAGGACATTGCTGGCCACCATGACCTTCATAATAGAGGATACCATGCACGTTTGTATGGACACCACCTTCTGGCCGCCAGAGCTTTCTCTGCAATTCTCAAGGTCAGATGCGGTTGAATATTGCCCCAGGTTCAATCTGCCGAACTGTTTTTGGATCGGTCCCGATCTTCCGCCAGATTTCACCATACAGGCAGATCCGGATACTCATGAGATACAGGCGGGTGATTCAGCCAGTTTCGATTTAACTCTGACCTCTCTTTTTGGCTTTGACTCTCCTTGCACCTTGTCGGTTTCTGGACTTCCTCCGGAAGCTTCAGCCCAGCTGGATGATATCATCTTGGTTCCTACCGACAGTACGATTTTGAGGATAAGCACCGAGTACACCACACCTCTGGGCGAATATGACCTGACCGTGACTGCCCTGGAGATGGGAGGATCGTTTATCCAGCACAGCATTGATGTGACTTTGGTTCTGCTTCATTCAGACACATTATGGATTGTTGCCTACTCACCGGTGGATTTGATTGTCACTGATCCGGTGGGAGACTCTATCGGTCTGGAGTTCAATACCATTTTGGGCGCTACTTATGATACCTTGTTGGATGTGAATGAAGACGGAGAGAATGATGACGAGGTTACCATCCCTCATGCTTTGGTTGGAGAATATCTGATAAGGGTGATAGCAGAGCCTAACGCAGAGCCAGGGGATAGTTACAGTGTGGGGATAAGGATAGATGGGAGCATGGAGATTCTTATGGCAGAGAATGCTCCGGTTCCTCCACCCGGCGGATCAGACATTTTTGGGTATGGGTGCTTGCCCTATCTGAGGGGTGATTTAGACCAGGATAACGAAACCACGCTTGGAGATGTGCTTTTTCTGGTCAGCTATCTTTACAAAGGTGGACTAGCTCCTGATCCGATTGAGTTAGCTGATGTTAATTGCGATGGAGTGGTTGATCTGGGAGATCTGCTTTATCTGATAAGCTATCTTTACAAAAGTGGACCACCACCTTGCAGTTAGCCACAAATCAATATTCAATTGTCAGAGAGCCGGTTGATTTCTCACGAAAGAGGTTCGGTATGTGGTGAGACCTGTCGAACCGTTTATGGTGAGAATCATCGAACCGCTTATGGTGAGCTCTTTAACTTTGTTCAGGATAACGGAGTCGAACTGCTGTGTTATTTCTGTCTGCCTCGTTCGACCGTTTGCCTTCGACACTTGCATTCACTTTGAAACGGTAAATGCCCAGTTGAGCTCATAATCCTGGTCAAAGCTGGGTTGGCGAGTATATCCGTGACCCCCAAAAATCGCCAAACCTCCCATTGGGTGACAACCCTAGCCTGTTTTCAAGCCGTTAAGAGCAGATTTCGTATAATGCGCGTTATCCGAAGCTTCTCACGAGTTCGCATCTACTTCTCGAAATTGAACGATGTCTCCGACATCGGTGTCCGTCGCCCGAAGCCTGCCTGCCGATAGCTCTAATACGCCCTCGGCGCGTAGCACAATTCTTGAAAGACGATTCGGTCTGAGGCTATGATGAACAGCCAACACGCGTCCATCACGAGCCAGAAACGCCACGTCAATGGGAAACTGCATCCGAAATGTGTGGATCCATTCGCACGGAACTATGTAAATACCCTCTTCGGGATCCAGTCCGCTGCGACCCAAGAGTCCCCGTCGCCGCTGTGCACTTGTTCCTGCCCATTCGACACGGCGCGCTACAATCCTACCTCCCTTGGAGACGTTGACCGCCTGCAGGGAAGGCTCAAGAGGATTGGTCGCTTTCGTTCCTTTTCCTAGCATACCTTCCTGCCACACTGAGCGCATATTCGACAGTAGGCCCTCCCCTTGTACGTCGGCCCGCATGCAAGGTTAGGAGGAAGTGCTGCTAGAGCGACGGCACAAGCCAGCATCAGAGTCGGCACGCAACCTCTGGTTCTCATACTTGCCTACCTCCGTTTTGAAATTACGGTTCAAATAGATATCTTCAGTTTTTTTGTGATCTGATGTCCCCGAAATAAATACCTGATCGACACCACTGCAAAGCAACTATCGGGCTGGCTCTGTACCTCTCAACACATAGAGGATATGTGGCTCAACCGAAGTTCCGGATCCAGAGATAGTTGCCCTGAGGTCATTATGCCCTTCAGCAGAAAATCACCCGAGTGTCATTCCGGACGTAACATTCTTGTCGGGCTTGGTTGGATGATAATTAGAAGGACGGACAGAGTCAAGACAATTCTTCTTCGCCGTGTCCGTGCGTTCAAGAGATGGACCAGGGAGTCCGTGGTCTGCTAACCGTAAGTCCCCAGAATCCCTTCAGATTTTTTCTAGTATATTACTGATCTTCTTGAAATTCTTGGAAACCTTCTGAAAGTTCATACGTCTATTAAAATAGAGGAGGAGCTGGTGGAGAAGATTACACCATTGGGTTTGAGTAGTCACGGCGGTGCCTGAACACAAACGAGTCGAAGCAAAAAGCTGATGACTTTCCAGCCAACCAAGAAAAAAGCGGAGAGGGATTAGCTTCTTCGCTTTTCTCTTTCGAGTTCTTCCGGACCACCTGAACGAATCCTCAAAATCCCGAATAGATGCTCTCCGGGCTTTTTACTTCTTCCTGTGACCCGGGCGGGGCTTCGTGTTCCACCCCCCTTCCGGACCCAGAAAGATCTCTATACAGCTCCATCACAAGATCTTCAGAGTCAGCAGAGTGACATCGTCCTCAAATTGTTCACTACCGGTAAAGCTTACCAGAGTCTTCACCAGCTGTTGATTGATCTGCTCTGGTCTCTGAGTGAGATTTTTCTCCAAGAATCTTGTCAGTCTTTCCTCCCCGAATTGTTCGTCTGACTTCTTGTAAGCAGCCTCGGTTATGCCATCGGTATAGAGAATAAGGAAGTCTCCACTCTTCAACTGCACCTCTGAATCTTGCCAGGTGGCTTGGGGAAATGGTCCCAAGAACAAGCCCCCTTCCGTAAGTTCACTTATCTTTCCGTTGGCACGACATAGAATCGGATATGTGTGTCCAGCATTGCAATAGGTGAATTTTTGGGTAGCCAAATCCAAGATACCATAAAAGAAGGTCACAAATCGTCCGGCAGTTACAATTTTGGAAACCGCCAGGTTCAATTCTGGGAACAATCGGGATGGAGAAAGTATTTTTGGTGCCAGACCGTGCACCACCGATTGAAAGTTAGACATCACCAGTGCACCAGAAATGCCTTTCCCGGAAACGTCGGCTATCAGCACTGCCAACTTTCTGTCACTTAAGTCAATCACGTCATAGTAATCTCCACCGATTTCCTTGCAAGGAATTTGAAGACCGGAGATCTCAACTTCCTTCTTAACCGGTATGGTCTCCGGTTGAAGCTTTTGTTGGATTTCCTGAGCAAGTTTGAGGTCAGAAGAAATCTCTTTAAGTTTGCTTTCTTGCTCAAAAGACTTTAACTTGGTATACGAGAAATTGACAACCATTCCGATTGCTACCGTAAATAATGCGGTAGCAATCAATTTCCCTGTGGGTAAAATTGTAATGTTGAAGGCCGTAAGAGTTATTCCACAAATCAAGACAACGACAGCCAGAATGATCATCAGAGTCAGATTCAAAATGAGGCGCTTTCCCAAAGCCCAAAAAGAGCTTCCCAGAATCAGAAGAAGACAAAGAATAAGCGAAAGTGAACGAGGCAGCATGGATATCATATTATTTCTCAGAAGAGTCTCTGTAGCATAGGCCAAAAAATATACTCCGGGGAGTTTAAGACTCCGAACCGCTCCTGGCAAATTCGTAAGGGGGGACCTGTGCGCATCGCTTATTCCGTTTTCACTTACACCAATTAAAACGATCCGCTCTTTAACTAAGCTTTGCCAATTTTCTTTCAGCAATATATCGGCATACGGGATGGTCGCAACCCCTCCCTGAGGCGACGAATAATCTATGTAAAATGGCTCATTAGCCTTGAATTCCGGTGTCTTTTCTCTCAAGAATGCTCTTACCATAGCTGCTGGTAAAGAAAAGTACCAAATACCCTGGAATTCTTTGCCATAATAGGACTGCCTCACTACTTGGTCGGGACCAACCGGTAAATTGACCAGACCCATTTCATATAAAGAAGATGGTATTCTCGGAGAGGGCAATATCATGCGTTCTTCCTGAATGGATGTACTTGCCCCTGTCATCTTCAGGGATTGACTTTCAATCACACCGGCAAATACCACTTTTTTCACCTTGTCCAAAGTTGAGACAAAAGGCTTTAAATCCAACTTGGGGTCTAGTTGATCAAAGAGGATATCAAAGGCAATGACTTTTGCTCCGGCGTCGCTAAGGCGATCGATTGCCCGACTGTGTTCATGTATGTGATTGGAAACCGGGAAATATGGGGGGGTAAAACAGTTTTCTCTTGAATACCTGTCAATGGCAATGACAACCACTTCTGACTGAGACTCAGTTTGAGGCCTGACACTCAGCCCGAGATCATACACCTTTAGATCAGTCAAGGTAAACCACTCATAATGAAAACACAGGAGAGCAAAAAGGATTGCTGGCAGGACGGTAAGTCCCAGGCGGGCAGGTAGACTCAGGAGTATTCTTAACATTAACGGCTCTTTGCTATTTTACTTGCCTGAAGACTTAAGGGAGGCCCGATAGTACTCAAAAAAGGCGTCCCGAAAAAGCCCCATCATTCCCAAAATCTCAGCCCGCAACCTGTAAGCTTCGGCGTCGGATGGTGTCTGCCGCAAGTGCGAATTGACCAGCTCGAGAGCCGTGTCGTAAAGGTTCAAGCTCAGACAAAGCCTGGCCTTGGAGAAAACGGAGATATCTGGAGCAGACAGAGTCGCACCCAATTCCTGAGCTGCATTTTCCGAGAGTATCTTGAACTTGGCAGGTTCTGATCTCACAGTCGAACTACCTATCAGTCCTTCCACAACCCAGTAATACTCCTCTCCGGGTTCGAACTTGCACTGTTCGGGGGGACATTCGACACCCGAATGAGAAGTCGTTCCCTGCCACAAGAGGCATTCCCAGCTATACACGGAAACACGGTATAGGGGAATCCCAACTACGTTCACCCATTCAAGCCTTGTCGGCTTTTTCAGAAGGCTTGAGCCGGAGGAGGGGCGAACAAGTAATGGAACGTGACTCGTCGCGGTTTCAGGAAGCTCATCCTTTATTGGCTCTCTGGTGGCCATGATCACTTCTGGACTTTCTTTTTCCCGAGCAAATAACAATTCAACGATGGCAGAACCCAAACGCGTCAACACACTTCCACCAGCTTCTCTGAAGTTTTCTTTTAGGGTTATGTTGGCAGGACCATTAAATCTTCTTATGGTACTATCAGCCATCATTAAAACTACCCAGCTTTCTCTTTCTATGCGTAATTCCTCTCCGATTTTAACAGAGTGACCAGGCCTTAAGGATTTTGTCTTCTCACCAGAAACCTTGGATTCAGCACTCCCTTCAATCTCAAGCACCGTGGCACAAATCTCATCTAAAGCAAAACTCTTCAGTGCAGAGAATACTTGTTGTCCACACAGAAGAATTAGAAAAGACAAACATAACAAGCCCTTCCTCAGTCCTGTCTTGAAAGACTTCCTCGATTTCATGGCGTTACCTCCAATCTCCTAAGGCTATAAAAGCTCCCCAACTAAATGGGTGATCGGCTTGCTTGTTTTCACGCAATGTTTCTATCTTTTCCAATTGAATATCCCTCATTATCTCAGGCAAACTCCTTCGACTCGATCCGTAAAGCTGTGACATCATCTCCGCCGTTTCTTTATCGGATACAGCCCAGAGGGCGCTTACCACAGTTCTTGCCCCGGCCATTTGGAAAGCTCGTCTTAGACCATACACTCCCTCTCCATCCTTCACCTCGCCTAAGCTAGTTTCACAGGCGGATAATACCACCAGGTCAGTACCATCCAGGTTCATGGCGGTAACCTCCTCTGCTGTCAATATCCCGTCTTCTGCGCCTGAATCATCTGCACCCTCTCCGTGTAGATTGGCTCCCGCCAGAAATAAACCCGACAAAAGCAGGGGATTCTCCCCAACATAACCTCCCTCAGGATCAAAACCTCGTTGCGCCGTTATTGGCTGGCACTTACCTTCCAGGAAATAACCATGAGTGGCCAGATGTATTACTCTATTTCCCGGCGCTTCTCGTTTGAATTTCTCCTCGCTGGCGATTGAGCCAAAACAGATAATGGTCGGCTCTGTGGTGGCGTCCCAGTTTTTGGCGACCCTCTCCACCTCCATTCTTGTTCCTGGGAGGGGGGTTAGAGTAATACCTCTTAGCTCGGCACAGGAAGTACGAACGTTGCGAGTGGTGCTGTATGCAGGCGGGGACGCCGAATCCATGTGTACCTCTTTTGGCAAGGAGATTCGGGCAGTGGGAGTTGCATCATAGTCAGGATCTCCCAGTGCAAACAGACCGGCGCCTGACTTGGTTTCATCCTTAAGCCGCATCAGATCGCGTCCCGAAGAGAGATAGTGCATAGGTTGCCTCTCAACTAAGTACTTTCCGTCATCATCCATAAGACCGGCAAGCGATATTATGTTCAAACCACCATCAGGAGCGATGAAAATCAAATCCTCCTTTGATACTTGCCTCTCAATCGGCTTCCAAACCTTATCATATAGCGCTCTGCTCAGTTTCTCATAATCTGTACGATCAACAATGGATGGTAGGTGATCGGATGATGAAACATTCAAAAGATGCCGACGGTATTCATCGATAAGCGAATCAATCCCGGACGCATCGCCTAAGTCCTTTACAAATATTTCCCCGGAACCGTCCAGGGTCACCGCGAGATAATGGGGAACGGTACCGCCAGGATCGGGCGGCAGATAATCATACTTCATGTATTCTATCAGGATCGCCGTGGTAGGCAGCATGCTCAGAATATCCACCACTGTTTCTGTGTTTATATCAAGTGCATCCTGCAGATTTCGAAAAGCCTCGCTACTGCGAGCCAGTTCACTTTCCAGCCGTTCCTTTTCGCTGCTGGCTTTATCCAGCTTCTCCCGGTAACTTACAGGGTCTTCCTCAGCTGCTCCTTCGACATAGAGCTTGGACAGAAGGGTGCGGGCATAGCGTAAAGAATCAGCCAGAACACCCAACTGGTCCAGCATGATTATCTCTCTGGCACGCAAGAAAATCGCCTCCGAGGCCCGCCCCTTGGTGGAAAACATCGCGTCAGCCGCGGTATAATCAAGCCTATTACTTCTCGAAGGCAAGTCAAAATATACCGAGAGAAGAATGTTAGCCGAATTCCGCATGAATTGCGAGTAGGTCAAAGCATCTTTCTCCGACATGGACGCTGATCCGTCCCGGAAGTTCTTCTTCCTGATCTTGAAGGCGCGCTTGATCATCTCCAAGCCTTTTTGAATATCTCCTTTAAGCCGATAAAAAAAGCTAAACGATTCCAAGCACAACGCCACCTTGGGGTGATGGGATCCTAATGTTTTCTCAAAGATTTCCAATGCCTGATTGTAGAGTGGTTCGGCTTCAGTATATCTGCCCTGATCCCGGTACAAATTTGCCAGATTGTTCAGCCCCATTGCCACGTCCGGATGGTCCGAACCTAAGGCTTTCTCAAAAATAGCCAGCGCTCGCTTGAGAAGTGGTTCTGCTTCTGAATGCTTGTCCTGATCCTGGTATAGTTCTGCCAGCTTGTTCAGGCTATACGCTGCTTCCGGGTGATCAGGTCCCAAGGTTTTCTCATTGACATCCAGTGCCCGCTTGAAGAGTGTCTCGGCTTCGCCATATCTGCCCTGTCGATGATAAAGATCCGCCAGACTGTTCAGGCTGTAACCCACGAAAGGGTGGTCAGGACCAAGGTTTGTTTCAAAGATAGCCCGTGCTCGTTTATGCAGTGGTTCGGCCTGATCGTATTTTCCTTGTTCATAGTAGAGATTCGCCAGATTGTTTAGGCTTAAACCCACATAAGGATGATCCGGGCCAAAGCTTTTTTCCGAAATGGCCATTGCTCGCTTATAGAGTGGTTCAGCCTCCACATATTTTCCTTGCTCAAAATAGAGATCCGCCAGATTGTGCATGCTGGAAGCCACGTTAGGGTGATCGGAGCCCAGAGCTTTTTCAAAGATAGCCAGGGCCCGTTTATGCAGACGTATGCCTTCGCTGTACCTGCCCTGGTGATAGTAGAGATTTCCGAGGTTGATCAGGCTGGCTGCCACATCCGGATGGTGGGGACCGAAGATTTTCTCCCGGATGGCTAACGCCCGTTGGTGAAAAGGTTCAGACTCAGCATATCTGCCTTGGTCATCGTAGAGACTTGCCAGATTGTGAATGGTTTTCGCCACGTCGGAATGCTCCGAGCCGAAGGCTTTCTCTCTTATGGTTAATGCCCGTTTCCATACAGATTCAGCTTGGTCATAATCTGCCAGGTGATAATAGTAAGCGCCCATTTGATCTAAAACCAGGGCAACCATGGTGTCTGATTTCCCGAACTGAGTTTCAGCCTTCTCTAATGCCATTCTCCCAAGGACTACGGCTGAATCATAATTGGCTGCCTTCGACAGAGAATCCGCTTCGTCCAACAGCTCCTTCCATGATTGTGCTGATGCGGGTACAATCATCAGAAGCCAGACCAGCACGAAGCACAAAACAGCTAATGTCAATACTCTTTTCATTGTGGGCTCACTCCTGACTAATTAAGGAAGAGACTTTTTGTCCGAATAATCCAAATATACCCCCCCTGAACATATGTTGTCAAGAAAAAAGAGGTTTGTGAGTCAACTCTTTGCAAAATTAGAGCATCTTTGCTAATCATAAAGCAGAAACTGCCGAACGAAAAGAGAGGCAAGAGGATAGCGCCAGATTCTGCTTGACAAAAAGGGTTTATGGGTGTATTTTATAAAAAAAGGCCATCTAATTCGTTTACTGAAAAATCTGAACACGAGTACACCGGCTTGCGGTGTGTTTTTCTTTAAGACTACAAGTAGCAAAGGCAAAAGGACATCTTGACTTCCGAAAACCAAAAACACTTTCATAACAATTCCTCAACCTCAAACAGAGGAGGAGTATCATGAAGCGGTATGTTTCAATGATAGTTGCTCTGGCTGTGACGCTTTTGACACTAACGGCAATTGCCACTGCTGGTGTGCCTGGCATGATGCACTACCAGGGACACTTAACCGATGAGGAGGGGGCACCGCTGGATACGGCCATCTCTATGACCTTTACTATTTACGACGACCCCATCGAAGGATGGATTTGGTGGACCGAAACCCAGGACTCGGTATCGGTTAGCGCTGGCTTGTTCACCGTGCATTTGGGGTGGGTGAATCCTATTCCGGATAGCGTGTTTGCCGACACCGTAAGATGGCTGGGAATCACGGTAGGTTCTGATTCGGAGATCAGTCCGCGGACAAGACTGGTTGCAGTGCCCTATGCCTTCAGGGTAGCCACCGTGGATGGTGCCACTGGAGGGATTATCCTTGATTCGATCGACGTGCTGGGAAACGTGGATGCCGACGGTTTCACAATCAACGACATCCCGGTGGGAACCTCCAGCGACTCCTATTGGTCTCAAAACGGCAGTGATATCTTCTACAACCTGGGCAATGTGGGTATCG
>Ga0209635_10002805_pt1 | contig 13458 bp, 11 predicted proteins | sample DeeMarSWOR230_32_FD_187463 | JGI IMG/M metagenome (GOLD analysis project Ga0209635, IMG submission 187463) | Marine sediment microbial communities from White Oak River estuary, North Carolina - WOR-2-30_32 (SPAdes) (version 2) | ecosystem: Environmental > Aquatic > Marine > Intertidal zone >...
AGCCTTTAACCAGAATGACCCTTTTATGAGTATGGCAAAAGCATACATTGAGCTGTTTATTGTACGCTCAGATGAATTTAAAGAAAAATATCTTAATAAAATGGTAGAATTCTTCAATATAGATGGTATTATCTTTCATGATGCAAAGACATGTCCACATAATACTAACTCGCGATATGGTATGCCTCAAAGGATCGAAAAAGATATCGGGATTCCTAATTTGATTATAAATGGAGATTTAAACGACTTAAGATGTCTTTCAGATGAACAATCAAGAACAAGTATAGAAGCTTTTATTGAACAACTAGAAGAAAGCTAAAGAGAATTAATTTCTAGAAAAAATATAACATTTTTAAGTAATTATAAATAAAAAAATTTGAAAATTGGAACAAGATAAAAAATGGTTAATAAGATAAAAGCTATAGAAATAAAGAATTATATTGGAAAAGAATTTCAAACAAAATGGTATCAAGTTACTCAAGAGGCTATAAATAAATTTGCTGATCTGACTCGCGATCACCAGTATATCCATATCAATCCTGAATTAGCTAAAAAGTCAATTTATGGGGAAACAGTTGCTCATGGTTTTTTTGTTTTATCTATGCTTGGTTTCTTTACATTACAAGACGGAGAGAAAGATTCAATGCAATTTTATGTAACAGATGCTAAATCAATTGTTAATTATGGATTTGACAAAATAAGGTTTATCTCAGCTGTTCCGGTTGGTGCATTTATTCGGGATGTAACCTATATTTCAAAAGTTGAGTTAGTTAAGCGAGGAATGAAATTCACCTCACATCATATAATCGAAATTAAAGGTCAAGAAAAACCTGCTCTCATAGCAGATTGGATAAATTTGCTTGTTTTATAAAATTTGATTTATCCTCCAACTAAAGGAGGGGATATTACTATTTGGTCTCCATCTTTTAATTTTGTGTTTAACTCATCTAAAAATAAATAATTCCTCCCATTTACCAAAATTACAACATGGTTCTCTAATTTTCCGTTTTTATTTATAAAGGTTTTACGTATTTTGCTTCCATGCTCAATCATGAATTGCTTTATTACATCATCTAGTATTTCCACATTCGAATAATCGATCTGTGTCAACCCAACATCAGTTGAAAATATTGTCATCAATTTCAGTATGACTTTAGCCATTAATCCTCTAATATTATGATTTTATTAAAAGTTTTATCCTAAAGAATTATATAGGTTAATAGCAAGGTTAAAAACCTTTTATTCTATTCTAAAAACAATAGATATATTAGTTAATATATAAATTCACCTGTTAAAATTATCTAACGAGAATGAATTCTAAAGATAGAATTACTGAGAAATTGAAACAGCTTGTAAAAGAAACTCAAGTTTTAACAGATTTAGAAGACCGTTATGTCTATTCTTTTGAGAAAATTTTTCTTGATAGATTTGAAATAAAGCCTGATATAATTGTTAGAGTCTCCTCTTTGAAAGAAGAAAATAAGGTAAAAAGATTTATTGAAAAAGAAGATGTTATATTGCTTGAAAGGGGGAAAATTTTTTCATATACTGAAAATAAATCTTCAAAAACTATAGTATTATTAGACAATATAGAGATTCCTACACTTCAGAATTGTGTAGATGAGGCAGGAAAAAAATTTGTAGGTATAACAAAATCTGATAAGTTTGATATAAAAGGGTATGGAACTTATACAAATCTTGCGTTAGCGATACAAAACTTATTTTTAGAAAATACTTTAAACAAATGCCAAAAATGCACGACTTGTAGTGGTTATTGTACAGTAAGCCCTTCTTTCAATGGAATTGAAACGTGGTCTTCGAAGGGAAGAATGCTTATTACCAGGGGAATTATGAAAGGTGATTTAAGTTTTTCAGAAAAGATTGTTGATATTCTATACAGTTGTACTAAATGTGGACTCTGTTATGCTCAATGTTTTCAGGACTTAGAATTTCATGAAGCAATAGGTTATTTGAGATATCTTATAGCTGAAAAGAATCTTACACCACAAATTTTTCACACAACAGCTAGCAATATTTTTAAATATGGAGACCCTGCTGGAACACCTATTAATCGGCGTCTTTCACGAATAAAAAATGTTTCTAATTTAAAATTACCTGAAAAAGCAAATACTCTCTGCTGGTTAGGATGTACTGTTGCAACACGAACTCCAAAAACAGCTGAAGCTTTTATAAAAATATTAAATCAAAGTAATACAGAATTTACAATGTTAGGAGAAAAAGAAGGATGTTGTGGTTATGTCCTAATCTCATCTGGACTATGGGAAGAAGCTAAAAAAGTTGCTAATAATACTATTGAAAGGATTGAAAAAACTGACGCTCAAACTTTGGTAACCCCTTGTTCTGGGTGCTACTATACTTTCACAAGACTTTATCCTGAACTTCTTGATATTAATATGCCCTGTGAAATCCTCCATACTTCTCAATTTCTTGAAAAAATGATTAAAACTAAAGAAATTAACCTTAAACCTTTAGATTTAAATGTAACTTATCATGATCCCTGTTCACTTGGACGCCACAGTAATATCTATGATCCACCTCGTAATGTATTAAAAGCAATACCTAATCTCAATCTTGTTGAGATGCGATTGAATAGAGATTGTGCGCGATGTTGCGGAGGTGGAGGTGGTCTTTGGACATTTAACAATAAAGTTAGTTTAGAATCCACTCACACAAGATTAAGAGAAGATTTTATCCCTACTCATGTTAATGTTTTAACGACAGCATGCCCACAATGCATATTAAACTTTCGTTTCGCTTCTCATAAGAATGTTTTACCTAACAATCCATTGAAAATATATGACATTACAGAATTATTTGATTTAGCAATGCTACGTGAATAAATTGATTTAACATCTGGACCTTTAATTGACCTAGATAATTTGATGGGGTTTATTATTCCTTAAATTTTTCCCCACATTGTGGACAAAAAATTGCATCATCATTTATTTCTAAACCACAGAAAGGACACTTGTGGATTTGAGGTGTTAATAAATCTTCGGGGATTGCTTTTACTACTTCTTCATCAAGCAATGTTTCCTCTTCTAATAGTACTTCCTCCGGTCTAACCATTTTCACTCCTTCTATTTTTTTTATTTCTGCTGGAATTATTATTTCTTGTTTAAATTTTATTTCTGAACCAATTTTTTTTACCGGTTTCTCTGGTTGTCTAAACTTTTCGATAGGTTTTTCAGATGGTATACCTTTATGAGGATGAGGTCTTCTTTTTATCCTGGACATTCCCACGATTAAGATTATTGGGATAATAGCCATTATTAGTACTAAGACATAAGGAAATTGGGGGCTAGTATATTTTTGAAAATCTACATTATTGCCACTGTAAGTGTTGTTTGAAATTTCATTGGAGAGACTTGATATCAAATAAATACCAATATCGTTATTAGTAATTGTGTTAAACCTGATTACATTATTATTACTAATGGAAAGGTATATTCCATGATATGAGTTGTTATTTATGGTGTTTCCCAAAATATTGTTACTCTCACTTGAATATAAATTCAAACCATTAAAATTATTGTTTACAATGTTATTGGTGAGGGTGTTTTCATCACTAAAATCACATGTTATACCAGAATAAGAGTTACCAATTATTTTGTTTTCAGAAATGTTGTTTTTAAAACTATTATATAATTGTATCCCGTTAGCATTATTGTTTATGGAGTTTCTCGAAACAATGTCGTCATTACTATTTTCTAAATATATACCATTCCAATTATTAAGTTGTATTGTATTTCTTGAAATGTTGTTTTCTTTACAATTGTATTGATGCACACCATTACTATTGTCGTTTGCGGTGTTTCTCGCAACAGTGTTGCCCTCACTACCTTCTAAATAAATCCCAGTCCATACATTAAATTTTACTGTGTTTTCTGAAATAATGTTTTTATCGCTATACCATATATGTATCCCATTTTCACCGTTGTTATTTACAGTATTTCCTGAAATATTGTTGTTGATACTAGTAGGTCCCAAGGATATCCCGTAATTACTATTTTGATTTGCTGTATTATCAAAAATTGAGTTAAATTCACTATGGTTAAGCCCTATTCCGTAATTTCCATTGGAAAACACATTATTATCAGAAATTGAGTTAAATTTGCAATACCCTAAGCCAATACCCCCCACTAAATTATAATTTGCCATATTGTCTATAATTATGTTATTATCACTGCTACGTATGCCAATTCCTCCAACTAAATTGTTATTTAGGGTATTTTCTGAAATATTATTGTTATCACTATCCATAAATCCTATACCATAGTTATTTTGAGTAGCTATATTGATTGAAATTATATTATAACTACTATCCCCTAAACCTATCCCATATTGAATGTTTGAATAAACAGTATTATCTAAAATTGAATTAAAAGTACTATTTCCTAAACCGATACCTCCCACTGAATTATCATATGCCGTGTTTTTCGAAATTATGTTATTATTACTATCCAATAAACCTATCCCTACATAATCATTGTTAATTGCGTTGTTAAGATTCAATTGTGAATTATTAACATTCATCAAGGAAATACCAGTCATAGATGCTTTCATAACAGTACAATTTTGAATTACAAAATATTTGCTGGAATTCTGTATACGAATACAATACTCAAAATTGTTATCAACATCGATAGTTACATTTTCGATAATATAGGGATTAGTTATCGTTCCATTACCACCCCCAAACCAAACCTGTCCCTCAGCCCACGTCCAATTATTTAATCCAAGATCATTAATTTCAATTGGAGTTGTTAATTCCCAGAAATTTGAGATTGCTAAAGCTCCATTATTCAATTTGATCTTATCATTATTTTCTAAACTCTTAAATTGATTTTTCACGCTAAATATATTGAGATGGTTAATAGAGTGAGCGTATATTGTGAAAATGAATCCTAAAGAAAAAAAAATTATTATTGTTTTTGTAAATGTATTCAACACACACTCGCCAAAAATGTAATAAATAAAAAGATCATAAAGTCCTATTTAATATTTTAGAGTTAGAATGTCTATAAAAAATACAATTTACCACCATAATCATAAATTTACCACTATTTTTCATAAGTTTACTAGTATTTATCATCAATTTACTACTCTTTTGAGGAGAAAGATTTTTATTCGGGAATTGAATAAATAAGGTTATTAACAATTTTGTGATTATCTATTTTATTAAGAATCACCCTCAGACTTAACAGACGGGATTTATATGATTGATCCTACCTATTTTATTGCCCCATTTGCATTATTATATGCATTTTATATCATTATTGTATATGTTGCGATATATGCAAGGAAAAAAATATTAGAAGAAGGCCGAAATTGGAGAGGTGTTCCTATGTTTCTAGGGGGAATAGCGTTCTTTGTAGTTATCGGTATAATTTATTTTGGGATCTTTACATTTTATTATTTATTTTTTGCAGCCTACATTATTTTGCCGATACTCATTATTGTACCATTAGTAATAGCTTATAAAGCAAATTCTAAGATAGAAAGAAAGGACGTAGTTGGTTATCAAGTAATCCATAAGAAAATGAGTTGGAGTGAGACAGTGGGAATTATTGGGCCAGTTTTAGTATTAATTGGATGTGCAATATTATTCTTTGAGTCATTTCTTTATATATTTTGGGGTTGGTATGGGATAGGTTATTTATCTCCTTTATTCACTTGGTTTTGTAGCTTAATTGGTTTTGCTGGAGTAATTCTTGGAGTAAAAGGAAGATCCTATGGAAGATTTTTTTGTTTTCTCGCAGGGGTATTAGCTATAGCAGGGCGCTTCATTCCTATTCAAGAATGGACAGTTCTTACATTTTCTTATTTCTTCTTCGAACCGTTTTTGCTTGGAATTGGAGGGATACTCTGCGTTATCTCTCAAAATGATTTTTTTATGTATTATTTGAAAGGACGCGAGCTTCATGAGGAATTTATTAATATTGAAGTGGAAATAGATAAAATAGATGACTTAAAATTATTCCTACAAGAAAAATTAGGATCAGATTGGGATAAAATAAAGATAAGTCTTGAGGCATATCAAGCAGGTGAATTGGATAAAAATACATTTATAACAACTGCTGTAAAAAATATAGGAAATAAATTTATAGATATCTTTAAAGAAAGAAAAAGAGGTAAGCTAAATGATCTTTAAAAATTGGAAACAATTTGCTTTTATCCTAACTATGGTTAATTGTATACAATCCCTTATCTTTACTAGTTTAGCAATGATCTTTTATCCTGGTGGTACATTTTCTGATCCCAATACAATTGGTTTCTCATTTTTCCGTAATTTGTTTAGCGATTTAGGTCGAACTATTGCCCATTCAGGTGAATCAAATCTCATTTCCAGTATTATATATAATACTTCATTATTCCTACTGGGTGTTTTATTGATTCCATTCTTTATAGCTACACCTTATCTTTTTAGAAAATCAGGAGAAGGAAAGGGACTAGCAAAATGCAGTTCCGTATTAGGGATAGTAGTAGGAATTGGGATGGTAGGTGCTAGTTTTACACCATCAGATCTTTATTATCAAATTCATATCAACTTTGGATATTTAAGTTTTATTTCTTTACTTCCTTTAACAATTCTATATATTTTAGCAATACTTCAAAACAAAAAATATCATAATCAATATGCCTATGTCTATCTAGTTTTTGGGATAATACAAGTTATCTTTTTATTAATTATGTCTTTTAGTGCTAGTGAACAAGGAGTATTAACAATATTTGCAGCAGGACAGAGTATTCTTGTCATAGCCATGGCAGTATGTTTTTTCATTCAGGCCTATGGTGCGAGAAAGATGGAAATAGCTATAGAAGAACCATCAATATAATCAAATAAATGTATCTTATAAAATTTAACCTCTTATTTTGCTAAACCTCGAACCTTTGGTTGGTCTGGCCAAGGCCATGAGATTCTATATTTAATATTGCAATGAGGACAAGTAGCTTCTTTCGCATTAGGCTGGACTGGAAAGCGTTGAAGACAATTCATACATCTACATTTTGTCTCTTTACTCATAATATATCACTTTTTTTGAATTATCACACCAGTTGAATATATTTTTGGGATTTATTAACAGATATTATATAGTCTTAATTATTAAATTATTATTTTACAGGTTCTATTATATAATTTTAAAGTAATTTACTACTTATTAGTTTGCGTTGAAATATTTAAATCTAATGAATGACTTAAATAAAAAGTAAATTTTTTTAAGTTTTCAAGTGAATACTAATATTAAGATTGCTTCCGAGTTCAATTCTGTAGAATATGTGGGTACATTTTCCCATCGCACTGAAAAGCATATTGATTTGCATTTAAACATAATTCAATCTTAGGGGTAGAAAGTGATGGTATGGAATAAGCAGATTGCTTATATTGATTTATCTACTGGAGAAATAATAAAAAAACAGATTCCAAAATCAATTAGAGAGCGATTCTTAGGTGGTAGAGGTATAAATATGAATCTTTTATACAATCTCCTCTCACCTAGTATTGATCCTTTAAGTCATGAAAACGTTCTACTTGTAGGTGCGGGATTACTTACTGGAATTCCAGCAATGGGTAGTGGAAGATGTGACATCGCAGCAAAATCACCAATAACTGGTGCTATTGGTGATTCAAATGTAGGAGGTTTCTTTGCTCCAGAAATGAGAATGGCAGGATTTGATCATTTAGTTATAAAAGGAAAAAGTGAGAAGCCTAGTTATCTTTGGATACATGATGGAGAGATTGAAATTTTAGATGCTAATCATCTATGGGGAAAAGATACTTTTGAAACACAATCCATAATTCGATCAGATCATGGAGATGAAGAAATCAAATCCTTAGTAATAGGTAAAGCTGGAGAAAATCTAGTACGTTTTGCTAATATAAGAACTGGTATGAAAAATTCTGCTGGACGAACTGGTATGGGATGTGTTATGGGTTCAAAGAATCTAAAAGCTATAGCTACTCGTGGAACATTGGATATAGAATTTGCCCATCCTAAAGAATTGTTAGATTATTGTAAAGATATGATTGATCAAGTTATGAAAAATCGTTATTCAAGAGCTGCATCTAAATGGGGTACCCTAATAATATATAGTACTACAAATACCACTGGATTAATAAGAACAAGAAATTTTCAATTAAACCAGTTAGAACAAGGATGGGATATTGAGCCTGAAGAAATGGATAAATATACAATAGGAATGTCTGGGTGTTTTGGTTGCCCTGTTAGTTGTCGACACCGCTATACCTTAAAAGAGGGATCGTTTGGACCAATTTTTGGTGAAGGACCCGAATATACCTCACTTGGAGCATTTGGTACTATGGTAGACTGCAGAAAAATGGAAACTATTCTTATGGCAAATCATCTTGTCAATAAATATGGTTTGGATACATTAGAAACGGGTGGTTTGATTGCTTGGGCAATGGAACTGTATGAGAAGGGTATACTAACCGAAAATGAAACAGATGGATTAAAACTACAATGGGGAAATGAACAAGTAGTTTATGAACTTATTAAAAAAATAGCTGCAAGGGAAGGTTTTGGAAATATATTAGCTGATGGTTTTAAACCTGCAATTGAAAAAATAGGAAAAGAATCCGAATATTATGCTATTAAAGTAAAAGGGTTGAGTAATTTACATTCTGATGAACGTCCTACTCCTAGCTTAGCTTTAGGAATTGCTACTTCTACAAGAGGGGCTGACCATTTGAGAAGTCGACCAGCAATCGATCTCTATGGATTACCAGAAGATTTCTTAGAAGAGATATATGGAGGCTCTATGTCTTCAGATTACAGATCTTATAAAGGAAAAAGTCGTATGGTCTGGTGGCAAGAACTTTTATATGCCATTACAGATTCACTTGGAACTTGTAAGTTCCAAACAGTTTTCTTGGCGGTTCATGCTCCAAAATGGGAGGAATACTCTAAATTAATCCACTTAGTAACAGGAATGCATTTTTCAGTACCTCAACTTAAAGAAATCGGAGAACGAATTTATACTATCGAAAGATTGTTTAATATTAGAGAAGGATTTTCAAGAAAAGATGATACCTTACCAGAACGCTACTTTAGGGAAGCTACACCTATTGGACTTCCAAGAGTAAAAGGGTTTAAAATAGATAAAGAAAAATTTGAAAAAATGCTCAATGAGTATTATGCTTTGCATGGATGGGATAATGAGGGAGTCCCTACAGCAATAACTCTCCAGAATCTTGGAATTAAAAACGAACCAGATCAAAATATTTAGTATTGGGGGATCTTAAATGCAAAAAATATTATTTGTCGATGCAGAAAAATGTACTGGTTGTAGACTCTGTGAAATTGCATGTTCACTTCATCATGAAAAGGTTAGTAATCCTTCTCGAGCGAGAATTAATATTGTGAAATGGGAAAATTCTGGTTTATTTATACCAATGGTTTGTCAACAATGTGAAAATCCTATTTGTAAAACTGTTTGCCCTATGGGTGCTATAAGCAGAGACAATAAAACCGGAGCTATGTTAATTGATGAGGAATTATGTGTAGGCTGTAAATTATGTGTGATGTTCTGTCCCCTTGGAGGATTGGGAATAAATAAAAATAGAAAAATCTTAAAGTGTGATCTTTGTGGCGGTGATCCTATATGTGTAAAATTTTGCATTCCAAACGCATTACAGTTTATAGATGCAAATGCTATTAATATAAAAAAAAGAAGGATCGCAGCAGAAAAGTTATCAGAATTAATGAAAAAATTGTTAGAAATATCAATCTAAGAGAATTTATAATTTAAAGAAAATAGATTAAATATGGTTGAGAATTTTAAATTTGGAATTGTAGGAGTTGGTCCAACGGGAGGGATTTTAGCAGCTCATCTTGCTAAAGCAGGACATGGTGTTGTTCTAGTTGATATAAATAAAAATCATATGAATGCTATAAAAAAGAATGGACTGAAAATTACAAATCTTAAGGAATTTAGGGTTAAATTTCCAAAAGAAAACATTCTATATTCTATAAACGATCTAAAAGATAAGGATATAAATACTATATTTATTGCTGTAAAAGCATCTTTTCTTAGAAAAATTTTACCGCAAATTAAAGAAGTTATGAATGCTAACACAACTTTAATTAGTTTACAAAATGGCTTTGATACAGAAGAACTAATTGCCGAATATGTTGGAGAAGAAAATTCTCTACGTGTTGTAGTTAACTATGCTGGAAATATTATAGAGAATGGAATAATACGCATGTCATTTTTTAATCCCCCAAATTATCTGGGTTTATTGACAGTTAAAGCTGAACAAAAAGCTAGAAAGTTAGCAAATGCAATTAACTCATCAGGATTAGAAACTATTTTTACTCAAGATATCAAAAAATATGAATGGACAAAATGTATTCTTAATTCAATAAGTCCTGTTTGTGTAACCACCCGTACAACAATGAAACAAACAATGGAATTTAGTGAAACAAGACAACTGTGTAGAGAAATATTGCGTGAAGGAATAGAGGTTGCACGAGCACGTGGTATTAATTTTGAACCAGATTTTTTAGATAAAGGTATGAGCTATTTGGATAAAGCAGGACACCATAGAGTTTCAATGGAGGCAGATATCAATGCAGGAAATCCTTCAGAAATAGAATTTCTCAATGGAAAAATTGTAGAATACGGTAAGTTAGAAGGTATAGAAACTCCATATAATAAAATATTTGTTTCCTTAATTAAGGGATGTGAATTGCCTCCTGTAAATCGTGATTAAATCATAATTTGTATACTATGAAATTATGAGTAATAAAATTTTTTTTATAGGCATCGATGTAGGAACCTCATATGTAAAATCAGTAATTATTGATGATAATAAAGAAATTTTAAGCTCATTTATTAAACGAACTGGTACTTCTATTGAAAATTCAAGCAAAGTTGCTCTTGAAGAGGTCATATCTAGAGCATCTTTGCCTAGAGCTGCAATAAAACATATTACTGCCACGGGTTATGGAAAAAATAAGGTTTTTTTTGCTAATACTGATAAAACTGAAATAAGTTGTCATGCAAAAGGAGCTTATCATTATTTTCCCAAGAAGATCACGGTTATCGATATTGGTGGGCAAGATACTAAGGTTATAAAACTTGATGAGAAAGGTAAAATAATTCGGTTTAAAATGAATCGAAAGTGTGCTGCAGGCACCGGAGCATTCATTGAAGAGATTGCCTATCGCTTAGACCTTCCACTAAAAGAATTAAATAATCTAGCATTAAATTCTACATCGAATGCACCTCTAGCAAGTTTTTGTACTGTCTTTGCCAAAACTGAAATTCTCACTCGTATAAAAGAAGGTGAAAAAGTGGAAGATATGATAAAAAGTGCCTTCGACTCAGTGATAAGGAGAATAATTGAGATGAGTGAATTAGAAGGTTCTATTGTCCTCACAGGTGGATTAATAGCTCATAATAGTATCATTGGAGAAATTCTGAAAAATGAAATAAAAGCAGATATTTTAATCCCACCTCACCCTCAATTAACAGGCGCAATAGGAGCAGCTCTTTTTGCATTAGAAAATTACGAGATATAATTTATTTAATAAATTATAAAAAAAATGTAGAATTAAATAAACTTTTTGAAAATTCTAGCTTATTAATTTACCTAACTCTTTTCTCGCTTTTTTAGTCTCTTCATTTGTAATGTAAAATCCAATGAAATAGGCAATTAATACAAAACAAAATAATATTATAGCTGATAAGTAAAACCAACGGCCCAATTGTCCCATAACATCCATAATTATCCATTTCATTAACCATGTAGCACCACCTCCACCTGTAACAAATATTATATCAAATAAAGCATTGATAAAAGAATCCCTCCTATTTTCATATTTTAAGCCCACTTTCCATAAGATCGTATTTTCTATCAATTCCCAGCCTACAGCAACAATTAATACGAAGATTAGGATATAATACCATGGCATTGTTGCTGGACCAATAAAAAGTTCCCATATAGTTATTAATAATGAAAAGATAGAAAAAGCTGCAATTCCAAAGGCAATATGACCCCAACTATAATAATCCCAAGCAGAACGACCAATATAATCCTCAAGAAGTCCAATAAAAGGAACATAATGTTTGTTTCCAGATTCTTCACTTGACATTATAAATCCCAAATTATATTTCTTGTATTTTTCAAACAGATTTCTTAATAATAGAACGGTACAACTATTTTATAAATTTACGTGATCTATTTTCTTCTTCGTTAATTTATATTTTATTAAAGTTGTTGGAAATCAAATTTATATAGTTGAATTAACCATCTTAGGTTATAGATCATTTTAATGGTCTTTTTAAATAAAAAAATGATATCTAGTGAAAAAAATGAAATCAATATTTAAAAATAGAAAAACTTACACTTTTTTAATAATCTCAATATTTCTATTATTCACCGTCTTAAGTTTAATTCCTGCAGAAGCTATTCATATGCAAGGAGACGAAGCAACATTTCAACTTGATAAAGAAGATCCTTTAAAATACGGAGTATTTATTCCAGAAACAAATATGATGAATACGATATCAATTGATGGAGCGAATCAAGGTGAATTCACAGTGATGGATTGGTTGGGGAACTTTGATCCTACTTTTCAAGAAATCATCGATTATCCTGGAGAAGATGTATCTTTTCTATATCCCTGGTATTTTGATGAGACTTATTTTCCTTGGTATATAAATAGTTTTACAAATAATGAATATATTGCTCCATGGAACCATATTAGATGGTTAAATGTCTCTGCATATCACGCTGAAAATGAAACTTTATCTCCTTTTACTTTAAATAGTGTCTTCAATTACTATGTTATGAGAGAAGGAAATGAATTAACAGTCCCATTAAATCATTCTATTCCCATGCAAATTGATATCATGATTGATGAAACTGGTCCAAAAGTATTAAAAATTGATTGGTCCACAATAGATCCTGGTAATCTTATTAGTGTTTATACCATAGTCTCTCCATCAGGAAAACGTCTCTGGGGTGATTTTGATACTGCTACTTCCCATGCGGTAGATCCCCCTGTAGATGTTTTTGATTATTTAACCTTTGTAGCCCATGAAACAGGCACATATCGTCTATGGATTTATGCTGAACATATGGCAGGTAAACCAGCTTTTTTAACATTAGATTTTTTAACATCATCTATTTCTTCTTTAGCTACGGATTCATTAATTTTTGAAGGAAACGCAGAGGATATTTTAGCGATTGAAGAGAAAGAACATTCTTCTTGGCAATCGAATTGGCTTAGAGTCAATGGCAAGAAAGGAGATGTATTCAGATTAGAATTAAATCAAGATTATGCAACTTTTAATGAACCTAATATTGGTATTTGGATGCCAAGTGAAGATGGTTATATCCTAAATTCTCCTATAACTGAAGGAATTCATGAAATTTTCTTTCCTATTAATGGTAGAGCATATATTTCA
>Ga0209635_10002806_pt1 | contig 13457 bp, 9 predicted proteins | sample DeeMarSWOR230_32_FD_187463 | JGI IMG/M metagenome (GOLD analysis project Ga0209635, IMG submission 187463) | Marine sediment microbial communities from White Oak River estuary, North Carolina - WOR-2-30_32 (SPAdes) (version 2) | ecosystem: Environmental > Aquatic > Marine > Intertidal zone >...
ACTTGTGAGGGTGATACAAGAGTGTTTTCACTACCCAGGCCATATCTTGCATTCATAATAACAGCAAAGGCACCATGTGAAGTTTCTACAGTGAAATATTCTGCTGCACAATCACTACCGGAGTTGTCAAAAGAACCTGCAAGACATGTTTGAGAATAAATAAAAAAATAGTTATTGTTAGTTAACGAAGCAATATCACTTACTCCCATCTTTAGAGCGTATTGAACATTTCCATGACCAAGATGATTTATAATATGAGGAGTATTTGTGTTTAATAAATTCATTAGTTGACTTTTGCTCCATGTTCCATCTCGATCGTACAATGTATCAACAACATAAGATTCAGGAAATAAAGGAATAATTAAATCTTTATAATTACCACCATAAGCAGATACCCCAGGAAAACCAAGAGATTCACCAACCATAAGTCCTGTGAATATATATGGATCATCTGAGTCTTCATACCCAAGGGTTTTCATCACAAAATTTGATACTTCATTATCCGCATCTACACAGGCTCGTCCAACATACACTTCAGATAAAAGATCTGCTTCATCTTCGTCATTATATCCATTCTGGGTTGCGTTTTCACCCCAATGATCATCTTCATCACGGTTAAAATTGCCATCTAGACATGCATAATACACATCAGATGGAATATCCTCCTCTATTAAATCTCGTGAGCCTAATGGCAAACCATCCTCTACAGCAAATAATTTTCGCAGGGGCACAATATTATCACTACTTGTATAATCTGCATCACCACCTAGTAGTACATATTCGGTTCCAAGTTCGGTATATGCATAGCGAATGAAATTGCGAATTTTTGCTGGAGTATCATTAAATTTAGCAATAGGGCCTTGTATTTCTCCATAATAAAATGGGTTACTTGGATTATTATCACCCCATGGTCCATTAACCCAATAATCCTGATTTGCTATTATATCTTCTACTGTAAAAATATCAGCGTTCATCCCTTTGTTTTGTTTCGCTGTTACTAAATCTTGAAAAGTATAAGCACCAGTTGCATTTTTTAACTCTTCATTGGTAATAATTACATACTCTATCAAATCCAACGTGGTTAATTGTTGTGCATCGTTATAAGTTTCAAGCACCTGTGGATTAACAACCTGTTTCATCACTATTTCTTTATCCTGATGCTTATTACGAATAATTCTATTTTCAGAGGTTGGTTGAGTTTTAACCTGTAACGTTATATGTTTATACCAGATAAGTTCACCTGAATCTTCTTTATATTGAACAGGATGAAGATTCACAAATAATATCGTATATCCTCTAAACACATAGGAACCAACAATAGTAAATAACTGATTATTAAAATCAAAATCTTCAACAAAATTATCCTCAATCGACTCGCTAGACATAATGGGAATGATGTTCTGTCCTTTCTCCACATTAAAACCAGCACCTAAAGATAAACCATTTTCTATTACCACATCTACGGTATCAAGTACTCTACCATAAGGTAATAATACTTTCAACGGTTTAACAGGTAAACTAGTAGTGTCCGTATCACAAGAATTTGGAAGAACCCCCATCTTAATTCTATCAAAATATTCATTATTTATTTTCACTTTTTCAATAGTAGGTGATGGAAAATCATATTCTAACATGATAGTGTCATAATTATTTCCTTGAGCATTGATATCAGCTACGACTGGTATTATACTTGAGCATATCATTAAAGCCGAAAATATTGCCAAAAAAATCTTCTTTATCTTTTTCATAAGATTTACTCCCTTAAATAAATAATTAGTTTTCTCATATTTATAACTACTTATTTATAAGCAAATATTCCAAACCATGGGCTTTATTAATGAAAAAAATATACCAAAATAAAATTTTGGGAAGGTAAAAAAAATGAAAAAACAATTATTAACAGCTGGATTAACAATATTATTACTTGCCATAGGATTAACTGGTTGTTTAGGTGGTCAATACACTGATTATTTTGATGGGGAATATGCTGCAAATGAAAATACTGTTTTGAAGGTTACTGCTCTTAATGGTCAAATTGAAATATACACCTGGGAAAATGATACAGTCTCATTAAATGCAATAAAAAGATCTGCAATTAGTAGAGAAGAACTTGATAATATAGATATAAATGTTGATGAAAGTGGAAATATAATAAAAATTGAAACATTATATGTTGGTCAAAGAATTACTCAACCTTCCGTAGATATGAACATCAAAGTTCCAAATTATGTTATAGTTGATACTGTAAAAACATCTAATGGAGCTATTATAATTGAAGATGTAAAAGGTAATATTACCGCAGATAGTTCCAACGGAGCAATAACCATTAAAAATGTTGATGGCTTTGTTTCAGCAACTACAAGCAATGGTAAAATAGAAGTTACAGACACAACTGGAATCAAGAGTTTACATTCATCCAATGGTATGATCAATACTGAAATATATGACTTTCAACAAAATATTTCAATAAGTACAAGTAATGGAAGAATTACTGTTTACATAAACCCTTTATTAAATGCAGATATTGAAATGGAAACATCTAATGGTCAAATTACCATAACTGGTATAACATTGAATTTAACAACAAATGAAGAAAAACATAAGCAGGGAACTTTAGGCAATGGTGGAAATAAAATCTCCATAAAAAGCTCTAATGGTGATATTAAACTTTATAAATTAGAATTATAATCTTGGAATCTTGATTGTAGCGACCCTTGAAACCTAATTGTTACGAAGATGATAAGTGGCCCGAGGGTTTAAATCTTTGTTCAATTTTACAATAGTTACCAGATGCGAAATAGAAAATACATTAACTTTAAATGCAAAACTAACAGAAGCAAAATATTCAAATAGCAAACTAGTGAGATTATAATTATAACAATATTCTGGCATACTTGACTTATCATCAATTATTTTGAGATTAGGATCTCCAACAAATTTAACATAATCTGCAATCTTTGGATATTGCGCACATGCCCTATCAAAGGCTTTTTTAATTGTAAAACCTTTATTTATTTTTTCAAACAAAAAGTTCTGCCAATACAATGATTGAGTCCACTCTGAACAATTGCCCATTTCAATATAACCAATAACCACAGTGTCCGACATTTCTCCTTTTCTAAACTCATAAGAAAGTGTACCTGGACCTGTATCAGTCATAGCTGAACAACAACAAAGAACAGCAAGTTTCATTGAACTCCTGTTTACCATATCATAATGAAGTTGACTTGCTTCATAATACATATTTTTATTAGCAAGAAAACGTGTTGGTAATCCACCAGAATGCGCAATAACATAAAACAATTCAGTATCTATAGATTCATTTTTAATAAAATAAGAGATTTGATTGATACTAGGATTCGATATACTATTTACTGAACCATACCATTTACTGTACCATTCCTGAGCATTTTCTCGCCAGTATCTCCATTTTGAGTCACCATAACCTTGTATTGCAAAACCACTTGATGGAGCAGGTACACCATATCCTATTGGAATTTCATTAAAATCATAAAAAATTGTATTTCCATCATTATATCTGACTTCCCAGCAGAATAATGGGTAGTCTTGTTTATCGTAAAAAGTGTAAAATAATCCACAGTCATCTGCATCTGGAAAAACAACTTTCCTTTTCCAAAGACAGTTTTCTTTAAACTCACCTTTTCCAAAATTCAATGAGATTATTTTGATATCGCTCCAAATTTTTGCATACTCAAGTACTTTGTTATATCCAAGATCCATATGTAATAATATCGAATCATTTTTAACAAAAATATTATCAATTACATGCTCCCAATATTTTACTCTTCTATCTCCTATAATTTTATTTACAACAAGGATTTTATCTTTTGTTGATTTAATTTCATTAAAAATTTCTTTCTTAAGATTAATATTTAGAATTAATCCTTCAAAACTATGCTTATGTAAATATGGTTTGCTTGTTAAAACAACTGCGCTAATGCTTCTTGTAAGTATCATCCCTGCAAGAAGGGATATTACTCCGATAGCAAATATTCTTTTCATTTTCATCTTTATCCCCTTAATTTTTCATAAAAAACAATCTTGGATTCCTGTGAATGCAATTAAAAAAATTTTATTTAAAAAAATTCATAAAATCTTAATCACAAAACACTAAAAAAACCAAGATTTTTACCATAATCTATAGGGGCAATTGCAGGGCTGATTAAGCCATTTAAACATACAATGAAATATTGTATTCATATTTTTCCCTTAGATTATAGTTCTTGAACCACGGTATAGAGTATGATAATAAAAATTTTTTCTTCAAGGTTTTTCATAGAAGATTTCTTTACATTATAAACAGCAAAAACAGTTTGAATAGAAACACCCAGAAATAGAATTGTAAATACAAGTGCTAAACAAATCCTTAGAAATTCATTATCCGTGAAATAATCCCCTCAAAAAAGGGTAACTTCTTAAAAATCTTTAAGAAAAATGAATCCTTTGAGATATTTACTTTAAAATCTGACCAATCACTCCAAGTATTGTTGATGTTATTAAGTTTTTTTGCCGGCCGCCAGTCAATATCCATGGAATAAGGTAAAAAAATTATAAATCTTAAATTCTTGGTTGTTTTGTAATTCCATATACGAACAGGAAGAATTCTTGGTTTATTCCAAAAATTACCAACCCATATATTATTTGAATATAATGAAATGACATTAAGTATTTTGTATGAATATTTGAAATTGTTATACGAAATATGATTGTATAAGGATTCTTCTAAAAGTAAGTTATATATGTTGTTTTCAAAAGAGTTTTTAGAAATCGTATTATATAGACTAGATATAAGCCATAAGCCTATCGAATTATACAAGATTGAATTATCATAAATTTTATTGTTAGATGAGTTGATTATAGATATTCCCAATATAGAGTTATTCATTAGCACGTTTTTTGAGATAATACATTCTGTAGTATCAAGTAGTTGTATAGCTATGTTTGTGTTATATAATTCCAAATTTTCAATTTTAATATTATTACAACCAACTAGAATTACCTGCCCTGCCTCATTAATAACAATATCTGAGGTATATTCAAAATAAACCAATGGTTTACCATTAACCATATTATTATAAACAAAATTTGGATATGACAATACCCAAAGACCGCAGTTAAAAAAAGAATTATCAGAAACATCATTGTAAGTTGAAAAAATCATGACACCACCCCATCCTACTGAATAATTATCTAATTTGAAAATATTATCATAAATATTATTATTACTAGGAACCCCAAAATCTGACCAAACTATGATACCCATGCCATTTTGTATTGTAAAGCTACTGATACTTACATCAGAAACAGTAGTAAATATTCCACCATTGTTTATAATAGTATTAACATTATTTTCACCAATTAATTCAATAGATTTGTTAATGATAATCGTACCATCTAATTCATAGATCCCGTTGTACACAAATATTATATCACCATCAGATGCATTATCAATAGCATCTTGAATATTAGAATAGTTACCTGGTCCACTGCCACCAACATACAACCAACTGCCATAATATATTAATGCGGATTTTTTAATAGGATTAATATTTAAAGCTGAAACAGCACCAACACCTAAAAATAAAAAAACAACACCCAAAGCAAGGGTTTTTACAAACCATTCTCTTTTCATAATTTACCTCCCTCTAGCAAAATCAAATCTACTTAATAGTATTTAAATACTATGTTAATAATTATCATAGAATAATTATCAAATAAATTTTAAATTATTATATTGATATGATTTTTTAAGGGTTCAAAGCCTGCAAAGAAAAAACACTTGAAATTGAGATACAGGATACCATATTTTTTTTCAGGAAAAAAGTATCAATGTGAAAATCATTGTAATTTTTAATAGTTTTAATTGTTAATATTAATGTTGTATATCTTAATATTATTTTTTTAGTATCCTCCAAGTTCTAAACTCGGGTCACCTATTAATATAAATTCTTCTACTGTAAAGGGATCCTCCCATATATTATTTATATAAACATTTTGGGCTTTTGTCAACATCTGTGATAGTGTTTTACTAGTTTCATAGGCTCTATAAAATTGGAGCGATAAATAGCCACAACCATATGTTAAATCTCCATAAGCTGTTCTTGTTGCACCAATAGTTGCAATAGCCCCACCATGTTTCTTTTTTACCCAATTCCATGCAAAAGTAGGTGTTAATTTGCTAAATATTGATAGAGGCTCTATTTGATTGAAAATACCATTTAAATTAGAGGTTTTTATATTAGAATTCTGATTGGAATTAAGATTAAGTGTAATGAAATATTTTATAAATTGAGAAACATTGAAATCAAGTTTTGCTGTTAAACATGCATCAAAATATATTATGGGAAGTTTGTTACCATTAAAAGACAAAAAAAGATTAAAAAAATAATAACCAATCCATTTATCGGAATTAGGTGGATGTGTACTAATTCCTATTTCAAAACCATGACCTGAGTAATCAACAAATCCAGCACCTTTATTTAAGGCTTTTTTAAAAGACCGTGCATTGAATGTGTTATCAGAAGTTCTCAATCTCGTTGGTGTGAAATCTGACATGATCTGCTCTGTTATATCATTTTTTTCTTCACCTTCATATCCATTCCGGGTTGGAAAAGTATCTCCACCAATAAGGATAATATTATTATACCAATCTGATCCGTTGGTGGTTTTTTCATAATTAATTATTTTGTTTATAACTGTCCGTAATTCATTTTGTTTAACACAGGGTATACGGCCAATTTTTACATCAGCATAAAGATCAACAGTATCGTTAATACCAGGACAATTATCATACGTTTCCCCATACATGTTATTTCCGTTTGAATCCCAGTCACAGAAGCTGCCATTTTCATCGTAGATATCTGCATAGTATAGATCAGTCAGTGCTGTTTCGTTCCAGTAATGATTATGATGCCGCTTGAAAAACCACGTAGTTCTAATAGGTAATTTTTCAATTCCTCCTATGAGTAAAACATATTCAACACCGTAAGTCTCAATTGCATATTTGATAAAATATTTTATCTGTTCTGCTTCATCAAAACCAGTATATTCTATGTAAATTTCTTCTGTTGTTTTAAGAGTGGTTTTAACACCATAGTTGTTTTTGTGTTCTATTAAGGGTTGAAGTGTATCTGAAAATTCTGAAGGTGATATAATCACAAGGTCATAATTTTCAGGAAATACAACCGGGTTTGTGGGTTCTTCATAAGTTATTTTAATCTCGGCGCTTTCACTGTAGTATATTATGTTTTCAGCGGGAGAATATCTAACTGGATAACATCTGATGGCTAGATAAATAACGTGTTCGCCATTTGATAATCCTGAACCAGTTTTGTAACTATATGTAATTGATGGATATAATTCTGTACTTTCGTAAGTTACTATATCTTTTTCTATTTGGTTTGTTATTTGTAATTCTTTAATAAGTTCAGGAGCAGGTTTTATTTCCTTTGATATAACTAAGTTTTTTGGTTCAGAAAAAATAACTTCTATAGTATTAATTTTTGTTTTAAATGGGAATGTAAATACTTGTGTAACAACAGGTAATATTGGTTTTCCAGCCTCTTGAGTATATGTTGTTGCTTCCTCTAGGTTAATATCCACATACTCATCATCATCTTTTATAATTGGCTCAGAAAAAACTATTTGTTTTTTCTCTGTTTTCAAATCGAAGGTTTTAAAATTTTCTACAGAAACAACACCAAGTCCACTTATTATTAAAATTCCTATTGCTAAAATTGATATTAATTTTTTCAATTTATTACCCCTTAATTAACGCTTGTTAAATAAAAGATATAAATCTAATATTTAAAATTTTTCTAAATAATGGTTTTGTATAATAATTTATAAAGAAGAACGCATATTATTAATAAGGGGAAATCTTATGAGAAAAAATAAATATAAAAAATTTTTTGTTTTACAAATGGTTATATTGTTTATTAGTCTGACGATGGCTCCATCAATTTTTGCGCAGATTAAAATAAAAAATAATGAAATTAGTTATACTAATAAATATTCTGATTATAAGCTTCTAATTATTACCCCATCGAGTTATAATAGATCATTACAACCTCTTGTTATTCATAAGAATAATGTTGGCATGACTGCAAATCTTGTAACTCTTGATGAGGTTTACAAACAAATAGGATCCATTGGTCGTGATAAACCTGAGAAAATAAAATATTACATAAAATATGCAATTGAAACATTGGGAATCAAATATGTTCTTCTTGTGGGAAATTTCAGAAAGATGCCGATAAGATACTGCAACAACTCAGACATGTCACCTGGTTATCCTGAACCATCTTTTATTTCCGAATTATATTATGCAGATATATATGATAAAAATGGTAATTTCTCAAGCTGGGATACAAACGGAAACGGTGTCTATGGTGAGTGGTTAGGCAGTGAAGCTCAAGATAAAAATATAGATCTTTATCCAGATGTTTATGTCGGTAGACTTGCATGTTCAAACAACTTAGAAGTAAAAGTTATGGTAAACAAGATTATTACCTACGAAAATACCACCTATAACAAGGAATGGTTTAATAGAATGGTTGTGGTTGCAGGAGATACCTATCCACCAGGTTCTTATAATTTTTCAACTCCAACTTTTGAAGGTGAAGAAAACACTCAAACTGCATTAGACTATATGTCTGGTTTTGAAGCAATTAAACTATGGACATCACTTGGTACTCTAACAGGACCAAAAGATGTAATTAAAGCAATTGAAAATGGTTGTGGCTTTCTGTATTTCGAAGGACATGGAAGTCCTGTAATATGGAGTACACATCCACCAAATGATAAGCATAATTGGACTGATGGATTAACAATACTCAATATGATTAGACTCAAAAATAAAAATATGTATCCCATCTGCGTTGTTGGCGGATGTCATAATAGTGAGTTTGATGTTAATTTCTTAAACCTTTTAAAAGATCCAAAACATGCATTTTATTATGGGCTTTGGACACCAGAATGTTGGTCATGGATATTAACACGTAAAATAGGTGGAGGTAGTATAGCGACTATTGGAAATACGGCTTTAGGCATGTCAAAAGAAGATAAAAGTTCAATGGATGGAGCTGGCGATTTTATGGATGTACAATTATTCTACGAGTATGGCGTAAATGGTACTAGAATACTTGGTGATGCGTGGGGAAATGCTATAACCAACTACCTAGATAAATATCCAATAAACTGGTCAACACCATCAACCCAAGACTATGCTATCGATGCCAAAACGGTGCAAGAATGGGTGCTTTTTGGAGACCCAAGTTTAAGAATAGCGGATATTCTTAAAAATAGGAAAATTTATTCCTAAATAGAAAATTAACTTATTTCTGCTTTAAAACCAATGGTATTCTTAGTTTATAAAATAAAACCGGTTTCTTTTTTGTCTTATAAGTACCCACATTCTCTTTCCTGCTTATTCAACCTCCCTCTCTATTACAATCTTCTCATTTTTCTTAGTCTTAAAATACGATTCATCAGTCTCTGGAACAGATACCGGATGCCTTATTATCCTCCTAGTACTTGATATCTTTGCATATGCAGGTCTTCCGTACTTAGTGAAAGATAAATTTAAAATAACTCATGTGATTGCTTACGATGTGAAGACCAAGAAGGTCTTTATAATGGTCTGTAAAGATGGTGATGTAGGATGAGTATTAGGAGAGCTGAGATGTTCAATAAAAGAGCTGCGAATCCAAAATTCAAAGCAGAGCAAATCATAGAAACCTTAGCATTGAAAAATGGGCAAACAATTGTTGATATAGGCTCCGGTGGCGGATATTTTACCTTTAAATTTGCAAAGGCTGTTGGAGAAGAGGGAAGGGTTTATGCTGTAGATACAAATCAAGAATTTTTAGAATTCATCAAGAAAGAAGCTATAAAGCAAGAATTATCCAATATTACAACAGTACTTACTACATCGGATTATCCAGATCTACCAAAACATGCTTTTGATTATATTTTTATGCGAAATATGACCCATCATATATCAAATCGAGTTGAATATTTCAAGAAATTAAAAGAGATTTTAAAATCAGATGGTAAAGTAGTTGTTATTGAGTATGATGGCAGAGGAGGTTTTGGTTTCCATAAAATTTATGGACATTTTATTCCTAAACAAACCATTATTGATGAAATGAAAGAAGCAGGATACACAACATATAAAAGTTTTGATTTTTTATCAGAACAATCCTTTACCATTTTTCATAGTTAAAAATGTAAGAGAAATGGATTTGAACACACCTGTGCTATAACAAGTTGATAAACAAAAATAACACTTTTTAGGTTCAAATTTCGCATATATTTTATTGTAACAAACGTTTCATTTAGTAGGAAAAAAATGATTAAACTAGCCGCTGGAGGGATTATATAACACGAGCTAAAAGCCAACAAAAAAAAATCGTTTCTAATTATCCTCAGATTGAAATATTATATGGTTGTTTTGCTGGATGCCAATCCATATTAAACCAATTGATAGGAAAGGGAACTATTTCTGGTTCTGAATCGTTCATATAAAATCTAATAAGATATCTTATAAAAAAATTAAAAGTAAAAAAAGTAATAAATCCATGAATAAAATAAGATTGCAATCTTGGTTCATCCCAATAGTTACTATTCCAAAATATTTTAGGAATATAAGGTTTACTACCTATAAGATATCTGGCACGGAGTCCGTAATATATTTGATAAAAGAAATATGCATTGTACTTATTTCCTATAAAATTATTCTGAATAACTTCATCTTCAATTGGATTCATAATAAAAACTCCATAAAATTTGTTGTAGGATATATTATTTCGAATTATGGTGTTATTAGCAGAAAAAGAATCAGCTTGTATATAAGATTCTGAACGTATCCCCATTTCATTGTTTGTTATGATATTTCCATAGATACAATTGCTTTTCGTAACTAAAAGAAATATGCCAGTTCCACAGTTTGAAATAAAATTACTAATAATATCGTTATTATTCGAATATTGTAAACCTATGCCACTCAATAATTTTGAAAAATAATTATTACTGATATCGGTGTAGTTACTATGATCTAATAAAATACCTATGTTTAAGTCGTTTGTAATAATATTACTAGAAATATTATTATATTGAGAATCATCGATTTGGATTCCACAAGTTATGTTACCTGTAAGAATATTCCCAGATATAATATTGTAATCTGATTGTATATATATTACAGAATTATTATAAGTATAGTTATTAATCCCATATCTTTGGATTGTAAAACCAGATAAGATAACATGTTCAGATGATATAATTATAGCAGATAAACTTTGATTTAAACTTCCATTAATAATAGTTGTATTCCTATCCTCACCTAAAAGATTTATAGATTTACTAACAATTAGATTTTCATAATATGGTGATGAATCATCATAGACAAATATAGTATCACCATCAGTTGCGTTATCAATGGCATCTTGTATCTTTGTGTAGTTACCTTCTCCAGAGCCACCAACATACAAAATATTACCATCTGATATTAGTTTTAATGATCTCTCTTCTATAGTACCTTCTGACGGTATGCTACTCACATTAAAAAATAAAATAATAATAAATAAAACTAGCAACCTCTTCATTCTTCAAACCAGCCTAAAATATTCAAAATTTGTTGTATCAACGGATATCTATAAAAGAATCGTAAGATCCATCCTATTTCTAAATATTGATTAACAGACCTGAAACGAGGATGAATATCTGAGTTGTTTATAACTACACCAGCTTTATTTCCTGCCATATCATAGCAAATTATCTTAATTATAAAATTTTTTATAGGAAAATACTTAAAGCACCAGGAAAATGATGGCCCAGGACCTGTTATAGTTACCTGCAATACATCATTAATATAGAATTCAAAACGTTCTACACCACTACAATTATCCCAAAATCCTGTATGTATTGTAATTTTATAACTAAACAATCCGCAAATTTCCCAATCCATATGATACCAATATTCAGGTGGTTGTTGATCCATATCAATACAACAAAACGATTTAATCTCTTCCTGATTATCAGCAAAATCAACAGCATAAAATTCAATAAAACCATTTATTAAACAATCATAATCTAAAATAAATTTAACATAATCTCCAGAATTATTTTTCCATTCATCCCCCGCAAATCTGTAATATATTTCTTTTACACCAGATAAATCATCAGTAGCATTCAAAGTAACATTAACATAATTTACATACCAACCATTTAATCCATCAGGGTTAGGCGGGTCGAGTGTACAGGTAGTAACAGGTGGTGTGATATCCTCAAGGTAATTAGAAACTCCTATTGATGGAATAACAGCCACGCCTGTAAACAAAACAACAATACCCAAAGCAAGGGTTTTGACAAACCATTCTCTTTTCATAATTTACCGCCCTCTAGCAAAATCAAATCTATTTAATAGTATTTAAATACAATGTTAAGAATTATAATAGAATAATTATCAAATAAATTTTAAATTTTTGATATGATTTTAGTGTTCAAAGCCTGCAGAAAAAAATCATATAAATTTAAAAAAGATAAATACATACCAAAAAAAGGGAGATAGGATTATGATAGAAGAAATTTTAGATTTATTAGGAGAAAAAATTCCATTTACTGAAATCTCTTATATAAATGTATTATTAATGATTATTGTACTAATAGTTGGATATTTTGCTACGGCATTCATTAGTAAATATATTAAAAAATCAATGCTAAGAGTAAAAATGTCTGAGATTCTTGCAGAGTTTGCACGTCGAATAGTTAAAATAATGCTTTTAATCTTTGTATTTGCTTTTGCTATTGGTTTTTTGGGAATTGATGCATTTGCAGGGATTTTAAGTTTATCTGTTGTTTCAGGTTTTGTTTTGGGTTTTGCATTACAAGATACTCTTGGAAATTTAGCAGCAGGTTTTATGCTTGCTGTTACAAAACCTTTTAAAAAAGGGGATTTTGTTGAGATAGCAGGGGATTCAGGATCAATAGAAAATGTTGGAATAAGTATTACAACTATGACTACAATTGATAACAAAAAAATTATTATTCCAAACAGCAAAGTATATGGAAATCCGATGATAAATTATACAGCTTTAAATACTAGGATGATAGACATGAGAGTAGGTATTAGTTACAATGATGATATGGGTAAATCAATCTCTGTTGCTATGGATGTTCTTACAAAAAATAAAAAAGTTTTAAAGGATCCCTCACCAAATGTGGCTGTTGCAAATCTTGGTGAGTCAAGTGTTGATATTCTTATAAGACCTTGGGTAAATACAAGTGATTATTGGACTGTAAAATGGGAGCTTACAAAACAAATAAAAGAAGCATTTGATAAAAACAAGATAAGTATACCGTTTCCACAACGTGATGTTCATTTGTTTTAAAAGAAAATAGAAATAATAAAAAATAAAAAAAAAAAAATCTAAAAT
>Ga0209635_10002807_pt1 | contig 13456 bp, 15 predicted proteins | sample DeeMarSWOR230_32_FD_187463 | JGI IMG/M metagenome (GOLD analysis project Ga0209635, IMG submission 187463) | Marine sediment microbial communities from White Oak River estuary, North Carolina - WOR-2-30_32 (SPAdes) (version 2) | ecosystem: Environmental > Aquatic > Marine > Intertidal zone >...
GATGCTTGGCGCGTTCTCCTGGGCCTCCTTGAATATCTCCCTGAGCCTCTCCTCGGACTCGCCGTAGAACTTGCTCATTATCTCGGGGCCGCCTATGTGGTAGAAGTTGGCGTTGGTCTCGTTGGCTACGGCCTTCGCCAGCAGCGTCTTGCCGGTGCCCGGGGGGCCGTGCAGAAGCACGCCCTTGGGGGCCTCGACGCCGAGGCGCTCGAAGAGCTCAGGGTGCTTCAGCGGAAGCTCTATCATCTCCCTGACCTTGGCGATCTCCCTGTCCAGGCCGCCGATGTCCTCGTACGTGATCTTGGGGATGTTGCCCATGGGCTGGCGGGGCGCCTTGTCAGTGAACACGATCTCTGTGCCCTGGCTGACTATGACGGCGTCGGCCTTGGGCTGGGTCTGTGTGACGACTAGGTCGACCCTCCTCCCCATGATGTTTATGGTGATGACGGAGCCCTGGCTGATGACCCTGCCCTCCAGCAGTTGGACAAGGTATCGCTCCCCTCCGACGATGCGGAGGGGCTCGGTGGGGTACAGGGTGAGCCTGGAAGCCTGCCGCGCCTCAACGCGTCTCACCTCGACCCTGTCGTCGATGCCCGTCCCCGCGTTGTTCCTTGTGAGGCCGTCCATCCTGATTAATCCGCGGCCGTACTCGACTGTCTGGCCCGTCCACGCCTTGGCATAGGCCTTGCGTGTCCCCGTGATCTCCAGCACGTCGCCGCTCTGCCATCCCTGGTCCTCCATGATCTTGGGGTCCAGCACGGCTATGCCCCTGCCGACTAGGTTCGGCGGAGCCTCTGCTACCCTTAAAGTGATTTTATCCATGAATGCTTCTCCTCGTTTATTCTACTTTGACGTCGACTCCGTCGTCCTCGGGCGCCTTGACCAGCTTGAACGTGACGTCGAGCACCCCGTTGTTGTATGTGGCTTTAGCCGAGTCGGGGTCCACCTCCGCGTTGAGGGGTATCTCGGCGTCGTAGTCCTTGGTCTCGTTCCCCGCGGATATCCTCACGCGGCTCTCCGTCGCCTTGATCTTGATGGACTCCTTCGTGACGCCCGGCATCTCGATGAGGAGCCTCACCCTGCCGTTCTCCCTGTCTATGTCTATCTGGCTCAGGGTCTCCATCGTCGTGGGCTTCTCTAGCGTGAACCCTGTTTGGGGGAGGCTTGTGCCATACTCTCTGACGACTGGCTTGCCGTCCGGCCCCATGGTCATGGTGTAGCCGTAGCTCCACGTCTTGACGTTGGGGTCTTCCGGGTCCATGGTCGGGTCCACCCCGAACCTTTTGAACATCCTCTCGATGATCTTGTCGAAGTCGTCGTTTATCCATGACATGCTTATTCGCTGGTGGGTTCTGGAGTACGCCACAATATAAACTTTATGTCAAAATGTCATATTTCTGACATATTTATGGTTTGTTATACATGTACCCCCGATATTGCCGTATACCTGACCGCATGTCATAAATTCTTATATGGCGCAGTTTTTCCATTAAGAATGATGTCCACCAGAAGGAGCTCGGTGCAGGAAGCCGTCAGGGTCATAATCACCAGGAACCCCTACCTCTACCGAGGCATCCGCATGCAGGTCGTCAACTACAGCGCCGCCGCCCGCTACATCCAGGAGGAAGTGGAGAGCCTGGCTGGAAACGACGTGGACCCCAACACCATAGTGACGGCCATCATGCGGTTCTCACGCGAAGCCATAGAGGCCCAGCCCCTGGAGCACCGGGGCGCCCTCCACGGCTCAAGGCTCAACCTGGAGACCGACATAAAGGACGTGACCATCAGGGCGTCCAGGAGGGAGCAGGTGGACATAGTGAAGCAACTCACGGAGCTGCAGGGCCAGGGCCTCAAGCTGAGGTTTCACCAGTTCCCGGAGAGCCTCAAGATAGTCACCACATCCGAGGCCATGACCCAGATAATGCAGGATCTTTGGCAGTACGAGCCCGAGATAAGGGAGGGCTACACGGAGCTCAACGTATCCATGGCCCAGGGAGACGACAGGTACGACAGGATAGCCCTCCTCAGCGACCTCCTCTTCAGGAACGGCGTGCACCTGGTGGACGCGTTCTTCAGCGGCGACGAGGCCAGCCTAATCCTCAGGGAGGAGGACGCCTCCAAGGCTTTCGAGGTGCTAAGAAGCCAGATTAGGTGACCCGGCGTCCCTGCGGGCGAGCGCCAGCGCCAACGCCACGCCCATCACGGCGGCGGCCGCGGAGAACTGCAGGGCGCCGTTCGCCCCCGCCCTCTCTGCTATGACGCCCAGCACCGCCGGGCCGACTATGCCGCCGATGTTCCCGAACATGCTGTACACGGCCATGGCCGTGGCCTTACGGTCTCTGGGCGCCTCCTCCGACACGTAAACGTTTCCGGAGGTGAGGTAGACGCCGTAGGCCACGCCCTGAACGCCCATCAGGACGCTCACCAGCACCAGGCCCACCGAGTTGGAGACCGTGAATATAGTCGCCGCCGAGAGCAGCAGCCCTGCGGCCATCAGGTTCAGCGCCTTGATCCGCCTGGTGAGGGAGCCGACCGGGAGCCTCACCGCTGTGCTGGCCAGGCCCCTCGACGTGAGCCCGATGCCCACCTCCGCCTCGTCCAACCCGATGTCTGAGCCGTACACCGGGAAGAACAGGGTGACGGCGTTGAACATAACGGAGTTGACGAAGTTGGCGACGCCGGAGGCGAGTATCCTTGGGTCTCCGACCAGCTCGCTGAGCCCCGTCTGCGCCCCAGTCCTCCCGCCCTCCACCTTCTTCTCTCTGACCATCAACAGGACCAGAAGCCCGAGGACGGCGAAGCCGCTGCTGAGCTTGAAGCTGAGGCTCGGGCCGACGAGCTTGGCCGCGAAGCCGCCTACGAGGGGGCCCAAGGTGAAGCCGAGGCCCATCGACGTCATGTAGAGCCCCTGGGCCACGTTCCTGAAGCCAGGCTCCGCGACCTCGGACATAAGCAGGAAGCCGTTCCCGAAGATGAGCCCCACGCCGACGCCCAGGGCAACCCTGATGGGGTAGAGGTGGTACGGGCTCGTCGCCGCCATGTATGAGAGGGGAACCACGACGAACAGGATGAGCCCCGGCACCATCATGCATCTGCGGCCGTATCTGTCGGAGAGACGGCCCAGCGGCAGGGAGAGCAATAGCATGGCTATCGCTGCCACGGAGCCGTATGATCCCAGCATGCTCAGGGAGGCCCCGACGCCCCTGGCGTACCCAGGGAAGATGGGTATCACGGCGCTGTGGCTCGCGTCGGTGAAGAAGATGGCCAGGCTCAGCAAAACCACGTCGCGCGAGAGCCCCGGCCTATCCATGTCTTCATCATTGACGCGTCGGCGTTATGAACCCTTCTCGCCTTTCCTCCCTGGGTTTAACCCCAGACTCTTTTATCTGAGTTGGCGAGTGAGCTCGACGATCCTCTGGAGTTCGATGGTTTCCTCCGTGTACCATGGCCAGCCCCTGTCCTCGCATATGCCCCTCATCGTCGGGCTCGGGTTCAGAGCAACGGGAAGCCCGACCAGCCCCAGGGTCTCCGCGTCCTGATCAGAGTCACCGAAGGCCACCGACCTACCCAGATCTACACCATGTTCCGCGGCTATCCGTCTCGCCGCCTCCGCCTTGACCTCGCCTAGAATCAGGTTCCTCTCCAAACGCCCAGTGTAGAAGCCTCCGCTTCTCTCGAAGACGGTCCCGTACTCGCCATGGAACCCCAGGCCGCGTAGACGCCTGATCGGCTCGATGGGTGAACCGGACAACGCGATGACGCGGTCCACGGTCTCCCTCATCGCGGCGACGAGCGCCCGGCTGTAGGAGAACAGGGTCCTGGGGACATGGTCCATCATGAAGGCCTCTGCGTGAGCCTCGGCGAGCTCCACCTCCACTCCCCTCAGCGACTCGGCGAAGAGGGCGGGCACCCTCTCCGCCGTCTCCCTGTACGTGAGCTCTCCACGCAGGTTCCGGTCCGAGATGTCGATGATCTCGTCTGTGTATCTAACGTCGACGACGCCTTGCTCGGCGAGGTACTCGTGGAAGCTCCTTATGATGAAGCCCCTCAGGAGGGTGCCGTCGATGTCGAAGAAGGCGCAGCTCAGCATACCATCGATCCAAAGTCTTGTCTGAACCCGTTGATAGGTTTTTATTGGCGTCGGCGGGGTTTGGTTTATGGCTGAACGCTGGGAGGCCCGGCTGCCCTTCTTCTACGGGTGGGTGGTCTTCGTGTTGACTTTCCTCATCTACATGTTCATGTACGGGCTCAGGTACAGCGTCGGCATATTCTTCACTCCCATACAGCAGGAGTTCGGGTGGAGCACAGCCGCGACGGCGAGCGGCGTCACCATCTTCTTCTGGGTCTACGCGCTGAGCGCCCCCTTCGTGGGGAACCTCGCCGACCGGATAGGCGTCAGGAAGACGGTTCTGCTCGGGGGGCTGCTCCTCGGCGGCGGCGGGGCCATGGTCTCGTTCATCACGGAGCTCTGGCAGCTCTACGTGGCGTGGGGGGTGGTGGCGGCCATGGGGTCCGCAGCCCTCTACGTCGTGCCCACGATGGCGTTGAGCAAGTTCTTCCACAGGAAGCGCGGCTTGACGGTGGGCTGGAGCAGCGTCGGTGTCAGCGCCGGACAGGCCGTGTTGATACCCGTCGTCGCGTCCTTCATACCCATCCTGGGCTGGAGGTTGTCCATCAGGGCGCTGGGGCTCGTCGTGATGATCGTCACCGCCGTCGTCGGGTACCTGTTTCTGCGTGAGGACCCTGAGAGCCTCGGGCTCCACCCTGACGGCGACGACGCGCCCATCATGGTTGACGAGGCGAGTGGGAACCCGGGGGAGGTCAACTGGACGCCCAGGGAGGCCGTCGGGACCACCTGCTTCAGGCTCACGGCTGTCTCCTACTTCTTCGCCGTCGGCGGCATCATATCCATCCTCACGTTCGTGGTGCCCCACATGATAATGATAGGGATACCGCCGCTGCAGGCGAGCGCCGCCTTCGGCGTGATCGGCCTCATGAGCGCGTGCGGCAGCTTCGTGTTCGGCGTCGTCTCCGACAGGTACGGGAGGAAGATAACCATACTTCTAACAACGGGCGGGATGGCCGTCGCTTTCCTCGTGGCCACCGTGATCCCGGCGAACATAACCCTGCTCTACGCGTGGGCCGTCCTCTACGGCGTCTCCTACGGCGGGGCCCCGGAGCAGTACGCCGCCATAACCACGGACTACTTCGGCAGGATGTACAACACCACGCTCTTCGGCCTCATGACCCTGGCGGGGGGCCTGGGCGGAGGCCTCTTCCCCCTGGTCGGGGGGTGGCTGGTGGACTTGACGGGCAGCTACTACGCGACGCTGCTGTTCCTGGGCGTCATGATGGCTCTGGCGAGCCTGACCACGTACCTGGCTAAGCCCCCGGGGGAGCTTAGCCCTCGAGCTCCCTGAGCATCTTCTCCAGCCTGTCAGGGTCTGCCCCGTGCCTCTCGGCTACCTCCTTGATCCTGCTGTAGGGTACATCGGGTTTCTTCGCGGTGAACGGCTGGTTGGGCTCCCCCCTCATGTCGAGGCGGAGGACGTCCCAGCGGGCGTAGTGGCCGAGGGCGTCCACGTATGCCTTGGTGTGGCGGCGGTCGTCCTGGTCCAGCTCGGCGTAGAGGATGGTCTCCTCGTCGAAGACAGGCTCCACCAGGTATACGCCTGCGGGGTTCAGTATGCTCGAGCCGCCGGAGGCTATGTTGAAGTCCCTTGTGTCGTCGGGCATCTCGTCGTCTGGGATGTACTGGCAGGCGCTGAGGACGAAGCTCTGGGTCTCCATGGCGTACTCCTTGCAGGCGTACTCGATGTCGCAGAGGTGCCAGTCGTCTCCCTCCTTGTACCGACGCTTCTTGCCGGGGTGCCAGTCCATTACCCAGTAGCCGTCCCAGAGGGCGCAGTGGATCTCCTCGCCGAGGTACGCCATGGCGGCCTTGAGGAGCGTCATGTGGTGCTCGTAGCAGATGAGGCCGCCGACTGTTCCGACACTGGTGTCGAAGACCATGAGGTCCCGTGCATCGCCGGGTGCCCAGACTGTGCGCTCTCCGTGGGTAGGCATCAGCTTCCTATGGCGGCCAAGGAGGCTGCCGTCGCTATCGAAGAAGAGTAAGGTGTTGTAGAGGGTATTGCTTCCCTTGATGTCGCTCATCTCGGTGCAGCCGACCACGGCTACGAGGCCTGCGTCCCGGGCCACGTCGCCCAGGGTCTCGGTGTCGCCGCTAGGGACTCTCACGGCGTTCTTCATGTACTCCACCTGGTTCTGGCTCCACCTGCTGATGGGATTGGCGCCCCTCCAGTACGGGTATCCGGGGATGTGGGTCTCGCTGAAGACGATGAGCTGAGCATCGTTCCTCCCTGCCTCCTCCATCGTCTTACACGTCTTGTCGATGGTAGCCTCCTTATCCATGAAGACTGGGCTCATCTGGGCCACAGCCACCTTGAGCTTCTCTAACATGGGTAGTGATCAGCCCTCGGGAAGTATAAAACGTGCCTGACTTAGGCCTCCATAAGCTTTCCAGAGGGCGACTCGTCTCGACCCCCCCCACTACATATAATAGAGCATGGCATCACTCCCATAGTATGGCTCTCAGCATCATACCCCTCACAGGGATACCCATGATCCACGAGGGAGACGATCTTTCAGAGATAATCGCGGAGGCGGCTAAAAACCAAGGCTTACATCTCATGGACAGGGACATCTTGGTTGTCACACAGAAGATAGTTTCCAAGACTGAAGGGAGGAGATTGAAGCTGGACGCGGTTGAGCCCTCCAGCTTCGCCCGGCACATTGCCGAGACGATGGAGAAGGACCCCAGAGTCGCGGAGGCCATCCTCTGGGAGACCGCCAGGATAGTAGGGATGAAGAGACGGGCTCTGATCGTCGAGACTCGCCACGGCTACGTATGCGCAAACGCCGGCGTCGACTTCTCCAACGTTGAGGACGGCTACGTCACGCTGCTCCCTGTGGACCCTGACGCCTCCGCCATGAAGATAAGGGAAGGGCTGGGGAAGATCACCGGAGTAAAGCTGGCGGTGATCATCACGGATACTTGGGGGCGAGCATGGCGTCTCGGGCAGGTCGACTTCGCCATAGGCGTCGCCGGCATGTCACCTTTCCGTGACTACCGTGGCGAGCAGGATATGATGGGCCACACACTGCACGTAACCAACATAGCCGTCGTGGACGAGTTGGCGGCGGCCGCCGAACTCGTGAAGGGAAAATCCGATGGCGTCCCCGTCGTATTGATCAGGGGTTACGACTACCCTGAGGGGGACGGCTGCGCTTCAGATCTCATAAGGCCTCTGGAGGAGGACCTCTTCCGCTAGGCATCCAATGACTATTCCTGCATAGTAACAGTTTTAGCGGGCCGCCCATGAAATGAGATGATATCCTTGAACGACGAAGAGGATGTACTACCAGTCCGGAAGCGCCCCGAGGACAATGAGCTCACCATAGAGCTTGACGACGACCTCAGACGCTACCTTAGCTTCCTTGAGCGTATCAAGCGTATAAAGAACAAGGGAGAGGCGGTGCTCGCGGCGCTCAGCATCTACAAGAAGCTGAATATGCATGACTGGCTCCCCTACGTCTACAGAAGCGGCACAGAGAGGCTCCTCATCGTCGACCACGGCACATTCAACGACATACTGAGTACCATGTCTGAGTCACGCCTCTACGACGTCGCCAGGGCGACGGCGCTCAAGAGGAAGGTGCTCCGCTCCGCTGACCCGAACCTAGACCTCACAAGCGTCGACAACTGGGGCATCATACTAAGCGAGTTGGAGAACTTAGGCTGGGGCCGGTTCACCAGGGACGGCAACGAGCTAGTGGTGGAGTTCCTGGGCGTACCGCTGACCTTTCTCAGAGGATACCTCGAGAGCCTCTTCAGGGTGGAGTTCCAGACCCACGTGGTTAAAGGGGGCGAGCTGATCATACTACGCCCCGTCTGAGTGTTTGGCGAAGACTCTATAGGCCCGTGCATGGACATCTCTTGTATGGGCCGATCACGACGGTCACCTCTGTGTACGATATGCCGTCGATGTTCAGCTCCTTTTCCAGGAACTGTTTCAGCTCCTCCATATCCTTGAAGATGACCTCCACGAACAGGTCTACGTTTCCCGTGGTCCTGTAAAGAACCTGGACGTCAGGGTTTCCCTCGAGGTGGCCGACGACGTTCATGAGCTTGTTGGCGTTCACGCGAAGCCCGATGAACGCCTTCACTATGCGGCCTATCCGGTGGTAGTCGAGGAGGAGGTTGAACTGCTTGATGATTCCCTCCTCTACCAAACGGTTGACGCGCTTCCGCACGGTGGCGTCGCTTACTTCGAGTTCATTCGCTATAGTACTATATGGTTTCCGGGCGTTCTGGCTCAGGGATCTGATTATCCTCAGGTCAAGACGATCTAATGACATTTTCTCGTTTGTTTCCTGTTAAAAGGAGGTAGATTTCTTGGACGGTTTTACTATTTTTGTACAATTTTTTTCATTCCTTCTTTTAAATATAAAATGAAGAAAAACCTATATATATGTCTCGTTTTCCAAACAAATATTCCTATATCAGTAATGAAAAGGTATGTTTTTCCTGTATAGATAATACGAAATCCGTATTTTATGTATTCCATTATTAATTTGTATGTGTCCTGTTCAGTATTATTGGAATGGAAATGAACTACAACGAGTTCGTAAAACAGGTACCTAGGACTATGAGAGGGCCTCTATCCGAGAACCTAATAGATATAATCCTTGAGGGTGACGAGAGCCTAGCTATTCCGCCGTCCCTGGCGAAGACTATTCTCCACTACTGGCAGAGAGACCAGTTGGACAGCGAGGCAGGGCTGACCAACCTGCTGAAGGCGACCTTCGAGGCAGACCCCGAAAGAACCCTCAAGGTGATAGACACCTTCGATTTGAAGGAGCTCAGGATGGCTCTCCAGCCAGCGTAGAAGCCCACCGGGAGTAGAACTGGATGAAGAGCTTCGGGATAGAGTTTGTGCCCATGGAGCTGTTCTGGAAGACCACATACTACACGATGCAGGCCGAGAAGCTGGGCTACGACAGCGTCTGGATCACCGACCACTTCAACAACAGGAACGTGTACGTCAGCCTAGCCTTCATCGCCAACTACACCGACAGGATCAAGATGGGGCCGGGGGTCACCAACCCGTACCTCATACACCCCGTCTACACCGCCCAGAGCGTAGCGTCCCTCAACGAGGTGGCGCCTGGCCGCGTCATATGTGGAATAGGGGCAGGGGACAGGACGACGCTAGAGATGCTGGGCAGGAAGATGGAGTCTCCGCTACGCGCCATGAGGGAGTCAGTGGAGTTGATTAGGGCTCAGATTGCTAGGGAGAAGAGCGGATACGAGGGACGGATGTTCTCGACGTCGGCCGGAGCCCGCTTCAACTTCAAAACCAAGGGTGAGGTTCCCATATATATCGGGGCTCAGGGGCCCAAGATGCTGGGGCTTGCTGGTGAGATCGGTGACGGCGCCCTGATAAACGCCTCCCATCCGCGTGACATCGAGAGAGCCGTCTCTCTAATCGAAGCAGGCGCGAACAAGGCTGGTAGAAGCATGGAAGACGTCGACGTCGCAGCGTACACATCCTTCTCGGTGGCTGATGACAGGAAGAGCGCGAAAAAGAGCGTCGTTCCCGTCGTCGCGTATATCGTCGCAGGGAGTCCCCCTCAGATCCTTGAACGGCACGAGATACCCGTCGAGAGCGCTGACGAGATCAGGAAGAACCTCGCGGAACGCAACTGGGGGGAGGCCTTCGGCGCCGTCAACAGCGACATGATAGACGCCTTCTCCATATGCGGTGACCCCGACCAGTGCGTGGAGCAGATCGACGACCTTTTCAAGACGGGTATAACCCACTTCATAACGGGGTCCCCGTTGGGGCCCAGCAAGAAGAAGTCCATAAACCTCTTCGGCAACGAGGTCATGCCCCACTTCAAGGAATCCTAGGGCACAAGATAAGGCCCAACTTTTTTCTCATCGTATATAAGACATAGATAGGATCATAGATTCGTGACTGCCTCACAGAGGGCGATCAGAGTCATCATGACTCTAGGCCTTGTATTGTTGTTCACATCAATGGTGCTGTATAGGCCATACAGCATCTTTGGAGGCTTTTCAGTCGATCTGAAGGACGTTGTCCACTGGTACGGAGTATCGGGCGGCCTTCTCTTCATGTTATCCACCGTTCTAAGGTTGAAAAGGTTCAAGCAGGCCCTGAGGGAGCGGTCGTTGAGCTTACACTGTCTCGCTGGCGTTCTTTCCTTGATATTCGCCGCCCTCCACTCAAGGTCTAGAGCCGCTGTGATCGTTCCGTTGCACTATCCAAGCTACTATATCCTGGCGCTCATGACCGTCGTGGTGTCCAGTGGCCTGGTTAATAATTACCTGTCACCAAATAGACGGATTGTGAAGACGCTGCGTCTCTTCCATGGTCCATTCGTGGCCGCCCTGTACCTTTCGTTGGTTTACCACGTGCTGGTGAAGACCGCCCTGATCTGATATACTCTATATTTCGCGGTGTATCATGGCATGTAGTGAGGCTCAACAGGCTCATCCTTCCCGTAGCGATAATAACAGCGTTCGTGGGTCTAGCCAGCACAGCCCATGCCCAAGACGAGCCAGTGATACAGATATATGGACTCGTTGACTCGCCTCTCAACGTGACGTACTCGGAGTTTCTGCGGCTTCCAATGACGTCTGTCAACGCCTCATGCATCTGCGTAGGGGCGCCCCCTGAGAACCCTGGGTTCAACAGCTTCGTCGTATACACCCATAACTGGACGGGCGTGAGGGTGTCGGACCTACTCGCCCTCGCCAGCGTACAGGAAGGAGCCGTGGACGTCGTCTTCAGCGACGACACCCAGTACAGCAGCAGCCTCCCCCTGGACGTGGCGCTGGAGCTCGACAAGATCATAGCCGTGTACGCCGACGGGGAGACCCTGAACCGCGACCAGGGTTACCCCTTCAGGCTCGTCACCCCCTGCTGGTGGGGATACAAGTGGGTCAAGTTCATAACACACGTAGAGATCGTGGACTACGATCACCTGGGGTTCTGGGAGAGTCACGGCTACCCGGACATAGCGAGGATCCCAGACTGCGATACCACGGCCTCCAACCCGACGGTCTTCACACCTACAGCACAGAGCTTAGCACTACTGGGGGTATCGATGATGGCAGTCGCCGTCTATCTCTCGCAGCGATGAGAGGCGTCTCCGCAACTCAACAGTCGAGTAAAACGTATAGCATGTATCGGTGTCCTTTTTATCCATGACCATCGAATACGATTTGGTTATCAAGAATGCCTTGATCGTGGACGGAACCGGGGCCCAAGGTTTCAAGGGTGAGCTTGCGACCAAGGGCGAGAGGATAGCGGCGATATCCAAGGAGTCCATCAAGGGCGACGCCGCCATTGTAATCGACGGCTTTGGGAACGTGGTTTCCCCTGGTTTCGTCGACGTCCACAACCACGGCGACATAAGCATACTTCACTACCCCCGGGCGGAAGGGTTCCTCCATCAGGGCATCACCACCTTCATCGGTGGGCAGTGCGGCAACAGCGTCGGCCCCTTCGGGGACTGGATAGGCATGCCTTGGTTCCACAGCGACATCTACATGGACATCAACCCCGTGATGTATGGGAACGATTGGCTCATGCCCAGAGACGCCTTCAACAGCCGCCACAGGGAGGTCTACGGCTGGGAGATCGACTGGGACACCATGGGCGGCTTCATGGAGCGCGTCGAGGTAAAAGGCGTCAGCCCCAACTACGCCCCCATGGTGGGCCACGGCGACATCAGGAGCCTCGTGATGGGCCCCGACTACGAGCGGCACGCCACCGAGAAGGAGGTCAAGGAGATGGTGAGGCACACCGGGCAGGCCATGGAGGATGGCTGCATAGGCCTCACCGTGGGGAGGGACTACGACCCCGGCATCTGGGCCAGCTTCGACGAGATACTCGCGTGCGCCGAGGAAGCCGCCAGGTACGGTGGCGTGTACGCTAGCCACAGCCTCCGGACGGGGCACAGGAAGCCCAGGAGGCCCGGCGAGTTCCCGCCTATAAAGACCCATGGCGTCCTTGAAGCCATAGACGTCGGCAGGAAGACAGGTATGCCCGTTCAGGTCTCACACCTCGGCGTCCTCTACGACGTGGTCCCTGGCGACGACAGGAAGCTATCGAAGGCGGCGATAGACGCCACGTTGAAGATCATTGACAACGCCCTGGAGGAGGGCGTGGACGTCCACTTCGACGAGATACCCAACCACTTGGCTGGCGGCGTAGGCACGTCCCCCTGGCTGGTCCACAACCTGAGGCCGTGGCTAAACATAGCGGGGACTCCGGATCGGCTCGCTGAGGCGCTGAGGATGCCTGACTTAAGGGAGGAGATCAAGGACAAGATAATGAGCGGCAGGTACTATAGGTTCAACCCCAACATCGACCGCTTCTGGGCGAAGAGCAAGGTGATCGTGGAGTGCAGCGAGGAGAGGTATCTGGAGAAGACGGTGCAGGAGATCGCCGAGGCAGAGGGGCTCGATCCGCTGGATGCGTTGATGGACGTGCTTATGGTGGACCCCTACACCAAGGCTGTGCGTGGGGGTGAAGACGACTGGGCGAAGCTGGAGTTCTATAAGCACCCCAATGCGATGATCGGCGTCGACACATTCGCCGTGGACGACAAACGGGAGAGCTGGTACAAGCCACCCAGCTACCCCAACGAGAACAGCTACGGTGGCTTCGCCCGGTATCTGAGGAGGGCCGTGGTCGAGACAGACACCTTGAAGCTGGAGGAGGCGGTTAGGAAGATCACAGGCAGCCCAGCCTCCAAGTTCAAGCTCAGGGACCGTGGCGTGCTCAAGGAGGGAGCATATGCGGACATCACGGTCTTTAACCCTGAAACCGTGACAGACAGGGGAGACCAGGTGGAGCCCAGAAGGTACGCAGGTGGAATACCTTACGTCGTCGTCAACGGTGAGCTTGTCGTCGAGGACTCGATACACACGGGAAGGCTGCCGGGGAAGGTGCTCCGGAGAGATTAACCCTCTTTTTTTATTGCCGAGTGCCGCTGCATTTCGTTTTCTAGTAATCACTTATCTTATACCATATAGTAATTCAGAGAGATGAAGGTCAGAGTCAGGGTCTTCGGCGACGTGGCATCCTCCGTAGGGAGCAAGCACACTGTTGAGTTAAGCAAAGGCGCCACGGTTCTATCTTTAACGAACACCATCCAGCTAAACGCGGGCAACACTAGACGCGGCTACCTGGGGGAGTTCAAGGTCGGCGGCGCGGACCTGGCCATCATGGTCAACGGTAAAAACATAGCGCTGTTGGATGGCGTGGACACGAAGCTCTTCGACGAGGCTGACATCGTCATCATGCCCTTCGTGGTCGGTGGGTAACCCCCCTGCACACGGTAGTCGATGTGATCGTGT
>Ga0209635_10002809_pt1 | contig 13456 bp, 13 predicted proteins | sample DeeMarSWOR230_32_FD_187463 | JGI IMG/M metagenome (GOLD analysis project Ga0209635, IMG submission 187463) | Marine sediment microbial communities from White Oak River estuary, North Carolina - WOR-2-30_32 (SPAdes) (version 2) | ecosystem: Environmental > Aquatic > Marine > Intertidal zone >...
ATATTTTTCCCCTGCCTGATTTTGTTCTGCTTGCATCTTTCTTTGAATCTGTATCTGTAAATATAAATGACGAAGATAAGATAGATGAGTTAAGTATGGTTATAATTCAAACGCTTGAGAAAGAGGATGAATATCTTTTGTCCCTATATCCTTGTGTCGAAGTTCCTCCCGAAGAAATGTTTTTTAGATATATTTACGATATAACAGATTTAAATGATGATGAAATAGAAGAATTTATTATTGCACCAATGAGTTATTGCGGTCGACCTATTAGAGGAGCTTCAGGAAATGGACCATTTTATGTCTTACAAAAAGAAGATAATACTTGGATAAGCATAGGGAGATTGGAGGGCAATGTGTATGGCGTAAGTAATAAAAAAACAGATAGTTATAGGGATATTATGACCCATTGGCATAAAGATTCTGGGTCTTATTATCTTTGGGATAAATCAATATCTACCTATAAGAAATTATTTTAATAGTTATGATAAATAATCTACAAAACAGGTTCTAATAAAGTTTATTTCTTGACTTTTAACTTAATCGCCTCCGCCGGTTGGCGGATAGGCGGTTTTTTGATAGAATAAAAGAAATAAATTTGAAAATATGTCAAAAAAGAAGGTTAAAGAATATTATACAAAATATGGAATAAAAGAGTGGAGAAGATTGATTAAGGATCCATATCATCAAGTGGAATTTGATACGACCATGCATTTTCTTAAAAAGTACCTTCCTCAAAAAGGATTAATTTTGGATGCTGGTGGAGGTCCTGGCAGATATACAGTTGGATTGGCCAAGTTGGGTTATGACATGATATTGTTTGATTTAACTTCTAACTTACTCGAGATTGCAAAAAGGAAAATTAGAAAAGAAAAATTACAGAAAAAAGTTAAAGAATTTTTTCAGGGCTCTATTGATGACCTTTCAATGTTTAAAGATAATACTTTTGACGCTGTAATTTGCCTTGGTGGACCACTATCTCATATCATTAAGAAAAAACAAAGAATAAAAGCAGTTGATGAATTAATCAGGGTAACTAAAAGAGGTTCTCCAATTTTTGTTTCAGTAATTGGAAGGCTGGCTGTTTGTATGAATGCAATTAACTATTTGTGGCCCGATTTGATTTTCGCTCAACATATTTTCAGAAAATATACAGTAACAGGAGATTATTTTGGTAAATATGGGTTTACAGCCTGCCATTTTTACTTACCTGAAGAATTAAAAGAAGAGTTTAGTGGCAAAACAAAGATCTTAGAGATGGTTGGATTGGAAGGTATTTTTTCAACCCATCGTAAAAGATACAATAAAGTTTTTAAGCTGAAAAAATATAATAAAATTCTTCGGGAAACTCATTTTAAAACATGTACAAACCCTCATATTGTTGGTATTAGTGAGCATTTCATGTTGATTTGTAAGAAAAAATAAATAACTTTTTTAGGATTTTCCTATAAAACAGGTTCTAATAAAGTTTATTTCCTGACTTTGAGACTTTTTAATAAGCCGACCCCGAGTTTTTGCTCGGGGATTCGGTTTGATATTCTATTGATTTTTTGTTCTAATTATTTAGATAGATAATAAATTAGATAGATAATAAAATAGAGAGTGGAGCATGAAAAATAAATCGATAATCAATGGTCTTAGGGATCTGGAAGATCTAGGCAAGGAAGGGGTATGGTATGTTGTTTTTGGATCTCTTATCCCAGCTGCTTTAAACAGAGCTCCGCATAGATCTATCAATGACATAGATGTGTTAGCCCTTGCAGGAGATGTTGAAAAGATAAGAGAATTTCTTCGTGAACGAGGTTACGAGGGAGATTTCGTGAGTCCTCCTAGGAGATTAGGCTTCCAATGGCTTGAGCTTCATAAGGGAGACATAGAGATTGCCATTTGTTTTGGAGGACTTGAAAAAAACGGAGGATGGCGGATGCCATTAAAGTACGGATTCTCTGCTTATCTTTCACTGGATACACTTGGCCCAAGACAATATATTTTGGATGGGGTCTGTTTTCCTGGTTTGCCTCCAGAGACAGCTTATCTGATTCTTTCAATCTTTTCTCAAATTTATTCTCACCCCAAAAGGCGTGATGATTTAGTGCCATTTCAAGGAAATCTTGACCAACACCTCTTAGAAAAGATCAGGAATAGTAATACAGGCGTCTGGTTTTTAAGATTGTCTCTTCCAACGGAGAAGATTATTACCCTCGGGGCCCGTATGAGAAATATAGTTTCTAGAAAAAATGAGAGGTAGATATGAGAGGTTTTAGCTTGGGCTTAAGACTGTAAAGTTGCCGAATTCGACGGTAATTTTTTAAAATTAACAAAACAGGTTCTGATATCCCGCCTGCAACGCTGTCCACCCGAAACACTACATCGTTGTGGACGGGTAGCACTACGGGCAGGCCCGCCTGCAACGCTGTAGCACTGCGGGCAGGAGTTTATTTCCTGACTGTTATCCTATTATTGACAGAGATAAGGTTTTTAGTGTAGAATTATAATTGAGGGGGTAAGGGAGCTAGTCTCCCAAGGACAACAAAGCTTGATAATAAGGATTTTGTTGTGCGCAAGCTGGACCAGTGTCCAAGTCCAGTCCCCTATGGGCGATAATCTTCGTTATCTAGTTAATCCCCCTTACCCAGCCCACCTTTTAGGTGGGTTTGGGTTTTTTATTTTCCGGAATTGTTATATAATTAATAAGGATTACAAAATATAATTTCAAAAAAAGAATGAATTACAGGAAAAAAGAATATAAATATAAAATTGGAGTTTCAGGTGCAGAACAAATAGGTCATTGTGAAAATGGCGCTAAAGAAAAAGCAAGAGAAATAGGCAGACAAATTGTAAAGAATAAAGGAATTTTATTTACTGGCGCTTGCTGGGGAATGCCTTATGAGGCAGCAATTGGTGCCAAAGAATTAGGTGGGCTTTCAATTGGTGTTTCTCCTGCTATTTCTGAAAAAGAGCATTCTAAAAGATATAAATTCCCACTTGCTAATTTTGACCTGATTTTTTATACAGGCTATGGTTTTTCTGCCAGGAATGTCTGGTTAATGAGAATGGCTGATGCTGTTATTTTTATTTGTGGAAGAATGGGAACTCTTAATGAGTTTACAATTTGTTTTGAAGATGACAGATTAATAGGTGTTTTAGAAGAAACAGGCGGTACATCTGATATGGTAAGAAAAATTGTAGACGCGGCTCATAAAGGACCAGGGAGAATAATATATGAGAAGGATCCTAAAAAATTAGTAAAGAAAATCTGTAAAGCAATTGATAAAGAAAGAAAAAAATAATTATAATTAATAAAAGGTCATAAATTTTTAAAAATACATGCAACAAGAACCAGAAAAACTTGAAGGTTGGAAAGAAATTGGAACAATAACCCATTATTTCGGGAATATTCAAGTTGCGGTTATTGAGCTTTCAGATACGTTAAAAGAAGGAGATACAATAAGAATTGTAGGTGGAGTAGATACTGACTTTGAGCAGAAAGTTGAGTCAATGGAAGTAGAGCATGAAAAAGTAAAAGAGGCAAAAAAGGGAGATAGTATAGGCTTGAAAGTAACTGAAAAAGTAAGAGAGGGTTATAAAGTATATAGACAATAAGTAACAAAATCCAAAGTCTTAATCCCATAATTAGGATAAGTATTTTTTTGGTTATTTTTATTGGGATAATCATTTATTTTTTAAGATTTTAAAAATGAAAAAAAAGAATATCCCAGAAGAGATTTATCAAAGAATGAATATCTTTGATTTAATTTTGGTTTCTCTTCATTCTTTAAATGCTTTTGAAAAAAAAGTTGAATTTGAGCAAATTTTAGAAAAATGTTTTAAATCATTTCCCGAAAGATTTGGTTTTTTGAAATATCCTGAATGGCCAGATGCCAGAAAATTAGACAGGCCTCTAAGAAGTCTTCGTAGAAAAAGATTAATTTCAGGAAATCCTAAGGAAAAATACTCACTTACAAAATCAGGACAAAAACAGGCACAAGAAGTGATGAATCTTTTAAGGCAGAAAAAATTAAAATTAAAATAAAGGTCAATAGAAAATTCCTACTCACTATAAACTAAAAACTATAAACTAATACCATGTCTTTGGTAAAAGTAAAAGAAATAATTGGGATTTCTGAAAAAAGTTTTGATGATGCTTTATTGCAGATAGTAAAACAGATTTCAAGTCAAAAACAAAATGTTTCAGGAATTAAAATAATAGGCTGGACAGTTGATATTAAAAATGGTCAGATTTCAGCATACAAGGTTGATGCAAAGTATGCTTATTCCTGGGAAAAAGAGTTGCATGAATAAATTATAGTATGATTAAAAAAATAATTTTGGATTCAGGCTTAAGAATTCTTAGTGTTTTTGAAAAGAATACAAAAGCTGTAACCATTTTGATTTTAGTTGGCACAGGTTCAAAATACGAAACAGAAAAGGAAAATGGAATTTCCCACTTCATAGAGCATATGTTTGGAAAAGGAACAGAAAAAAGGCCAAGCCAATTAGAAATTGGCCAGGAAATTGATAAATTGGGAGGCAGGTTTAATTTCGGAACCTTAAAAGAATATACTTTGTATTGGGTAAAAGTTCATTTCAAGCATTTTGATAAAGCCTTAGATTGGATTTCTGATATATTTTTGAATTCAAGGTTTGATAAAAGGGAAATAGAAAAGGAAAAAGGAGTAATAGCCCAAGAAATAAATATGTATCAGGATACTCCAATAATGTATATTAGCGATCTTTGGGAAGAGCTTCTTTATCCCAATCAGCCAGCTGGTAGATTAATTTCAGGTACAATTGAAAATATAAAAAAGTTAAAGAAAAATCACTTTGAGAACTATTTAAAAGAACATTATTCATCAAAAAACACAATTGTTTGTATAGCAGGAAAAATAAATCCTAAAATTGCAAATTTGAAAGTTGCCAAGTATTTTAAAAATATAAATAAAAGAAAACCAAAGGAAAAACAGAAAGTAATAGAAAAACAGGAAAAGCCAAAAGTTTTGTTGCATCAAAAAGAAACTGACCAGACCCATTTTTGTCTTGGGGTGAGGGGTGTTTCTTTTTTTCATCCTTTAAAATATGCCCAGGATCTTCTGGCTGTTATTTTGGGTGGGAATATGAGTTCTCGTCTTTTTAATGAAATTAGGGCAAAAACAGGTTTGGCTTATTATATTCATACTGAATCTGGCATTTATACTGATACTGGCTATTTGGTGAGTTCAGCAGGAGTGGCTCATAAAAATGCAGAAAAAGTTATAAAATTAATATTAAAAGAATATAAGAATCTTAAAACAGAAAAAATAAAAGATTCTGAGCTTCAAAAAGCAAAAGATTATATAAAAGGAAATCTGGCCTTGTCATTGGAATCTTCTGATGCAAAAGCTGTTTTTTATGGGACGCAAGAATTGCTGAAAAAAGAAATTTTAAGTCCGGAGAAAATTTTTAAAAAGATTGATAAAATAACAAAAAAGGATATTTTGAAATTAGCCCATCAGATTTTTCTGCCTCAAAAATTAAACCTGGCTCTTATTGGACCTTTTAAACAAAAAAAAGAATTTGAAAAATTATTAGAAATATGAATCAAGAAAGCGCATTAGAAATTTCTTGGGGAACAATTTTAAGAGTAACTTTGGCAGTTTTTTGTCTTTACCTTGTTTTTTTGGTAAGAGATATTTTGGTTTTATCTGTCTTTGGGTTAATTATATCTGTTTTATTTGAAACCCCGATTAGATTTTTAGAAAGGAAAATACCTCGTGTTTTAGCCACTGTTTTTGTATATGTTTTAGCTTTTTCTTTTTTAATCGCTTTGATTTATATACCTGCTTTCAGGTTTATGTTTGAAATCCGTCAGTTTGTAAGCTTTTTACCAGCTTATTTTGAAAAAATTGCCCCACCATTAAGAGGTCTTGGCGTGGAAGCATTTAAAGAGGCACAAACTTTTACTGAAGCCTTAGAAAATATAATTCAAGCCAGTGCAGCAAATATTTTTAATGTTTTGCTTTCATTTTTTGGGGGCATTTCTACTACAATTTTTGTAATATCTATTTCTGTTTTTCTTTCTTTGGAAGGAAAAGATATTGAAAAGAATCTTGTTTTAATTTTTCCAAAAAGGGATGAAAATTTTGTAATTTCTCTTTGGAGAAAAGCTCAAAAAAAAGTTGGGCTTTGGTTTTTAACTTCTATTGCCTCTTGTTTTTTTATTGGTATTGCTTCTTTTTTCACATTTTATCTGATTGGCACAAAATATCCTCTTTTGTTAGGTATAATAGCCGGAACCCTAAACTTTGTGCCAGTTATAGGTTCAATATTTGCAGCATTTTTAATCTTTATTGTTTTAATTTTAGATTCTACAACAAAAGCCCTTTTTGCTTTTGTAGCTTTTATAATAATTCAACAAATCGAAAATAATATTATCAGTCCTTTTATTACCAAAAAATTTGTAGGACTTTCACCTCCCTTGATTTTAGTTGGCTTGACTATTGGTGGAAGATTGTTTGGAGTTTTGGGTGCAATTCTAACAGTTCCTTTAATAGGAATGTTTACTGAGATTTTAAAAGGGCTGTTGGAGAGGAAAAAAGTAACTGGAGAATTCTAAATAATTTATTCCAAAAATTGTGGTTTTATACATTGTTGCAACTCCAATTGGAAACTTAAAAGACATTTCTAAAAGAGCTTTTGAAACCTTGAAAAAGGTTGATTTAATTTTATGTGAGGATACAAGACAGACTCAAAAATTATTAAATTTTTACAGGATTAAAAAGAAAACCTTAAGTTATCATCAGCATAGCAAATTAAAAAAAATAAAATATATTTCAGATATCTTAAAAAAGGGAAAAGACATAGCTTTGGTTTCTGACGCAGGCACGCCTGGAATTTCAGATCCAGGGGGAAAATTAATTGAATTTTTAATAAAAGAAATTCCTGAATTAAAAATCAGTCCTATTCCAGGTCCTTCTGCAATTTTGGCTGCAGCTTCTATTTCAGGCTTTCCAATGGATAAATTTTTATTTTTAGGTTTTCCGCCTGTAAAGAAAAAAAGAAAAAAGTTTTTTGAGCAAGTTTTAAAATCTAAATATCCTGTAATGTTTTTTGAATCTTGCTACAGAATTATAAAATCCTTAAATGAGTTGGAATTAGAAGCTAAAATTCTAAAACTAAACCCTGAACTTGTTGTTTGTCAGGAACTTACAAAAAAATTTGAAACTATTTTTAGAGGAAATATATCACAAGTTTTAGAAAAATTAAAAAATCACCCAATAAAAGGTGAATTTGTAATAGTTATAAGAAATTTTTGATTTTTGTAAACTTGGAAACACTTGCGCCTGGCAGGAGTGTTCTCCTGCCAGGCTTTATTCTAGTTAGCTATAGACAGTTTAATACCTGGCCTCTTTGATTTGAAACTACTTATGACCGCCTTTACCTTGGCCCGAGCTCCCCTTGATATTACTCTGAGGGTGGCTGAGTTTTCTCCTTCGATTAATTCGCCGGTTCGGATTCCTCGTCTTTCGAGTTGTTCTCTCAGGTCCGTTAGTATTTCTAAGGCGTTTCTTTTGCGATGTGTTCTTGTGGACATGGCTGGCGCTTTCCTTTGGGGCCCTCTTTTGCGTACACGTCTCTTGTGCCCCCTCCTTCTATGAGTGGCCGGCTTGGTAACCGTGCAATAAACCTCCATTTTGCCTCCTTTGGTGTTGTTGTTATAATCCTGCTACTTAAGTTCAGCAAGAATACAATAACAAAAATTTTAAGATTTTGCAAGTTTTTTCTTGCAAATTATTGCTTTTTTTGTAAAGCTTAAAAATATGGAAAATAAAGAAAAAAGACTAATAACAGCAGCTTTACCTTATGTGAATAATGTTCCTCATTTGGGAAATATTGTAGGTTCTCATTTGCCAGCTGATATTTTTGCAAGATTTTGCAGGCTTAAAGGATATGAAACTCTTTTTATTGGCGGCACTGATGAACATGGCACCCCAATTGAAATTGCAGCCCAAAAAAGGAAATTATCTCCTAAGCAGGTTTCTGATTATTTTTACAAGATTCATAAACAGATTTATGATTGGTTTTTGTTTTCCTATGATAATTTTTCCAGGACCTCAAAAGAAATTCATCACAAGACAACTTGTGAGTTTTTTAATGAAATTTATAAAAAGGGATTTATTATTGAAAAAACATTAAAATTGCCATATTGTGTTTCCTGCAAAAGATATTTGCCAGACAGATATATTGAGGGTATTTGTCCTCATTGTGAATATAAAGACGCAAGAGGAGACCAGTGTGAAAAATGCGGCAGAGTTTTGGATCCAATTGAATTAAAAGACCCAAGATGTGCAACTTGTGGTTCAAAAGATATAGAATTTAGAGATGTAAGGCACTTGTTCTTGGACTTAAGAAAAGTTTCTGAAAAATTAGAAAAATGGATTAAATTCAACAAAAGCCTGCGCTCTCAAGTAAAAAGCTTGGCTTTAGGTTGGATTACAGAGGGGTTAAAACCAAGATGCATTACCAGAGATTTAAAATGGGGGGTAAAAGTTCCTTTAGCAGGATTTGAAGATAAAGTGTTCTACGTTTGGTTTGACGCACCAATAGGGTATGTTTCTTCAACAAGAGAAAAGTTTGATAATTGGAAAGAATATTGGAAAAATCCTGAATCTAAAACTTATTATTTTGTTGGGAAAGACAATATTGTTTTTCATACTATTTTTTGGCCAGGAACTTTAATGGCAGAGGCAAATTATAACCTGCCATATAATGTGGTTGGTCTTCAGTATTTGAATTATGAAGGAGGAAAGTTTTCAAAAAGCAGACAAAGAGGTGTGTTTTGCGAAAACTTACCAGAATTGGATTTAGCTCCTGATTACTGGCGTTTTTACTTGTCTTTGTTAATCCCTGAAACAGCTGACACTGATTTTAAATGGCAGGAGTTCAGAGATAGAATAAACGGTGATTTAATTGGAAATTTAGCTAATTTTGTTCATAGAACTCAAAGTATAATTAGCCAATATTTGGAAGGTGAAATAAAAAACCAGGATTTGAAAAATTTAGATTCTATTGATAAAGAATTTATTGAAAATATTAAAAAGAAAGTTAAAAAAATAGATAAGCTTTTTGAAGAAATAGAATTAAGACAAGCTTTAAAAGAAATTTTGAGTTTGAGCGCACAAGGAAATAAATATTTTGATTCAAAAGAACCCTGGAAAAAAATAAAAGAAAATAGAATTGAAGCTGAAAAAACATTGATTTTGTGTTTTAACCTTTGCAAAACCTTGGCTATATTAATAAATCCATTTTTACCTCAAACTTCAGAAAAAATTTGGAATCAATTAGATTTAAAAGGTAATGTTTCTGATAAAGAAAATTGGCAAAAAGCAAAAGAAATTAATATTTTTTCCTGCAAAATTAAAAAACCCAAAATTCTGTTTCAAAAACTGGAAGACCAGAAAATTAAGGAATTAAAACAAAAGACTTCAAAAATAACAAAATAATTTTAAAGAGATTAAATAAATACTGGCTGATTTCAGTCATTTTTATTTGACAAAAACTATTCTTTTTGATACAATAAGGGAGTTCACGGAACAGGTCACTCTTAGATATCCATTAGATATCCACCTTAGAAGGGAGGTGAGGGGATGAAAAAAGGTACTTCCTTGTTGCTGCTGTTATGGTTTCTCGGCATGCTGGCAGGGTGTCCTAAGCCGGTTGCGCGGGCAGAAGGCGTTATCCTGAGTGTTTCGGGAGAAACAAGCCTTCCACTTGGCACGAACATTCGACTTGAGCTGATCGCTCCTTCGGGCAAAACCTATTCTGGAACTGCGGCTGTTCGGGCAAGTACTGCTTATAAAAGGGGAAGTGCTGGCCAGGCATTCTGGCCAGGTTGTCCTGAACAGCCACTTCCTTATTTCGGGGCGATACCTAGTATTGTTTGGGAGCCTGGAGTATGGATTCTCAGGATCCATCTCAGAATCATTGTTACAAGGCATCTTTACATTCTCGGAGATCCATACCAAGTCTCCTCAGCTTTCTGGCCGTACTAGCCAAAGGGGCGTTCTTCGCAGAACGCCCTCTTGCCTTTTATAATTAGACAAAAAGCATTGTTTAAGATAAAATTAGAAAGTATAAAATATAATGTTTGCAAAATAGACCTTGTGCCAGAACAAAGTTTGGTATGGGACAAATTAGAAAATGATATCTGAAAAATATAATCCTAAAAAAATAGAAAAAAAATGGAGAAAAGTATGGGATAAAGAAAAACTTTATCAGGCTTTGGATTTTTCAAAAAATAAAAAACTTTACACATTAGTTGAGTTTCCTTATCCTTCAGGGGAAGGCCTTCATGTGGGCCATGCTTTTACTTTTACTTTGATGGATGTTTTTGCCAGAAAAAAAAGAATGCAAGGCTTTAATGTCCTATATCCTATGGGCTGGGATGCTTTTGGTTTGCCAACTGAAAATTATGCAATAAGAACAGGAGTTCATCCTAAAATTGTAACCAGAAAAAATACCAAGCGCTTTAAAGAACAAATGAAGGATTTGGGCTTTGCCTACAACTGGGATAGGGAAGTGAATACAACAGACCCTGATTATTACAAATGGACTCAATGGATTTTTATTCAACTTTTTAAAAAAGGTTTGGCTTATAAAAAAGAAATGAAAATTAATTGGTGTCCTTCTTGTAAAATAGGCCTGGCAAATGAAGAGGTAGTAGATGGGAAATGTGAAAGGTGTGGCAAAAAAGTCTCTGCAAAAAAACTTTCCCAGTGGCTTTTAAGAATTACAAAATATGCTGATAGATTGGCTGATGAATTGGATTTGGTTGATTTTCCAGAATCGGTTGTGGCTTCCCAAAGAACCTGGATTGGCAGGTCAGAAGGAATTGAAATAAAATTTCCTTTGGTTGGAAGTGATGATTTTATTCCTGTTTTTACTACCAGGCCAGATACTATTTTTGGAGTAACATTTTTTGTCTTGGCACCAGAACACAAAATGGTAAAAAAAATAACCAAGCCAGATTACAAGAAAAAGGTTCAGGAATATGTAGAAAAAGCCAAAGAAAAAATGGAATTAGAAAGAATTTCAGAAACAAAAGAAAAAACAGGAGTTTTTACAGGCGCCTATGTTAGAAATCCGGCAAATAATAGAAAAATTCCAATTTATGTTGCTGATTTTGTGGTAATGAATTATGGAACAGGCGCTGTAATGGGTGTTCCTGCTCATGATCAAAGAGATTTTTATTTTGCCAGAAAACATAATTTATCAATAATTGATGTTATAAAACCAAAAGAAAAAGTCTTGCCCAGAAAAGCTCCCTTGATAGTTTCAAATGGAATAGGCCAACAAGCTTTTACAGGAAAAGGAGTATTGATTAATTCAGACAGATTTAATGGGATGGATTCTGAAATAGCAGTAAAAAGAATAGGTGACTTCCTGCAAAAAAAAGGATTGGCTCAAAAATCAGTTCAGTACCATTTAAGGGATTGGATATTTTCCAGACAGCATTATTGGGGAGAACCCATTCCTATGATTTACTGCAGTGCTTGTGCACAAGGCGGAATTACTTTTTGGGATACAAAAGCAGGAAAGAGGTTTAAGGTTGAGCAGGAACTAAAAAAAGATTTAGCTGGCTGGTTTCCGGTTTCAGAACAGGATTTACCAGTAAAATTGCCAAATATTAAGAAATATAAACCAACAGGAACCGGAAAATCACCTTTGGCTTCTGTAGAAAGGTGGGTGAAAGCAAGATGCCCTGTTTGTAAAGAAAAAGCTGAAAGAGAAACAGACACTATGCCGAATTGGGCTGGTTCTTCTTGGTATTTTTTAAGATATTGTGATTCTGAAAATAAAGAATCATTAGCTGACAAGAAAAAGTTGAAATATTGGATGCCTATTGATATTTATTTGGGTGGGGCAGAACATACTACTTTGCATCTTTTGTATTCAAGATTCTGGCACAAATTTTTAAATGATATAAGAGTAGTGCCTAAAAAAGAGCCTTACAAAAAGAGAAGAGTTCATGGAGTGATTTTAGGAGAAGATGGAAAAAGAATGTCAAAATCAAGGGGAAATGTAATAGTTCCTGAACAAATGATAAAAAAATTTGGAGCAGATATTTTAAGAATTTATTTAAATTTCATTGGCCCTTATGATGGTGTTTTTCCCTGGAATACAGCTGGAGTGAAAGGGACTGGAAAGTTTTGCCAGAGATTCTGGGATTTTTGTTTGGAAAGGATTGAACAAAACTCTAAAAAAACAAGCAAAGAAGCAAAATTTTTAGTTAACAATTTAATAAAAGATATAGGAGAAGACATTGATGATTTTAAGTTTAATACTGCGATTGCAAAATTTATGAAATTTTTAAATGAAATAGAAAAAGAAGAAATTTCCAAAAAAGACTTAGGAAGAGTTTTGAAAGTATTGGCTCCTTTTGCTCCATTTATAACAGAAGAAATCTGGAGAACCAATTTCAAAAAGAGTTCAATTCACAAGGAATCCTGGCCAAAATATAGTCCAACAGCAATAAAAAAAGAGATAGTGACTTTAGTTGTTGAAATTAATGGAAAGGTAAGGGATAAGATTAAAATAGAAACAGGAACTTCAAAGGAAAAGGCAAGGGAATTGACTTTATCTTCTGAAAAAATTAAAAAATTAATAAAAGACAAAGGAGTAAAGAAAACAATTTTTATAAAAGACAAATTAATAAATTTTGTAATTTAAGGTATGGAAGAAATTCTTTTAAAAGAAAAAGGGAAAAAAATAATTCTTTTGGGGAATGAAGCTATTGTAAGAGGTGCTTTAGAGGCAGGTGTTCAGTTTGTCTCAACTTATCCTGGTACGCCTGCTTCTGAAATTGGAAATACTTTTTATTGGCTCACAAAAAACAATCCAAAATTAAAAAAGAAGGTCTATTTTGAGTTTTCTATAAATGAAAAGGTAGCTTTAGAAGCTGGAATGGGTGCTTCTTTTTCAGGATTAAAAACATTAATAGCTATGAAGCATTTTGGCTTAAATGTTTGCTCAGATGCCTTAATTCCTTTTTTATATATGGGCACAAAAGGGCCCACTGTAATTGTTGTAGCAGATGACCCTTCCTGCCATAGCTCCGGACAATCTGAACAAAATTCAAGAGCATATTCTTATTTGGGCCATATTCCAACTTTAGAACCTTCAGACCCTCAAGAATGCAAAGATTTTGTTAAGTTAGGCTTTCAGGTTTCAGAAAAATTTAAACTACCTGTTTTAATAAGAACAACCACTCGTGTTGCTCATCAAAGAGCGCCAGTAAAACCTAAAAAAATAAATCCCTCGGGGTCTGACCCTGTGGGAAGGTTTGAAAAGGATTTTAAAAAGTTTGTTACTATGCCACCTCGTGTTTTAGAGATGAAAAAAGAGCTTTTGGAAAAAATTGTAAAAATAAAAGAATTTTCTGAAAAATCATTAATTAACCAGGTTGTACAACCTGCAACCT
>Ga0209635_10002810_pt1 | contig 13455 bp, 8 predicted proteins | sample DeeMarSWOR230_32_FD_187463 | JGI IMG/M metagenome (GOLD analysis project Ga0209635, IMG submission 187463) | Marine sediment microbial communities from White Oak River estuary, North Carolina - WOR-2-30_32 (SPAdes) (version 2) | ecosystem: Environmental > Aquatic > Marine > Intertidal zone >...
TTTTTTCTTAAGTTTATATCTAATCATATTTACTCTATCATAATTGATATTTGTTCTTCTTTTTTCTGAAGAAATACTTTGAAAAACTAGCATTAGATTGTATCATATAATTCTTTAACAATAGATTGAACATCGACATAAATTTGTTCAATAAGTTATCAAAAAATTGGGAAAATTTACCCATCCCTTTTTAATCTAACAAAAAAAAATTCAGAAAAAATTATCTTCAACAATTTTTTCTAGCAATATTTAAATATACAACTTTGATCTATAAGCATATCACCTATATTAAATCATTATCAAATGTTTAATACTGGGATATCATTTCCGCTTTTTAAATAATTTGTTGCATTGTGATTTATCATGAATGAGCAGTATCGTGAACGAATCTTCAATAATAAAATTGATGAGGAAAAATTACCTCAATCAAATTGTTGTGATAATCCTTTTATTGAATCCCGAGATGGGAATAAAGTTTGTTTAAATTGTGGAGTTATTTTTGAACGGACCTTTGTAGGAAATGAGAGGCGTGCGTATACTATAGAAGAAATACAAAACAGGCGAAGAACAGAACCACGATGGAGGGATTTCGGACCCAGAACTATGCTCCCGAATACTAAAACTGACAGTAAAGGTAAATCCATTGGGGCAAAAGAGCAAGCTCTCTTCTCTCGACTCTCAAAAATTCAAAATTCATTAATTTCGAGTATAGAAAGAAATTTTTGGGAAGCAAAACCGAAATTAAAAATGTTAACATCTAAACTTAATATACCAGAATACATTGCCGAAACTGCTTGGAAAATATACAGTATTGTAGCAAAAAAGAAATTGACAATGGGTAGATCAATTAATGGATTTATTTCTGGCTCATTATATGCTGCAATTCGTGTTCATGATTTTCCACGATTATTGGATGAGATATGTGAAGCTTCTTTAACACCACGTCGGACAGTTCACAGAAGTTTAGCAATGATTATTCGAGAGGTGCTTCCTGAGCTTAATTTAAGATATCAACCTATAACTGCCGAATCACTGGTATTTCGTTTCGGAAATGAGTTAGATTTGCCAATAAAAATACAAAAAAAAGCAATTAACATGTTAAGACACGCGTCTAAAAATGGATTGAAGCGAACTGGAAAAGATCCTAAAGGTTTAGCAGCAGCATGTATATATATTGCGGCTAAAAATGGTTGTATTCGCAAAACACAATCCAAGGTAGCAGATGTGGCAAAAATTACAGAAGTTACTTTAAGATCTCGAGCAAAACAAATAAAAAGCAAATTAACCTAATTTTATTTTTTCTCTTTTTAACTACTTAATTTTGACTCTTCTTCTTGTAAAAGAGTCCATTTGATTCCTATCCCTGTTATACACAGTGCGATAATTAGAATATAACAATTGATCGAAATATAAATAATCCAAAAAATAGCAGACATAATTGGTGTGATAGTGGGATTATATAGTGCAGTTTGAAACCGAATTGAATCTGATATAGTGGTAATTCTTATTTTTCCCAAAAGTACTAAAAAATTCATTTTTACAAATCCTCCTAATAAAATAACCATACCAATAATAATCATATATTTCGCTAATGACCAGCTTTCAAAGGTTTTTGACAGAATGATTTTATAGATAAAAATTCCAAGAATTAAATAGCATCCCATTGAAATAATTAAGAAAATCCATAATAATGTTCCGGAGAGGGGTATTATTTCAGCAGAGTATATAAATTCAGATAATAAGAGTGAACCGCTAGTAAAATCGAATGGTGTGAAATGAAATACTATGAAAAATACAATCTCAACTAAAGAAACGATTATAAATATCAAACCAACGATTTGAAGAAATCTAATAATTTTATTATGATTCATTTTTACATCACTTAAATACTATAAAAAAGCAAGATAATTTTTTATTCTAATACTTTTATACTTATTATTGTTTTTGAAATTAATATAAATTTTTAATATTATTGGTTTTTATCAAATTCTACATTATTAAAAAAAAATAGGTCAGATTGATTTTTAAGTGAAAAAACGAGCAAGTATGGATTCAGAAATCTCAGCATGTCCTCATAAAAACATTAAAAAAGATAGTGGATTTTATGTTTGTCAAGATTGTGGTTTAATTATGGAAGATAAATTAACTTTTGAGGATACTGTACCAACTAGTGAATTTTTTACTGATTCTCAAAGAGAATATGAACGGAGAATTCGAGTAGGTGATTCTAAAGCCCTCCAAGATCCTATAATTAAAGAAAAATATGATCGAATTAAAACTCTTGAAAAATGGTTTAGGGATTATGAAACTGATTTTACAGAGCAAAAGAAAACGATTGAACTATTAAAAAGTCATGGGATCGGCTTAAACATTGATAATACTAAATATATTGGAATTAAAGATAGATATTTAAAGTACAATAAGTATCATCGGCACAATTACCAAAATATGGTTATTATATTTCTTGCGATTGTTTGGATGGAAATAAAAGACACTACAAATATAAGGGTCGAGGAATTTATTAAAGTTTCAAGAGAGTTAGGACATAAAATAAACAAAAAGATGTTAAATAATGCTATGTCAAAAGTGAAAAGGACTGAAAATATGTTAAAAAGTAAGAAAACTCCGTTGGATTTAGAGAAGGAAATCAAAAGCCGTATAAAAATTGTATTTCAAAAAGATTTAAATCATATACCTTATCAAAAAATCCAAGAGCATTTTTCTGATAAAGTGGAATATGAAAAGATTAAAATGGAAATGTTATTATTGGTTGATAAGATTTTAAATAAAATTTCATATAAAGAGATTCAAAACATAAATTATAAAGCATTTACAGCAGGTTTGATTTATTATATTGGTCAAACCCTCGATAATAAAAAAATATTTACTCAAAATTTAATTGAAACAACAAGTAAATTTTCAAGTACTACTATTAGAAAGAAATATCATATTTTAAAAGAATTGTTAGGAGATCCCCAATTACTTAATCTCTAATTCTAAATACTATCTCTTTAGCCTAAATCCTTAATAAGCATTGAAACAATATTAAATAATATTTATGATAGATTCATAGCTAAAATGATTAAGATGTCCTCATCAGAGAAGAAAAAAGAAATCTATTATTATAATCAACCAATTGAAGAGTTAATTAAAACATTCAACACTGATATTTATTATGGAATAAATTCTTCCAAATTAAATGAGAGACATCTAAAATATGGATATAATGAATTACCTAAAGTCAAAAAATCTATTTGGAAAATTTACCTGGCACCCATTTTTAATTTTCTCATTGTAATATTGCTAGTTACAGGGATAATTATAGTTATTTTAGGCTCAATAGGGGATACAATAATTACTTTTACAGTTGTAATAATTAATTCAGTTACCGCTATAGTTCAACAGTTCCGTGCTCAAAAAGCTCTCGAATCTCTGAGAGAGATAGCTGCCTTAAAAGCTACTGTTCTAAGAGACGGTGAACAGCAAGAGATTGATACAAGAGAATTAATTCCGGGAGATATAGTATTGTTAGAACAAGGAGATAAAATTCCGGCAGATGGAAGAGTGATAGAACAAATTAATTTAACGGTTGATGAAGCTCCACTCACCGGTGAAAGCGAACCTGTTGAAAAAGAAAATATTCTTATAGAAGAAACTGAAATTTCTCTCCAGAAACAGTCTAATATGGTATTTATGGGTAGTTATATTCAGACGGGTCGCGCTAAAGAATTGATTACTGGAATTGGTATCAATACTGCAATTGGAAAAATATCTCAAACCTTAAATGAAATGGGTAGTATTGAAGATATTCCTTTAACAAGAAAGTTAAATAGATTAGGATATATCCTAGGTACGATAGTAATTATAAATTTGATTATTTTAATAATCTACAAACTTTCATGGCTACAAATTCAAGGAAATTTCATTCAAAGTCAAATTATCGATGCTTTAGTAGATTCAATATTAAGAGCTATGAATATTGTACCTATTAATTTACCATTATTATCCACTCTTGTTCTAATTACTGGAGTTCTAAGAATGGCGCAATCAGGAGTCATTATCAAAAATCTTTCAGCTATAGAATCTCTTGGACGAGTATCAGTAATATGTTCAGATAAGACTGGAACCATTACCAAAAATGAGATGACTGTTGAAAAATTTTGGATAAACGAAGAAGAATATGAAGTTACTGGTTCTGGATATGATGCTGAGGGAAAGATTTTAAAAAACGGAGATCCTATTGATTTAAGAAATAATCTTACATTCCAGAAGTTTCTTGATTCTATGGTTAATAATAATAACGCGAAACTTATTTTTGAGGATGTTAAAGTAAAATTAAGAGACTTAAGAGAGAAAGCAGTCAGAAGAGCGCTAGGATCACCTACAGAGGCTGCCTTATTAGTGTTAGCTGAAAAAGCCGGTTATTATATTTACGATTTAAAAAAAAAATATGAAATGAAAAAGGAGTTTTCATTTAGTTCTGAATTTAAAAGAATGACATCAATTTTCAAACCTGCTTCTGGAAATCATAACTTTTTGGCTTTCTCCAAGGGTGCTCCTGAAAGAATTTTAAATATATCCTCCCAAATGGAAATAAACGGTGAAATAAAATCTCTTGATAATGATTACAAAAAACTAATATCTGATAAAATAAATGAACAGGCTAATAAAGGTTTTAGAACATTAGCAATTGCTTATAGAATATTAGACTCTTTCAATGAACCTAAAAGAGAAGAAATTGAAAAAGATTTGGTATTTTTAGGATTTTTATCAATAATGGATCCCCCTCGTATTGGTGTTAAAGAATCTGTTGAAGATTGTAAAAAAGGTGGTATAAAAGTAATAATGATTACCGGTGATCATCCTGCAACGGCTCAAACAATAGCATCTCAAATGGGAATTTTTTCTGAAGGAAATTTAGTAATAACTGGAAATCAAGTTAAAAATATGGATATAGCAGAATTTAATAAAACTACTGTCTTTGCCCGTGTAGAACCACTAGATAAAGAGGTTATCGTAGAGAATTACCAAAAACAAGATTTTATCTGTGCGATGACAGGTGATGGGATAAATGACGCACCAGCATTAAAACTCGCTAATGCAGGTATTGCAATGGGTATAACAGGAACTGATCTTGCTAAAGAAACTTCAGATATGGTAATAACAGATGATAATTTTGTATCTATTAAGCAAGGTGTTAAGGTTGGGAGAGGAATATTCGCAAAAATAAGAACTATTATATTTTTCTTTATTTGTACGAATATAATGGAAGGTATCATCTTTTTTACATATGAATTACTTCAACCATATACGGGATTTGAATTATTTTCCTCAAATTGGCAACATATCTATATTTTTGGAATTTTGCATTCACTTCCATCCTTAGCTTTAGTCTTAGATATTCATCCAAAAGATATTATGAATGAACCCCCAAGAAATGAAGAAGAATTGTTGAATAAAAACTTGTGGATATTTTTATTAATGCAAGCTTTACTTGGAGGACTAGGCTTAGTTTTATCATTACAATTAACTTTAGGAGGTATTATTCCACTGAATCCTTGGAATGAAAATAGTATGTTAAGTTATATTCCTGCTGGAATGACTGAAATGGATATGATATATATGAAAGCGAGAACTATGTTTATTACTACAATCTATATTTTTGAATCATTTTTTATCTGGACATTTAGACGACCAAATAAATCTCTATTTAAGAGCTTAAAAGAAGAATTAAGTGATACATTATTAACAATATGTCTCTTTACTTTAGGAATACATGTTCTTTTTATTTGTTTTTCTTATAGTGTTAATTATTATGTGAATGATGTATTTGGGCTAGATTTACAAATTAACTTCATTTTCCTTAGTGGGACAGATTGGATAATTTGTATTCTACTTGCATTACCTGGTATATTTGGTATTGAACTATTTAAGTACTTGTCCAGAGAAAAAAAAATTCACTTTTAATGATTTCTTACTATTTTTTCTATTTTTTAATCTTCTGATATCTTTAAATTAAATGATTATTATAGGTTATTTATTAAATTAAATAGAAATTAGAATTCAATTATCTTTAATTATCTTTAAAAAATCTGGAAGACCTATTATGGAAGCTACAGAAGAGAACTATTATAATATTGAATTAACGGAAATCTACAAAAAGTTTGAAACTGATCCTAAGAATGGATTATCAGAAAGAGAAGCTGCGAAACGATTAGAAAAATTTGGTTTGAATGAAATTCCTAAAGTATCTAAAGGATTCATTAAAATATACCTTGCGCCATTATTTAACTGGTTAATTGTTATATACCTAATAGGGGCTTTAATTCTGATAATAGCGTGGGCTTTAGGGGGAGAGGGGAATATAATGACTATTGCATTGACCTTTTTTATCGTTATTCTTAACTGCGTAGTTGCGATTATTCAACAATATCGGGCTACTAAAAAACTTAAAGCTTTACGTGAATTGACGGCTCCTACATCAACTATTATAAGAAATGGGCAAAAATTAGATATCCCTACCAAAGAGATTGTTGTAGGTGATCTGTTAGTATTAAGTCAAGGTGACAAAATTCCTGCAGATGCGAGAATTATTGAATCTTTTAACCTTGTGGTAAATGAAGCATCCTTAACAGGAGAAAGTGAACCTGTAAGAAAAATAGAATTAGGAGAGGCTTTAAAAAAAAGGGATATATCTATAGGAGAACGTAACAATATGGTATTTTATGGAACATTTATTTCTACTGGAACTGGTAAATCTGTTGTAGTAAAAACTGGAGGAGATACTGAAATTGGGAAGATTTCTCATGGTTTAGAGGAAGCTGGTACAAGTGAGATTCCAATTCGACAAAAAATGAATAATTTTGGGAAATGGTTAGGGATCATTGTTTTTATTTTTTGGTTTATCACATTGATAATTTTCTGGGCAACCCCACCCCATGAACCCGAAATCGTGGAAAGCTTAAATTCTGCTCTTGATCTTATGCCAATCAACATACCATTATTAGTTACTATTGTCTTAATAACTGGAGTTCTCTCAATGGCTCATCATGGGGTAATTATCAGAAATCTTGCCTCAGTTGACAGTTTAGGACGTGTAAGTGTTGTATGTTCAGATAAAACGGGCACATTAACTAAAAATCAAATGAGCATTCAGCATGTTTGGACAAATGGATCGATATTTAGAATAACAGGTAGTGGTTATACTCCTGAGGGTGATATAATTTTAATAGATGATCCTAAAAATCCTACTTATGTGAAGCATATTGATGAATTTCCTTATTTAAAGATGCTTTTGACTGCTGGATTTTTAAATAATAACTCAGCATTAATTAAGAATGAAATTGATATCTCAGGGAAGATAATTCCTAATTGGAACGTTGTAGGTTCTCCTACAGAGGGAGCACTTATGGTTTTATTTCAAAAGGGTATGGGGGATTATCTTCTTGATGATTATGAATCTATTACTGAATATCCCTTCGATTCTTCATTAAAGAGAATGACTAAAATATATAAAAAAGATCATGCTTATTATTCCTTTACAAAAGGCGCAAGTGAAATTCTGATTCCACACTGTACAAAAATTTTATATAATGATGCTGAAATCAATTTTGGTGAAGAGATAAAAAATAAGGTAATGGAAATTGTAAATCTATATGCAAAGCAGGGTTATCGAATATTAAGCTTATGTTATAAAATAATGGATACGATTCCACCTGAGGGAGAAAAAGGAAGAGAAGTTAGTGAATCAGATATGATTTTTATAGGGTTTGTAACAATTTTAGATCCTCCTAGAGAAGGAGTTAAAGAATCTGTAGAACAATGTCATGAAGCAGGAGTAGATGTTGTAATGATTACTGGTGATTCTCCTTCAACAGCTAGAGCAATTGCATCACAAATCGGTATCGTATCAGATGAGAATGATATAGCAATTGAAGGAAAGGATATTAATAACTATGAATCATATGATGAGTTTAAAAAAATTAAAGTTTTTGCCCGTGTATCTCCAGTACATAAGGAAGATATTATAGAAAAATATCAAGAACAGAAAAAAGTTGTAGCTATGACTGGAGATGGTGTAAATGATGCGTTAGCATTAAATATGGCAGATGCAGGAGTCGCTATGGGAATAGCAGGTACAGATGTGGCTAAGGAAGCTTCCGATATGGTAATATCTGACGATTCTTTCAATTCAATAGTGACTGGGATTAACCATGGAAGGGGAATATTCGCAAGAATCCGGGCTGTAGTATTTTTTTATATTTGTATAAATGTGTTTGAAGGTATTGTCCAATTTATATTAGCTATTATATTAGATTTGCCCTATTTCTTAGATGAAGCTTTCTTTTTTCAATGGATATTTCTCTCAATAACTTTACATATTTTTCCCGGATTAATTCTTACTTTTGACACTACTTCTAAGGATATTATGAAAGAACAACCACGAGATTCAGAAGAAATTCTTTCAAAAAATATCTTTTATCTATTATTTGTATTTGGTATTTTACTTGCCATAAGTATGGTTATAGTATATTCAATAACAATTACAGGTATATATCCTGTATTTCCTGAAAACTTAATTCCAGGCTATCTCTATTATGATGAAACCTTATTACCACCCGAGGTATATGATATTCCAACAGTTGCGGCAGCCGAAGTTTTAGAACAAATAAATGTGATCCGAACAATCGGGAAAACCTTGACAATGATGATGTGCACTCTTTTTTTCTGTGAATCCTTTCTTGTATATCAAATTAGAAGACCAAATAAATCTTTAATAAAGAGTCTTATTGAAGATCGAAATAAATTCATGTTTATTCTAATTGGCTTTTTATTTTTTGTGTTCATTGCACTAATATATATTCCTGGAGTACAAACTTTCTTAGCAGAGTCATGGGGAGTCAATTTTATGTTTATGCTTTTAACTGGATTAGATTGGTTGGTTTGTTTCTTAATTTCTTTAATCTGCATCGTATCTTTTGAGATCGTCAAATTTATTGCTCGTAAAAAAGAAATTGTATTCTGAAATCTCCATTCTTTTCTTTTTTATTCTAATTCTTGAAAGTATGGGATTATCTTATCCTTAAATATTTCATAAACTTTATTTGTATCAGGTCCTCGATTCATTAAACTCATATGTGTCGCTCCGGCTTGTTTATATTTTTCAATACTTGAAATAACATCATCAACAGTACCTAAACAGTTAGTATCTTGCAGAATTGTTTCAGGTAATTTGTCTAAGTTACTTAAATAATCTAATGAATTAATACTGCTCATTTCAAAATCATGAACATTAACATCTTCTGGTAAATCTAAGTTAGGATATGCTTCATTTGTAATAAACGAATTTAAAAGATAAGAAGACTTAAAGAATTCACATCTTTTTATAGCATTATCAGGATCATCATTGTCAATAGCTACAAAACAATCATACACATAATCAATATTGGTTGGATCTCGTCCAACTGCTTTTGCGGCATCAAAAACTTCTTTTTTTTTCTCTTTATAGAGCCATGGTGGTTGATAAAGTGGATACCAGCCATCAGCTAATTCTCCGGCTAATTTACGGGTCTTGGGGCCATTAGCAGCGACATAAATAGGTGGATTTTTTTGAATAGGCTTTATTTGGATATAAGCTTTTTTTATATCTCCCCAAAATTCGCTATTTTTACTAACTTTTTTCTTTGTCCAGAATTCTCTCAATAAGATAATGTACTCTCGTAATTTTGATACAGAATTCTTTCTTTCGATACCATACATGTCAATATTCATTGCTTCCCCAGCTCCAAGCCCGATCATACCTCTCCCATTAGATATTTGGTCTAAAGTTGCAACTTTGTGTGCCATTAATGCTGGATGAAATCTATGACAATCAGAAACACCTGTACATAATCTTATTTTTTTTGTTATCATTGCTAAAGAAGTTAAAAAGCAATAGGCGTCATAACACGTTCCTGGACCTGGAGGTAACATTACGGTATGGTCCGCATAAAAAACACCAAAAAACCCACACTCTTCGGCCATTTTTGTTCCTTTAAACATATATTCAAGCCGAGGTGTAGGTACGGGGATATGGAAACTAAACCTCATTAATTCAATCAAACTCCTCTAAAATTAATTATTCATTTTTGAATAAAATATATTAAAATTAATATCTCATTCAATTCTTTTAATAAATTAAAAAATTCAAGAGATTTATAAAATTTTTAGAATTTCATTTATATAATTAGAAAATAGAATAAAGTGATATTATGGATATGAATATAAAAATTGGCACAGAAGGCACATTTATTCCTCCCTTTGATCGAGGTATAGAAACGATAAAAAGAATAGAGAATAGTGGTTACGATTCAGTATGGTTTGCGGATCACTTAATGGGATGGATTCCAGAATCAATTTGGACCCCAGATCTTATTCAAATGGCACAAATTCAAAATAGTCCTCATGATTTTTATGATGTTTATTCTGTAATGTCAGTTGCGGCTTGGAATACTCAAAATATTACATTAGGTACTAGTGTGACCGAAACATTTAGAAGACATCCAGCTCTTTTAGCTCAAACCTTTCTAACTTTAGATCATATATCAAAAGGACGAACAATTCTGGGTATTGGTACAGGTGAAGGAGAAAATATAATTCCTTATGGAATAAAGTGGGAAAAACCTGTTAGTAGATTGGAAGAAGCAATAAAAATTATTAAGCTTCTTTGGGAAAATACGGAAAAAGTTAGTTATGATGGAGATTTTTGGAAATTAAAAAATGCTGTTCTTTCTATAAAACCATATGAAGAAGGTAAATTTCCTCCCATATGGATCGCAGCACATGGACCTAAAATGTGTGAGTTGACAGGAAGGCTAGGAGACGGTTGGTTGCCTTCAAATTTTGATCCAAAAACATACAAAGAAAAGCTTGATCTTATTCAGAATTCAGCAAAAAAAGCAGGTCGCAATCCCGACGATATTACACCTGGGTTGTGGTGTAATATAATTATTGATGAGGATCATAGTGTTTGTGATAAATTATTGGAATCCGCTTACGCGAAAAATTATATATTACTTCAATCAAATGAATCCTTTGAAAAATTTGGAATTTCACACCCTTTTGGTAAAGATTTCTATGGGCTCCTTAATTTTATCCCTACAAATTACGACCGAGAAACTATGGTTGAAGCATTGAATAAAATACCAGCAAAATTGTGTAATGAAAGCTTTTTACATGGTACACCAGATGAAATTATATCTAAACTGGAAGAATATGCTAAAGTTGGATTAAAACATATTGTTCTTTATAATATAACTTATAATTGCGATATTAGCAAAGTAAAAAGTTCATTTGGATGCATAAAGCAAGTAGTAGAATATTTTAAAAACTAAATATTAAGAGCTTTTATAATATTTCTTTTTTTTTTATAATTCTTTATATCCTTGATAAAAGGAATATAAATTTTTTAGCAATATACTTTTTATATTTTCTATTTTGGTTATTTTACTTATATTCAGATCTGAAGATTATTCGATTTCAGTTTGAAGGATTTCTGATTTAATTTTATCTTTTACCTCAAATTTTGGTTTTTTGAATGCTTTCCTCCATAAAAGAAATATTAATATAAATATTGCACTAGATGTTAATGGTAAAATACCAGAGGGGAGATATTGAATGATCAAACCTCCAAGAATTGGACAAAATATTTGTCCTATGCTAGTTAGAGAATTATTCACTCCAAAGATGCTTCCTGTTTCTTCCCTTTTAACAGCTTTAGATAGTTTACTAGATAAAATAGGTCGACCCACCCCAGTTCCATAAGACAAGAAGAATAATGGGATAAAAATGATAATAAAATTTGATGTAAACGCTAAAAATACCATTGAAAAAATCAAACTAATAATCCCTGAAAATAAAAGAGCGTTTTCGCTAATTTTCTTTAATAAGGGGTCTATTAAAAGACTTTGAAATAATACTCGTGTAAATCCAATCCATGCTAAATATATCCCTACCTCTTTTGCAGAGATAGCTAATTGTTCTTGAGCAAATAAACTAAAAGTTGACATAAAGATAAAAAATCCAAAATTATAGATGAAAAATATCAATAAAAGACTTCGAATCATTGAAGATTTGAAGAACCGTCTTGCTTCCTTTATTGGAATAACATCCTCAAATCTTAAACTAAATCTTTCTTTTTTTTCAGTTAAAGATTCCGGTAATAATATAATAACCAAAATAATTGAAAGTAAACTGATACCAGCAGCTAGGAACATGGGAGTAGAATAACTTATAACTGAAAGTGTTCCACCAATAGCGGGACCAAATATTAAAGCTAATCCAAAAACAGCACTTGAATATCCAAATACTCTAGTCTTATTTTGAGGACTTGTAATATCGCTCAAATAAGCTTGACTTACTGTCATATTACTTCCTAATAATCCATCAACTAGCCGAGCAGCAATGAGTATCCAAACATTTGTAGACATACCAAGAAGTAAAAACCCTATAAATGTACTAAATTGACTGAATATCAAGATAGGTTTCCTACCAAACCGATCGCTCAATTTGCCTGTAATAGGACTGGCTAAAAGTTGACAGAAGCTAAAAATACTGAGAATTAATCCTATCTGGAAAGGATTCAATCCAAGTGAAAGCCCTAAAAACGGAATAACAGGCATTACTATACTGAAACCTAAAATTTCAGTAAACATTATCATGAAAATTATAATGATTTTTTTTCTCAAATTATTCTTATTTATATTTTCAGATGCCATTAATCTTCTCATTTAATACCTTATCTTTTGATCTTAAAGCATTAAAGAAATAATAAGTTTTCAAATTATGAAATATTTAGAGTTAGCGGGGAAATTTTATTTTTATAAGACAAAAGAATTTAGTGGAAAGGATAATCATTTAAATCCTTGACAAAAGGAATCTACATTAATAGGTAAAACATTATGATTATAACCACCCTCTAATAAAACATATCGCCTTCCATTACACAATTTTTCAGAATATTCTTTCATTAATCTGCCTAACTCTGTGTAATCTTCTGGATATAAAAGATGACCCCAATCTTGCACACCTTGGTCAAATCCAGCCGAAGCTACGAAAATATCAATATCTTTTAAATTTTCCATATAGGATTTAACTTCTTTAATATAACCAGTTCTTCCACTTGAATCAGGATTAAGAATCTTAACCTTAAAATCATCATCTCTATTGGTTAAAATATTTATATTCCCGTCCCCAGTATGAAGGTCGAAATCTAATACGAATGCTGATTTTATTTTACCTTCCGAATAGAGTTTTAAAAGACTAATACTAATATTGTTAAAAAAACAAAACCCCCAACAAGAATCTGCTGAAGCATGATGACCTGGTGGTCTAATAACCGCAAATGTAGGATTACCATTATATCCCTCTTGTGCAGCTAATATTGCTCCCCCTGCAGCTAATGCAGCTAATTCATAT
>Ga0209635_10002811_pt1 | contig 13454 bp, 12 predicted proteins | sample DeeMarSWOR230_32_FD_187463 | JGI IMG/M metagenome (GOLD analysis project Ga0209635, IMG submission 187463) | Marine sediment microbial communities from White Oak River estuary, North Carolina - WOR-2-30_32 (SPAdes) (version 2) | ecosystem: Environmental > Aquatic > Marine > Intertidal zone >...
CAGACAGCTTTAAATGATGCAGTCGCGGTGTCTCCAGATTTTGCGAATAAAGGAAGTAATGAAAAAAGGGCTCTTCTTTTAATCACGGATGGGATTGAGAATGACAGTCAGAGTTCTCCTGAACAGGCCGTAGAGATTGCGAGAAGAGTAGATGTGCCGATATATACCATCGGCTATAAGATTCCTTTATCTGAACAGTATTTAAAAAAGTATAAACGGTCTCCTGAGCTGACTTCTTCCGGTATCATTGCCTCTCTTGAGCGATTCTCTTTAGCTACAGGGGGAAAGGCATTTTTCATTAATCAGGCAGAAGAGCTGAAAGAAACATTGAGCCGGATTAAAAAAGAGATCAGTCACCAGTATATACTCGGATACACTTCTTATAGAAGCCCAGAAAGTGAGTACCGAAATATAAAGGTTGTTACTTCAAAGAAGAAATATAGAGTGAGGACCAGAGAAGGATATTACAGCGGTGAAAAAAAATCTCTATGACGGGAGCTGTGAACTCAGAGCAGAGGCAAAAGACCGGATGAGATTTTTTTTTAAAAAAACACAAAAAAAGATATCGCAAGAGAACACTTGACAGGGAGAAGGTCTGTGCTATTATTATAGATGATGAATGGGGGTCGATGATTGTCAATAACTTATATTTGGTTATTCATGAATAAAGAATGGAGGTGAAGATGATTAAAAACACGATGTCATTTCTGGTTGTAGCTGTGGTTGTGATCGGCTTGCTCTCCGGAACAGGATGCGCGACAAAAAAATATGTTTTAGGAGAGGTGGCATCTCTGGATCAAAAAGTCGAGGGAATGGAAAGTACGGTTGAAGAGAATCAGAAAAGAATTAAAGAACACGATGAACGATTATCAACCCTCGGTTCACTCATCACCCAGAACCAGTCGGAAATGAGTCAACAGAAATCTGAATTGGATGGCAAAATTGATGAAGTGAGAAAATTTGCCCAGGGAAAACTGATTCTTCAAGAGGTTCTGAGAAATGATGAGGCAAAGTTTGAATTTAATAAGGCTGATCTCCCTGATGAGGCAAAAGCCATGTTGGATCAGTTTGTCCAGACGCTCATTGCTCAGAATAGAGGTTTGTATCTTGAAATTCAGGGACACACAGATAGCACGGGGGAAGAAGCGTGGAATGTGTTTCTCGGAAAACTCAGAGCTGAAGCGGTGATGGATTATCTTCACAATCAGTACAACATCCCTCTCCATAGGATGGAAGTGATCAGTTATGGGAGCAGCAAACCGATCGCTGACAACTCGACGAGTGAAGGAAGAGCTCAGAACAGACGAGTAGTCATACTCGTCTATGAATAATGGTGAATAATGGGGACGTTCCCCAAGGGGACACCTTAGACGTCCTGAAAGATTCGCGCCTCAACGTTCGACATTTCTAAAAGTATAGCTCCACAAAGGGGCGTTAATTAATATCCGACATCGCTAAATGGGGATTAGTCTACAATCCTTTTTATTTGACTATCAATTATTCCAGTGATAAAAGCTTAGAGATAAACATCCGACAACAGGCATTATAAAGATGAGGAGTCTCTCTCTAATCCCAAAAAAAAATCATTTTTTACTTCCCGAACATCACTTGATTCATAAAAGGGAAAATTTGTATGAGTAAGCAAGGCCAGCCAGACATTTTTTCTCAAAGGTTACTCTCCATTGATGCGCTGCGTGGATTTGATATGTTCTGGATTATTGGCGGGCATTGGATATTTATGGGGCTGTGTGCTGTATCAAAGAATCCATTGACAGAGTTCATCAGCACTCAGCTCAGGCATGCGAAATGGGAGGGTTTCCATTTCTGGGATTTGATCATGCCGCTCTTTCTTTTTATCGTTGGAGTGGCGATGCCGTTTTCGTTCGGCAAACGGCTGGAAAGAGGAGATAGTAAAAAGAATCTTTACCTTCACATCGTCATCCGTTTTGCGATTTTGTTTTTTCTGGGGATTGTTGCCCAGGGGAACTTGCTGAAGTTTGACCTCTCAAAACTTCACCTCTACTGCAACACGCTTCAGGCCATAGCTGCAGGATATTTGATCGCCTCGCTCATCATGCTTAACTTCGACATTAAGTGGCAGATCGGCATAACATCAGGACTGCTTCTTGTGTTCTGGGCTTTAATGGCGTGGGTGCCAGTGCCAGGTTATGGGGCAGGAGTTTTAACGCCCAAAGGAAACCTGGCGATCTATCTGGATAAGGTGCTGCTGGGACGATTCCAGGATGGAACGAATTATAGCTGGATACTGAGCAGTCTGACCTTTGGGGCCACAGTCATGATAGGAGTGATAGCCGGACAGCTTCTGCGCTCCAAAAAGTCGCAGTGGATGAAAGTTGCCTGGCTGGCTGGGATTGGTGCCGGATGTATTTTGGTGGGATGGATATGGGGATTTGCTTTTCCCATAATTAAGCATTTATGGACGAGCTCATTCGTCCTGTTTTCTGGCGGAATATGTGTCCTGCTGCTGGCTCTGTTTTACATGATTATTGACATCAAGGGTTGGCGGAAGTGGGCCTTCGGCTTTAAAGTGATCGGGATGAATGCGATTTCGGTCTACATGGTGACTCGATTATTCGATTTCCGGCAGATTGGGGATGTTTTTGTTGGTGGACTGCTCCGCTTCATTCAACCCTGCGATGGCTTTTTGAGGGGATTAGCAGGATTTGCGGTGATCTGGCTGATTCTCTACTGGATGTACTCCAAACGGACTTTTATAAAAATATGAGCGAGAATGGGGCCTGTTGTTTCGGCTCAGTCATCAAGTAACACTTTTATTAATGATACAGAGGATAAGAATGTCATTGCGATGCAGAGGATAAAAGTGTCATTGCGAGCGAAGCGTGGCAGTCTCAGAAAAAGAAATGCATTTTTCCCTGCGAGATTGCCGCACTTCATTCGTAATGACATCTAAAACGAGTTAGCTGTTTACCGAGCATAAACTACAGTCCCCAATTATTCGGTACTGTTTCTTCTTCATATCAAGTTTTTGGTGTCAGATAATCCACAGAGATGTTGTTTCTTCTTTTGTTGGTCGCTTCAAGAATTTTGCGCAACGTTTTTTTCATCTGCGCCACGTTTGCGCAGAGAATCGAGAACATAACAAAAACAGCCACAGCCACAAAGATTATGGCCGTAATGATAGCTATAGATAGAAAGGTTAATTTTCCAACCAGTTCGCTCATTTTAAAACCTCCGTTTAGCCCTCACCTAATTTAGTCGTTCAATAATACAGAAAATTTTGAACGGATTGGTTGACTGAGTTTGACTCTTGTCCTGTGAATTGATATTCTTTTTCAGATAATTCAAGAGAGCAAGAGTTAGTGGATTCCCTGGGCAGTGTACTGGAAAGCATGAGTTAAAAATCCATCAGTGAGGGGATGAAAGTGTTTGAAAAAAACCTGCCACAAAGAAAATACCGTATCCCATACATTCTTATACTCATAATTCTGTGGTTTGGAGCCTGCAAGGAGGGAGTTCTCCCTGAGAAAGACATTGAAGATTTCAGGTTTGTCTTTGCCACCGATATTCACCTCATCCCGCAAAAACACGCAATTGATGGATTCAACCAAGCTATCGCCGCAATCAATGGTTTGAAGCCGGAGCCCCATTTTGTGATTTTGGGGGGAGATTTAGTCGAGAATAGATACACTCGAACCCTCGATAATGCAGAAAAAATGTTTAACCTTTATCAAAAAATAACCATGAAGTTTAGCATGCCTGTGCACAATGTCATCGGCAACAATGACGTAATTCGCATATTTGATGATAGTGGCGAAGATTCCTCGCATCCTGATAACGATAAGGGGCTGTTCAAAAGACGTTTGGGGAATGGAGCGACGTACCGTTCTTTTGATTACAATGGCTGGCATTATGTTTTGCTGGACTCTCTTGGAAAGACTGAAAATGGAGCCTACAGAGGCTACATTGATGATGATCAGCTCAACTGGCTTAAGAATGACCTGGAAAAAACAGGAACGGAGAGACCGGTCTGTGTGGCTCTTCATATTCCTCTTGTGACATCATATATTCAGATAGAAAGTGACAACATGAGCGCACCTCCAAGGTACTTGGTTGTGAATAATGGGACGAAAGTCATTAAACTGCTGTCAGAATACAATGTCAGACTCATCCTTCAGGGGCATCTTCATATCGTGGAAGAGATTAAGTACAAGAAGACCTCTTACATAACCGGGGGAATTTTGAGCGGCGCCAAGTGGGAGGCCTCTTCGTGGCTAGGACATCCCAATGGATATGTAGTTGTTGATGTGAGAGGGCATGAATTCAGCTGGGAATACCAGTCATATAAATGGACTTTACCGGAAAAAGAGTAAAATATAAAATTTGCTTGAAACTAATCTCCATTAAAGTAAAATAATCTCATTCCGAAAGTGAAAGCACCGTTTTCAAGATGGCAATGGAAGGGGATTACTGCATTTTTCCAAGACAGCGCATCATTCAAAAACTGGAAGATAAATAGAAAGCCGAGCTCTCTACCTAATATTCAATTAAAGCCATTCTCGGGAATGGTTTAAATTATAGTCTAAAATCAAATTTAGGGTTCGTTTCTAAGGACCCGAGGAGGGTATTCATGAAGTATTTTACAGGTAAGGGCAGACGGATGAATGGTTTCTGGGCGATGGCGGCAGCGGTCCTTTTTGTTTTGGTTGGATTGGCTCAGATCTATGCCCAGGAAATCAACCCGGACATCTTCAGCCGATTGAGGTACCGTCATATCGGACCCCCGGGAAACCGGACTTCGGCGGTGGTCGGAGTGCCGGGTGACCCTATGGTCTACTACATCGGTGCCTCATCAGGAGGGATCTGGAAAACCACTGATGGAGGAAACAGGTGGTTTCCTGTATTTGATGACCAGCCTTCACAATCCATCGGCGCTCTGGCTGTTGCTCCTTCCGACCCTAATGTTGTCTGGGCAGGAACAGGAGAAGCGTTTATCCGCAGCAATGTTTCAATCGGAGACGGCGTCTACAAATCCACAGATGCGGGCCAGACTTGGAAACACATGGGGCTGGATAAAACCGGAAGGATCGGTCGGGTCGTGATTCACCCCGACGATCCCGATATTGTTTTGGTGGCTGCCCTGGGACACTGCTATGGACCCCAGAAAGAGCGGGGTGTTTTCCGCACTGCGGACGGGGGGAAGACCTGGCAGCATGTTCTCTTTCTGGATGAGAACACAGGCTGCTTTGAGATCGCCATGAATCCCAGCAACCCGCGGATTATGTTCGCTGGGACATGGCCCCTGATCATCAGGACATATGGAAGAGAGAGCGGAGGGCCGATGGGTGGAATATGGAAATCCACGGACTGCGGCTCCACATGGAAGCGTCTCACCGGCCGCGGACTACCTGATCCTCCCATAGGAAAGGTTGGAATTGCCATTGCCAACAGCAATCCCGATGTTGTTTACGCATTGATCGAGACCGGGCATCCGAATCGTGGAGTTCTGTGGCGTTCAAGTGACAGCGGTGAGAGCTGGAGACTAGTCAGCTATAACCGCATACTGAATGAACGTCCGCATTATGCCTCCAGGGTCATGGTCAATCCGGGGGATGAGAACGAGGTTTATTTTGCTGCTAACAGCCAGAGCCGGACATTTGACGGCGGCTACACCTCGGAGACAGTGCGCTGGAGCGGAGACTGCCACGACATGTGGGCCGATCCGTTAGACCCGAACCGGTTCATGATCAGTAACGACGGCGGAGTCATCATCACCCGGAATCGAGGGGAAACCTGGCAGAGGGTCACCCTGGACATAGCCCAGATGTATCATGTCTACGTGGATAACCAGATTCCTTATTATGTCTACGGCGGCAAGCAGGACGGGCCCGCCTATAAAGGTCCGAGTACAGGTGGAGGCGGTCGGTTCGGAAGCAGTGCCTCACAGTGGCAGACCACAGCTGGAGGAGAGTGCGGCTTTATCGTTCCTGATCCGGTAGACCCCAACATCGTCTGGGGGGGAAGTTACAATGCCATGCTGGAGCGGGTGGACTACCGGACAGGACATATAAACACAGTCCATGTCTGGCCGGAATCCATCTACGGCTCTCATGCTGCTATTGCCAAATATCGCTTCAACTGGACTTTCCCCATTCATATTTCTCCGCACGACCATAATAAGGTGTATGTCGGAAGTCAACACGTGCACATGACCACTGATGGTGGGAGGAGCTGGACAGTGATCAGTCCTGACCTGAGCACTAATGACCCGAGCAAGATGGGGCCTTCAGGAGGTTTGACCAGAGATAACCTGGCGGTTGAGTATGGGTGTGTAGTTTTCGCCATCGCTGAGTCACCTTTAGAAAAAGGCTGTATATGGGCCGGGACAAACGATGGCCTTTTGCACGTCACGCGCGATGGCGGAAAAACCTGGACCAATGTCACGAAGAACATCCCTGATTTGCCGGCATGGGGAACGGTCAGCAATATCGAACCCTCCCGGTACGACGCTGGGACGGCCTATCTCACGGTGGATTTTCACCAGATGAACAACCGCGACCCGTTCGTCTATAAAACCACGAATTACGGTAAAAGCTGGAAGTCCATCAGTGCGGATATTCCAAAGAGTGTGTTCAGTTATGCGCACTGGATTCATGAAGACCCGAAGAGGAAGGGATTGCTTTTCCTGGGAACCGAGAATGCCATCTATGTGTCTTTCAATGACGGCAAGAACTGGCTTCCTCTGCAGAACAATCTCCCCCATGCGCCGGTCCACCATATGGTGGTCCAGGAGTATTTCAACGACCTGGTGGTCGGCACGTACGGACGCGGCTTCTGGATCATGGACGACATCACGCCTCTGCAGCAGCTCACCGACAGTGTCCTCAAATCCGATGTCCATTTCTTCAGGCCACGGGACGTTTATCGTTTGCACAGTATTGCCGGCGGACCCAGTGTCTTTTCCCGCGCCTACCTCAATTACTATCTCAAATCAGATGTCAGAGGTGGAGCAAGAATCACCATCCTGGATGAGCAGGGCCAGGTAATCGATACGATTCGGGGTAGTGGCCAGAAAGGCGTCAACCGGGTCAACTGGAGCATGAGGTATCCCGGAGCCAGAGCGGCCAGGCTCAGGACAAAGCCTCCTGGAAATCCGACAGTGGTCGAGGAGAAGAGGTTCGTGACGACCTGGACGCGTGAAGGCTGGTATCCCATTCTGAGCTGGGGAACCAGCGGAGGTTTTCGAGGATTCATGGTTGCCCCTGGAACGTATACATTGAAACTCAATGTTGGAGGCAAGGAATACACGCAGAAGCTCATAGTCAAAAAAGACCCCCGTTCAGAAGGAACCATTGACGATATCAAGGCACAGATCAAGATGCAGAAGGAGATTAGAGAGGATCTCAACACAGTTTCGGATATAATCAGCCAGATCGAATGGATGAGAAGACAGCTCTATGACCTCAAGGATGTCCTGAAAACGGGCGGAGGTTCTGGAGATGTGCTGAAAGCTATTGATGGATTTGATAAGAAACTCAGGGCGGTGGAGGATGAGCTCTTCCAGCATATAATCTCAGAAGGCGACACCAAGTCATTCCGGTATCCGCATAAACTCTACTGCAAGTTCTCCGTGCTGGCTGAGGATGTGAATGGCCTTGTGGATTTTGCCCCGAACAAGCAGCAGCGCGAAGTGCATGCCGTTCTAAAGGAGCGTCTGGCCAAACAGCAAACCCTGTATAAAGAGTTGCTCGCCAAAGACCTCCCGGCCTTCAATGACATGCTCAAGCAGAAAAACATCGCTGGTATTGTTGTCCCCGAGATCAAATAACTGAAAACAAAGGGCAGGCTGCTTTTCTAAAAGGAGCCTGCCCCTCTTTCCTGTATTTCTGTCATTGCGAGCGAAACGTGGCAGTCTTTTTAAAGTAAATAAGGGCTCGTCAATTCACATTTGACATTACAGAAAAAGGGGATAGTTTCCAAGAAGAAAGGACTGGACTCAATTATCCAGAAGTCCCACCCTTTAAAAATACATAATTAGATTCATACTAATTTTCCTGCCTTTTCTGCTATCACGAGTGAAGTGCAGCAATCTCTTTGATTCAATAGTCATTCCAAGATGATAAGAATAGGGGAGCAGTCCATTCTTTTTATTTCTGTCGGGCCGGATCACGTTTTGTATGGGTGTTCTCCTGAAGGTAAATTAATTAGCAAGTTCGGACAGAAGGGGAAGGGTTCGGGCGACCTCTATTTTCCAGGCGATCTTTCTGTTCTGGATGGCCGCTATCTGGTGATCGGAGAGTACGCGACTTCGTTGATAAAAAGATACATAAAATGGAAGAGAACCCATAAAATTAACTTGACAGAACGACAATTGTCGTTTATATTATTAACGACAGGTGTCGTTAATGAGCAGGAGGATGAACAGTGACTAAAAAAGAAATCCGGAAGCTTTCGCCGGCGAATTTAGAGATCATGAAGATTATCTGGAGATTAGGCGAGGTATCGGTTAATGATGTGTTCGAGGCTGTCAATTCTCGAAGAAAAGATAAAGTGCGGAGAACAACGATCCAGGTGCAGGTGAACCGGCTTGAGGAGTATGGGTGGCTCAAGCACAGGGAAGTGGGACGGACGCATTATTTCAGAGCTGTTCGAGGGAGACAAAAAGCGGAACGAGACATCATCAATGACTTAAAAAACCAGCTTTTCGGAGGCTCAAGAATGGAGCTTGTGAAAAGCTTGATAGACGAATCTGACCTCGCACCCGAAGAGATAGAGGAGCTTCGCGAATTACTGGATAAATACGATAAGGAATAAAACATGGGTTTTGACAGGCTTTTCGCAAGCATGAGCACAGCGGAATGGATTTTGAATTTCGCTTTTCACTCACTTCTCGTTCTGCTCATGGGATGGTTATTCATCCGGTTACTCAGGCGAAAATCCGCACCGCTTCGAAGCAAGATCATCTTTGTGACGATGCTGGCTCTTCTACTGCTTCCGTTTTTCTCTGTTACGTACCTGTCCTTTGATATCACTTTTTATAAAACATCTCTTCCATTCGCTGGGGATTCCCGTCTGAGCAGTACTGAACTCATTGATGTTAAGACATCGATCGTCAGTGCAGAACACGAAACTCCTGCAGGCCTGTATGAAGAGTCTGCGGCAAGCACGGAGAAATCCAGCGAGTTCCGCGTATTCTTCCAATCGATATTATCCGGCATCACAACCGCGAATGTGATTAACGGCATAGGTCTGATCTGGCTGGCAGGATTTATTCTTCTTCTCGGACGCCTGCTCTATGGAGCTGCTTCTCTCAGGAGATTCAAGAAGAGTCTTGTAAGAATTCAGGATGTTCGCCTGGATAAGATCCTAAGACAGGCCCAGAGGACATTTCATTTTAGGTCACTTCCGGAAGTTTATGCTTCAAGGTCAGCTAAAAGTCCGGTCGTGCTGGGAATCACCAGGCCTCTTGTCGTACTTCCACAAAAAGTCTACGGAAAGCTTAATACTAAAGAGATCAGAAGCATTCTTTATCATGAATTGTCTCACATCTACCATAAGGACCAGATCACGGGCGTGCTCCAGAGAATTGTCACAGCCCTTTACTGGTGGAATCCTTTTGTGCACACGATGAGCACTGATTTTTCAAAGGCTAGAGAAGAGATTTCTGACAATCATGCCATCATGGGAAACAATTCGAGAGAGTATGCGGAATGTCTTGTCAATCTTGCAGAAAAGACTGCGCTGGTCAACAGGCTGCCTTTTCTGCAGGGGCTGGCAGTTCCTCATATTCCTTTGAGAGAAAGGATCTGTCAAATCTTATCCAAGGAGAGAATCATGGCTACTGAAACAAAAAAAACAACGACTTTCATAATATTGATTGGATTTGTACTGAGTCTTGGCCTGGTGGCTGGCTATAAATGGACATTTGCTTCAGAGAAGATTGAGTTAGGAACAGAAATAACACAGGAAACCAAGATAAATAATCAAGAAAAGCAAAAACAGAAGAAAAAGCAAGAGGAGAAAGCCAAAGAAGAAGAACAAGAGGAGAAAGCAGAAGAACAGGTGAAAAAAGAGGAACTGGCTGAAGCAGAGGAACTTTCAGGTGTTATAGAACTGAAACTAACAGAGGAACTGGAGAATGTTACAGAACTGAGTCTTGAGATGGAATCGATGATGGAAGAGAGGGAACAGGCAGAAATAGGCGTGCAGGTAAAAGAAGAAGAGCTGGAGATGAAGATTAAAGAGATTATGAAGATATTGGAAAAAGAGCTCAACAAGATACAAAAAATGAACGTCAAAGCTGTAAAGCTGCAGGAAAAGACTCTTTCTGAAGAGCAGAAGGAAGAAATAAGGAAGTTAGTGAAGGAATTGATGAGTAAAATAAAAGTATTCAAGGCGAATGCTATCCCAGCTGTGATGCTGCAAGCAGAAACTCTTTCAGGCAAGGAGATGGAAGAATTGACAAAGAAATTAAAGCTGGCTGTCAAAATCGGTGAAATGAATAAGGATTTAAAGCACGGAATCAAACTAGATCTCAAACGGGCTTATGAATTGGATTTTAAGCCCAACATCAGAGTTGATCTCAAACGAGCTATTGAGATGGATGATGAGGGGAAAGTCGTTGTAAAGGTGAAGCCGGTCCTGGTGGTTAAAGTTCAACCTGAATTCCCTGAGGAAGCCAAGGAAAAAGGGATTTATGGGGAAGTTGTGGTGGAAGGAACCACGGACAAAAAAGGAAACGTTATTAAAGTTAAGATTTTGAAGGGTGCCCACGAGCTTCTGAATAAGGCGGTGGTCGATGCCGTCAAACAGTGGAAATACGAACTCCCTGAACACAAGGGAAAGTCGTATGCCATTACCTTCACTGTTACGGTCCGTTTCAATCCCAAGGATAAAGACGGTAATCCCTGGACTGTATCAATCGATAGCTAGGAGTCAGACCGCAATTTCCTAGATTCATACAGATTAAAAAAGAGGAGAGGCGATTTTTTCCAGATAAGTTGCTTCTCCTTTTTTATTTTTAGGTTGTCCAAAATATCCGCTTTGAAATTAGATTTTTGAGATAACCTCATCGCTTTAATCCTTAAAGTCACAATGAAAACGGGGAGATCGCTTTTTTTCTTAGGATCCCATTTCAATGCTTGAGAAAAGGAAGGTTTTCTAACCGTCCTCAAGAATTGACCGTCTTCCAAAGATACCTTGACTTTTATAAAAAGAGGAATTATTATTCATATGAAAGTAGGAAAGTTAGAAAATAGGAATATCAGATTTCCTCAGGAGATTGAAATGGATGAATTGGTTAAGGTGAGAGAAAAAGGACAGGTCACACTCCCTGTGTTTATAAGGAAGAGTTTGGATTTAACAAAAGGAAGCATCGTTTTGGCCAAAATCGTGGATAACACAGTTGTATTGGTCCCACAGAGGACGATTGACAAAGATCAGATTTGGTTCTGGACAGAGCGCTGGCAAAAATTGGAAGCAGAGGCTGAAAAAGATATCCGTAAGGGGAGAGTCAAGACTTTTAATTCCGTAGAGGAACTGTTTGATGAAATTGAAAAAAGCCCTGAAATTAAAGAGAACAGAAAGGTTCAAAAAAAGCGTTCTTGATTTGGACCAAGCGACACGGGAAAAGCTGAAGAAACAGCTGAAACTCCTCGTGTCCGATCCAAGGAGTCCTTCATTAAGGGTTAAAAAAATAAAAGGAACAAAGTCAATTTTTGAAGCGAGAGTCAACGACTCATATAGATTTACTTTTGAGTTTGGAGAAGAAAGCGAAATTATCCTTCGGGTAGTTGGGCCTCACAATGACGCGTTAAAAAAGCCTTAATGAATTTTTGGCAACACAAGGTGAGGATCTTCCCATTTTACTTTATGAGATCGCCGTGCATCGCTCACAATGACATCCTGATCCTTTTTGTTTACACTGGATGATATTAAGGGCAGTCCCTGTTTTTTCAAGGCGAGATTGTCGTGTGTTTCGCGCTTCACGTGGCATTTGAAAAAGGAGCAGACTCCATTTATACTGAAAAAGCACAACTGAATCAGAGCGATGGGGAAAATCCTGCTTAATATGAGCTTGGTAAAGAGGAATATCTCATTTGTCTTTATTTTTCTGCTTGTCTGTTGCTTTCTCAGTGGAAGCCTGACAGATTTCTACAAAAAAGGCTTGATCAAGCTGGAAGCTGAGCCGAATTTCGGCAGAGAGACGGATTGGAATACGCTCCTCTACGATTTCCGATTCGACCTCCTGTACTCTCCTCAGGGAGATCTTTTTGTCGCCTTTAGCCCAAATCACTGCATCTATAAATTCAATCCAGAAGGCAAGTATGTCACCAAGTTCGGGCAAAAGGGGCAGGGCCCCGGGGATTTTTATTATCCGGGTGACCTGTCTATCCTGGACGGCCGCCATCTCGTGATCGGAGAGTATGCGACCGCGAGACGCATCAGTCTGTTTGATTTTGACGGAAACTTCATCAAACTTCTGAAGACAGAAAACAGTTCATTTTATTCCACAGCACTGAAAAACGGAAAGATTGCCTATACGACCCACAAATATGGTCCAAGAGAGAATTTTTCTCAAAAATTAACGACAGCGATCATCATCAAAGATGTAAAGACAAGTAGGGAAAAGGCAGTAGACGAGATAAATAGAGAGCGAAAACATACGGTTCTTGAAGGAGGAATTCGTTTTGTTTCTGTAGTGGAAAGCGGTGAAGTTATTATCACACAAACAAAGGGCGGAAATCTCCTTGTCGGATTGACCACCTCTCCCGAGCTGAAAATATATTCACCAGAGGGAGAATTACTCCAGGCGTTCCGTCTGAAAATGAACCCGATTCCAGTCACCCGCGATTATATGCGCAAATACAAAGAGTCGATCATTCGGAACTGGGAAGAACAAAAGTTAAATAAAAGAATGATTGAAGCTGTCAAAAAAAGTTCATTAGACAACGTGTTCGATGAATACGTTCCATTTTATAAAGAGATTCTTGTTGATTCTGAGGGAAATATACTGATCTTCAAATATACTGATTGTTTCGGAGCCTGTTTGGAAATTTTTCAGGTTTATTCTCCCGAGGGGCAGTACATCTGCGATGTGACAATCGAAAACGGCATATATGATTTTCAGATCGATAGACGATTCAAGAATATTATTTTCACCAGCCAGGCCATCTACGGGCTATTCCCACTAAAAGACAGTGAGGATTTCGAGATGCGCCTCGTTAGAGTCAATGTTCCAAGTCACGAGAAATAAAACAGAGTTAGATTTTCCCAATATCTTGAGGATTATCTCAAATATGTCCGTGCCCCGACGTAACTTTCTCTAAAGTAGCTGTTGGAGAGGGATTCGGTCCGGACGCGTTTGTTGTTTCCCGGGGCATGGATGAATTGATTATTCCCTGTATAAATCCCCACATGAGAGACTCTTCTTCCTCTTCTTGTCGCAAAAAACACCAGGTCGCCTTTTTGCCGCC
>Ga0209635_10002812_pt1 | contig 13452 bp, 20 predicted proteins | sample DeeMarSWOR230_32_FD_187463 | JGI IMG/M metagenome (GOLD analysis project Ga0209635, IMG submission 187463) | Marine sediment microbial communities from White Oak River estuary, North Carolina - WOR-2-30_32 (SPAdes) (version 2) | ecosystem: Environmental > Aquatic > Marine > Intertidal zone >...
TTTAGTACGCTCCAATACCCATGCCGCATAAGCTGCTACTGCCAATTGAATCACCTCCTTATCCTGTCAATCCAATTTCTCAGTTTTTAACAATTAAGCCTTAAATTTCATGTGTTACGTTTATATGGGTTTGGGATTAAAATTTAATCCCAACCCAACCCAACCCAATTACTCCTGCTTATCCGCCTACTCTTCTTCTTTCTTTCTCTCTTAACTACTTACATATCTCACATATCACACACGAGACAGACAAACAGACAGAAAAACAAAAACAGACAAGAAACATAACGAGAACTCTAGAGTTGCACACGCTCCATTGCTAACCAAGCATAGATTTAGATACGGTAACCAAAGCTTCCACTCTTATTCCAGCAGTTTCGCAGACTATCCTTTTTTCTAATGGAGATATGAATAAAGAGTTGAAAGAATTCAAGAAATCCGCATATTTTATATTTTTTTTCAATTCCGCAATTTCTGCAGTAATCTCGCTACCATCATCCTCATTGGCGTGAATTAGCCAGTGCAAGTAAATTTTGCAAATTATTCCTAAAATAGCAAGTGTTGCCAATCGCTTTACAGAAACACGTCTGTCCTGTAATCCTTTATTAATTAAGTGATAACTATCTCGAAAGACCTTATAGCTTATTCTCGGATATCTTTGAGAAGCTCCCCAAATTACCGAGAAACAACCGCATAATACTCTATAATCGCTTTTTGGTTTTTGGTATTCCTCTTTTAGGATTTTCGCTATTTGCTTATCATATAAGTTGAAATTATCCGCCAATATCTCGGGTAGTTTATGGGTTTCTCTTGTTGCTATGCGAAGTAAATCTTTCAAGAGCATTTCAACTGATTGTGATTCCATTATTTGAGACCACTATACTTAGCTGTAGTTCTCTATGTTTTATATTATTTCTCAAATATTTTTGCAAATATCAAGGCTTCTTCGTTGATTAGCGTTTCAAATGTTTGCCTATTTCCAAACTTAACTCTGGAAGCTTGACTCCAAAAAATCTAAAATGAACTTTCTGTTCTCAAGAAACTTGGCGATTTGCCTATCCTGATTTCCCCAACGATAAACAATCTTCGGCGGTTTCTTCTTACCCTTAAAACCAACCCTCAACGTGAACGTTGCTTTAATTTTCTGTAAAAGATACCATGTAATCAACTTGTTGTCTTTAGTAAATAAACACAGCCATGCAAGAATACTATCCAATTCATCTTTAGAAACTTCACCATTAAAAACACTGTGGTAACTTCTCGACTTGTACTTGTAAGCAATCTCAGTGAAAGTGTCGTTTCTAATTTTACGTGTCTTCACGCTCGACTGCAAAATAATGAATCCATCACCTAAAACAGGAAAACGCTTAACAAGTATCTTAGAAAAACGCTTAACTTCACATAAAAACCGCTCATCCCAATCAATCTTAACAACATCTGTATCCCAATCGCCCAAAACAACATTCGGGTAAGGATTCTTAGCTAAACGTGGAAAACACTGGTTAGGCGGATGCTGAACAGCCAAAGGCAACACTTTCCTAAGCTCCGCTTCTGAACCTGACAATTCCCATCTTTTGCTTTTCTTGTCATGCGAACCGTAAATGGCAACGTGCCGTTCAGGAGAAGACTTTTGGTTTTTCATCCCAGTAATCACCTGTCATTTCATCCATAACGAAACGGTAAAGGTCTCGCCCCTTACCATACTGCTTCTTGATGATTCTTTTTCCGTAATGTCTGCCTATGATGGTTACTTGTTTCTCGTGAATTTGAGCAAAAAACGGTCTCAGCCTTTTTCTTGGAGGAGCTTTAACTCTCGGTGCTTGAGCATACTTTTTCGGAATGTACTTGGCAGTTCCAGCTTTTAGTTTCTGACCTTTGACCTTGCGAACCTCAGCTAACAGAACTATTCTCCTCAAACCCAGATGTTGATTTTTGAGTTTAATCTGAATCTGATTGGCAGAGTAACCTTTTTTGACGTAGCTTCGGATTGCTTCTTCCTGTCGTTTGGTTACGGTCTTAGGCAAGGCTAGAAATCTCCTATCCTACTGGTTTGACTCTTTTTTGCCGTTTAGCTTTCCACTCTTCTAAGGTGACTCTGGGTTTGCCGATTTTATTCCTCTGGTCGTTTTCTTCATCTAATTCTTCTCTGAGTTGTTCATCGGTCAGCTCCGTTGGGATTTCTTCGCTGTCAGGTATGCCTTTGAAAATCAAAACTCCATCGCACAGCTCTAAGACGCCCCATGACAGGCAAGACTCAAGGTAGTCATCGATGTACCTGAAGTCAACTCCTATCCAAGACCTGAGTCTCGGTCTGATTTCGTTTTTCCAACTTTTTCCAGAGTTTCGTTTGCAGTACTCTATGAACCTGTGCCAGTGGTTGTAAGCATCGGCGCGGAGATTCTGCTTTGTAGCTCCGATGTATTCAAGGATGGTTTCAACGTTGAGTTTTCTGCGTTCAGTTGTCTCGTCACTCATTTCTGTGGCTCCGTCTGGAGTTGAATGGTCTGGTACTGCTTGATTATTTCGAGAATGGCAAATTTGTAAAACCCACTAATACTTAATCCAAGCGATTTCCTAACTGCTTCTGCATTTTGGTCTAACTCGTTTGACAGCCAGACTGTTCTACGTTTTCCCTTCTCTTTTTTCATGTTTGTTCACTGAAATAACCATTTCAGACGTGTTTATTAAGTACTGTCGCTATTAATTAGTTAACGACTAATAACTTGTTAACAAGCTGTGATGAAGAATGAGGAAGAAAAATAACAGAGGCATGGGCGAATACCAGATTAACAAGTCAACAAAAGCAAAAGAGGCTATAATAGCTGTTTTGTCCGATGGGAAATGGCATCAATACAACGAGATAAAAGAAAAATCCAACCTGCAAAATCCAACAGTATCAAAATACCTTAAAGCATTCAAGAAGTTACTTGAGAAAAAAGAGGATGAAAAAGATTCTCGCTACGTCTTATACAGATTGAAACCAGCATTAATGGCTGTTGCAAAATTCATGTTTGACATACAAAATGAGTGGCAAGAAATGAAAAAAACACTGTTCACAACAAAGAATCCATTATTGATTATGGATAGAATCAGCAATTCAAACAATGTGTTAATGATTGGAGTATTAGAAATTCTGAAAAACAAAAAACAATTTGGAGCTGAAAAATTGGATTTAGGTGATTTCGCACCTGCTTTGGACATTATGTATGATAGGTACAGATTTCTCACAACATATCTTTTGAGGGATGCAGAAAAAATGTTAGCCGATATTGACTTAGTACAGTATCTTACAGAAATTGAAAACAGATTAGAAACGGATGATTGAGATTATGGTTCATGGTTCTAAAACTCAGAAAATAATCTTGGACAGCCACGGTTCATATCTCGGAATGGAAAAAGGTTGCTTCACAGTTAAAGATAAAGAAGGAAATATTCAGCGATTTCCATTATTCGAGAAAGAGATTGGCGAGGTTATCCTGAAAAGCGGAAACATGGTTTCAACTGGAGCTTTAGCTTCATTCGGTTTCTGGGATGTTGATGTGTTGATTATGACTCAGAGAGGCAGACCTGTTGCGTTGCTTAAGGGTTTAGATGATGACAGTCATGTAAAAACAAGAATCGCACAGTATGAAGCCTTAAAAGATGGCAGAGCATTCGAAATTGCCAAGCAAATAGTAAAAGCTAAGATTGAAGGGCAAAACGTCATCTTGAAGAAGTACGGCTTGAAAACGGATACTTCTGTTAAGCTTAGAATAGATGCCATCGAGACACAAGACCTGAAAACGCTCAGAAGAAAGCTGATGCAGATTGAAGCAAAGTTCAGTCAATTCTACTTCAAACAGATTCTTCAGCTAATTCCAGAGAGGATTAGACCTAAAGGCAGAAAAACTTTCAAGGCTTATGACGGCGTAAATAACCTTTTCAATTTAGCGTATGAGCTTCTCGCTTGGAAAGTTCATAAAGCGTTGATTAACGCGAAGCTCGAGCCTTACTTGGGTTTTCTTCATTCAGAGCAGTTTGGCAAACCCAGTTTAGTATGCGATTTTCAGGAGTTGTACCGCTATTTGATTGATGATTTCGCTATTCAGCATTGTCAAGGATTGACTAAGCGAGACTTCACGTTTAAGACTGAGAAGGCTTCAGGTCAGAAGAAAGGGAAAAGAGAGTATCTAAACGATGTTGAAACAAAGGATTTCACCAAAAGACTAAATGATTACTTTGAAACAACTGTTGAAATTCCAAGAATAAAAGTTGGGGAAAGGCAAACTATTGAGACTCTTATAAATGAAGAAGTCTTGCTATTTGCCAAGTTTCTGAGAAACGAAAAGAAAGATTGGATTCCCAGAATTGCACCTTTGGGTAGTAATAAATACAGTTAAATTCATATATGCTGCTAAATCCACTCTGAGGAATAAAAAGCGTGGTGACCTCTAACAATAAGGTTCAAACTCGCTTTCTTAGCACTGAAACAGAAAAAGAAGCAGTGCGATATTTAAAACTACACAGCATCAAAATTAGAGATGAACTTCTAAATAAATTGCTGAAAGAAGTTAATTTACCTGAAGGGCAAGTGCGCTTTTATACAATAGCTAACCTCATTAGATATTGTGGATACACAAGTGACAGAATAGAAATAAACGTAGCTGCTGGAGTAGGACGCGACGCTGGAAAAGAAAACGTTCCCGTTCGAGCAGACATTGTAATATATAGGGATATAGCAAGGACAGAAGCATTTATTGTTGGAGAAACAAAAGCTCCGAAAGAAACAACTGGAATTGAACAAGCAGAATCTTACGCTCGAAATTTAGGCGCAGAATTCTTTTTTTGGACAAATGATGGAAAGAATAGAACAGCTTATGCTACTTCAAAATATCCAAATAAGTCAAAAAGCATAGTTGATATTCCGTTTTGGCTCGGAGACCAACCCATATCGAGCAAATTATCGAAGTCTCATAAACTACCACCATTTAAAGATGAAAACGCACTTAGAGCGGTAGTTAGAGCATGCCACGATTTAATATGGGAAAAACAAGGGCATGACCCAGCAAAATCTTTCGATGAATTAGCAAAGCTATTATTTCTCAAGCTGTACGATGAAAGAGAAACTCCCAGATATTATGATTTTGTTGTGACAGCAGAAGACATGCCATCAGACACAGCAAAACGAATCAGAAAACTCTTGGAAAATGCCAAAAACTCTGAAAGATACCGCGATGTTTTTGCAACTAAATTCAAAGAAGGCAAAGAAGAAACGCTTGAAATCGATGATTTCACCATTTATCAATGCGTGCAAAAACTTCAGGGCTACAGTCTTATTGCCACAACTGAAAACATTGCTGGTGCAGACATTAAAGGAACAGTTTTTGAGGAAATGGTTGGAAATACATTCAGAGGAGAACTCGGGCAGTTTTTCACTCCACGTCAAATAGCAGATTTCATGGTGCAACTTCTCAATCCGCAATTAGACAGCAAGGTTATCGACCCTGCATGTGGAAGTGGAGGCTTTCTAATTCTGGTTATAAAGCACATCAAACAAAAGGTCAAAGAACAATCGCCAAATCTTTCAGACTTAGAAGTTGCGAATCTAGTCAAAGAATTTGCCCTTCATAATATTTTCGGAACTGACATTAATGAGAGAATGGCACGAGTAGCCAAAATGAACATGATAATGCATGGCGACGGTCATGCTGGAATTTTTAACATAAACGGTTTATTTGTTTTACCTGACGCGCCAGAAGCAGCAGTGAGAAACATAAAACCAAACTCATTCAAATTTTCCTTTTCAAATCCACCTTTCGCTGGTTACGAAAAAGACCCTTCAATCCTCAAAACATTTGACCTTGGTAAGAGAAAAGGAAAGACGATTAGTGTCACCAAAGAAATTTTATTCATTGAACGGATATTGAAATTGTTAGATGAAGGTGGCAAAGCTGGCGTAGTTATTCCACAAGGTATTTTCTCCGATAAAAAACTAAAATATGTGAGAGATTACATCAAAAAGCACGCTGATTTTAGCGTTAATAGCTTTGCCTATATGGGCTTTTAGACCTTCTGGAACTGGAGTTAGAGGGAGTCTACTTTTCTTTGAGAAAAGAGCTAGACCGCCTGAAGACTACAGCATTTTCGTTAGAAAGGTTGATAAAATCGGCTATGATTCAACTGGAAAACCTGATGATAATGAACTGGAACAGGTCTTGAAGGAATATCGAGACCAAAATGAGGAGCAGCTTGTATTGTTTTCAGAGCTTGACTCATGTTTTGGCTATACGAACACAGGCAGAATTGACCCACAATTTTTTATAAAAGAATCAAGAGAAAAACTAGCTACTTTTGAAAAGTCACCATTCAAACTTAAACCAATGGCAGAAGTATTTACTTTTATTAGAGAACGTTACAATCCGAAAAAAGAGCCAGATAAGGATTTTCTTTATGTAGAAGTTAATCATGTTAATGTTAGAACTGGGCAAATTCGCAAACACTTGAGGAAAGGCAAGGACATAACTCAAGGCACGTTAGTTGTGCATACAGGTGACATAATAATGTCAAGGCGCTGGCCAGACAGAGGCGCCATAGCTGTAATTCCAGAAGAATTTGATAATGCTTTGGTGGTAAGTGAGTTTTCTGTACTGCAAGTTAAGAACGAGAAAGAAACAAGTAAGCAATACCTTTTAAATTTGGTAAGAACACGGCAATTCTTGGACATGATTGATGTTTACTCAACAGGTGAAATGTCCCATAGAATCTCAGAAGAGGATTTGAAACGAATCAAGATTCCTATACCAAGTCCCGACGTGCAGGAGCAGCTTGTTAAGGAAATGGCCCAGTATCAAGATGAAGCTTTAGAGCTGAAACAGAAAGCTCGGATTTTAGAAAGAAAGGCACTAGACAAACTTGTTCAAACCTTAAATCTTAAAAAATCAGATGGAAAGAAAAAGCACATTGAGCGGTTTACCTTTGACCGAATAAACGAGTAAAATGCAGGAGGAAGAAAATATGAAAAAGAGCAACATGCAACGTTTTTATCTTGACGATGAATTCAGAAAGAAACTTTTTGACATTGTATCTAAAAAGGGCAGTTCGAAAGAACTTGGCAAAAAGCTTGGATATAAAGGAAAGCATACTGCAAGAAGATTCAGAGAACTTAAAAACGGAGTTATTAAGAGTGTAACTAGTCACCAGATGGAAACATTATCTGAGATAACGGGCATTCCTTTAGAAACCATTCGCAACCATGCCAAATCAGCCGCAAGTCGTTAGCGCACGCTCTGCTTGTGTGTGTTGCGCGTTTTTGTGTGATATGTGAGATATGTAAGTAGTTAAGAGAGAAAGAAAGAAGAAGAGTAGGCGGATAAGCAGGAGTAATTGGGTTGGGTTGGGATTAAAATTTAATCCAACCAACCCAAACAAAACTCTCTTAGTGAATATTAAAATCTTAATATTTTGGGTTTTCGAAAGCTGTGAAATTGGGAATAACTATAATGATTTAGCTAATTCCTCAACTTTATTTTCGATCTGCGCGTAGATGTTTTTAGCGTCTTCACTCTCGAGGAAGTAGGGATCTTCAATATTCCACTCAACAATTCTGGCTTCGCATTCTGGGCAAATGCTCAAAATCGCATTCGTATGTATATGTTCCATCGCCACAATTAGATCGTAGTCTCTCAATTTCTTTCTATCTATACTTTGAGGAGTTTTCTTGAGATATTGAGTAGCATTTTGTTTTGCCAAGTACTCTCGTACTTCTCTCGAAATAGGAATAATGACATGCAGTCCTGCAGAATCAATCTCTAAGTCTGGTCTCAGTTTCTTAAGAAGTGCTTCCGCTAATGGGCTACGATAAGCATTTCCAGAACATATAAATAGAATTTTCATGTTAGTCCACTCCAGTTTCTTGTTTTTACTTTATAATTAAATTAAAATTATCTTAACTGAATTATGCTTCCAAACCCAAAACCGTTTATAGGCTTAACTTAACAACATGTAAAAGCCGCAAAACAAAGCCCTTATAACCCAGAAAAACGCTTTTTCAGTCGGGAACACAAAATGTGCGAATTCAACGTAATCCTCAACGGGAAAACCCTTTTCAAAGACGTAGTTTACGCAAAAACTGAAGGCAACAGCGTCACCGTAAAAAACATACTAGGCGAAGCAAAAGAATTTAAAAACTGCAAAATCACCGCAGTCGACGTAAACTCGACAAAACTCGTTTTAACAGCCCTAAAACCATAGCCAAAGCGCCGCGAGCACCTTCCATTTTTCTCATCTCCGTCATTTGACTCCACCGACTCCGACCAATGTAGCCTTCGGAAAACTAGCAAATGTATTAAATTGGCTGTCCACAACTATTACCAGTTTAAACTCGCGTCTCTTACGGTTAGCTGAGTGAACTGTATGCGGAAACTCGTCAGACTAAGCGTCGCCATAGGCGGTTTCCTTATAGTGACCAGCATAATTTTGACTGGCGCAGTTTTTCTCATCTTATCAAACATAATAGACGTAAGCGTTTTCGCAGACCAAGCAAGCATGTCACTTTTAACACTGATCTTCCTCGCCATTGGGATATTAGACTTTATAGCAGGAATAATCCTCCTCCTGAAGAGATGAACATTAATGAATGCCAGAAGAACCCTCTCAAAAATAGTTGGTTTGACACAGACCGCCATAGGTGGATTAACCATGGTTTTTGCTTTCTTCTTGTTCTACAACCTTTTCAACATTCAAGCTGTTTTAGGCTTTTCTGCAGAGGCAATCGGACTTTACCTGTGGGCCTTCATCATCTTTGGCCTATTATCCGTCATAAGCGGGCTTTTCCTCTTTTACGAACAATAAACAAGAGAGTTGACCGCCATGGATGAACCTCACCTGAAAAGAGAACTCGGACTTATACGCACAACAATGCTGGGCATAGGCGGCACCCTCAGCGCAGCCAACTTCGTGATAATCGGCGAAGCCGCAGGCATGGCAGGCTACGCAATCGTCCCCATAGTCGTCATCTGCGGCCTACTCAGCCTCTTAACAATGTTCAGCTACGCCGAATTAGGCACAGCAATTCCACTAGCAGGAGGCGAATACACGTTCTCAAAAGTAGCATACGGTGGATTCACAAGCTTCCTCACAGGCTGGTTCGAATGGCTCAGCAACATGTTTTACACTGCGCTTTCCGCCATAGGTTTCGCTTACGTGGTTTCTTACCTCTTTCCGCAGATCAACATACCGTTAACCGCAGTGATAGTGGTGATAGTATTCGCCATCATCAACTTAAGAGGAACCAAAGAAACAGCGACAGCAGAAACAATCATAACAATCATAGTCCTCGTAATATTGGCCATTTTCGTCATAGGCGGCTGGTCTTACGTTCAAGGAACCCCCTCGGAACCATCGGCTTCTCCCATAGGCATACTCGGAATCTTCGCCGCCACCGCCTACCTGTTCGAACTGTACTTGGGCGCCGAAGCCGTGGCGGCAGCGCAAGCTGAGGTGAAAAACCCTGGAAGAAACATCCCTCTTGCAATAGTGCTGTCCGCCGTGGTTTTAATCGCGCTGTACACAAGCGTCGTGGTCGTCGCCGTCGGCATTGTCCCTCCAGACGTTCTCAGTGAACAATCGTCGCCGATCGCGTTTGTCGCGGAACAAGCATTAGGACCTGCTGGAGCCATTTTAATAACAATAGGCTTGGCGATTGCGGGTTTAGCGGCAACCAACGAAGCTATTCTGGCGCAGTCGCGAGTTCTCTATGCAATGAGCAGAGACGGCTACATGCCTAAAGGGCTATGCAAGATTCATAAGTGCTATTGCACGCCTCACGTTGCAATTATCGTCGGCGCAATTTTCACCGTGATTTTCGCTGCAACCGGATTGGTGAATTTCGTGGTTTACGCGGTTAACCTCGGCTTCATAATCGGCTTCTCACTCGTGAACCTGTCGCTGATTAAACTTAGGAAAATCGCGCCTCACTTGAAAAGACCGTTTAAAGCTCCTTTGTACCCTTTAACACCTATAGCGGGAATAGCCGCTTCGATTTTTCTAGCGTTATTCATAGAGCCTTCTGTGCTGATTTTGGGCTTCGAGCTTGTCATTGTGGCGTTGCTGATTTACTACATCAGAATGGTGGGTCACCACCGCATTCGAGTTGCTTTCGGAGGAATAAGCTTAGGCTTAGGATCCTTTCTAGGGTTCGTAACGTATTTATTAGGCACTAATTCCATCGTGCTACATGGTGTCTCGCAAGAAGTGGCAACGCTAGTTTTTTACGTGCTGCTATCCATCAGCATAATTCAGGTTTTGGCTGGAATATTGAACCTAATTGCATCCGACCGTTAGGGCAGCTAGCAACAACAAGTAGGCATAAACTCGGTTAGCAAACCTTAATAAAATCAGAGGCACCTACTATTCTCGGGTCATATGCGACGCAAACGCAAGAAATCTTATACTAACTCTGAGCCTCCGACGATTGACGTAGATAACTTGGTTGTGGACACCACTCGGAAAGAGCGCTTTCAAGTTTTTGAGGTGTTAGCTTCGATGCGTAAGTACATCATCGGTCTGCTCATGGCAGTTGGTGCCGTATCAGTCTTCTTATCAATACAATGTGTTATGGGTAGCCAAATATTTTCGTCTCAATCAAGCCTAATCGCCCTAATAACTATGGGCTTTATAGGCGTAGCTAACATCATTTGCGGGTTACTTTTGCTTGCCTCGGAATAGCCTTGTCTGTTTGCTCTAGAAGACTACTTGTGTCCATTATGGAGCGATGCGCTATAACTTTTCAAGAGCAAGAAAGAGAAATCAGGTTTTAAGGCTATAAAAATTCGATTGCCAAGTTGAGTCTAAGCCCGAACGACCAACATCGTTCAGCCAGCTGTTAACCAACCGCCGCCATTCTTCCCATTTGATGTGATCGCTTGGGAGTAACTTGAGCAGTTAGCCACTGTGACAACTGTTCTTTGCTGATGCGTTCCAGCCTGCTCCTCAACTTAGCAAGCATATGCTAACCATTTGAGTACATATAAAGTTGTTTGTACAATAGTATCCTAACTGGACATTTGTATGGCAGAGACTTTTGACAAAAACACCGAAACTAGTACACGATGCTTTTGGCTAAGCGTTGGGAGTGATGAGCGATATTTAAGCTTCGAAATGGTGGAAATGGTACTTCATCTATGGTGCGGAGCGGTTTTTGGGTTTATATATCGTAACGGTTTAAACATATTGTCTGAATTTCAAATAAATAACTCGTCCATATCAACTGGTAAGGAAATGAGTGATGAACAACAGGGAGAGATTTGAGCAGGATTTAACTGCTTTATTGTCGCGGCTTACGATTGGCGTGGAGAAAGAAGTTGAGAACAAACTCAACATGCTTAAGGACTGGCTTATGAACCTCCAAAAAGAGAACGTTGTAAAGATTAACCATTCGGTAATGGAGCTTGTTTGCGCCAAGCACCTCATTCTAAAGGGTTACGAGGTGCAGCTGGAATATACGCTTAACGAAGTCCTAACGTGCGACTTGTACTCCATAAAAGGCTACGGAAACCTCATAGTTGAAATAGAAACAGGCTTCATTCCTCCAGAACATGCGCTGTTTCCTTTAACCTATACTTCGGCGCGTTTAGCCAGCAAAATAATCAGGTACAGCAGTTTCGCCGGAAAATTCGCGTTAGGCATGCCACCTCATTACATTTTGCCGTTTCCACGCGCGTTAGCCAAGCCGCCGAGAAGGAGAACACCTGAAGAAGTAAAAGCGATAAAAAAGCTCTGCGACAGGTACTATCAAAATCCTCCAGTCACAGAAGAAGAGATCTGCAACGCTCGCATACAGGAGATTTACATCATCGACGTTGACCAAGCTAAAGTTCAAGAGATTGATCCAGAAGCCTATATGAAACGCGCATTCAGCAAAGGCCTTATTTTTGATTACGCGATCTCTTAACCTCTGGGAGCGTTAGCGGCAAATGTCCTTCTACGTGTACATCCTTCTATGCGCGGATGGAAGCTTCTACACGGGATACACCAAAGACATAGACGCGCGGACAAGGCTTCATGCAAACGGCAAAGGCGCCAGATACACCAAGATGCATAAACCTGAAAAAGTCGCTTACGTTGAACTTTTTGACTCGCGAGTTAAAGCCATGAAACGTGAAAGAGAGATAAAGAAGATGACACACCAGCAGAAGCTCAACTTGATTAACTCACGAAAATGCAAATGAGTAACCAAACAGGATAGCCGCGTTTTAGGGAAAGTTTGATTAAAACGGTTTCGTGAATAGATAGTCGGGAGTGAAATTTTGACCACGAAAAAGAAAACAACATGGGTCGAAAAGCTGAATGACAGCAAAGGGCTTCCCAAAGTTGAGAAAATCACCGATAAAATGAGCAAAAGGTGGGGCACAGGCACCGTGGTTATCCCTGCTCCAATCGAAGTGGATGAAATAATGAGAAAAATTCCCGCGGGAAAACTCACAACAATCAACGACGTCCGCGCCGCCCTCGCCAAGAAACACAAAGCCACAATCGGCTGCCCCATGACAACAGGCATCTTCGCTTGGATTGCAGCCCACGCCGCAGAAGAGCGAGAACAAAGCGGAGAGAAAGACATCACACCTTATTGGCGCACTTTGAAAACTGGCGGGGTCCTGAACGCAAAATATCCAGGCGGAGCAGAAGCTCAAAGGCTGCGCTTAGAACAGGAAGGGCACACAGTGGTCAAAAAGGGCAAAAAATATGCCGTTCTAAACTACGAAAAATCATTGATTCAAATTTGAGAAATAGCAGTCAAAACAAAAATACGCAGTTAATTAAACCACAAGTATCAGTGCCAAACCCGTGTATAAAGGTATCAGAACGTTGTCGTTTACTGGCAAGGGTAGGCTCTCAACTGTCATAGCGACTGCGGCGCCGATTAACGCCAGCGCTGGCGATACGAAAAACAAAGCCGCCAAAAAAGCAAAAAAGAATCCGACGAGCGACCCCGCCAAGGTTTTGCCTTTGTTAAAAGGTAACGGCTTTTTCGAGATTAGTCCTCCGAAAAGTGATGCGGTGCTGTCGCCCAAAGCGAATATGGCGATGGTAGCGCTGCTCACGGGGGCAGGAAACAGTAACAAGGTTATCAGTATGCCTATGGCGAAGTACAGAGGAGCTGCGGCAAACTCGTACAGTTCCGCCTGAGACGCCGCGTGACGAGTTATTGTCGATATAATAGGCAGGTTTTTTCTGTTCATCCGGTATAGTTCGGATAGGAAGTAAAGCGCACTTACCACGCAAATCAGCAAAGCGACCGCAGTGATTCCGATTAAACCGGCAAGAACTGGAACAAAAAAGCCCGAAGCGTGAATAGTCTCCCTTAAAACGTCGTTCTTTGACGGCAGAGACCGCTGTTTCGGTTTGCCATCGATTATGGGTAGAATTCCAGAAAGCCTACCTGTTACAACATTGTCAGCTTTGACGCGCAGCACA
>Ga0209635_10002814_pt1 | contig 13447 bp, 12 predicted proteins | sample DeeMarSWOR230_32_FD_187463 | JGI IMG/M metagenome (GOLD analysis project Ga0209635, IMG submission 187463) | Marine sediment microbial communities from White Oak River estuary, North Carolina - WOR-2-30_32 (SPAdes) (version 2) | ecosystem: Environmental > Aquatic > Marine > Intertidal zone >...
CACTCACAAAAGACGATTTGAACCAGTTCTACCTGTTAAATTTCCGCAACTGCTATCAACACTACGCTTGTGCGACGAACAGCCGCGACGAAATAATCTACACCTACATGGGTAAACTTCTCCCCAAATTTAGAAACGCAACCTTCTCTGGCTCAGGAGCTTTGAACCCTCTAATGAACGATCCAGACTATGAAACCATAGGCATTGGAACTCGCATCTTCTTAGGTGGTGGCCAAGGCTACATAATAGGCGAAGGAACTCAACATGATCCTAGAAACTGTTTCGGAACACTCATGGTTCGAGGAGACTGTAAGAAGATGAATCCCCAATTTGTTCGTGGAGCGGCTTTCACCAGGTATGGTACAACCCTTTACCTTGGCATCGGCGTGCCAATTCCAATACTCAATGAGGGACTGGCTAGGAAAACGGCGGTACTGGACGAGAAGATCATAACCAACATTATTGACTACGGTGTTCCACGCAGAGAACGACCGAAACTAGGAAAGGTTAGCTATAAAGAGTTGAAATCAGGCGCAATAGTTATCAATGACAAAAAAGTTAAGGTCAGCCCACTTTCAAGCTTGAAAAAAGCAAGGATAATTGCGGAGACGCTGAAGTCTTGGATCGAAAACTCACTCTTTTACCTGTCTAGGTCTATTGAACGCCTCCCAACGGAAACGATGTTAAAGCCAATGAAACAAACAGAGGAAATAGCCTTCGTTAACACTTTGATGCACCCTGCTGTCACTTGTGCGGAACATGATGAAATAAAAGAGGTTGCTAATCGCATAATAAGCCGCTCAGTTAATCACATGGTCGTAGTTGACGAACAAGTGAAACTCAAAGGAATAGTGACGTCTTGGGACATCACCAAAGCCGTTGCCGAGGGAAAAAAGAAACTGGTTGACATAATTGTGAGAAAAGTGTCAACTACAACACCTGACGAAACTCTGGAGGCAGCTTCAAGGAAGATGGCCCAACATCAAATATCGGCTCTGCCAGTAATCGATCATAACCGAAAAGTCTTAGGAATAATAACTTCAGAAGATATCTCCAAACTCAGAGGAAGGTGAAAAAACATGGCTAGAATTCTACTAACATTGTCAGAAGAAATAGTTGAAAAACCAATAACGGCTCAAGTAATCCTTGAACAAAAAGTTCCAATAAGCATCATAACTGCTAAAACAGATTCACAGGGCGGAGAAGTCCTCCTCGAAGTACCTTCAAAACATGTTGGAAGAGTGATTGACGCCTTCCGAAATAAAGGTGTGACAGTTAGAATCCCAAAACTAATTGAAATAGACAGTGAAAAATGTTTTGACTGCGGCGCCTGCCTCTCCTTCTGCCCTGTAAGCGCAATCACGCTCAAAGAAGATTTTTCAATAGCTTTCGACGACAAGAAATGCATAGGCAGTCCCTGCGGCATGTGCGTTGACGTATGCCCTACTAGAGCCATTAAACTGGTTGAACAAAATAGTTCTGGTTCAAAATGAAAACAAAAAACCTATTCAAAAAAGTTTTCCAAGTTAAAGAAACAAGCTGCACCATAATATCAGACAAGAAAAGCACAATCAACGTTGCAATAGCCTCAATAAAATATCATAGAAAAAAACTTGAGAAATACATTAAGCTTCACCCAAAATTTCTCTATTCACTTAAACCAGTCCCAGCTAACAACGGTTCTGTAGTAGCTGAATTGATGGCTGAAGCGGCTGAAAAAGCCAATGTGGGACCCATGGCTGCTGTAGCTGGAGTGCTAGCTGACCTCGCTGTTAAGGATATGGTTCTTGCTGGAAGCAAAATAGCCGTTGTCGAAAATGGTGGGGAGGTATCAGCTGTCTCGAACAAACCAGTCGACGTCGCTCTACTGGCAGGAGACTCGCCCCTCTCAAAACAAATCGGTTTTAGATTAGAGAAATTTCCAACAGGCGTTGCCACGAGTTCAGGCTTATTTAGTCATGCATTAAGTTTTGGCGAGGCCGAGGCAGTCACGATTTTCTCTGCAAATGCAGGCTTAGCCGACGCAGCAGCCACTGCTGTTGGAAACCTTATTAAAGGTAAAGATTGGCGTAGAGCGGTTGAACGTGGAATCAAAGGGGCTTTGTCCATAGATGGTGTTAGAGGAGTATTCATCGTTTACGGAGGGCTGGTTGGGAAGGGTGGAGAAGTTGCTAAAATGATTAAGGTAAGCGCAGAAGAAGCTATTGGTAGAACGTCGTTGTCTTCTCTAAAACAAGTTTTTCTGCAAACAAAACAATCATAATTCAAAATGAAACATGTATTGCGTTGAGTTGGCGCATGTACAGGCTTTAGACGTTTACTTCTTTGGATTTTTTGCCAGTTATGTAGTTAATATCGATTCTGCCCATTGTGAGTTTACTTAGTTCTTTGGGATCTAGACACTCTGGTAACAAGATACTAGGGTTTTTGTCGAGTTGATTCACCATACATTGTATTGCCAGGCGCTTCTCATCTAGTTTTTCTATGAACGTTGCTCTTCCCGAGAAGTGAACTGAGGCGTACAGGTGATTACATTGGCCTTCAACATAACCGTGATCCAGTAGCGCTTGCCCCCATACTACGTTGTTCGATTCCAAGTAGTCAAGTTTCTTGCCTTTTCCAGCGCAGTGGAAGTAAATACAGTTGCGTTTTTCATCGTAGCCATGACTAAGTGACACCAGATATGGTTTATTATCCATGGAGAATGCGATGGTTACATATTTTGTAGACTTCAATATCTTCTTGATAACATTCGCGTCTGTTATCTCCAAATCTTTTAGTCTCAAATGGTATGTCATAATATCAGTTATTCTTGAAGACAAATATTAATTTTGTATCCTGTGAAATACTGACTACGCGCGCAAAGGCATAAAAAGCATTTTATCCTCATATAGAATCACGTGATTTGAATTGGAGGATAAATATTGTCCTAAATGTGGAAAAAAATCGCCTGCAAACGCAATTTTTCTGCTCGAGTTGTGGTGAATCATTTAAAATAGACAGCGTACGCAAAGAACAAAGCGACATTATTGTTGTTACAACACCGACAGTGTCAGGTTACCAGATTACGAAGGTTTTAGGAACAGTTCATGGCCTAACCGTGCGAACAAGAGGAGTAGGCGGAAAAATTGTGGCTGGAATTGAAGGAATCTTCGGAGGTGAAGTGACGTCGTACAGTTCAGAAGCTGAAAAGGCACGGAGAGATTCCTTGCAAAGATTAATCGAAAAAGCCACAGCAAAAGGAGCAAACGCCATAGTCGGCGCAGACTTCGAAACAAGCGATATTCTACAGGGAACCGCCACGTTGTTCTCTGCCTATGGAACTGCAGTAATTGTTAAACCAGTCAGAAAGGAAAACTAACGTGCGCACAATGAACACGTCGAGACCAAGTACACTCATATCCATTTTCTAATGTCTCCTTATGTGCGCGCAATAAGGTGATGATAATGCTCTGGAGACATAAGGGAACGAAACGCCCTTTCAACCACCTCGTTTAATGCAGGATGAATATGCATTCCAGCAATTATTGGTTCCGCGTTTTGTTCAGGAGTGTACATTAGATTTATGATTTCTTGTATGAGAACTGATGCATGTGGTCCAATGATGTGTGCCCCTAAAATCTTCAGCGTTTCCTTCTCAACAATCACCTTAACAAAATAATCTTTTGCACCAATGGTCTCGCCTTTAGCAGTATCCTCGTATCTATACATTCCGATTAACACGTTGTCCTTGCTGTATTTCTGAATTGCTTCTTCCTCTTTAAAGCCGACACTTCCAATCTCAGGATACGTAAAAACAGCATGTGGTATTGCATGGTAGTCCACCTTCACTTTCTTCTTCAACACGGAATTGTAGTAGACAACCATAGACTCATAGTTTGCTACATGCTTGAAGAGATATCTGCCGTTCGCGTCTCCGAAAGCCCAAACATTTGGTTGTGATGTCTCCAAGTACTCATCAACAATAATCCATCCCTTTCTGTCCGTTTTGATTTCTCCTCTTTCAGGATGAAGTACGTCGATATTCGGGCCTCTGCCAGTTGCTACTAATATCTCGTCTGCCGTTATCACAGTCTCTTCTCCGCTCTCCCTGTTAACAGCAACAAGTCTCTTCTTGTTTGTTGAAATCTTTTCTACCTCAAGCACCTCGTGGTTAGTAAGAATAGTCATGTGTTTTTCCAACTCTTTCTTAGCTAGCGCCGACACCTCTGGTTCTTCCTGTTTGAGAAACTGGGGATTTCTGCCGAGTATGGTGACCTTTGATCCCATTGCTGAAAAGAAATGACCATATTCCGCAGATATGTATCCTCCACCTACTATAGCAACGCTGCCAGGCAATCGTTTCATCTTGAGGATAGTGTCGCTTGTGTGATAACCTATTTTCTGCAGCCCTTTTATCGGCGGGGTTATTGGCTTTGACCCTGTGCACAAGAAAATTAACTTTGACGTAATGGTTGTATTATAAACCTTAAGCGTGTATGGTTCAACAAATTCGGCTACTGCAGGGTAGTAATCTATGTTTTCAGAACCGAAAAGTCCTTGACGAATCGTGTTTATGTCTCCACTGATAAAAGTTCTCATTCTTTCCATGACCCTTTTGAAATCTATCGCCTTTATGTCAATGTCTATACCAAATTCCCTTGCCTTGCCAATTGTTCTCACTAATTCCGCAGGATATAGCAACATTTTAGACGGTATACAACCTCGAGTCAAACAAATTCCTCCCGGCTGATCCTTATCTACAACGGCAACTCTAATCTTTGGATTCCTCTGTAGCATAGCATTCACTATGTTCATCGCTGAGCCTGTACCTATCGATATCAAATCGTATTCCTTAATATCAAACGCCCCCCCTTTGATTATATTCATGCACTATTCACTTATGTTTTTCACCAATTCTTGACTGCACTTCCAAGATTTTTCTAGTTTTTCGGCTCATCAAGTATGTACAAGCAGGGTTAGATTTGAACACCAGACAAACGGAATTATCTCTCCCAAAACTTCTCTTTCTTAATTTTCAGGGAGTTTTCCTCTATTTTCCCGCAATTTACACTTATTATTTCTTTTTTTTGAGCGCGCACATTAGGTTGTTTTGCCAACTGGACAAACACGGATACAGACGCCACAAATATCCAAATCGCCAAGCTGCAGTTCTTCAGCTACTTTCATATGTTGTGCGAAGCATTTGTTTTTGTCTACGATTCGTTCGCCTTTTAGAGCTCCCGCAGGACATGCTCGAAGGCACTTGTCACAGTCCTTACAAAGGTCTAAATCCAAAGGTTTGTCAGGTTTTAATGAAGCATCTGTAATTACCGACACCAATCGCATTCTTGAGCCAAACTTTGGGGACAGCAGAAGATCATTCTTTCCAAAAACCCCGATACCAGCTAATTCTCCTGCATGCCTATGAGAGAAATCGCCCACGAGACGTTTCCAGTCGGCTGGTGGAGACGCTGGAACCTGAAGTGCGCGATAACCTTTATCTTGAAGAAATCTGGCCAAGTGGAAGGCCATGCGATTCAATTCCTTATTCACAACATCATAAGTAGTTGCATACTCCCGACTTGGCGCTGACTCAAAAGACGCGTCGAGCATGTGCATTGCCATTACAATGACGCTTCGGGCTCCCTTAAGCAGATTCTCTGGATGATGTTCCCTTGGCGCCTTCACAAAAGAGTCTGCTTGAGCGACACCAACCAGATCAGCGCCCAAGCTGCGCGCCATTTCTTTTACTTCAACTGTTAATTTGTCATTCAAATTAATCAACTCTGTAGATATTTTTTTAATGCAGGCCAGAAGTTATTAAGCGTTATGCGCGCGCTTCTGCAATGCTTGCCTAGGTATAATTGGCACGCATGTTCATTTCAGAAGCGAATCATAAATGTTTCCTTATTTGAATAGACATGTTGTGATTGATATGTACTTGGAGGAATTAGTAATTGGATATTCACATCGAAATCTTCGCTATTTGAAATGAGCTTTGTTGCGGAACAGTCTACGATAAAAACTCTTTTTGGATTGCTGACCAGATGACTCGTTTGAGAGCAAAGGCCCAGTACTCGCAATGCCAAAGAGAAAAAAGTTCTGGTAAATACGAACACACATGTGCACCATAATCTGATAACCCTCGTTTTTATCAACTATGTTCATCAAAGGCTTTTTGTTGATATATCGTCTAAGATTTTCGCAGAAGATTTTCGTTGTTCTCTCCCAGTAGCGGATAGTTTCTCCTGCTAAGTGTGGAGTAATAATAACATTTTTCATGCGCTACAGTTCTGAGTCTGGTTGCAAAGGTTCTATCTCGAAAAAGTCAAGACCAGCACCAGCAATTTCTTCTGTTCTAACGCTGGAACTAGCTCATTCTGTTGAGTAATTTGCCCACGGGCAATATTGATTACAAAAGCTGTTCTCAATATTTGCAAACTCGTGCTCCGATCATACCCTTTGTCTTGGATGTTAAAGGAACAGAAATGACAACAAAATCTGATTTTTCGAGCAGATCCTTGAGGTCGTAAGAAGGCAGTAATTCATCTACGTAGGTTGGTTCGGCTATGATCGTCTTCTTTGTGGCAAGAATCGTCATACCGAAACATTTGGTTTTTCTAACGATCTTCCTTCTTATGTTGTCCAATTCGACGATTCCAATGGTCTCGCATGTGTGCATGCATGCCAAAACGTTTAATTGCACCAAATTTGAAGTCTGACAATTATCGGTTGATGGTTTAGCTTGAGAAACAAAAGCGACATTCTCATTATTGGAGCCGGCGTGGTAGGCTGTGCTCTTGCAAGAGAGTTTTCAAAGTACGAGCTGAAAACCGTGCTGCTGGAGAAGGAAAGCGATGTGTGTTGCGGAGTGAGTAAGGCAAACAGCGGAGTTCTTCACACTGGTCTTTATTATAAGAAGGGAAGTTTGAAGGCGAGACTCTGTGTTGAGGGGAGACTGATGTATAAAAGGTTAGTGAAAGAGTTGGATGTTCCCTGCACCCTTTGTGGAAAACACGTGGTTGCAAGAACGGAGGATGAAATCAAGGACTTGGAGAGATTAAGAGATGTAGGTGAGGCCAACGGAGTGCGAGGATTAACCATCATTTCCCGTGAACTCGCCAAAAAGCGGGAGCCTAACGTGGATTCACTAGGAGCTTTGTATTCTCCTGTTGCGGGGATTGTTTCCCCCTATCTTTTCACGATTGCTTTGGCTGAAAATGCGTCGAGCAACGGTGTGAACGTCTATCTTAACACGAAGGTTACGGGAATCAAGCAGGTTAACGAGGGTTTCAGAGTCACCACAACCCAAGGCGACTTCACCGCAGATATCGTGATAAACAGTGCTGGGCTCTATGCTGATAGAATTGCCAGTATGGTGGGGATAGATCAGTACCGCCTTTACCCGAGCAGAGGAGAGTATTTGGTTCTTGACAAGGATTCACGGGATTTGATAGGTGGCATGGTGTATCCGGTTCCGCCGAAAGTTGCTGGTTATCTCGGCATTCACCTGACGCCTACAATTGATGGAAACCTGTTGATTGGCCCAAGTTCAGAGTTCATAGATGTACTGGAGGATACTCGTACAACCGAAGAGAGAATCCTTGAGTTGATGACGGAGGCGAAAGATCTGCTCCCCAACATTTCATTGAAGGCAGTTATTTACGCGTTTTCCGGGGTTCGTTCGAAGATCACACCACCTAACGAGAAGGAGGCTCGTGACTTCATTATTCAGGAGGATCTTGTGGACTTCATTAACCTGATAGGAATTGAATCACCTGGCCTCACGAGTTCACCTGCAATAGCGAAATTCGTCGTGCAATTGGTTAAAGAAAAAAGGGACATTAGGCGGAAAAAAGATTTCAGCCCAATAGAGAGGAAAACTGTTCGATTTAATGAGACATCCAGGGAGAAACAATCCTCCTTAGTGAATGAAGATCCTGCCTATGGAGAAATGGTCTGTCGGTGTGAGCATGTGACGAAGCGAGAAGTCTTGGATGCTTTGAACAATCCTTTCGGGGTGAAAACGATCGCTGCGGTGAAGTATCGCACCCGAGCTGGCATGGGGAGGTGTCATGGCGGTTTTTGCCTTCCCAAAATCGTGGAAATTTTGGAAAAGGAATACGGCATGGCTGCTGAGGAGATGACTCTGAAGAACACGGATTCCCCCTTGTTTATTGGAAGAACCAAGGATTTGAGGAAGAAAGGTGTGTGACTTGCTCTCTCGAAATATAGATCTGATAGTAGTTGGCGGCGGTCCAGCTGGGCTTGCTGCGGCGATTAGTGCAAGAAAGGAAGGTATCAAGGACTTGCTTATTGTGGAGAGGAATAACTGGCTTGGGGGAATTCTTCCACAGTGCATTCATGATGGTTTCGGTCTGATTATCTTTAAGGAAACTTTGACAGGACCTGAATATGCGCAAAAGTACATTGACGAGGTCAAGAAACTGGAAATTCCGTACATAATTGACAGTATGGTATTGGAGATAACACCTGAGAAGGATGTAATTGTATCCAGTCCGAAGGGCTTACTTGTTTTCCATGCTAAGGCAATAATTCTAGCGATGGGTTGCCGAGAGCGAACTCGGGGCCAGATTCGCATCCCCGGAAGTCGTCCGGCTGGCGTGTACACTGCGGGTGTTGCCCAAAATCTCGTAAATTTGAAAAACTTCATGGTCGGTAAGGACATTGTTGTGCTAGGTTCTGGTGACATAGGATTAATTATGACACGACGACTTACTTTTGAAGGAGCCAAAGTCCATGTTGTGGCTGAAATCCTTCCTTATCCGAGCGGTCTACCTCGAAATATTCAGCAATGCCTCATTGACTATGATGTACCCCTCCTACTCTCTCATACCGTCACAGAGATCCAAGGACAAAATCGTGTGGAAGCAGTAGTTGTCTCGCAGGTCGATGAGAATTCCAAGCCGATTGAGGGAACACAACAAAGAATTGCTTGTGACACTCTTATTCTTTCTGTCGGGTTAATACCTGAAAATGAGCTCTCTAAGACTTGCGGCGTAGATCTCAATCAGATTACTGGAGGAGCAGTCGTCAAGGAAAATCTTGAAACAAGTGTTCAGGGTATCTTTGCCTGCGGGAACGCTCTTCACGTCCATGATGTTGTAGACTACGTCAGCCTCGAGGCACAAAAAGCAGGAAAAAGTGTTGCAGAGTATGTCTTGGGAAAGCAGAGAAAGGTTAAGAGAATCCAGACAGAAGCAGGGAACGGTGTACGATACGTTCTTCCTGATTTCATCCGACGAAACGTTGACTTGGAGTTATTCATGCGAGTAGTATGTCCAGGAAAAGACAAGCATATTGGAGTCTTTGATGGCAAGAAATTAGTGAAGAAGAAGAAGTTTCGAAAGATCCATCCAGCAGAGATGATAAAGATGAGACTCAAAGGAAGCGAAACCAAAAATGTAAAGGCACTAAGAGTGGAGGTCCTAGAGAAATGAAGAAAGAAATGATCTGCATCATCTGCCCTCTTGGCTGCAGCCTGACCGTCAACTACAATCAGAAGGCTATAGAAAGCGTTAAGGGAAATCAATGCGAACGCGGCTTGGATTATGCAGAAAAAGAGATTTTTAATCCAGAGAGAACGCTGACAACCACGGTAAGAGTGAAAAACGGCCATTTACCTCTGGTTAGCGTAAGAACCAACCAACCTTTTCCGAAGAAACTCCTCTTTGACGCTATGGATTTACTGGCAGAGATCGAGGCAGAGGCACCAATTAAAATAGGACACAAAATCGCGGAGAACCTATTCAATACAGGTGTCGATGTTGTAGCCACAAAGAATGTCGAGAGAAGCCAAAGAGATCATTAGCATGCATATCTCGCGGAACAGAAGCTGATTTTCAGAAACGACATTTCACTCTATTCCGTTTACTGCTGTCTGATACGTCTGATAGATGGCTTTTGCAGCTTCTGTTAGCCTTTTCTTCTCTTCGTCAGAAAAAGTTTCTTAAAAAAAGTATGTTTATATGATTTGCTTGTGCCGTATAAAGAGACTCTTTGAAAACTGATTAATATTAGAGAAGGAACCATTATGTCATCCCGTTTGAAACAAGTAACATCTGAATTTACAGTCTTCGTGGATGGAAAGACAAGGAACTTCGTGGTGCTTCTCACATACAGCGTTCTCTCCAGCATCTTTGGGCCTACTTCTCGGAGCGGAGGAGGTGGACAGTACATACCCCTTTACATAGTAGCCCTAGGGGGGACACCGGCGATGTTGGGTCTGCTACGTAGCATAGAGCGCGCTGTGAGATCTGGACTATCGATTCCTATAGGCTGGATGATGGATATGTACAATCTCAAGAAGTTGATGCTGATTGGGATGGGTTTTCAGTTTTTTTCCCCCATAGTCTACATTTTGGTGGGCGACGTTGGATTCCATTTATGGTGGGCGATACCTTCAACGATTATTGACGCTTTGGCGCGGACATTGACTATGTATTCCACTTTTCTCCTCATTGCTAAATCCGTTAGAGACAAAGATAGAGCGACCGGATACAGCATGAGGATGACCTTCTCAATGATACCTGGCCTAGTAACACCAATGCTCTGGGCTTATATCGTCGGTAACTTTGGAGGAATAAATGTCAGTGGGATCCGACCTGTATTTTTCGTAATGATAATAGGACACACTATCTCAACCCTCTGGATCTACCTGAAGCTGGATGTCTCCAACTCTGAAAGACTACCAAGTCCACGTGGGAAAAAACCACCGGCAAAAAAGCAGCTACTGAACTTTGTTCACAATCTTAGGAAGACCTCCAAGATTGCCAAGGGGACAAGAAGGTGGATTTTGATTTCATGTTTCGATATGTACTGTATCAGCTCAATAATGGGTTTCACAGAACTTTTCGCCGTGAAGATCAAAGGCGCTGACCCGTTCATTCTGGGCCTCATGACAGTTGCCCTGACAGCGAGCTCGCTCCTACTAACAATCCCCATGGGAAAACTTGGTGACAAGATAGGGAGAAAAAAGATAATGTACATAGGACTACCGCCGACTTACGCTTGGATACTTCTGCTCCTTTATGCACCTGCTCCTGATTATTTGGTCGTTTCATGGATTTTCTATGGACTGTGGTGGGCAACATGGTCGGTTTGGTCCGTAATATCAATAGAGCTCGTTCCTGAGGCGCATAGAGGCAAGTTCACGGGAGTGCAGGGTTTCTTCACCAACCTAGTCAGCATTCCAGGATCACTTGCAGCTGGATTAATGTGGACCTTGTTTGATCCAACGCTACCCTTTATAGTGGCTCTAGCGTCCGAGTCAATTGCCGTGATCCTAGCCAAGACAATTCCGGAAACCCTGAAAAAAGGCGACCAACATCTTTCATGAATAATGCCCGCAGCCACAATAGCATTTCCCCTTTTGACAACTTTGAAAGAAAGGCAAATCCAAGTAGCTTGAATGCACGTATGCGGAAACCCTTCGTCATCTAATGTCCTGCATAGATGTCTATTTCCTCATTTTTTCATTCTGAAAAAGAGGTAGGGTAGTATAATACCCTATTATGCGCGCACGCGAAATGTGTGTAGGTTTCGGGTGTTTTGAGGGTTAAATTTTTAACGCACATACATTTCTTTTCTTCTCTCTCCTATTTAGACACAATATCATACACATAATATGAATGCAGTCACTGTCCCGTACAAGATCTTGAGATGCCTGAAAACTCTATAGGCTTATTAATCGCCAAAAGCTTTATGAATTAATATCCTTGTTACAACATAGGAAGTGTGATTGTAGTTGAAGATCTTAGTCTTGGGTATTGGCAGACAAGGTTCTGTTGTCCTATGGGACTTAATGGAAAGAGATGATGTAACAGAGATCGTTGCTGGAGACATAGACTTCGAGAGGACATCGCAATGGGTTGCCAAACTGAAACAAATTGATAGCAGAGCTGAGAAAATTGAACCGATGCGTATCGATGTAAGCAATATAGGCCAGATCAGAAATATCCTGAATAGAGATTTCGATGTTGTCTGCGATTGCTTATTATGGCATCATACTATTCCGGTGGCCAAGGCATGTATAGATTCTGGCGTAAATCATGTGGATCTTTACTCTACGGATGAAATATATGAGCTTGACAAATCTGCGAAGGATGCTGGGGTAACTGTAGTGCCTTCTTGTGGTCTTGATCCAGGGTTGGATCATGTGTTACAGGGATACGCTGCCAGAAAACTGGACGAAGTTGAGAAGCTGTTACTGTATTGTGGTGCCATTCCGCAGAAAGGAACACCCGCGTACAATACGCCGTTACGATATAGACTTACGTGGACATTTGCAGGGGTCATAGATGATTTGATGACTCCCGCAACTATTCTCAAGGACGGGAAAGAGGTTAAGATAGTAGATAAACTATCGGATCCTGAAATAGTTATATTTCCAGAACCAGTTGGAGAAACTGAAGCATGGTGGGTAGCGGAATATCCAAAAGAACTTATACAACGTCTTGGGCTGAAAGATGTTAGAGAATCTTGGTGCAAAACCGTTCGCTGGCGAGGTTGGTGTGAAGCTTGGAGGCAATTAATCGATCTACATCTTGTAAGCGACGAACCGATAAAGATGAAAGGCATTGAAATATCCCCCCGAGAATTCTTAAACGAGTTGGGTGAAAAGTATTTAAGGTATAACTTCGAGACTGGAGATAGAGATCTAGTTATTGAGAGAATAGATGTTGTAGGCCAAAAAGATGGCGCAGATGCTCAATATTCTTATTTGCTAATCGATTTCTATGATGAAAAAAAGGGTTTAACAGCGGTGCAGAGAACAACATGCTTTACGAATTCAATAGTATGCCAAATGATTGGTCGGGGAGAGATCAAAGAAAAAGGGGTTGTTGATGCAGGTTTAATTGGATGGAACACCGAAAATGCCAAGAAATTATTTTCTGAACTGAAAAAGAAAAACATAGTCTTTACCGAATCAGTAACCGAACCGCTTGGTTAATTTTTGTCTCTATACTTATTTGTACGTAAAGCATTTGGAGAGCGATAAATATCTTCCCCAATTTATTCATACATGGGACAAAAATGACAAAAAAATATTAAAACGGCAATTTCAATCAATCCAAAGATTTGGAGAATTAACAAAGCCTATGACACGATGCAAATCTACCTTTTCCTAGTATTTTAACTAAATGTGACTTTTCTCCTCAAATTGCATTGACGCATATTTTAAGGAAAAAATATAGGCAGGGTAATACCGGTGCGCCCGCCTTCAAAAGCATATTTTACCAGTTGCCAATATCTCAATCAAATTGTGGCAAATCTTTGCATTTACTACTCTTCCATTTTTGACAGTGGCTCTGAATTCTGCTATATTTGGTCCGCCGAGGGTGGGCTTTCCTCCGCATTCGATTATTGCCTTTGCTGCGCCTTCTTTTACCCGTATTTCTCTATGTTCTGTCATGGCTATCCCGATTGCTAGTGTACCTGTACC
>Ga0209635_10002815_pt1 | contig 13447 bp, 11 predicted proteins | sample DeeMarSWOR230_32_FD_187463 | JGI IMG/M metagenome (GOLD analysis project Ga0209635, IMG submission 187463) | Marine sediment microbial communities from White Oak River estuary, North Carolina - WOR-2-30_32 (SPAdes) (version 2) | ecosystem: Environmental > Aquatic > Marine > Intertidal zone >...
AACCCACATAATCCAAAAGTCTCAGTGGACCCATAGGCCAATTTAACCCAAGCCTCACTGCCTCATCAATTTCGTTTGGATCTGCAACCTCCTCCCAGACAAGATAAACCGCTTCATTTAACACTGGAACAAGAACCCTGTTCACAATAAAGCCAGGAGAATCCTTCTTAACAACAATTGGTTCTTTACCCATCTTTTTAGCCGCCTCAACCACCACTTTAACGGTTTCATCAGAGGTTTTGGCTCCCCGAACAACCTCCACCAGACTCATCAATTGTGGAGGATTAAAAAAATGCATACCACAGAACCTTTCCGGTCTTCGAATAAATGATGCAAGTACTGTAATACTAACTGAAGAGGTGTTCGAAGTTATTACTGCATCTTTTTTGGCAACTTCATAAACTTCCATAAGCACGGTTTTTTTAATGTCAACACTCTCAGGAACCGCTTCAATAATGAGATCAGCGTCCACAACTGCTTCTCTTAAATCCACTGTTGGATGAATTCTACCCAGAATCTTATCCATCTCTTCCTCTGATATTTTCCCTTTTTCAAGAAACTTTTGCAAACTCCCACGTATCATCTTCATTCCATTATCCAGAAACTCCTGTTTCACATCTATTAAACTAACTTCATATTTCGCCATATGAGCTGCAACCTGAGCAATACCGTGTCCCATCAGCCCAGCGCCTAAAACAGCAACCTTTCTTATTCCCATAATTATGTACCTCTATTTAGTTTATGTCATAAAGAAATAAATCTTCACGTATTTGCACGTGTAAAAACAGAGAAAACCGTCAAAAAGCTCATTTCATCAGAGTCAGTGGACGTAACGCTCAATACTTAACTATGTACATAAATAAATTCATTTTATGTAGAGCATTTATATTGATAATCGTCTAAAATATTGAAGCGCAAGCTACAATTAAAGAATTGGCTAATTGTTGTTTTTTAGGTTTTGGTTTACTTTCCTTTCTATCCATTTGTAGGTTTTTTCTAATCCAGCTTCTAAGCTTACTTTCGGTTCCCAGCCTATTTTGCTTCGCACGAGAGTGAGGTCAGCGTTTCTTCCCCTAACGCCTTGGGGCGCCGTAGGATCGTATTTCTTTTTTATGGCTTTGCCTGAGATTTTTATTATCATATCGGCGAGTTCGTCGATTGTAACAAGTCTATCAGATCCTACGTTCACGGGTTTGTTGCAATCGGATTCCATGACCATCACTGTTCCCATGATAGCGTCCTCAATATAACAATATGATCTCGTCTGCTTTCCATCTCCCCAAATTGTTATAGTTCCAGGATTATGTGCTTCAGCTACTTTTCTACATAACGCTGCAGGTGATTTCTCTCTTCCACCTTTGTAGGTTCCTTCAGGCCCGTATACGTTATGATATCGTACCATTCTTATGTCTAAGCCGTGGTCTCGTTGGTATGCCTCGCACATTTTCTCTGTAGCTAGTTTTTCCCATCCGTAGAAGTTGTCAGGGTCAGCTGGATATGCATCTTCCTCCTTTAGTCCTTCTACGTTTGGATCTGTTTGTCTGTATCTTGGGTAGACGCAAGCGGATGAGCTGAATAGATATCGTTTTACCTTGTTCTGTCTTGATGCTTCCAACATATATGTATTTATAAGTATGTTATCATGCATAACTTCGGCGCCGACTTTAGTGATGAACCCAATTCCACCCATATTGGCGGCTAAATTATAGACCTTGTCTATCCCTTTTGTGACTAGAAGGCAGTTTTCATAGACTCGCAGATCTAATTCCATTTTTTCATTCCAATACTTTTCTTGGATATAATTGTCGAATTTGATGTCGACTACTCTAACAAAGTTTCCTTGCAAGTATAGGTGCCTGGCAAGATGACTGCCGATAAACCCACCTCCACCGGTAACCAAAATTCGTTCCATAGCGATTATCACTCTTCTGAATTCTCTTGTTCCATGCATTTTGCCTAATTCGTTCAAAATCAAATATAAATTTTGTTTGTTATTTTGCAATTACACAAAAATGCATGTATGAACAAAACGCTTTGAGTACACCATTTGATCATCTTTCTCAGTTTATGTAATAACGTTGCGCAATTTTTATTATTACATATGTTTAAATAATTCTCTTTATGAATGACACATGCTTTACAGTTATTGTGAGAAAAGTAATTAGAGGTAATAGTTAATTGAAAAACTCATTTGAGAAAAATATGGTTTCGCAAAAGAAGATAAGTGTGGGCGTTTGTGCTTATAATGAAGAGAAAAACATAGGTTTCCTTCTAGAAAATTTGCTTACCGAGCATGACCTTTCCTCAAATAGCGAAATCATGGTGGTTTGCTCTGGTTGCACTGATTCTACTCCACAAATTGTTAAAGATTTTCAAAGCCAAGGCACGCGCGTTAAACTGATTATAGAAAATGAAAGAAAAGGAAAAGCACAAGCATTGAACCATATCTTTGAACGTGCTTCAGCATCAGAAATATTGATTTTGACAAATGCGGACGCGCTTCCTGAATCGGGTAGTTTAAGAAAACTTGTCAATGCATTAGACAATAAGAATATTGGGGCTGTGACTGGGCGTCCCATACCTGTTAATAAACCAGGTAAGCTTTCAAATATGATTATTCAGCTTATATGGAAATTGCATCATGAAGTTTCCATTTACGAATCTGTTAAAATGTCGGGTGAACTTTGTGCCTTTCGCCCATCTTTAGTGAAAAAAATTCCTACAAATCTTGCCACAGATGAACCGTACATTGAGATGCTAATTCGACGTGAAGGATACAAAATTGCTTATATTCCGAACGCCCTCGTGTATGTTAGGGGTCCAGAAAGCCTTCGTGAAATAATCAAGCATCGCAGGAGGTTATGGACTGGTCATTTGCAGATTAAACAAATGCAAGGCTTTGCGGTGTCAACTTCTGATTTCCGTAAGATTCTGTCGACATTGATTAAAAGTTTTAAGTTGAATTTTAAGGAACTGTTTGTAATGGCGTTGTTTATCGTTTTAGACACGTACTCATATCTCCTTGCGCGATATAATCTTAGCAAAGGCAAAATTCCTTTTGTGTGGGAAACCCTCAAAAGCACAAAAATGTAGGCTTCGGGAAATGTGAATAAGCTTTGAGGTCAAAGCTGAACATAATTTCAAAAGTTTTGGGTTATCGTCTGTCTCGCAGATTTGGCAGACCTCGGATTTTGCCAATCAACATAACAGTTAGTGTAACTAATCTCTGTAACAGTCGCTGCAAAACTTGTTTTATCTGGAAGTTTTATCATGATCAACCAAGATCTAAGGAAAACGAACTGAAAACTTGGGAATTTGACAAAATCTTTGATTCACTTGGAAACTCTATTTTCTGGGCAACCTTGAGTGGAGGGGAGCCTTACTTAAGGCCGGATCTTCCTCAAATATGCGAAGCTCTCTGTGAACATTGCAAGCCTAGCATAATTAACATCCCAACAAATTCGTTGTTGCCAGAAAAAATTGAAGACAAGACTAAGAGAATACTTGAGAGATGCGATTGTCCTTCTCTAATTGTCAATCTATCTCTAGATGGATTAGAGGAAGAACATGACAGAATTCGTGGCGTGCCTGGAAACTTTGATAGATTCCTTGATACTTTTCATCGTCTAACGCAATTGAAGTCAGAGTTTCCGAACTTGCACGTAGGAATTCACAGTGTGGTATCAAAGTATAACATAAGCAAACTTTTCGATGTCTATGAGTACGCCAAGAACCTCCACAGCGATTCTTATATAACTGAGGTTGCGGAGCATAGAACTGAGCTATTCAACAAGAAGAAGGATATTGTGCCAAGCCCAAAAGAATACACTACATTTGTCGAGGGACTTATTCAGAGAACAAAGCATGATGGCTATTTCTTTGGAAATTCTGTTTCGCGAATAACTCAGGCTTTCCGCTTCACGTATTATCAAATCGCAGCTGAAGTGTTACGGAAACATCAGCAAATTGTTCCTTGTTATGCTGGTTACGCTTCATGCCATGTCTCTGCCTACGGTGACATATGGCCATGTTGCATCCTTGGATATGACTATTCCATGGGAAACATTCGTGAATATGATTACAATTTCCGAAAAGTATGGTTCTCAGAGAGAGCACAAAATATTAGGAAGTACATTAAAGATAAAAATTGTGCGTGCCCTTTAGCAAACGCTCATTATACAAGCATCCTTTGCAACTTTACTGCTTTGAGCAAAGTTATTAGAAAACTAATGTTATTTTGAGAAAAATGGTTTACCAAATTAATTGAAAAACACGTCTTTTTGGCTACAAAATTTCCAAAGGTGAAGACTGCGAACAGCTATGTTATTCGTCTATGCAACTACTTCTCTTACCTTCCCTAATACTCTTGATGGAAAATCAAAACTGGAAATGAAATGCTTGATTCTTCTCTGGATAGGCTCTGGATTCGCCATTTTAAACCTTTTCTTTACAGAGTCGATATCTTCGCCTTTACACAAAATACTATGAATATTACCTAAACCAGCTTTATGCGCGAGAATTATATGTTCTACCTTGCGATAGTCGATGCCCATTAGTTGGCAAGCTATAAAATCTGTAGCAACGACATTGTTCCCCGCGATAATCAAATCCATAGGAACAGGTGTGCCAAATAATGGTCCTTGTCCCTCCATTCCAATTAAGGCATCAACAACCACAAGATCTGAAGGATATAGCTTGTTTATATGTAGAATTGCATTATCTATTTCGGAATGAAACTTTGCCTTGTTCCTATTAGGATAGCAACCAAACATATTTTTCAAACCGCAGGTAATTGTTGCAACTTCACTTGTCTTTAAGTTACATAAATTGATCATTTTATCAAAATTCTTGCCTTTTAGAACATTTTTCTTACGCAAATCCACTAACTCAACCTCATCTCTAAGCTTATCGTACCCAAGAGCTTTATATTTCAATTTTGGGTTCATCGATGCGTTGGGTGACTCGATAATCATAATTTCACTTGCGATTTCTTTAATCAATGCAAGAACAGTTACACAAGCTTCAATGTGAGTAGTAGCGGGATAGTAATATTTGGCGTTACACAAATTTGGCTTTATTGCAACTTTATCTCCCTTTTCTATGAAGCGTTCAATCCCTCCTAGTAGATTAATTGCCCTAATGATTCCTTCTCTTCTCATTCCGTTAGCCCTGACTATGGCAATTTCGTGCAATTAGATAGCCCCCAGAACATATGGATGATGTGCCCAAACTCTCTTCGGCATAGGATTGCTTTGGTCAAACCAAAATATTTCCTCAAGTATTTGTATGGTTTTGGATGGTTTATACTCACCTTCAACGTCTTTAGCGTTAAAGAAATTCTTTATAGATATTACCCAGTCTGGAAATGGTGGCATATCGCAATATCCAGCTTCTAATATTCTGGTTCCTGCTTGGTTAAAGAGTTTCTTTAAACCATTTAGGGTCATTAAACTTTTGTTCCCCCTATCAGGGTGCATACATTCGGTGCCATGGACAAAATGGTAGAGATCATGTATTATCCTTCCAACGTTAAGTGAGTTAGGAACAAATGACGCCACGTACTTTTTAGAACACTTCATCATATCAAATAATATTTTAGGATTTTGCTGTATAACACAAAAATTCCAAACAAAATCAAACTTCTCTTTAACTTCATAGAAATTTCTGTATGCTGCATGAGGACAATCTAAAGCTAAACCATCAACTCCCCAGACATAATCCAGATAGGGAACTTCACAAGAGGATCTAAATCCATATTTATGTTCCCATTTCCTAAGTAAGCGGTACTGACTTGCCATTCTCCATAATTCTCCGATTCCTCTGTAAGGCTTGTGTTGGGACGCTAAAAACACTCTTTGCATCACTTCAGATTTAAGAGAGAAATTACCCGGTGACACTTGTGGGATAGATATTTCACTATGCATTTCTTCTTTCCCTTCGAGGTCTTTTCGCTGCTATTTTGAATCTGTAGCTCAGGGAGGTGTTTTTAAGGAAATCAATTAGTTTAGTTTCTCGTAAGAAAGGTAAAAATATATCAAGTATATACAAGAAATGGATGTTAAACCCTATAAAACCCATTTTTCTTGCTCTTCGTCCAGAGACGAGGACTGAAGTAGAAATGAATTTAACTTTTTTTCTTTTTCCCAAGTTGTTCAAAAAGTTACCATCCGCATCTATTCGATTTTTGAATCCTCCTACCCGATCAAAATTTTTTTTCCGCACAGCCATAAAGTTTGTGCTACCATGAAAGTCTTTGGTTATTCTTACCCACATTTCGAGTAATGCATAGTATGCTGTGTATTCTATTTTAGTCCACAACGGAGCGTTATAGAGGCTTCCGGGTCCGCAGATCGCTCCGAGTCTATCGTCTTTTTCAAACTTCTGGGTCATTTTTTGAATAGTGTCTTTTCTAAAAATAATGTCTGCGCTTGTGAAAAGTAGGATTTCTCCTTTGGCTATTTTTCCACCGATATTTCTGGATTCAAACTCGGGTGTATTAGGTTTAACTATTGTCTTCACGTTATATTCTTGCGCAATTCTAAGGGTTCTGTCACTACTACCGCCGTCTACGATAATAACTTCAAAGTTTTTGGATGTTTGATTTTTCAAAGATCTTAGCAGATTGCCAATGAACTTCTCTTCGTTCAACGTCGGAACAATAATCGACGTATACAACCGTGCCTTTCTAGTCATTATCTAGTCCGCCATTTTATTCGAACAATCAATTTATCTAATAACGCTTTAAGTATAATGCTTTTTATGTCTAACGAACGTAACGATTCAAAATATTTTTAATTAATTTTAGCATCCTAATGCCCAATAAAAATGATTTTTGCACTACTGACTTAAGTGCATAGTAAACTAAAACCACCAAGGCAATAAAAGAAATCACGTAGCTAACTAAATCGATTCTATTCATTTGGTATTCAAAGACAATTTCTACAGGTAAAATGTTCCCCTCAGGTAGCAAAACGTACATGAAATCAGGTCCAGCTCTATATATACTCAATTCCGTTACGGACCCATTGTAGCTAACCGTATAGACGTGCCATCTGTCAAAGTAATTTTCTTTTAAGAGAACTCCTTTAGCCCTTTGGTCGAGCTTGACTTCTATTCTTTGTGAATTGGGGCGTTCAATAATCGATTTAGCTTCATTGAAAGGTTTAGAACGTGCACCTACATACATTCCATCAATGTTAATGTAGTTTGACGTAGCATTCTCGTAAGGATCATCATTGATTGTGATTTCCAATTTCTTAATTGATGAAATGTCAGCAAAACCATACTTATTCATTTGGTCGAACCAATAAGTTATTTGTTTCCAACCTATCCAGTCCAAACGCACTCTAAACCAATAGGAATCACGTGAATCGTTTCCTTCAAGATAAATAGTAACTTCATGATTACTACCATCTCCAAAAATCCATAGAGAAAAAAATTCGGCGTCAGACCAGTTCCATATGCCCGGGGAGTCAAAAAGATAGACAACTTCATCTCGATGGACAGGATCAGAAAAATTGTATCTCAATTGAATTGAATAATCGCCGACTTTTTTAATTGAACTATCCAATTCAATGCTAGCGTTTGTTGCGCCTGTTGCCCAGGCGATTGACCAGTTAGTTAATAACTCGACCGTACTAACCACAGAAGATACGCTTTCAGTTGTGTTCGAAACCCACGCTATAATTTTGGAAATAAAGATGGACTCCATAAAGTTCTTGTCGGCACTGCGTTTTACGATGTTTAATCCATTCCATGAGACTCTTCCTGCTCCATACTCTCTTACGATAGCAACAGAATAGTTGTGGCTCCAAAGGATTATTTCCGCTCCAGAACGAAAATTATCCAAATAACTATAAGAGATAGACTGGGGGGAGGAAAACGACAGGAAATTAATCCAGTTTGTCACTTCGCACTCTGCCACAGTGAAATTCCAACTCTTTCCGTGAAGGTCAGTTTTTTCTGTTCTCTCTAGAGGACTTGGTTCTGGGATGTAAGATAATTCCAAGTCATCAGTATCAATAACTAGACCACCTCCGTTTTTCACGTATTCATCTAAAAGTCCCCAAGCTTTTTCAAAATTATGATAATAGATGCCATCAAGAGAAACGAAGATCACATCGAACTGGCTCAATTGTTCCGGGAGGTAATTATCGACATATTTTTTACCTCGAATAGGAATAACGTGAGCATCGTTGAAATTTGCATATGCCAGAGAACGAAAGACATTGTCATATACTTGATTTTCCCCAATGATAAGCAGAGTCGTCGAATCAGTAGCAGACACAATTGGTGAAGCACTCTTATAATCAAACTGGTACATAGTAAACAATGTCGGAGTATCAACACGTGCGCGTACATCATAAAACTCAGGTTTGTTTAAGAATTTTTGATAATTATAATCTGGCCAAGCAACTGCAAAGGATTTTACCGCATACCAGTTCAGAAGAAAGTTTGTTTCCTCATAGTTGTCGTTTTCTTTCCATACTGCATTTTCAAGCCAAAAGTGCCAAGGATGTATAATTCCTAATGGATAAAAGCCTCGGGTCTGGGGAACATCATACCAATAGTTAAACCATGTTGAGGCACCATCCCAATCGCTTCCAAAACGATAATTAGTATCGTTTGCATCGATCTCGATCAAATTTTGCATAGTGTAGTATCCACTATACCAGCTTTGGGTTCCTGTATCAATTACATATGATTGTAAAATTGGGAGTTGAAGTACAGCGGCGACCAAAACCATTACTATCAAGAACTTTGTTAACAATCTTAGTCGCGTAGTCGGTCTATAGGCTGAGAAAATGCGACTTAAAATAATCCCGGTGCCTGCCGCCAAGAATAAAGTAAGATAGAAAGGAGAGTCATAAGGAGAGAATATATAGAGTTGTGCTGGTATGCGGGTGAAGGTATAAATGAAAAGAAATGCGACGATTACGCTGATTGATTTCAAAATTCCAAGGCTGAGACGATCAAATTGAAGTTTTCTATTTCTAAAGATCAAAACAGCGATAATTCCAATGGGCAGAATTAACGTTGACACCGTGTTCCAATTGGTTGGGTAGGTCAAAATAAGATCAGACAATGAAACAGGAACGTTCCATGAATGAATCTCGCCAACATACTGTGTTGGACTTGACACAATAAAGGGCAAAAGAAAAAAAGACGATAACAAAAAAACCGGAACAAAAACTCTGAATATATGCAAAATTTTGTCTCTCCATCGTTCAACACATAACATTAAGAGAAGCGCGACAATGAAAAAAGTGAAAAAGCCTGTCTGAAGGTGAGAAATTAAAGCTGCGGATGTTAGGAAAATTGTTCCGATATAGTATTTTTTGGGTTTTGAATTACTTTGAAGGTTTTTGATATACATAAGTGTGAATAAAGCTGAAAGGGGTATGAAGGAAACACCCATCAATCGGGCATAGGTTCCTCCGCCGACCAAAAATCCCAACATAGGCGATGACGAAACTATAAGCGAAATTATAAGCGATGCATCATGATTCTTCATGGCATAGTAGACAAAACAATATAAACCGATGCTGATTAAGGAAAGGCTGACTGCAGACAATAAGATGATCGTAAGTTCAATTGGCAACGTAGTGATTTTGACTAGCAAAACATTAAAATGATGGGGGAGAGGTGCATACCATAGATAAAATGGAGTGCCTCCGTACCAATTGGAAAACCATCTTATGTTTGGCCAATTCTTTAAAATGAATTTAGTCATTGTTAAGTGTTGGTAAGTATCTAATCCTTTCGGAAATCCTCGGAAAGCGCCTAAGTACCATCCTGAGGAAAGAATCCATAGAAGTAAAATGGAAATATCTAAGATCATTCTATGTTTGCTCTTCATTTATGAAACACTCTTACAATACACAATATATGTAGGCTTCTCGCCTGAATTGCTTAAAAACTTTTCATTTTGTAGCAATTTATTCATTTATAATCAGTTCTGCAAAAAAGTAACATAAATTAATGTTAAAGGCGATGCCCTGGTGATAATGCTTGCTTAATGAAAATCTATGTTGTTAGCGAAACGAGAGTTTATTGATGATTGCTTTAATAATGTAAGTTAGAAATCCTTGAACCTCGGCACCCGTTAACTTGGATTTTCCCTTCTTGCGATCCACAAAAGTTATCGGAATTTCCTTAACCTTGAACCTGTTAATTTTGGCTTGTTTAAGAGTTTCAATTTGAATTTCATAAGTTTGACTATGCAGATTATACAATACATCTTTAATATAACTTCTAGAATAACACCTAAAACCACTCGTACAATCATGAATCCCTATGCCAACAGTTACCGCTGCAACAAGGTTAGCGAGTCGACTAATAAATCTTCGTTTCAAACGTGATCCAACTACCTTTCCTCCTCGAAAATATCGACTTCCAATCACAAGATCATAACCTTTTTTGGCAGTACTCACCAACCTTGGGATGTCCCGTGGATTATGTGAATAATCGGCATCCATTGTAACTATGTAATCAGGTATCTTTTTCAATTTCAACATATATCGAAAGCCCGCGGTGATAGCTGTTCCTAACCCAAGTTTCTTAGGTCTAGCAACCAAAAAAATATTGTCATATTCATCTTGAAGCTTCTTCACTATTTCAGGTGTCCCATCGGGGCTAGAGTCGTCAATGACTGCAATTGAAAGGTCAAGTTTCAGCTTTTGAATCTCTTGGATTAGGCTCTCTATATTTGCAGCTTCGCAGTAAGTGGGAAGTATGATAGCAGCTGACACTATTCCGAAGCCTCCTTCCCCAGCGTAAGCATGGTTGTGTGTATATAATAATTTCGATTGGCGAAAATTTTCATCTCTACTCTAGCGAGATTTTCCAAGCACTCACAACCCTTGTGGAAATAGTGGGTATTATCCCTAATGGTTTCTATGTCTATTACTTAGTGTATTTATAACTATTACGTAACAATACTCAGTATTCTATGTTTATTTTATATAACACTTTTCCATTTGATGTTCCAGAAGAATAGAACGCTACGTTTTTATTTTCGGTTTCGCTACCAATTTTGTCCAAAGGAGTAAGATGGTTTGCCTTCAAAGAAACAAAGGAAAAAGCTTGGAGAGGAGCGACTTCAACGTATCATAGACTTGTGTAGGTCTGTTGAAGAGAGAGGTCTTGACCCGTTCATCGTGGACGCTGACGACGTTATAGCGGTTGTGCGGGAGTATTTTCCAGAGTGGGAGTTGCCGGAAGAGTTTTGTTTGGACGCTGAAGCTATTCATCAACTTGCTTCAATCATTAAGCTTCAGAGCGACTGGATTAAGCATCGTTCAACCTCGCTTTACGCTGATCCATTTCTCCTAGAGGAGAAGATACGGAGGACAGGTAAGGAAGAACTCGCAAATATTTTTCTCAAGGCTTGGCATCCAATCGTTGAGTTGGAGCAAATTTCACATAACAGTCTCGCTGAAGCCATCAAGTACTGGCAGAGTCTTCTTCCGTTGAGTGAAAGATGGATGGATTTTGTTTCTTTGAAAACGGAAGCGGGTGTTGCGACGCGTGAAGAGTTGGTCCAGCAGAGGATATTAGCAGAAAAGGTTTTTTCAGAGGAGTTGGAAGAGTTTTGGGAAGAATTGAAGCAAAGGGTTGGCGACGAAGGTAAGGTTTTGTACTGGGATTTTGTTGGCGCTGACACGTATTCTGAAACGTTGAGGCGGGCTTATCTGACAAGTTTTCTTGTGACTTATGGATACACGACTTTGGAGGTGCATCGGCTGGAGGAGGAGATGTTTCTTAAGCCATTTGAAAAGCCGAAATCTCTGGTTGGTGCGGAGCAGTTGGTCTCTATTCCGGTTTCTGTAAGTGTTGAGGAATGGATGAAGTGGAAGGAGGGCAAGCAGGGTTGAAGAGGAAATCATATTACGCGAGGAAAATTAAGAGAGCAGTTCACCTTTTGTTTTATAAGCATCACAGGAAACCTGGGGTGAAAGGGTGGGAGCTGAAAAAACGGTTGGGAGCAGACTATCCCAAAGTGCTTAATATTCTGGATAATTTCTTGGAAAAACTGGATCTGCAGATAAAGACAGTTTTTGAAGAAGAAAAACCAAATGAAAAGCCAACTTTAGAGGAGTTGAATAAGGCTCGATTTTACGTGACTCTCAAAGGGGAACTTACGCCTAAGGAAACCAAACTTTGTGGCTGGCGCATCGATGACATCGCGGGTTTAGCTATGGCAATCTCTTATATTATATCTAAGAAGGGTAGGGCTCCCCGTGAGGAAGTAGAGAAGCTTTTGCGGGACAAGCTTCCTGGGTGGAGAGTTGACATTAACCTGAATCGTTATGTTCGATCTGGATACTTAGCGGAGGACGAAAACAAACAGCTGTATCTGGATTGGAGAACCCGCGCTGAAGTAGACCAAAATGTCCTAGTGGATCTTCTTTTAGAAACTGAAAGCTGAAACCTCTATTTTCTTATCTTTCAATAGATAAAACTATTTTTACCTTTAACATTGAGTTTGGGTAGTCTTATGAGCTGATAATATCGACATTTAGTATTCGTTATATGAAACTAGGGTCACTTTTGACAAATGTATCTGCGATGTTATTTGAAGTAATCATTGGAGGATGGCTATTATTTTCTCCACTCATCTAAAAAGAAAAGATGCATAAAGTTTATAACAGAAGTGCTGCAAACGACGCTCGCAAGGAGTGTGAATGAATAAATGAGTATAAAGGCAGGAGAGAAAGCTGGTCTCTCGGTATTTGGCTTTATCTTTGCTTGGGCTGCTTTGTTCTTTATGCTTTCAAATTTCTTTGAACTGTTTCCCAAGGAGAGCATAGTTTGGTGGATATTTTGGGTACTTTTTGCACTTTGTGTGCTGGGCTCTTCTATCTTCTTGGGAGTAGGGTTTGGAGCAAAAATAGTAGAATCAAAAGCATCTTGAGATCAGTGAACCTTCCCCTTTTTTCCAACAAGTTTGGATATAGCCCACTTAATGCAGAAATACCAAGTTATAATCATGCATGCATGGGAAACTATTTCTCTGAGGGAATGTAAAAAAAAGGTTATGATAAAACATGTTGAATCAACTAAAAGGCGATTTGCTACAACTTAGTAATCCTGAAAAGGCAAAGAATTCATCGCGATATTTTCAGACGGGAAAAGGTCAATATGGTGAAGGAGATGTTTTTCTTGGAATTCCTGTTCCTGAACAACGTAGAATAGCAAAGAAGTATCTTAACCTACCATTAAATCATATTCAAGAACTACTAAACAGTGAAATTCATGAACATCGATTAACCGCATTACTGATATTAGTTTCAAAATATGGAAAAGCTGATAATCCTGGTAAAGAGGAGATTTTTAATTTTTATCTGAAAAACACAGAAAACATTAACAATTGGGACTTAGTTGATTTGACCGCACCAAAAATTGTTGGAGATTATTTATTTAATAAAGATGCATCTATCTTATT
>Ga0209635_10002817_pt1 | contig 13445 bp, 11 predicted proteins | sample DeeMarSWOR230_32_FD_187463 | JGI IMG/M metagenome (GOLD analysis project Ga0209635, IMG submission 187463) | Marine sediment microbial communities from White Oak River estuary, North Carolina - WOR-2-30_32 (SPAdes) (version 2) | ecosystem: Environmental > Aquatic > Marine > Intertidal zone >...
ATCTTCCACTTGATTCTTACCCGCTTCTCCTCGAAGCTGCATAGCAAGCTCAACGATCTCATAAACACCGGTTGCACCTATTGGATGCCCTCTAGCTTTTAATCCGCCCATTGTGTTAGTTGGGATTTCACCATCAAGCGCTATTTTACCTTCAGCAGCAAAGCGTGCACCCATTCCTCTCTCAGCAAATCCAAGTGCCTCTAATGAAAGTACTCCAACTATACTAAAGGCATCATGCACCTCTAAAACGTCAACATCTTTTTTACTAATATTTGCCATTGCATATGCCTGATTCACAGCGTTTCTTGTAGCAGCAAAGTCGAGAAGATCGTCTCGCTCGTAAAGATTGAGTACATTTGTGGCTGTTGTTGAAGCTGACACTTCTATTACTGTCTTCTCAAGTTTCTCAGCGATTTCTAGAGGACAAAGTATCGCTACTGCTGCTCCATCTCCTATTCCACAACACTCAAAAAGATGGATTGGATCAGCGACCATGGCAGATTGAATTGCTCTTTCAACTGTGATTTTAAATGGGTATTGGGCATGTGGATTGTTAACCGCATTATTATGATCATTAACAGGAAAGGCCATCATCTCCTCTGGCTTTACCTCGTAAGTTTCCATGTATAATCTTGAGCAGAGCGCGTTCAGTCCAACAAAAGTAATTCCAGAAAAAGCTGAGTACTCCCTGTTTTCAGCCATCATCAGAGCCATTGTAACCTCAGGTGTTGAGATGTCGGTCATCTTCTCAACGCCACCAACCATAACAAAATCTACCAAACCAGATGCTACAGCTTTAAATCCCTCATGAACTGCCATTCCACCTGAGCCACAAGCAGCCTCGACCTTGAGAGCCTGAGCTCCTGAAATGCCAATATTATCAGCCATGAGTGCTCCAAGATGTTCTTGTTTTTGAGCGTGTGAGGAGAGCATATTGCCGACATAAATGGATTCGATCTTCTCTATACAAGCATCATCAAGAGCTTTCAATGCAGCTTCAGCAAACAAATCTCTTAAAGAAGTGCCCCAGTGTTCTCCCACTTTGGTGCATCCGATTCCAATAATACCGACTTCTCTCAACTGGATAGTTCCTCCTACATCATTATCTTGCGTCGATAACGAGTGTACATTGCATAGTCAATATTCCGTTTTCTTTCAATCAAAGTTGAAGTCATTGGAGCCAACGTTCTTTTATCAACTATTCCTGGTTGAACCACGATGCTAAAGGCATCACTTCCTGCGCCTGAACCATAAGAGACCATGAATATCTTCTCACCAGGGTTAGCAACATCGAGTACTGAGGCAAGACCCATGGGTGAAGAACCAGCGTAAGTATTACCAATTCTTGGAGTTAACAGACCTTGCTTAATCTTCTCAACTGGGAATCCAAGACTCCTCCCTACTCTAACCGGAAAATACGCATTTGGTTGATGAAACACTGCATAGTCGTAATCATCAGGCTCAGTACCCACCTCATTCATTAAGGCTTTTGCAGCAGATGTAATTTGATAGTAATACGAAGGTGCACCTGTAAATCTACCCGCGTGGCGAGGATACTGTTCATGGGCTCTCCTCCAGAAGTCAGGAGTATCTGTTACATGTGAACAAGAAGCCTCAACATATGCCACTGTTTCTTTTGATTTCTTAGCAAATATGAAAGCTGCACCACCGCAACCAGCCGTATACTCAAGCGCGTCTGCAGGTCTTCCTTGAGCTGTATCTGCTCCTATAGCTAAGGCGTAATCTACCATTCCGCTTCCAATGAGACCGATACAGTTCTGAAAAGCCTCGGTTCCAGCCTTACAAGCAAACTCGTAATCTGCAGTCATGATGTTTGGAGACGCGCCTATAGCTGCAGCTACTATAGTACCTGACGGCTTTACAGCGTATGGTTTTGATTCGGTTCCAACATAAACCGCTCCCAGCTTTTTAGCGTCAATCATGGCTCTGGAGAGGGCGTATCTTGAAGCCTCCACTGATATTGTGATTGTATCCTCATCAAGTGATACAACCGCCTTCTCATCCAAGGGAAGCTTCCCTTCATTACCCCAGATGCGGGCTATCTCCTCTGCTTTGAGTCTATTAATCGGGACATAGCATCCATATCCAAGTATGCCTACATCTATTGAAGGTTTCAATCACGTTCCTCCATGTCGTATTTTATGGGTGTCACTGTCGATGTTTAAGGATTACGTTATTAGTCGACAATTTCTTCGTCAAAAGTCGAAGAGCCTAAAAACTCATTTATAATTTTTTTATGACTATTTCTATACACATAAGCCTTAAATAAAGCATTATAGCCCGTCTGTAGTCATGACAACTCAAAAGAAAATCCTTCTTAGAGAAGAGGACATACCAAAACAATGGTACAACATTCTCCCTGATCTTCCTGCGCCCTTACCTCCATATATTGATGCATCAACTCAAGCACCAGTAGATCCTAAGAAGCTCTTAGCAGTATTTCCAAAGGAGTTAGTACTACAAGAAGTTAGTGATCAGCGATACATACCGATACCACAAGAGGTACGAGAAGTATTCACAATGTGGAGACCAACACCTCTCATTAGAGCAACAGGATTAGAGAAAACGTTGAAGACGCCTGCCAAGATCTACTACAAGTATGAAGGCGTTAGCCCTGCAGGTAGCCATAAACCAAACACTGCGGTAGCTCAAGCTTACTACAACATGAAGGAAGGCGTAAAAAGACTCGCTACAGAGACGGGAGCAGGACAGTGGGGATCCGCACTTTCATTTGGATGTATGCTCTTCGATATGGACTGCACTGTCTACATGGTGAGGATAAGTTACGATCAAAAACCCTACCGAAGAGTCATGATGCAGACATGGGGCGCTGAAGTATATCCTAGTCCCAGTAAAAACACACAGTTTGGGAGAAAACTTCTCGATGAAAATCCCGATTCCTCTGGAAGCTTGGGGATAGCAATTAGCGAAGCTGTAGAAGATACAGTGACACATGAGGATACAAAATATAGCCTAGGTAGCGTTCTCAACCATGTTTTAATGCATCAGACTGTTATAGGTTTAGAAACGATTGAACAAATGAAGCTTGTTGATGATTACCCTGATTCAATATTTGGATGCATAGGGGGTGGCAGCAGTTTTTCAGGTATGATATGGCCCTTCTATGCTGACAAGAAAAAGGGCAAAGCTCCAAAAGATACCGATTTTATTGCAGTTGAAGCAAGCGCTTGTCCATCCGTCACTAAAGGTGAATACATGTTTGATTTTGGTGACACAGGTAAAATGATGCCAATGGCGAAGATGCACACTCTTGGACACGAATTTGTGCCTCCTCCAATCCATTCAGGAGGTTTAAGATATCACGGTATGGCTCCTACAGTTTGTTTACTAGCAGAGAACAATGAGATCGAGACAAAAGCATATAATCAAGTTGATGTCTTCGAAGCAGCTAAACTCTTCACTCAGACAGAGGGAATAATTGCTGCACCTGAACCTACCCATGCAATTAAAGGAGCCATAGACGAAGCTTTAAGGTGTAAGGAGACGGGTGAGGAGAAAACTATTCTATTCCTTCTCTGTGGACATGGACACTTCGATATGAAGGCTTACGATGATTTCAATCAAGGAAAGCTACCTCCATACGAATATCCAAAAGAACTAGTCGACGATTCAATTATAAAATTAAAGAAGATGTACCCATGGCTGGCAGCTTTACCATATTAACACCTCTTCTTTTTTTTAACTAACTATTATATACAAAATTAAACACATTAAAATTTATAAAAAAAATGGAATTCCCTCTATTTCCCTGTTTAGTGACTTCTACTATTCATGTTACACTTGAGGTTAGTTAATTAAATTTTCTCTATATTGTTTACTTACCTATTGTGGACTCTTCGTACAGGGAGGCGATGAGTCTTCCAGAGCTCGTCAGTTGCATCGGAATGCCCTTATTGTCTTTATCTCCAGCCATGACTAAATTAGCGTTTCTAAGTTTGTTAAGGTTCCATCTGACAGTGGAAGCAGGTATATTATGTTTAAAAGATATGTTCTCTACTACTTGGTAATAGAGTAAACCCTCATTTTCTCTGAGATTCAGTAGAAGTTCAAATTGCTTTTGACTGAGCTTTGAGGTAATGAGTATTTTAGAAACATTTCTTAGCATAGAAATTGTTTCAAGAAGATTAAATGAAAGACTTTCATCGTCTACGTTATCTGAAGGACTAAGGTAATCGATGAATTTGTCGATCCCTCTGTTTGGGGAGGAAATATCGCCTCCTTACCTGTGTCACCTCATCAGCCTCCAAGTTGGACACCCTAAATTGCAATACCCTTTATAATACTTGTGGTAAACTCGAGCTACCTAGTAGCTGGCTGGCTTAAAACGGTCCAACTCGTCTACGTTGGAGTCCAGGGACTGCTTGAGGAATCCTACCCCAGTGTTCGTGAACGATCTTCCAACCATCCTCTCTCTTTCGTAAAACAGTGGAGATTCGAGAGTTTATTGCATAAACTTGTCTCTTCATAGTTAATCTGTAGCTTATTAGACAGGTACAGATTGCTACATCATTTAGTATCTTCACGTTAAAATCAGTCAGATAATAATCGTAGGACTCAAGCGTTTGAAGAGCATCTGATTCCATCTTTAAACCTTCGGTACCTAGAAGCTCAAAGGGAGGCCAATCATCAAACTTTGAATAATTCTCCCTGTCTATTAAAACGGAAATTGCACTGGCATTTCGGTTCTTTATTCCTTCCACCCGATTCACAATCACGTCAATAATTTCCTTATCAGCAGGATCGCGTTCTTTATTCTGTGTAGGCTGAGGAATGGGATCTTCATCTTTCTGTTTTATTGAGGTCCTCGTCATTCTTGTTCCACAGTATTTACAATAAATGTGTTCTTCCTCAACTTCTCTCTGACAGTTAGGACAGGTTCGCATTTGAAATCAATTTCTAAAGAGGTTTTCACTTACTTATAAGAGCGTAGTTTTAAACTGTGTGATTATGAAAAGCCATCGAGAACAAATTATAACCCTGTTATATAAGAACTTATATATTTAGAGAGTGTTATGAAATCCAACATAGGTGTTTAAGATGAGAAAAAAAGGAGTAGCAACAAGTCAATTAGTGATTATTATCTTAGCCATTGCAGTGATTCTGTCTGGATTAGCGTACTGGTTTTTCTTTAGACCTCCGGAAGATACAGAGCCTTTGAAGATCGGAGTGGTTATGTGGGGTCATCATGATGCCGGACTTTGGGATCCAGCTGCAGCTAATGCTATTCTAAACTTGAAAGAAAAGTACAATCTTGAAATTACCTGGGTGGAAGAAATAGATTTTACGCAGTTGGAATCAATAGTTCGGAATTTAGCTAAGACAAATGATGTTATCTATCTTACCACAGATGAGTTCGAAGAGGTCTGTAAGGCTGTTGCCCCAGAGTTTCCAGATGTTTACTGGGTTCAAGAATATGAAGCAACCGAGATACTGTTTGACCACTTCCCATCTAACGTTGTTGCATTTAATGCTTATCAAGCTAACCAGCTCAGTTTTTGGGCAGGAGCGATATCAGCTAAGATAACACAAACTAACAAACTAGGAGTCGTTCAAGCCATACCTGGACCAAGAGACACACGCCTAATGAGTGCAGCTTTCAGAGCAGGAGCTCAATACATCAATGAGGAGATTGAAGTTTTAAGGGTGGTAATTGGTGCATACACAGACCCCATCGCAACAAGGACAGCTGTTTCAGACTTTGCCGATGTGGGCTGTGATGTAGTGTTTGTAGGCATGGATGACGAATCAGGTACCTTAGAGGCAAAAGAGAGAGACATCTATTCGATTCAAGAGTACACGGATATTACCTCTGATTTTCCTGACACAATGATTGGATGTACAGCTTGGGTATGGGATGTGTGGCTTGACAAAGCGCTTGAGGCCATAGTTAATGATGAGTTTGAAGAGTTTAGAGAAGACCACTATGAGATGCCATTGACATTAGAAGATAGGTCATTAGATATACCTACATTTGGGAACATGGTGTCAGATGAAGTCAAGGACTTTGCATATGATCTACGAAGTAAAATCATTGAGGGAGAAGTACAGGTTCCATTGATTGACGAATGGTGATTACGTAAGATAAACCTCTAATTTTTTTATTTCATTCTATGAACGTTTTGTTTGAAGTGGAGAGCGATAGACATTGAAGAAGGAAGCATTTTCTGATACAATAAGCTCTTTACTCTACATATTAAGTGCACTAGTAATTACTCTCGGTTTATCCTTTATGATTTCTAGTTGGCTAATCCAACGAAATCTTGGTGATATCATTCATTTTTTTCTCGCATCAAGTTTTGGTTCAACAGATAACTTCCTAAGAATGCTCACTAGAACTACGCCCCTTTTGATTACAACACTTGGATTGATAATAGCCTTCAACAGTGGCATGTGGAATATTGGTGGAGAGGGTCAAATAATAATTGGAGTAATTGTGTCAACAGGGATATGTCTATTTCTTGATCTACCGCCCAATTCCTCCATTTTTTTAGCGTTTCTAACCAGTTTTCTTGTTAGTGGTGTTTACGCGGCGTTTGCTGGTTTCTTGAAAGCAAAGTGGAATGTGAATGAAGTAGCGATTACTATGATGCAGAATTTTATCGTAATTGCGCTACTACAATGGTTAATTGATGATCCATGGAACTGGGGAGTTGGACTGTATCCAAGAACTGATATGATACCTATAGGAACAAGACTTCCTTTCATCTATCATCCACTTAACTTGACGTTCTTCGTTGGGATTACTCTTGTAATTCTTATACATTACATGTTAAACAGGACCATATTGGGTTACGAACTACAGGCAATAGGCTCAAACATTAAAGCAGCATTCTCTCAAGGGATTAACACTTCAAGATTAATTACTATTAGCATGCTAATCAGTGGAGGAGTATGTGGTTTAGCAGGTAGTAGCCTTGTTCTCGGAGAATATTTTAGGGCACAAGCTGGAATAACAAGCAATTACGGATTCTATGCTATAGCAGCTGCTCTAATAGCGGACAATAAACCCATGTTAGCCCCCATTGCTTCTTTACTCATCTCAATTATATGTGAAGGCGTTCTCGGCTTAGCAGCATTGGGTTTACCTCACAGGTTAGGCCAAGTAATAATCGGGCTCATCTATATTGTAATAATATTTCCAAAAGCTATGCGATGGTTCAGAAGGTCAGTGTGATGGTATTAGATCCTTTTAGTTCAATGTTGTCCTTCTTTCCTGTTATCGGGTTAGCCACTCTTGGTGGTTTTCTTTGTCAGAAGAGTGGTGTATGGAATATCGCGGTTGAGGGAATGATGGCCTTTGGTACTTTTTCCGGTATCTTTGCTTACCATTATTTTGGACAATCCATTTGGTTATCACTATTCTTTGGTTTCTTGTTAGGCCTTGTTTTTGGTCTCGTGTTATCAATTTTGTGTGTTCGCTTCAACTTGGATCAGATAGTAGTTGGGTTTGGATTGTGGTTCATATCAGAGGGTCTTGCAGGGTTTTTATATTTCACACTTCTCCCTTCAGTAAGAGTATCAGAGACGTTTGGACCGAAGTTACTTTCACTTGATCCAATGTTTTATTTTACACTAGCTTCATTTGCTATTCTTCATTTTCTATTTAAGAATACAAAACAGGGTTTAGCAATAATCGCAACAGGAGAGAATCCAAAGGCAGCTGACGTCGCTGGCATAGATGTGTATAAAGTACGTTTGATCTCTACGATGTTGGGTTCAGCCTTCATAGGTTTAGCAGGTTCGTATCTATCACTAGTCATCCTTCAAGGATTTACGTATAAGATGGTTGCTGGATATGGTTGGACAGCTTTCGCACTCATACTGTTTGGAAGATGGACAACCTCTGGAATTTTCTTCGGATCACTTTTCTTCACATTTTTAATTGGTGTTCAGATCAGACTGCAAGTCTTGGGTATACTCTTCTTACCATCGGAGTTTATGGTAATAATACCTCATATAGGTGTGATAATTGTGCTAGCTTTAGCGGGTGTTTTAGGAAGGAAAGCTGGAATGCCTGCTTCTCTTGGAGTGCATTATGAAAGAGAATGATCGAGAAAAACCGGAGTTTGGCGTTCAACATGGATGAGAGTAAGACTATACTTGAGATGAGAAACATTACAAAGACTTTTCCAGGTTTAATTGCGCTCGATCATGTAAATTTCAATCTGCGAGAGGGAGAGATTCATTGCTTGCTTGGCGAAAATGGTGCTGGTAAGACCACCTTGATGAATATCTTGTATGGATTATATCAGATGGATCGAGGAGAAATTCTCGTTGATAAGAACAAAGTAAATATAAGGTCTCCGAGAGACGCGATAAATCTCGGAATAGGGATGATTCATCAAATTTTCTTACTAGTGCCTAGGTTATCTGTTGTCGAGAACATCATTCTGGGAAATGAACCGACTAACGGTGTAACTCTAGATCGAGGAAAAGCTGTTGAAGAGATACTTGAACTTGAGACTCAATTTGATCTAACGGTTGACTTGAACGCCCGTGTTGAGCATCTATCCGCTGGTGAAAAACAGCAAGTGGAAATATTAAAAGCCCTATATAGAAGTGCTCGAATACTCATCATGGACGAACCTACGTCAGTACTTACACCTAAGGAAAAAGAAGGGTTGATACGAACCCTGAGGGAAATGGCTAGTGTAAACGCATTGTCGATAGTTTTTATCACTCATAAATTGCCTGAAGTTATTGCTGTAAGTGATCGTGTTACAATTTTGAGGAAAGGTAAGGTCATTGATGCTCTTGTCACCAAAGATGTTGATGTAAAGCAACTTGCTATAAAAATGGTTGGAAAAGAGGTATTATTTGATATCAGAAAAACAGCGGTGAAAACAGGGAGTAAGTTGCTTGAAGTTAACGATCTGAAAGCGACTAATGATTCAGGTGTAATCGCTATAGATTCTGTCTCTCTTTATGTGAATGAAGGCGAAATCTTAGGTATTGCTGGAGTGACCGGTAATGGGCAAAACGAACTGCTGGAGGTTATCAGTGGCCAAAGACATGCTGAAGACGGAAAAGTGATTATCAAGGGTAAGGATGTAACGAATGATTCGCTAAAAGAGGTAAGAGCTTTGGGAGTGGGATACATTCCGGAGGATAGGATAGAAAAGGGGTTGTTATCTGACCGTTCAATTAGCGAAAACCTGGTCTTGGGAGTTCACACAAATCCTCCTTTAGCTAATAGATGGTTCACCAATTTATCTCAAATTAAGAAGTATGCAAAAAAGCTGGTCGATGAATATAATATTTCTACTCCGGATATAGAGAAGGAAGCAGGAAAACTCTCTGGAGGTAATATACAGAGACTAATATTGGCTCGAGAGCTTTCACGTGAACCTGATATTATACTGGCAAACAAGCCAACGTCAGGACTTGACATAAGTTCACAAGAGTTTATTCGTCAAAGATTGATGAGGGAAAGAGGAAAAGGAAAAGCCATTCTACTTGTCTCTGAGGATTTGGATGAAGTAATGATGATGAGTGATAGAATAGCTGTTATGTATGAAGGAAAGATTGTAAAAGTTGTTACGACTGATGAGGTAACAATGGATCAGATTGGAGAAATGATGGTTTCTGGAAAAGGAGGATAGTCAACTCGTCTTCTTATTAAGGAACTTATCCTCTGTATACTCCGTTCCAGAACATTAACTCATAACCTTGAATTAATTTTGCTACCCTTTTCATCTTCTCTTTATTATCTAAGTAGCGATTAATTACTGATGTTGCAGCTTTTTCTGCTTCAGTTATGGGCTGAGCAAAAAGGTCTAGAAATGATGTTTCATCAATTCCATATTTTTCTTTTAAAGCCTTTGATAGTCTGTTACAGTTTGATCCCCAAACTGGTAGATTGACAACCAGCGACATTGTTTGTTCTCCTGGTGTAGCAAACTGAGCTAGAAAAGTCAAGTAATGAGCATAGCTAACCGCTTCTGGTATGGGTACATACGTGTCTAGGTCAATCATTTTCAATCCTAAACTTTGAGCCATCCTAACGAGAAGCGGTAGAGCCCGAGCATCACCCTTGTATACTGAGTCAAAAAAATCAAGTTCTTCGTCACTTGTGGATCTCGAGATCATAAACGCAAGGCTTCGAACATCGTGGCTTATGATGTAATTCTGATTTTTAACGAATCTTTTTATTCCATCTAGCGGGAGAGTCCCTTTTTCAGCTTCCTTTATAAATGGATGTTCAAGGATGCTCTTGTTTACAGGAACTAAAGACGATCTAACTTCATTGAGAAAAGAAGTAGTCATGATAGCACACTTCAATAGACTGAAATCCCTTTAAAGGCATAAGTCTTTCTAAAACATCTGTGAGACTTATAAATTAAAATTTGTCAATTCAATAATCAATTAAGTGAATTGATTTGTTTTCATTTGATTTAATCATTAAAAATGGTACGATAGTAACCCCTAGGACCCTCTCTAAAGCTGACATTGGTTTAAAAAAGGGAATCATTACTTCACTGTCAACAAATTTAGATTCTAATAATGCAGAAAAAATTATCGATGCAAAAGGAAAACTTGTTCTACCTGGATTAATTGACGCACACACGCATCTTCGTGAACCAGGAACAGAGCATAGGGAAACATTTGAGACTGGTACAAAAGCAGCAGCGGCAGGAGGTTTAACAACAGTGTTTGAAATGCCAATTGCACAACCCCCAGTCTCAACTGAAGAGAGCTTTAAACACCGACATAGAATAGTGGATGAGAAAGCAGTAATCGATTTTGGTCTTTACGGTGGAGCGGGCAAAGATAACATCGACCACATTGAATCAATGTGGAAAGCAGGCGCGATAGGATTCAAGACTTTTATGATTAATCCACCACCGAATCGGGAGGAGGAGTATTGGGGATTATATGTTACCGACAACTCTCAGCTCTTCAGCGTTTTTCGTGAGATTGCTAAGACAGGACTTGTTTCAGCGGTCCATGCTGAGGACTCTTCACTTGTTGGAATGCTGATAGACGAGCTCAAATCCGCAGATAGAAAAGATCCGAAGGCTCACTTAGAATCTAGACCAAATTTCGTAGAAGAGTTAGCAGTTTATGCTGTAGCAACTCTCGGAAACATTGCAGGGGTCAATATTCATGTCAGTCATCTCAGCACTAAGGAGGGTTTAAAGATAATAAAAGAAGCAAAAAGGCTAGGTCAGAGTATTACTACAGAAACGTGTCCGCATTACCTTCTTCTATCAGAAGAAGACATGAATACACTCGGTCCTTTGGCGAAGATCAATCCTCCTTTGAGATCTAAAACTGATGTTGAAACCTTATGGCATGGATTGCGTGATGGTAGCATCGATGTTCTCGCCAGTGATCACGCTCCTTATGCTCCACATGAAAAACTAGAGGGTTATGAAGATATTTGGAAGTCTCAATCTGGGGCTCCTCAATTAGAGACGACTCTTCCTCTAATGTTGACAAAGATAAACGAGGGATACATCGATATTCAAAGGCTCGTTGAGGTGATGTCTGAGAATCCTGCTAAGATATTTGGAGTTTATCCAAAGAAAGGATCAATACATATTGGTTCTGACGCTGATTTCACAATAGTTGATATGAAGAAAGAAGCAACGATAGACCCAAATGGGATGTATTCGAAGGCTCGTGATCTGACTCCCTATAATGGATGGAAGGTTAAAGGAGTTCCTGTGCAGACTGTTGTTAGAGGAGTAGTGGTTATGGATGAAGGGGAAATTATTGGAGAATTGGGCTTCGGGAAAATTGTGACGCCGATCTCAAAACTAGCTAGCTAGCATTTTTCCGAGAAATTCCTCTAATTCCTCCTTATTGAGCATACCCACACGCCTTTTTTTCTCTTCTCCTTTAATGAATAAGAGGATTGTCGGGACACTCATAACATCGTATTTTTCCCAAATAGAAGTCTCAAGAATATTAGTTTCAAAGATGTAAATTTTATCTTCATGTTTACCTAGAGCTTCTTTCATTTTTTCTCTCAGAACTCGACAGCTCGGACACTTCGTTGACGTGAATAATAGCATAGCAGGTCGATTCGACCTTAAAACAAGCTCTTCAAAGTTATGATCTTCCACACGCCTAAAATGTTCTTCATGAGTTTTTCCGACGCCAATGACTCTTAAAAACGACTCGAAAACACTCTCATATTTTTTGTATGTAAGTCTATATCCAAGGTCTTCGATTTTTTCTTCGAGTTCAGGTATCCCGATCACACTTGGATCATAAAAAACATATATTCTCTTATAGAGGAAGTTAATGCGTACATCATTCACTCCGTCGAGCTTTGACAATTCCTTTTTAATTGTTGTAGTACATGTTGGGCAATCCATCTCAGTGACGGGAAAAACCCTCTTTAAATTGCTTGACATCTAACCCCTCTCCAAAATATTGAAGTTGTAATCACATTCACGTTTCTGGTTTAAACCTTCTTAAAAGCAACGAATTGGTTACGACTGAGATTGAGCTAAAAGCCATCGCCCCTGCAGCGAATATCGGGTTCATCACTAGACCAATTGATCGAAATGCTCCCGCTGCCACAGGAATTAGCGCAGAATTATATCCGAACGCCCAGAAAAGATTCTGTTTGATCTTCGAGTAAGTCTTTTTACTAAGCTGAATAGCAGTGACCACATCCATTAAATTATTCCTGATAAGTATGATTCCACCAGTTTCTAATGCGACATCTGTTCCGCTTCCCAAAGCGATACCTACGTCTGCTTGAGCGAGGGCTGGAGCATCATTAATGCCATCTCCTACCATAGCAACAATAAGCCCCTCACTTTGGAGCTTCTTCACTTCTTCCACTTTGTCTTGTGGTAACACTTCTGCAACATATCTGTCAATGCCAACCTGTTTAGCGATGGCGTCTGCTGTTCTGTTGTTATCTCCTGTTATCATGATGACGTGAAGACCCATCTTTTTCAACCGAGCGACTACGTCAAACGCGTTCTCCTTGAGCTCATCAGCAACTGCTATAATGGCATTTACTTTATTGTCGATTGAGACAAAAATGAGTGTTTTTCCCTCGTCAAATAATTCATTAGCCATATTTCGTAATTCAAAATCCATCTCAGAACCGTCCTCTTCCATAAGTCGTTGAGTACCAACGAGTATCTTTCTTCCCTCAACCATTCCTTTGACTCCTCTGCCAGCAAGAGCTTCAAATCCCTTTGGTTCAATAAGAGAAAGCCCCCTTTCCTCGGCCTTTTTGATGATGGCTTCACCAATTGGGTGCTCTGATCTTCTTTCTAACGATGAGACGAGTCTAAGTATTTCATCTGTATCATTAGCAATAATGTCGGTAACCGCAAGTTCTCCCTTTGTTAATGTGCCTGTCTTATCAAATGCGATAGCTTGCAACTCTCTAGTTTTTTCTAAATAATCTCCGCCCTTGATCAAGATTCCAT
>Ga0209635_10002818_pt1 | contig 13442 bp, 13 predicted proteins | sample DeeMarSWOR230_32_FD_187463 | JGI IMG/M metagenome (GOLD analysis project Ga0209635, IMG submission 187463) | Marine sediment microbial communities from White Oak River estuary, North Carolina - WOR-2-30_32 (SPAdes) (version 2) | ecosystem: Environmental > Aquatic > Marine > Intertidal zone >...
TTAGACCAGAAATTTCAGGTGTTTATCTTTTTGTTCAAAAAGATTTACTTAAAATAGCTGCTACAGATTCCTTTAGACTAGGAGAAAAAAAGATTTTCTTTAAAAAACCCCTTTCTATTTCTCAAGATTATTCTTTGATTTTACCCCAAAAAGCAGTTTCTCATTTAATCTCAATTTTTGGTCAGGAAAATACTTTAAAAGCTTTTCTTTCTCAAAATCTTTTAATGTTTGAATCGCAAATGGAAGAAACTGAACATTCAAGAATTCAATTTGTATCAAAGCTTATTGAGGGTGAGTTTCCAAATTATGAAGAAATTATTCCTAAATCTTTTAAAGCTGAAGCTATAATTCAAAAAAATGAATTTTTAAAACAATTAAAAACAGCAGGCATCTTTGCAGGCAGAATAAATGAAGTAAAAATAGGATTTAATCCAAAGAATCAGCAAATTCGTGTTTTTTGCCAGAATCCGGAATTAGGCGAGCATACTTCCAAATTAAAAGCTAAAATAAAAGGAAAAGAAAGTGAGGTTTCTTTTAATTACAAGTTTTTGTTAGATGGTTTGTTAAATATAGAAGCAAGTGAAATTTTCTTTGCTCTTTCAGAAGAAAAAGAAGAAGAAGGGCCTGCTATTTTAAGGCCTATTGGAGATGATAGTTATATTTATGTTGTAATGCCAATTCAGGCAAGCTAAAAAAATAATATTAAGGATATTTATTCAAAAGCTATAGTAGTTCTTGGGCTTTTTTAATGAATTCATTCCAAATAGGGGCTGCCAGGGTGACACCTGGTTTTTTAAATGTAGGTGAATTATCATTGTTTCCCACCCATACTCCAACTGATACTTTTGAATTATATCCTATTGTCCAGGCATCGTTATAATATTGGGTTGTTCCTGTTTTTACAGATATACCTTCAATATTTAAAGGGGAGTTGGCTCCAAACATTGGAGTTCTAGCCTCATTATCAGATAAAATATCAGTAATTAGATTTGCAACTTCAGAACTTATAACTTTTTTTGGATTAATTTTATTTTCTTGAATAACATTTCCTAAACTATCTTCAATTTTTAAAATAGCAATAGGATTGTTTTGAAATCCTTGTGTAGCAAAAACAGAGTAAGCTGAAACCATTTCTAATAATTTTACTTCTCCACCTCCAAGCACTATTGAAGGGCCATAAAAAGAAGATTCCTTTAAAGTGTTAATTCCAAATGATTTTGCTGTTTCTACTCCATCTTTTATACCTGCTAAATTAACCAGTACTTTTACTGATGGTACATTTAAGGATTGGGCTAAAGCCTGTCTTAAGGATACAGGGCCTCTAAATAAACCATCATAATTTTGAGGAATATAGGCTTTTCCTCCCCAAATACCAAAATTTGTTAGTTCATCAACAACTATATATTTATCTGAATATCCTTTTTGAAAAGCAGTAGCGTAAATAAAAGGTTTAAAAGCAGAACCTGGTTGCCTTAACCCTAATGTAGCAACGTCAAATTCAGGTTCAAAAAGACAATCTTTTCCAGGGGTACAGTCTTTTGGGAGAGGGTCTGAAAAATAATCTGCACTTCCCACTAAAGCTAAGATTTCTCCTGTTTTAGGAGAGATTGCAACTAAAGCCCCATTGTAAGCTCTGAAACCCTTATTCCTCTCTACCCCCTTTTTAATAGCCTCTTCTGCGAGTTTTTGCAATTCATTATCCAAAGTAGTATAAACTTTTAACCCTTTCACTTTTAAATAATCTTCTCCGTATTTTTCAATTAGCAGTTTTTTAACATAAAGAATAAAATGGGGAGCTACAATTGAAGTAGAAGGTTTGCTAAATTTTAATTCTTCTTTTTTTGCGATTTCAGCCTCCTCTTTTTTTAGATAGCCTTTTTCTGTCATTCTTTCCAAAACATCATTTTTTCTTTGTAGTAATTTTTCTTTTTGCTCTCCATAAGGAGAAAGATAGGTTGGAGCTCTAATTACACTAGCCAAAAGTGCTGCTTCTGCTAATGTTACATCTTTTACACTTTTTGAGAAAAAAGTTTGACTGGCAGCTTCTACTCCATAAGAATTTGAACCAAAAGGAACTTGGTTTAAATACCATTCTAAAATTTGATCTTTTGAATAACGTCTATCAAGCTCTAAAGTGAGAATTATTTCTCTTATTTTTCTTTCAATTCTTTTTTCTGGAGTAAGGAAAGTTGATCTAATAAGCTGCTGGGGAATAGTTGAGGCACCTTGTGCTTGTTCTTTGTTTTCAAGTTTTAGATTTACCAAGATAGCCCTTATTATCCCTTTTAAATCTATTCCAAAGTGATGGTAAAATTCATCATCTTCAGCCACAATTACAGCATTTTTTAAGTGCTCAGGAATTTCAGTTAAAGAAATAATTTCTCTTTTTTCTTCACCAAAAATTGTATATAAAAGATTTTCCCCTGTTCTGTCATATATTTTCGTAGGTAAGGCTAATTGTCTTTCTGTGAATTTTTCAGGTCTTGGCAGATCTTTTGCAAAATAGAAAAACAAAATCAGGGAAATTAAAAAGAAAGTTAATCCTAAAAACAATAAAATTTTAAAAAAGGAAAATAATTTTTCAATAAGCTTTTCTTTTGAATAAATTTTTCTTTTAAATTTTCTTTTTGGCATCTTTTATATAATAGAACGACTTTTAAGATTTGTAAATTATCAGATTGAAATTATAAAAAGAATTTGTTAGAATTATCAGATAAAAGAATATTTTTAAAAACATGAGTGGACATAGTCATTGGTCAACAATAAAACACAAAAAAGGTGCAGCCGATATTCAAAGAGGCAAGATATTTTCAAAAATAGCAAGACTTATCACTATTGCAGCCAGAGAAGGAGGCGATCCGGAAATAAATTCAAAGTTAAGATTGGCAATAGAAAAGGCAAGAGAGGTGAATATGCCTTCTTCTAATATTGAAAGAGCAATCAAAAGAGGGACAGGTGAAGATGCAGAAGGTCAATTACAAGAAATACTTATTGAAGCTTATGGTCCTGGCAATATTGCTATTATGATTGAGGGAATTACAGACAATAAAAACCGCGCTATTGCTGAAATAAAGCATATTTTAAATAATCATAATGGAAAATTGGTTCCTGAAGGTTCTGTTAAATGGCTTTTTGAACAAAAAGGAGTGGTTGTAATAAATACTAAAGAGCAAGACGAAAACTTTCAAAACAAAGAGACTTTAGAGTTAAAAATTATTGATCTTGGGGCAGAAGATTTAATCTGGAAAAATGAAGAACTTCAAGTGTATTTAAAATTAGAAGATTTGCAAAAAACCAAAAATAAGTTAATAGAGCAAGAGATAAAAGTTGATTCTGCAAATTTAGAATGGGTACCAAAAAAAGAAATTTTGATTTCAGAACAAGAAAAAGAAACAGCCGAAAAATTATTTGAAGCCTTAGATGAAAATGATGATGTTCAGGAAATCTATTCAAATTACAAAGAATAATTTTGGAAAATATTAAATTGTTTTATTTATGATAATTTTAGGGATTGATCCTGGAACAGCTACAACAGGATATGGGTTAATAAAAGTAAGTAAAAAATCTTTAAAAAAGAAAAAGAGAAAAGCTAAATCTGATTTAAAAAAAATACAACCTACAGGGTACGGAACTATAGAATATGGTATTATTGATACTGAACCTAATTTGTCAGATGCTGCCAGATTAAGAATTCTTTATAATCAATTAAACCTCATAATCAAAAAATATAAACCTGATTTTATTGCTGTAGAGAGCATTTATTTTTTTAAAAATCTTAAAACAGCTATAAAAGTAGCTCAAGCAAAAGGTGTAATATTATTAGCCTGTGAAAAAAAGAAAATTCCTATTTTTGAATTTACTCCTTTGCAAGTAAAAATGACAATAACAGGTTACGGCCGAGCTGATAAAAAACAGGTTCAAAAAATGATTAGAATTATGCTTGACTTAAAAGAAATTCCAAGGCCTGATGATGCAGCTGATGCTTTGGGAATTGCTATTTGTTGTGCCAAAACTCTTGACAAAGGTTTTTAAAAACATATAATTTTGAATAGCCTGAAAAGGTCGTTCATTTAGACAATTAAATTTAGAAAACATGAAAAAAGAACTTTGGAGACTCCAAGAAGAGGATGAAAAACCATGGGGTGGTGATGGTGATGACGAAGAAATTCCTGAAGAATCAGAAGAAGAATCTGAGGAAATGGAAGAAACAGAAGAAAGTGTAGATACAGGTGAGGAAGAAGACACGGAGTCAGAATGGGAATAAAAACCAACCCCCTTTTATAAGGGGGTTTTGGTTTGCCTGGATTTTTTAAAATTTTTATTTTAACCGAATAAATCTTCTCTTTCCAATTTGAATTACCATTCCTTTTTTTATTTTTATATTTTTTTTCCAGTCTTTTTGAATAATATTTTCAATTCTTACTCCGCCCTGAATAATTAATCTTTTTGCTTCAGATTTTGAAGAAACTAATTTTGTTTTTACCAATAAATTCAAAATGGAAAGAGATTTTTCTTTTATTTTTATTTTCGGAATTTTAGTTGGAAATTTTTTCTTTTTAAAAACTCTTTCAAATTCTTTTTGGGATTTTTCAGCTTTTTTGTTCCCATAATTTAATTTAACAATTTCAAAAGCTAATCTCTTTTTTATTTCTACAGGATTTACATTTTTTGTTTTAAGTAAATTTTGATATTCTAAGATTTCTTTTGCGGGAATATCAGTTAAAAGCTCAAGGCCTGCAATTATTGTTTCATCAGGAAAAGCCATTATTGCTCCAAACATTTCAGAAGAATTGGCATTTAAAAAAATTGTATTCCCAGTAGTTTTTCCAATTTTTCTTCCTTTTTTGTCAAGTAATAATTTTGTAGTAAGGACAAATTTTTCTTTTTTCTTTAGAGCTTTCATTAAATGCCTTCCAGCTATCATATTGAATGTTTGGTCGCTACCTCCAATCTCCAAATCAACATTCATTTTTACACAATCAATAGCTTGGGCAACTGGATACAAAAATTCATGCAGAAAGATTGGTTTTTTCTTTTTTATTCTTTCTTGAAAAAAATCTCTTTCTAACATTCTTTGGACAGTAAAATTTGAGGCAATTTCTATTAATTCCTTAAAATTTATTTTATCGTTCCATTTACTGTTAAACATGATTTCAGCTTTATTTTTTCCTGAAAAGTTCAAGAATCTTTCTGCTTGTTTTTTCCAAGATTTTGAATTTTTTAAAACTTGCTTTCTGGTAAGTTTTTTTCTGGTAGATAACTTATCTGTTGGATCTCCAATCATTCCTGTAAAATCACCCACTAAAAAAATCACTTTATGACCTAACTCCTGAAATTGTTTAAGCTTTAATAATCCAACATAGTTACCAATGTGAAGGTTAGGCATTGATGGGTCAAATCCCTGGTAAAGCTTAATTTTTTTAGAAAGTAAGACTTTTTTTAAAACCTTTTTTGAAGGATAAATTTTCTCTACCCCCCTTGTTAAAGCTTTTTCAATTTTTTCCTGTTTAGATTGCATACTATTTATAATACCAGCAATTTTTAAGTTTTAAAAGCGTCTTACTTTTAATCTTTTTTTTAAAAATAAAATAAAGATTGTAGAAGCTAAAGAAACTGATAAAGCTGTAAGAATTAGGGATAAGAGTTTTTCATTAGATTTTATTAGAGAAAAATCTTTGGGCTGAGTTTCGGATAAGGATGTTGGCAAATCCTTGATTTCTGATACTTTACTTTCAGATTCCTCCTTATTTTCTTTTCCAGGCGTTAAGTTCAAAGTCCATGTCCAGTTATCCTCAATCTTGCTAAAAGATTTGCCTTGAAAAGCTTTTTCATAATTTACCGCATCTACTATTTCATTATTAGGATTAAAAAGCTCTACTCTATCTCCTGTGTTATTTAGAGTGATTTTAGTTTCTGGTCTGAAAAATACTAAAAAATCATTTGCTTTAATTATTGTATTTTTCGGGAAAATAAATTTTTTAGTTGCACCTTCTGTATCTTTTAAATACCATTCAGAAATATTTAAGTCAATATTTTCTTGATTGAAAAGTTCAATAAATTCCTGTTCTACGTCTGGTCCGTCTGGTGAAGGCATAATTTCATTGATTTTAACATTCAAAGAGTAACTAATTTTTTCAGATTCAGTTTGAATATCTCCTTTTACTTCTTTGGTTTCTTGGTATAAAATATTTTCTGCCATTGGCGTTCCAAAAGATTGCTTGCTTGTTTGCCAATTGTTTTTATCTGAACCTTTTATTTTTTGATTGATTCTTTCCATTGTTTTTTTTGATTCATTTTTACCTTCAAACCAGCCTTGAGAGCAGTCAAGTTCGTCAATAATATTCTCTTTTTCATCTATTAGTTGAAGAAACTCACCTTTATTTTCTAAAGCCCCTTTATATAATAAATTAGCCTTAATTTCAGGTACGCTGTTTTCATCAGTTCTTTCTAAAAGAAAAAATCCTTTTTGGTTTATTTTCCCTTCTAAATTAATTTCAGGAGTTCCATTTTTTGAGATTATTTTCCAGCCTGTGAGATCTATAGTAATTTCTGTGTTATTGTAAAGCTCAATCCATTCATCATTAGCCGAATTCTTATTTCCCATCCAGCATATTTCATTAATAACAACATCAAGCATATTGGCTGCAAAACAAGGAATTTTTTGGGGAGTGAAAATAAAAAAAATTGCAAACAAAACCTGCAATTTTAATATTTTTTGCCAGATATTTGGCATAAAGGTTTTAAACTAATTTTTTTTGATTTGCCGACCCTTTAATTTTCAAATGTTTATAAGCCAAACCAGTAGCAATTCTTCCCCTTGGAGTTCTTTCAATGAATCCTAATTTCATAAGATAAGGCTCATAAATATCCAAGATTGTGTCTATTTCCTCTGATGAGGCTGCTGCAATTGCCTGAAGTCCTACTGGGCCTCCGTTGAATTTTTCTATAATAGTTTTTAAGATTCTTCTATCTGCTTCTTCCAAACCCATTTCATCAATTTCTAAAAAGTCTAAGGCTTGTTTTGCAATTTTTTCTGTTATAATTCCATCTGCTTCAACCTGGGCCCAGTCCCTCACTCTTTTTAAAAGACGATTCGCAATTCTTGGTGTAAAGCGTGCCCTTTTTGCTATTATTAAAGTGGCTTTTTCTTCGGTTTTTACTTTCAGGATTTTAGCTGACCTTTCAATAATTTTTGAAATATCATCTTCCTCATAAAAATTCAACTGAAAAGTTGCTCCGAATCTACTTCTTAAAGGCGAAGAAAGAAGAGCAGCTCTTGTTGTGGCGCCAATTAAAGTAAAAGGAGGCAAAGAAATTTCCATGGTTCTTGCCATGGGACCCCTTCCCAGTATAATATGTAATTTGTAATCTTCCATGGCAGGATATAGAAATTCTTCTATTTGTTTATAAAGGCGATGAATCTCATCTATAAAAAGAACATTTCCTTCTGTGATATTTGTTAAAATAGCAGCCAAATCTCCTGATTTTTCAATTGCAGGTCCAGCAACTATTTTTATTTCAGATTTCATTTCTCTCGCCACCAAGTGAGAAAGAGTGGTTTTGCCGAGACCGCTTCCTCCATAAAATAAAAGATGCTCACAGCTTGGTTCTTTTCTTTTTTTTGCTGCTTCAATAATGATTTTTAATCTTTTCTTTATTTTTTCCTGTCCAATAAAATCCTCCCATGTTTTGGGCCTTAACGTTGAATCTAAGATTTTATCCTCTTCAGTTTGAGCAGGGTAGGTGATTCTTTTTTTATCTGAATTTTTATTTTCTCTTGACAAATCTTCCATAATCTTGTATAATTAAAATATTAAATCAGGTAGAATTAAGAAGTTAGGAAGAATTACAAGTAGCCTTAGGCTTGGGGGAGGCTAGGGTCTTTTGCTGAAGGGCAATTTGGCTTAGGCGAAATTGTTCCTCGAAAAGCTCCAAAGTTTAAGTCGTCACTTAAATTTGTCCCCCAAGCCTAAGGCTATTTTTATTCACCCATTACTCTTTCTATTTCTTTTAGGGTTGTTAACCCTTCTAAAACTTTTAATATTCCATCCTGTTTCATTGTAATCATTCCTTTCTTTTTTGCTAATTTTTCAACTTCAGAGATAGGAGGTTCTTTGAGAATAATTTTTTCTATTTTTTCATCAATTAAAAATACCTCAAATATTCCTATTCTTTTCCGATAGCCTGTGAAGTTGCATTCTTTACAACCTGTAATCTTTGGAATTTTTATATTATTTGAGATTTTTGGGATATTTTTTATTTTCAGATTTTTTAACTCTGTTTTTATTTTTTTTAATTCATCTGGTGTTATTTTTTCAAGTCTTTTACATGCTTTGCAAATTTTTCTTACTAATCTTTGAGCAATTACCATGTTTAAGGCAGGGGCAACATTTGAGATTTTAGCTCCCAAAGAAGTTAATCTGGCAATAACACCTGCTGCATCATTTGTGTGTAAGGTTGTAAGGACTAAATGTCCTGTAAGGGAAGCCTGGAGCGCGGTTTCAACTGTTTCAAGGTCTCTTATTTCACCCACTAAAATAACGTCAGGGTCTTGTCTCATTATAGATTTAAGACCTGAGGCAAAATTATATCCTTTTTCCGGAGTTACTTGAGTTTGAGATATTCCTTCCAAATGATATTCAATAGGATCTTCAATAGTAATAATTTTTATTTCAGGTCTTGTTACTTTTCTTAAAAAAGCATAAAGAGTAGTTGTTTTACCGCTTCCTGTTGGACCTGTGGCAATAATCATTCCATTTGGTTTCTTGATTTCTGTTTCTACTATTTTTAGCAAATCTTTTCTTAATCCTAAGCTTTCTAATTCAATCAAACTTTTAGGATTTAGGATTCTTAAAACTATTGACTCTCCATATTCAGCGGGAAGAGATGAGGTCCTTATTTCAATAGATAATTCTTTTATTAAAACAGAAAACCGACCGTCTTGGGGTCGATCAAAAATATTTAATTTTATTCCAGATAAAAGCTTTATTCTCGAAAGTAAAGCTTTGTAAATATCTAAATCAAGGAATAAAACATCTTGAAGGATTCCATCAATTCTTATTCTGAGCTTTGTTCTTTCTTCTTCAGGTTCAATATGGATATCAGAAGCTTCTAAGTTTATTGCCCCTGCAAGAATAATATCTAATATTTCTGTAATTGGAGAGTATAGACATTCCTCAATCTTTTCTTTAAAATCAGGAATATTTTTAACATCACTTTCAATTTCAAGAATTTTGGTCTTTGAAATTTCTACCTCTCCTGTAATCTTCTTTGGAAATTTTTCCATTTTTTAAAATTAATTCATTTTTTTAAAAAAGTCAATTATAATAATATGAGGTTAAAAAATTTGTGATAGTTTTTAATAAAAAAACATGATAATTTGAAATGGAGAACTATTATAATAATATGAAGCTTAAGTGTATTACAAATAGTGCGGTTCAAACCAAAAAATTTGGGAAAATTTTAGCAGAGCAAATCCTAAAAGAAAAATTAGAAAAAAGAGCAATTATTATTGGTTTAATTGGGGAATTGGGAACAGGAAAAACAACTTTTTTGCAGGGTTTTTCAAAAGGTTTGGGTATCCGAAATAGGATTTTGAGCCCTACTTTTGTTATTTTAAAGAGATTTAAGATAAAAAACTCAAGATTTAATAATTTTTATCATATTGACGCTTTTCGTATTGAAAAGTTAAGGGAAATTCTTTCCCTTAATTTTTCAGAAATTATTCAAAATCCAAAAAATATTATAACTATTGAGTGGGCAGATAAAATTTTAAAAGCCTTGCCTAAAGAATCTTTTATTATTAAATTTGATTTTCTGGGGCCGAGAAAAAGAATGATTGAGATTTTCAAATATCCTTATGTGGATAAATAATTCTTGACAATGTTTTAATCTGTTTCTAAAATCAGAATAATTAAAACTCAAAATATGGAAAAGGAAGAAAATTATATTTCATTAAAGGAAGCAGAAGAATATTGTCCCTATTCTGCTGATTATTTAAAATTAAGAGCACGTCAGGGGAAATTAAAGGCTAATAAAATTGGAAGGATTTGGGTTACAAAAAAAGAATGGGTTAAAGAATATTTGGAAAAAATGGAGGAATACAAAACAGAAAGAAAGCAAAAAGTAATAGAAAAAGAAATAAAAAGAAAGCCAGTTATTGATTCCTTTTTGAAATTAGAATTTAAACAAAGACCGCTTTTAAATAAAGCTGTTTTGTTTTTTTTAATAATTTTGTTGGCAGGTTCGGGAATTTTATTTGGAAAAAGATTTTTTTCTTATTCTAATTTAGTAAAATCTTTTGAAAAAATTGACCAGGTAGCAGAAGCTTTGATTGAGTGTGCAGGAACAGGATTATCTCAAACCAAAAAAAATGCCCAAAAAGAATTTAAGGAAATTAATAGTGATTTTTCTGCTGGACTTTTATCTTTAAAAAGTGATTTTGGAAATCTTTCTAAAGTCTCCACAAAAGAAGGTCTTCAATTAATATTAAATTCTGCAAGAAGAAATATTCTACAAGCAAGTGAAAGTTTTGAATTTGGTATTTCTTATCAAATTGACAGACTAAAAATAGGAACTCCTGAAGCGCCAAAGGGTATTGTTTTTTACGATTCAGTTACAGGCCTTCCTTATTGTCTAAGGATTGAGAATGGACAGATTATAATTGCCCCTGGTGAATGTAATAAATAGTTTTTACTCAAAGAATTTATTAAAAGATTTCTCATTTTGAGAAATCTTTTGTCTTTGATAAAATTAAGATATGAAAAAGAAATTTATAATTATAGATAGCAACTCCTTAATTCATCGCGCTTTTCATGCTCTTCCTCCTTTGACAGCAAAAAATGGAGAACTGGTTAATGCAGTTTATGGTTTCTTATTGGTTTTTTTAAAATGCATAAAGGAGTTTGATCCAAAATATATTGCAGCTTGTTTTGATTTGCCAGGCATTACTTTTCGCCATAAAGAATTTAAAAAATATAAGGCAACTAGGCCTAAGACTCCCAAAGACCTTTTGGATCAGATTCCAAAATTAAAAGAAATTTTAAATGCTTTCTCGGTTCCTATCTTTGAAAAACAAGGATTTGAGGCAGATGATTTAATAGGAACAATAACAAAAATAGTGAATAACGAACAGAAAACAATGAGTAGTGGAGAAATTGAACTTATTATTTTAAGCGGAGATTTAGACACTTTACAGGTCATAGATAAAGATACAAAGGTCTATACCTTAAAAAGAGGGGTAAAGGACACGGTTTTTTATGATGAAAAAGAAGTAAAAAAAAGATATCAGATTTCTCCTTTACAATTTGTAGATTTCAAGGCTTTGAAAGGAGATTCTTCTGATAATATTCCTGGAATTCCAGGAATTGGAGAAAAAACTGCAATTACATTATTAAAAGAATTTGGCACTCTTGAAAATCTTTATAAAGAGATTGAAAAAGATTCAGAAAAAACAAAAAACATTAAACCAAAAATAAAAAACACTTTAAAAGAGTTAAAAGAGCAAGCTTTTCTTTCAAAAAAATTAGCTCAAATAAGATATGATGTTCCAATAGATTTTAATCTAAAGAAATGTCAGTGGGAAGATTATGATGAGAAAAAAGTAGTTAATATTTTTAAAAAATATGAATTTTACAGTTTAATTGATAAATTACCAAAACATGAAAGAAAAATCTTAAAAAGATTATTTTAAACATTTTAATTCTTATGCCTTTTTTGGGCCTTAAAACATCAAAAGTAGATGAGTTAGAAAAATTCCACAAACTAACTATTGGAAGGGAACTCAAAATGGTAGAATTAAAAGAGAAAATTAAGGAAACAGAACAAGAGACTAAAGAATTATAAAAGAAAGAACAAAAAGATATTTTTTCAATAATGGCTAAAAGGTCTCTAAAAATTGAGGAAATTGAATTTAAAGAGGCTTTATCAAAGTTAAAGCTTGATATTAAATCAACAAGAATGATGTTGATTGTCTTTGGTTTTTTTGCTGTTATTATAAGACTATTTTTAATTAAACATTTTCCAATTTTTCCGGTCTTATTTTTGCTTTCTCTTTGGTTTTTCCTTTATTTTATTCATGAGTCTTTAATAAATAAAATAAGAACATCAGACAGGCTTTATGGTTTATACTATTCCTATCTTATTCTTGACCTTTTATTTTTAACTGTTCTTATTCATTACCTTGGAGGTGCAGAATGGCTGGGAGCTATATTTTATATATTAAGCCTACTTATGGCCAGCCTTATTTTACCCGCAGAAAAAACAGTGATATTGGGACTATTTGCATCAGTTTTTTATTTAATTTTGGTTTTATTAGAATTTTTTGAAATAATTCCCCACGAGCCCCTGTTTTTTTTAGAACCTGAACTTTATAAATCGCCTTCCTATGTAGGGAGTCAGATTTTAATAATATTTGCCTTTTTCTATTTTGTAGTTGATACAACAGCAAATTTTTCAAGAATATTAAGGCAAAAAAGAGAAGAATTAATAAAAGAACGAGAAAAGGTAGCAATTGCATATCAGCAAGTCCAGGCCTCAAAAGAGGCTTTGGAAATGAAGGTTAATGAAAGGACAAAAGAATTAAAGGAATTAACAGAAAGTTTAGAAGAAAAAGTAAAGCAAAGAACAAAAGATCTTGAGGTAAAAGTAGATGAGCTTGAAAGATTTCAGAAATTATTTATTGGAAGAGAATTAAAAATGGTAGAGCTTAAAGAAAAAATAGAAGAATTAAAGAAAACAGAAACTAAAGAAAACAGCAAAAAGACATCAAGCAAGAAAAAATAATACCTGCTTAATTATTAGATGCCGAGACCATCTGGCCTTCAACCAAAAGGTATTTTTTATAAAAACTATAGATACCAAAAAAGATAATATTTATTATTTAATTTATTAAAATGACAACAGAGGAAAAAAACAAAAAGGTATTACTCTTGTTAGAAGACTTAGCTGCTCTTGAAGGTTATGTTCGTGACCTTTTTACTTTTTCTCCTTTACCTATTTGTTTTATTAGTCCTTTGGGTGTAATTTTGGAAGTCAATCCTTCATTTGAAAAGATTTCAGGATTCAATAGCGATGAGATTGTAGGAGAATCAATTGAAAAGGTTCTAAGAAGAGAACAAGCAGAGGCGCTTAATAAAGAAACTTTAGAAAAAGGATTTATTGAAGGTATAGAGCTTACTTTTTTCCCAAGAAGAGGAGAGATATTTAGTGTTCAAGGGTTCACAAAAGTGAGAAAAGATGAAAAAGGGAGGAGTGTTGGATATTTCCTGGGGATTTTTAACCTATCAGGTATTAAGAAATCTGAAGAAGACCTTAAAAAAGCTCAGACTGCTCTTTTGAATATTTTAGAAGATACTGAAGATGCCCGTAAAAGGGCCGAGCATGAAAAAAACAAGACTCAAACTATAATTACCAGCTTTACGGATGGGTTGTTGCTTTTTGAT
>Ga0209635_10002819_pt1 | contig 13433 bp, 11 predicted proteins | sample DeeMarSWOR230_32_FD_187463 | JGI IMG/M metagenome (GOLD analysis project Ga0209635, IMG submission 187463) | Marine sediment microbial communities from White Oak River estuary, North Carolina - WOR-2-30_32 (SPAdes) (version 2) | ecosystem: Environmental > Aquatic > Marine > Intertidal zone >...
GGGGGAGCGTTACATTCCTTGATGTTGATCCGCATACCTACAATCTAGACCCAACAAAGCTGCAATCAGCCATCACCAGAAGGACAAAGGGGATTGTCCCGGTACACCTCTATGGACAACCAGCGGATATGCATCCCATCTTGGCTGTCGCAAATAAGTATGGCCTGTGGGCCGTGGAAGACGCCTGTCAGGCTCACCTCGCCGAGTATAAGGGACATAAAGCGGGCTCCATAGGCATCGCAGGTGCTTTCTCCTTCTATCCCGGAAAGAACCTGGGTGCGTGCGTGGAAGGGGGTGCCATTACAACAAACGATGCAGAGCGCGCCAGGAAAGCTCAGATGATTCGGGATCACGGGCAAGAACGGAAATACCATCACGAGATGGAAGGCTACAACGGCCGCTGCGACGCGCTTCAGGCAGCAGCGTTGCGGATCAAACTCAAATATCTTCCGGCATGGAATGAGGCCCGGAGAAGAAATGCACAGCGCTATTTCGATTTGCTCCAGGGCACCGATGGCATTGTGCTGCCAAGAACGGGCAGGAACTCGCTTCCCGTGTTCCATCTTTTCGTTATTCAGCTGAATAACAGAGATGCTGTTCGCGAAGTCCTGCTCAGAGAAGAGATCTTCACGGGACTCCATTACCCAATTCCCCTCCATCTGCAAAAGGCTTATAGGTACCTGGGGTACCCCGTTGGCTCATTTCCGGTTGTAGAGGCCTGTGCTCAGCTGATACTCTCCTTGCCGATGTTTCCTGAGCTCACACCAGAACAGGTTCACAAGCTCTCTAGCAGCCTCAAGAGGATTTTAAAGGAATTTTGAAGCGCCTCAAGCGCACGCCTCGGTGCTAAATTTGATACATAAGACCCGTCAATTGGGGAATAGAAAATAGAACTGACAGGGAAAAAGACTTTGATAACCGGTGGAGCTGGGTTCATTGGCTCACACCTTGTGGACAGCCTTATGGAAAAGGGATGCAAGGCTCGCGTTATGGACAATCTGGTCAACGGCAGACTTGAGAACCTCTCCGATCATCTGGGGCAGGAGAATTTCGAGTTTTTCCGCGGCGATGTCACGGATCCCCTCGATGTTCGACGCTCGATGGAGGGAATCGATGTAATTTTTCATCTGGCATGTCTGGGGCTCAGGCATTCCATAGCTCATCCCTTTGATACCCACCGCGTCAACGCAGAGGGGTCCCTTCTTGTATTGGATGCGGCGTTTCGAGCGAAGGTAGATCGCTTTCTCTACTGCTCTTCCTCAGAGGTATATGGCACTGCTCAATATGTGCCTATAAAGGAGTCTCATCCCACACAACCTTGCACTGTCTATGGGTCAAGCAAGCTTGCCGGCGAGGCATACGCGAGGGCCTATTACACGACGTATGGTATGCCAACCGTGGTTGTGCGCCCGTTCAATGCCTACGGACCACGGTCGCACCACGAGGGGGATGCTGGCGAGTTGATCCCCAAATCAATTGTCCGTGCCCTGAACGGAAAACCGATCTTGATATTTGGGGATGGCAACCAAACCCGGGATTATACCTATGTAGAGGATATGGCGAGGGCTCTCTTGTCTGCGGCAGAAACCGATGCCCTTGTTGGCCAGACCCTCAACATCGGGAGCAATTCCGAGATGTCGGCGAAAGACCTTGCCCTCAAAATCGCCGATTTGGTGGGAAACCCAAAGGCTCACATCTCCTTTGGGCCAGAACGCCCAGGTGATGTGCGCCGTCTCTATGCCGATTCCAGAAGATTTATGGAGTTATGTGACTGGGCACCTCAAGTGCGTCTTGATGAGGGGCTTGCCAGAACCATAGCGTTTTTTCGTCATCACCCGTTGGGGCTCGAGGGGCTTATGGAAAGCGAGTCGGGACGAAACTGGGAGGAAGATTATTTATGATTCCCATAACAAGACCCATCCTGGGAGAAGAAGAGGCAGCTGCTACGAGGGAAGTCCTGGAGTCAGGATGGGTTACCCAGGGCCCACGGGTAAAGGCATTCGAAAAGGCCTTCGCACAATCTGTTGGCGCACCTTACGCCTGTGCTGTTTCAAGCTGCACCGCGGCATTACATCTAGCTCTACTGGCGGTCGGCGTAATGCCTGGGGACGTTGTTATTACCGTAAGCCATAGCTTCATAGCCACGGCCAATGCGGTGCGCTATTGCGGTGCCGAACCGCTATTCGTCGACATTGACCCTGAGAGTTATGATATGGACCCCGACGAACTCGAGCGGGTCTTGATTGAAGATTGCACAGAAAAGGATGGCCAACTCTACTACCGGCACGTGGATCGTATAGCGGTTGGCAAAGCACCTCTTGGATATCTCCTGGGGTCTGGGCATTTGGCATCATCCCCTTTGGGAAAGGTGGCGGCTATTTTACCAGTCCATCAGATGGGTATACCCTGTGATATCGCTCGAATCGTGTCGATTGCCAGAGAGCATAAGCTTGCGGTTGTGGAAGATGCAGCCTGCGCTATTGGAAGTGAAGTCTCGTTGGATGCAGGCAGGACGTGGCAACGCATCGGTAAGCCCCACGGAGACATTGCCTGCTTTAGCTTTCACCCACGGAAAATCCTCACCACTGGTGATGGCGGTATGCTCACAACGAATAACAGTGAGTTGGATGAGAAATTCAGGCTTTTGCGCCATCACGGCATGGACCTCCCCGATACTGCTCGTCACAAGTCCACCAGGGTGATGTTTGAGAAGTATGTCACGACCGGATTCAATTATCGCATGACGGACCTTCAGGCCGCTGTGGGCATCGAGCAGCTGAAAAGGCTCGATAGCATTTTGGCTGAACGTCGACGTCTCGCGGCTCTCTATACGAAGGCCCTCAAGGGGTCCCGCGGTCTGCATATATTCACCGAGCCCTCGTATGCAAGAACCAATTGGCAAAGCTATATCATTTCCATCGAGGATCCATCCGCACAAAAACCGGTAATGCAGGCCCTTCTTGACCTTGGAATCAGCACGCGGCGGGGGGTCATGTGTGCCCACCTTGAGGACCCCTATGCCGCAGCCTGGCCTGCCGGGTGCCTACCCCATAGCGAGGCCGCTCGCGACCGTGGAATTATCCTTCCCCTCTACCCCTCCATGCCCGAGGCCGATCTCCAGAAGGTCGCCTCGCTCCTCAGGGAGGTAGTTAGGACATGACAGGCCTCAATATCCGTCTGGAGAGGTTCAAGCCAATCCTTTCCTGTCCAAGTTGTTGTGGAGCATTGGATTTCAAAAACTCGAGCGCTGCTTGTCGGGACTGCTCGGCCATCTATCCAATTCGCAATGGGAGAATCTATTTTGTCAAGGTCTCTGAGCACACAGATGAGCTCGATAAGATAAAGGGGCGGCTCAAGAAGTGGTTAGGAAAATATTACTACACTATTGGCAGAAACATCCTTGCCCCAACCTATCCATTTAACTACATCAGATGGATCCGTCGCTATCTGAATCCCGATACACAGATTGTTGTCGATGTCGGGTGTGGAAATCATCGAATCGATGACCGCATTATCTGCTTGGATTTCTTCGACTATGATCCGGTGGATATCGTGTGCGACCTCAGTGCCTTACCCTTCAAGCCGAACAGTGTGGACGCCTTTGTCTCTCGGAGTGTGCTGGAGCACGTGCCGGATCCCGCCAGGATTGTCGGGCATTTTCATCGGTGTACTAAGGTTGGTGGGCTCGGCCTTCACCTGATCCCATTCCTATTCCCCTTTCACGCATCCCCTAGCGACTTCCAGCGTTACACCCACAAGGGGCTGGAGCAACTGTTTAAGGAATGGGAGATAGTCGAACAGACCAACGCAACAGGTCCAATCACACTTGGGCTGCTGTGCATTATCGAGCTCCTCTCCATCATCTTCAGTCTGGGTCAAGCTCAGGTTAAGGGTGTTATCTACTTGCTGCTGTGCGGTATCTTATTTCCCCTCAAATATCTGGATGCGCTCTTTGTGAACCGCAAGACCTTTCTTACACTGGCTCCCTCAATCTTTACGGTGGTACGCAAGCATGCGCAAGGTCCGATTTCCTGACTTCTTGATAGCCGGGGCACCACGCTCGGGCACAACTTGGCTTTACGAACTGCTGGATAGGCACCCGGAGGTCTACATGGCCAAACCGGTGCAGCCAGAGCCCAAATTCTTTCTTGTGGACGAAATCTACAGACGAGGCATGAAGCACTATTCCCATAGGTGGTTTTCCAATGCAGGCAATGCCAAGATATTGGGAGAAAAGAGCACCAATTACCTCGAAAGTCCAGTGGCTTCCGAACGAATCCACAAAAACCTGCCGGGAGTCAAATTGATCTTTGTCCTGAGAGAACCGGTCGAGCGGGCTTACTCTAACTATCTATGGTCCCGGATGAATGGCTGGGAACACGAGGATTTTGCCACCGCCCTTGCCCTGGAAGAGCAAAGGCAGCGAGAGCTTCCCAAGGAACTCCGATACGTTCGGCCCCACGCCTATTTTTCCCGTGGTCTCTATGCCGACATGCTTCTGCCCTATTTTGGACGATTTCCAAGGGATCAGATATTGTGCCTGCGCTTTGACGACATATTCGAAAGACCACAGATTCTGGCAGAACGCCTCCACCGATTCTTGGGGATTCACCCCCGTCCCGGTGATGCGAGGAACCTGGGGATAATCAACCCTTCCAGAAAGGGAGCATGTCCTATGACAGAGGAGACTCGTGAGATCTTGCGTACCCGCTATGCGGAACCCAATCGACGGTTAGGGCAACTCTTGGGAAGTGAATTTGAGATGTGGAAGAGTTCATGAAAAATCAGGTTCGCAGACCCCAACTTCCGCGTGTGGTAATCTTGACGCCAGTGTACAATGAAGAGGAGTCCCTCCTCCATTTTGAACAGTCTGTGGCGGATCTATTACTATCCAGGCGGGATTATGATTTCCATGTCCTATTCATTGACGATGGGAGCAGAGACGGAAGCTGGGCAATCATCCAAGAGATCTCCGAGCGGAATTCCCGTTTCCAGGGGATCCGGCTCTCCCGCAACTATGGCTCTCATATCGCACTGAGCGCTGGATTTGCCAACGCACATGGGGATGCTATTGCAACCCTGGCCTGCGACCTTCAAGATCCGCCAGAGGTGATCCTGGATTTTCTGGAGCGGTGGCGTTCCGGTGCGCAAATCGTTTGGGGACGTCGACTTTCAAGAAAAGATGGCTTTGTGCGGATACTGCCGAGCAGGATCTTATTCAGGCTGATGCGCCGGTTTGCCATGCCCCATGGATCAAAATTCACCACTGGCAGTTTTCTGCTGGTCGACAGACAGGTGGCTAAGTGTCTCTGCCAGTTCCATGAGCAAAACCGCATCACCTTTGCTCTTGTGGCTTGGACCGGCTTCGATCAGGCAACAGTGGAATACGACCGCAGGGAAAGGATAGCAGGGAAATCCGGCTGGAACTTCAGCAGGATGATAAAGACCATGTACGATGCCTTCATCGGGTTCTCTTTTCTGCCTATAAAGATCATGAAGCTATTAGGAGTTGGCGTGTCCCTGCTCACCATACCTCTATCAGCATACCTGATCTTCTCCTGGCTTACTGGAGATCCACTCATGGGTTGGACGAGTCTGATGCTTACCATAGCCTTTTTCTTCGGCATCCAGTTCTTGTTGATGGGCATTGTAGGGGAGTACCTCTATCGAATATATGCGGAGGCGGTACGCCGGCCCCTCTATTTCATCAGCGAAAAGACATATCATTCGGACGCGAGTGACACCAATGTCGAATGAGCCACTTATTCCAGTAAAGATCAAAAGTGTCTCTGGAGCCTCTCATCTCGCATGGGCTCAAGGCATCCAGTTCTGCTTGCCCCAGTCCATACTAGAAAAAAGCCGACTTAACCAGCATATTGACAAGGATGGTAACTTAGTGATTCCATCCGAAATCCCTTATATCTCCGCGCAGACGCCGGAGGCCTTGCGTTTGTGGGCGGCCTTTACCGACAAGAGGCCTCTATCGTCCCGTCTCCCAATCTCCTACCAAAATGTGCCACCAGGGCTGAGAAATCTCGTTGCCTCAGTTATAGGCCGATGGAGCTCTCGCTTCACGGCACGGTTGGGTGAATTTCCAAGATGGCCATTGGACCTGAGCGCGGATTTCTTGGCTGATTTGGCTAGTGGCACATCATCGGTTTTCGCTAAAGGTCCCACACCCGCTCTACTCACCCATGACTTGGATTCTGCGGAAGGACTGGAGAACCTGGCTAAATGGTTTCTGGACATGGAGGAATCCGTTGGCGCTAGGTCCACCAACTTCGTTGTGCCCTGCGCCTGGCCTATTGACTATAGTCTGCTTGACCAGATTAAGGACCGTGGTCATGAAATAGGTATTCACGGGTACGATCACAGCAACCGTACGCCATTCTTAGATCCTCTCAAGCGACGCAATCGTTTGCAAAGCGCGCGCGGACTGATCGAACAGTATGAGATCGTTGGATATCGGTCCCCTTCGCTCCTAAGAACTCGAGATCTACTCCGGGATCTAGCGGGGTTTTACTGCTATGACAGCAGTATTCCCACCTCGGGGGGCGTATTTCCGGTTCCAAACAACGGCTGCGCCAGCGCCCGTCCCTTTTGGGTTGAGGAGATTGCTGAACTTCCATTGACCATGCCTCGTGATGGAAGCCTGCTCTTCTTGGGTGATTCTTCCCATGAGGTTCTCGAGATCTGGATCAACTGCGCCAAGAGCATATCGCAGTCCGGGGGTATAGTGGTACTTCTCACCCATTGTGAAGCTCGTTTTTCGGGGAATGCATCTATGCTGAGCGCCTACCGGGGTTTCCTGGAATTCGTGGCCTCATCTGAGCAATTCATTTGGGGTAATCCAAGGGAAATATTGACCCAAGCCTTAGATATTCGCGGATGGGAATGAAAGGGATAAACTGGTAAGATAACGATTTTTTCGGCCTATCTTTTGGAATATGGTATCGTTATGAAAGTACTACTAATTTCGGGAAGCGTATCAGGCGAGAAACGGTACGGTAAGCTTAAATCCGTGGGTTCATACATGCCCCCCTATGGGCTGCTTTCGATTGCGGGCTTATTGGAAAAGGATGGCCATACCGTTCAGATATTAGATAGGGAAATTCATTCCTATGCCAACGAAGAAATGGCTAGAAAGATCGAGCAGACGAGACCCGACCTGATAGGAATGTCTGTTTTCACCATTGGATTCAAGGAGGCCATAAGAACTGCAACCTTCCTAAAGCAGCATTTCGATATACCCATTGTTGCCGGCGGACCACATACCTTTGTGGATCTTGATAACTTCTCAAGAAATGAGTGCTTTGATTTCTTTGTGATTGGAGAAGGCGAAATCACCATGTCAGAGTTAGTTAAGACCTTAGTAACAAAAGGGGATTTAGGAACTGTGGCTGGTTTAGCTACCCGAATAGATCGAAAATTCATAGAGAATTCACCACGCGAAAGATTGAATGATCTAGACATACTACCCTTCCCCGCATTTCATTTGCTCGAGAACATTAAGGCATATCATCCATCACCCCTAGGGTATCGGAAGCGACCCTTTTTTCCACTAGTGACAAGTAGAGGCTGTCCGTTTCATTGTTATTTTTGCAGCGCTATTTGGGGACATAAGTGGGTAGCACACTCGGCGGATTACGTTGTTGACTTGATTGAATACTTGATAACGGAATTCGGTGCCAAGGAGATATGGTTTGCAGAAGATTCCTTTGTCATAGACAAACAGCGCGTCGTCGATATCTGCCAAGGCATATTGAAGAGGAATTTGAAAATCTCATGGACGTGTATGGGAAACGTGCATAAGCTTGACAGGGAAATGCTATCGGTCATGAAAGAGTCAGGGTGCTGGCAGATCCAGTTAGGGCTTGAATCTGGCAATGATGAGGTCCTCAAATTTGTCGGGAAGAAAACCTCTGTTTATTTGATTCGAGAAAAGCTCAATTTGATCCATGAGGTCGGCATTCAACCTCGTGGATATTTTATTCTAGACCACCTCATTGAAACGAAAGAGACTATGCAGCAAACCATTGATTTCGCCATGTCCCTGCCACTGTATTCCGCGGATTTTCATCTGTTACAATTACCGTTTGGCTCGCGGGCGCGCGAGATAGCACATAAATACGGAAAGGTGGATTACAATCCAGATCTACTAACCGGGTACTCCTCCCGAGGGCTGGGTTTCGTTCCAAAAGGAATGACGGAGAGTTTCTTATTTAGGACCCAACGGAAGGCACATCTAAGGTTTTTCTTGCGGCCTAGACAAATACTGCAAATGATAACCTCTATTAGAACGCCCGAAGATATACATCGATATCTCCAGATGTTTTGGGCAGGGGTAAAAACACTTCTTTGATATCACCTAATCTTTTGCGCCTCCTAACGGTTACCATACTCTTCCAAGTACAAAAGAATCCATGATCGCAGAAATGGGGCCTGTGGAGATATCCGTGAAAAGGGCACAAGAAGTATGATGGGCCGAAGATCAGAGGGGGTTAGGGTTCCGCTGTCAAACGGGCGGAAACGAACGATCGATAGAGTTCCCTTATCAACCTGATATCATCATTATTGATCGCCCTCGTGAGGACGAGAAATACCACATACAAGACAAAGAGCCCTAAAATCCAGGCCAGTAAGAATACTCCTTCTGCCTTAACCAGAGTTGCTATTACGAAGAGCATAAGTGATCCAGCACCCAATTTCAGTGTTGAATGGAGATCGATACCGACTCTAAATATCCTATGAACAAAATAGAATCCGCCCAAGATACATACCATACCGGCAATAAAGGTAGCCGTTGCTCCACCCTCAATACCATAGCGGCTCACGAGACAATAATTACTGATAAAGGAAACGAGGACGGATATTCCAGCCAGTTGTGCCGGTATCTTCGTTCTACCGCTGGCGTTAATCATGGCAGACAACACAAACGATATTTGTAAGAAAAACCAGCCCCAAATCAGTATCGATAGTGCGTCTCCAGCCTTCGCATATTCTGGCGTAAACAACAACGCTAACACTGCCTTTGAATAGACCGATATGAAAAGGGCGATGGGGAAAAAAATGATCAATAGGTATCGCAGTGAAGTTTGTATATATGACTTTGTATGTTCCGTATCTCCCCTGGAAAATGAACGCGAAATCGAGGGCAATAGGGTTGAGGAAAATGATACGCTCACGATTACAAAAACGGTCGAAATTACTCTGGCAGAGGTATAGAAACCGATATATTCTCCAGCGATACTGGATGACTTTATGAAGAATAGATCCAATGAGGTAATGAGATGAAAAAAGGCTGAGTAGATTATGACTGGAAAGGAGAAATTGAGTATTTGCCGGTAGCCTATTGATTCATTGGTCTTCTTTGGACGAAAAAAGGCGAGAGCGTATGTCAGACCCACCAGAGAGGCCCCTGCATAGCCCCCGAGGACCCCGTAGATCCCGTAACCCAGCCACACAAGCACAACAACAAACAACGCCCTTGGAAACGAATCGATGGCCATATGAATCGACTGCTTTGTAAACTCCCTGTAGCCATTAAAGAAGCTATTGAATAGCTGATTCATTGATCGGACAACAATTACGATGGTGAGAAATCTAATATAGGGAACATAGGAGCGGTCATGGAAAAGATCAGCAATTAGCGATGCGGTGCTATAGACAAAAAAAGAAACGATCAACGTAGAGGTAAATTGTAAAAGTAAAGATCTACTCCTCAGCTCCCTTCCGTCTACTCCCTCAGATAAGTACTTAGCGGCTGCCGTCGGAATGCCATGAATTAAAAGGATTTGTAGCACTGTTAAGAGCGAAAGAAGTACACCGATAGTCCCGTAAGTTCTAGGGGTGGTGATTCTCACGAGGATACAGTGAATGAGGTAACCACTTGCATAGAATAGGGCATGACCAATGATGAGGTAGAGACTTCCTCTGGCTAGGTAATGATTATTCATCTAATGCGGAAGCTATGGACGCCTTACAGCCTTTTTGCACCTCGAGGCCGTATCTGGAATGGGGAATCAGATTCCCGTTTATAGCTGTTTACCTCTTGAAACCAAGTATCTGAGAGGAGCATTGAATAGAACCACCAACAGGACTTTTATCTTATCGCCTGTTGACACATCAGATTTGAGTACGCTCAAAAAAAGATGGTAGGGGAGCCGTGCAAAGGGAAAAACGTGATCTATTACCTTTAAATGTCGGTATGAAACAGTCTTGTACCTGTGCATCCTTTTGCGATAAGTTTCATTGCCATAATGATATCTTCTATATCTAGTACTTGAGCCAACGTGGGCAAAACTCCCTATTAATGCCATTTCGAGCATCACAATAAAATCCATTCCTATAATATCCCTCTTTAACCTAATATTTTTCATTATCTCTGTTTGTGTTAGTCCGTAATAGTATTCATGATTGCCCCATAATGCAAATAGACATCTAATCGCTACACCTAAACCTCTGGTATCATAATAGCCAACCGGTTTGTCCAAAAGAATATTGTCTTCTTCATCTATCCAAAAGGTCCTACCAACAGCAACTACTATGCTCTTGTCCTGCTCTAAGATCTGAACGCATTCCTCAATAAGCTTTTGAGACACCAATTCATGTCCTCTGGCGAACATAAAGTAGTCAGTCGACGCTACGGCAAGGATTTTCTTGCTATTCGCACTAGGTCCTATATTTTTTTCATTTCTAGAGTATTTAATTCGCTTATCCTTTGCAGCATAATATTCGCAAATATCGTCGGTACCATCATCTGAACAATCATCAGAGAGGTAAATGATTATGTTGGGATAGGTTTGATTCAACAGTGAATCTAATGTCTTGGAGAGATATTTCGAATTGTTATATACTGGAAGCCCGATTCCAACACTCGGTAATGTATCCGCAGCCATTTTCTCAATCTTTGATACAAACCAAATACCCGCTAGGATTGCACGTGATAAGGAGTTTATTATCAAGCTTCTTGTCAATCATAAACCTGTCGTTCTCCTTAAGGAATTGGTCAAGTGCCGTTTTGGGATTGTTCCCTGGTCCCCATGGCCTCGGTCGTTTTTCCGCTTTGGGTTGATATGCTATGACTGTGTCACAGCAGACCAAGTAATAGCCTTTGCCGACCAGTGGGGAATAAAGCCGCAATTCTTTTAGCACATGATCGTGGGTGTGCTCCGAATCAAGAACAATCATGACTTCTCGTGAATCACCAATAATAGCCTTGATTTGGTTCATAGTTTTCTTTTCCACAGAGGAACCATTAATCCAGATAATTCTATCGGATAACTTTCCAATAGAACCTATCCTCTGTTTAAGATCGTGGGGTATATAAATATCAACACCAATGACCCTTTCACCACCGAGTGATTCCATTAATGTCGAATAGAACAGTAAGGAACCGCCCCACGCGATGCCCAGTTCAATAATGAATTTAGGCCTGGTATTGAAAACAATCTCCTGCAGAGCAAACATATCCTGCGGCAGTTGCAAGATGGGCTCCCCAAACCAGTTCGTCTGATGAACCCAGTAGTAGTTGTGGCCCGCTCTTACCTTTACATCAAGCGCGTCCCTGGCAAGGTCTAAATCTGCCGCCATTTCTTCTGCGGATTTAATGCGCAGTTTTTCAAACTCTTTTCTGGTGTAAATCTTCTTGCTCGACATGGCTATATCCCATGTTACTAACTGACTGAATCGTTAGGCTACGGGATACCCGTACTCTTTTAAAGGAAGATGATATTCCGTTGCTAGTTTCGTATTGTCTCCCTTGTAAAGTTCGACTATTTTGTCCCGCCAGTAATCGGACATAAAGTCATCAGCGGGTGCCCCCTTCTCGAGAAAGTTCCGCCAGATTCGCATGAACGCTGCTTCGAGTGGCAAACGGTGACAGAAAGATACATCCCTTAAGAACAAGCTACGGAGCTGGTGGTACCTGAATTCACGCTTTGTGTTCCTCCTCCTTTCACGTTTTCCGCGAAGCAGTTTCAGGGCCTCGTCCTTTTGGATTCTTAAGATACTGCATAGATCATTCACAAATTTCTCCTGGTCATTGACGAAGTCCTCATAAAGCAGTATGTGTATCTTTTGTTTACCAAACAGTGATTCATATAAATTCAGTATCTTGTGGTAAAAATAGCTGTCAAGAGGGCTGTATTTTATGAACTCAGTGCAATACTCCATCCACTCATCGAAAGATACGTACCGCCTCCAGTAACGCCGAGGCACCATCTTTAAGTAGGCCCCGTGATTAGCGTAAAATGAAGGAATAGCAGTCAACTGGTTTCTAACTATAACCAATACCATGGCGTCAGGGAGCAAATCGTGCAGGCGTTGAGCACACTGAGTGGGAACTCTACTGGTCATGATGTCTTCGTTAGAGTAAAGGAATGTCCTTTTGCCACAGGATAACATGAATTCCCTAAAAATCTCTTTCGTTGCCTCGTAATCAAAGTGAATGTCGTCATCTGAAACGAGAGAATTAAGGGCATCTCTATAATTTTCGTACCCAGCACAGTCCTCGCCCAGATAAACTAAGTCCTCAGTCCTCGCGAACAGGCAGCGCTGCAACGTGGTTGATCCTGTCTTGTTTGCGCCTATATGAATGACGGCTCGCGACATTCACTCCCTCACTTGTTATTTCAATTATTCAAACATGTTTTCACACTGCGCCTTTCCGAAGCCAACCTCGCGCGGGCCGTGCAGCTGGTTGTTCCTGCAGAGATTCGGGTTTAGCGGAGTGTACATTATTTTAGAGTTTACGACTATGTCCCGCTATTGTAAGTAATTCAATCGTTTCACCGATGCTTTTTTCCACACTGCCCTTGAATTCAAAGCCCAGCTTCTTAAAACGCAGATTTGAGACTTCATAAGATAATTGGTTCATGATCTCCATGTCCACGTATTTGATATCAAGCTGCGGGATATATCCTTCTATGAACTGGATAATGGAACTTACTGTCAGGTTCTCTGTTAATACGTTGTAGACCCTTTGATCGAACAGGTCATGTTTAATAATAAAGTTAAAAGCCTCCACGGCGTCGCCGAGCGCCAAGTAGGGACGTTTCTGATGCAATGCGGTTCGCCAAACGGTGATGGGCTGTCCCATAACCGCTTGCCAGCAGAACTTGTTGACTGCCGTGTGAAACCGCATTCCAGGGGAAACCCCACATATCGTTCCAAAGCGACAGATCACAAAACGCAGGGCTCCCGAATTACCCAAGGTTTGCAGGAGGTTTTCCTCCCTGAGCTTCGTCTCGGCATAGGGGCTTTGCGGCTTCAGCTCCTCAGGAGAGCAATCTTCGTCCACGACCTCACCCTGCGTCCCATACACACTCGTCGAAGAGACAAAGACCATGGGGCAGTTTTCCTCCTTGCAGGCCCCGGCGACGTGAGCCGTGGCCCCGTAGTTAAGCTGCTCGACCTGTTCTTTATTCCTGAAG
>Ga0209635_10002820_pt1 | contig 13430 bp, 9 predicted proteins | sample DeeMarSWOR230_32_FD_187463 | JGI IMG/M metagenome (GOLD analysis project Ga0209635, IMG submission 187463) | Marine sediment microbial communities from White Oak River estuary, North Carolina - WOR-2-30_32 (SPAdes) (version 2) | ecosystem: Environmental > Aquatic > Marine > Intertidal zone >...
CACATTGCTGTGTTTGAAGGCAAAAGCAGACTTGATTTCTATGGCTTGGTGGGTCATAATGGTTGGTTGGCTAGCAAGGTAGCAGACCAGTGCCACAGGTTATCAGTCTTAAGGCGAATCTGCAAGTTGGAGGCACGAAAAATGGAGATACGAATTCTGGGCGCTCACTGTACCGAGGCTAAAGGTCTGCGGCTGGTATCACTTCTTATTGATGGTGTTTTGGTTTTAGACGCTGGCGGTCTTACCTCGAGCCTCTCGTTAGCGGAGCAGCAGAATATAAGGGCAATTCTGCTTACGCATCACCACTTCGACCATACGCGGGATTTGGTCACTTTTGGAGCAAACGGCGCTACATTCTCACAGCCGGTAGATGTCTATGCATTGAGGCAGACTCTGGACGTTGTTAATTCCTGCCTTCTCGACGGCAAGATGTACGCAGACTTCTCCAAATTGCCATCTGAGGAGAAGCCTTTTCTACAGCTAAGGGCTATTGAGCCATTACAGAGGCAGAATATTCAGAGCTATGATGTGTTGCCCGTACCGTTGCAGCATCCAGTGCCTTCTGTCGGCTACCAGATTATATCTGAGGATGGCAAAAGCTTATTTTATACCGGCGACACTGGACCTGGACTGGCGACTTGCTGGCAAAGTGTTTCACCTCAATTGCTCATAGTCGAGGTTTCTGGCACTAACAAGGCTCAGGACTTTTTGAAAAGCGTCGGGCACCTGTCAGCCGGGTTTCTCAAAAAGGAGCTTGTCCAGTTCCGCCAGATGAAACAGTATTTACCTCGTGTTGTAGTGGTACATATCCCCTCCCAATTTCAGAGAGAGGTCGAGGAGGAAGTTAGAGAGGTAGCTCAAGAACTGGGGACCAGCATTGATATTGGCTACGAAGACATGAGAATCACCCTGTAGGTCTTGCAATAACAAAGGGGTACACCTCGAATATTAAATTCCAATTTCTAAACCCGAAACAAACTCAAGGTTCAGACTCTTTAAATCCGAAGATTTTGATGCCTAAGATTTAGAATTTAAAGGTCTGCATCCCCCTCCCCCGGTGAGGATACGAGGGGGAAGGGGAGACGCAAACAGCTCCTTTGCTCTGAAAGCTATGCCTCTGCGTATTCTACCTTGGGCAGATGGGTCAAGGCTTCCTTTACCTTCTCTTCGGGATACTCATAATCCTTAAGTTTACCCGAGAGGTACTCGTCATAGGCGGCCAGGTCGAAGTGTCCATGCCCGCTTAGAGCTAGCAGGATGGTCTTGCTTTCGCCTGACTCTTTACACGCTAAAGCCTCATCTATGACCACCTTGATGGCATGGTTTGGCTCCGGAGCAGGGATGATACCCTCAGTTCGCGCGAACTGTACCCCAGCCTGGAAAGATGGCACCTGGGGTACTGCCTTAGCCTCGACAAACCCGAGCTGATGAAGGTGGCAGATTATCGGTGCCATACCATGGTAGCGAAGCCCACCGGCGTGAATCTTCGGCGGAATGAAAGTATGTCCCAGGGTATTCATTTTCACTATCGGTGCCATGCCAGCGATATCTCCGTAGTCCCAGGTGTATGGCCCCTTAGTCATGCTGGGGCAAGCCGCGGGCTCGACATTGATGATGCGGAGACTCGGCTTTTTGCCCTCGATTTTATCCTTGACGAAAGGTAAATACAGCCCGGCGAAGTTGCTGCCGCCGCCGATACAGCCGATGATGATGTCAGGGTAGGCATCCGCCTTTTCCATCGACTTTTTGGCTTCCAGGCCGTTTATGGTTTGATGGAGCAAGACGCAGTTGATGACGCTGCCTATCGAGTAGTAGGTGTCATCGCGGCCGAAGGCGTCTTCTATAGCCTCGCTGATGGCGATGCCCAGGCTGCCGGGTGAATCGGGGTCTTCGGCTAAAATCTTGCGCCCTATTTCAGTATCCTGGCTGGGGCTGGGCACACATGTGGCTCCCCAGGTCTCCATCAGGATGCGGCGATATGGCTTCTGGTTGTAGCTCACCTTGACCATATACACCTTTAACTCAATTCCGAAGAACATGCAGCCCATTGACAGGGCGCTGCCCCACTGGCCAGCGCCGGTCTCGGTAGTGATTCGTTTGATCCCGTCCTGTTTGGCATAGTAGGCTTGAGCCACGGCGGTGTTAGGCTTGTGGCTGCCAGCTTGGCTTGTTCCCTCATACTTGTAGAAAATCTTTGCAGGTGTGTCTAGAGCTTTCTCAAGCCGATATGCCCGATGTAATGCGGTGGGTCTCCATGTGCGGTAAACCTCTTGCACTTCTTCAGGGATCTCGATGTAGCGCTCTTGACTAAATTCCTGGTCTCTTAAAGCCGATGCAAACAATGGGGGAGGCAAGATGGTAGGCTCCTTGGTGCCCGGGTGCAACAGCGGTGGCAACGGCTTAGGCAGGTCAGCTAAGATGTTGTACCATGATGTTGGCATTTCCTTTTCGGTCAAGATGATCTTGGTTTCTTTCATTTTTCCCTCCTTAAGTTTTTTTGAACGACTAAAAAAGCATTTAGGCTGACTGAATTTGTCCCTGGTCTTCTAAGGCCACATCCATGCCGTTATTGACATCTCATAACCTCCTTCAAAAGCTCCCTAAAAACAGAAAGCCTCTCGCCTAAGGGGCGAGAGGCTTAGCTTCGCGGTGCCACCCTTGTTGGTCTTTGCAGACAATCTCACTCAGTACAGCTCTATCCGCCAGAACTGTACTTTGGGTTGTGATAACGCTACCCTTTGCGTCAAAGCCTACTTGATTTGCTAAGCCAACCTTTCGGTTTGCGGCTCCCAGGTCCATTCGGCCATTGCGCCAGCGTCAGCTTCCACCATCCTGACTCTCTTTGGCCTCGCTTAAAGGCTTACTAGTCCTGTTCTCAGCCTTTTCCGTATTCAATTAAAAATAGATTTTACCATCTTTTTCAAGCTTGTCAAGTTTTACTGAGAAGGTACTATCAAAATTGGGCTTTTGGTTTAGTATTTCGGGGTTATTGGGCTGAGCTGGAATTGTTATTTTTGTTTAAGGTAGGCGTCTATTGAGGCGGCCGCCTGTTTCCCAGCTCCCATGGCGCTGATAACGGTAGCGGCGCCGGTGACGACATCGCCTCCAGCCCAGACTTTGTCCTTTACTGTCTTTCCGGTTTCTTCATCAGCCACAACAGTGCCGTTTTTCCTTGTCTCCAATCCTATGGTGGTTGATGGAATCAAAGGGTTGGGAGTAGTGCCCAACGCCACGATAGCGACATCAACCTCAACGGTGAACTCGCTGCCCTCCTTGATGATGGGGCGGCGTCTACCGCTGGCATCAGGCTCGCCAAGTTCCATCTCGTAGCATTCTATGCTGGTCACCCAGTACTGTTCATTGCCTATGAACCGCTTTGGGTTGGTGAGAAACTTGAAAATGATTCCTTCCTCCTCAGCATTTTCCACCTCTTCCTTTCTTGCTGGCATTTCGACTCTAGACCGACGGTAGATGATGTGAACTTCATCGGCGCCAAGCCTCAACGCACAGCGGGCAGCGTCCATAGCTACGTTGCCACCGCCGATTACGGCTACTTTTTTGCCTATCTTTATTGGGGTATCGTACTCGGGGAAGAGATAGGCTTTCATCAGGTTTACTCTGGTGAGAAATTCATTGGCTGAATAGACGCCATTTAGGTTCTCACCGGGTATATTGAGAAACATAGGCAGTCCGGCACCGGTGCCCAGAAATACGGCTTCATAGCCGCCTCCCAGCAGCTCATCTACAGTGGCCAGCTTGCCCATTACCGAGTCGAGTCTGATTTCTATCCCCAAAGACTTGACATAATCTACCTCACCCTGGACAATAGCCTTGGGCAGCCTGAACTCGGGGATACCGTACATCAGCACTCCACCGGCAACGTGTATTGCCTCGAAGATGGTTACCTGGTGACCCAGCTTGGCTAAATCGGCGGCACAGGTCAATCCAGCAGGACCTGAGCCGATTATAGCTACTTTCTTGCCGGTTGAAGGTGGCGGGTTGGGGGATGAAGCAAGCTCGGAGCTGTGTTCCCGTTCCCAGTCAGCTACATATCGTTCTAGGCGGCCGATGGCTATTGGTGCTCCCTTCTTGGATAATGTGCAGACCTCCTCGCACTGTGTCTCTTGAGGGCAGACCCGTCCACAGATTCCAGGTAAGGCATTTTTGCTCTTGAGTATACGCACTGCCTCGGGCATGTCGTTATCCTGTACTGCCTTAATGAAGTCGGGAATGTCTATATTCACCGGGCAACCTCCGATACAGGGTTGCTTGGGGCACTGAATACAACGGGTAGCTTCTTTAAGTGCCATCTCATGGGTGTAACCCAGAGCTACCTCGTTGAAGTTTTTTGCCCTGACCTTAGGGTCTTGGCGGGGCATGGCTAGTCTATTTAAATCGAGCTTTGGCTTGCTTTTTCCTTCCAATGTTACGCTCCGATTCTAAGAATGCTGGCAATGATGGGCTTTCCACAATTCCAGCGAGTGCCTTTCTTCATCGCAGTAGATCCGCTGGCGGGCGAATAGAAGATCCCAGTCAACCTGGTGCCCGTCGAATTCGGGGCCGTTAACGCAGACGAACTTAGTTTCATCCCCTACAGAAACACGGCAACAGCCACACATGCCGGTGCCATCAACCATAATTGAGTTGAGACTGACGATAGTGGTAACCCCAAAAGGCTTAGTAGTTAAGGAGCAGAACTTCATCATTATGGCTGGGCCGATGGCAATAACGCGGCTGATTCCCTTGTCTCTCTCCAGAACCTCTTTTAAAGGTTCGGTTACCACACCTTTGCGGGCATATGTTCCGTCATCGGTGGTGACTATCAATTCATCGCTGACACTATTTAGGCGTTCTTCCCAGAAGAGCAGGTCTTTGCTTCGAGCACCCATTATGGTAATAACCTTGTTCCCAACTTGTTTTAGAGCTCTGGCAATTGGATATACTGGTGCTACACCCACCCCGCCACCAACGCAGACTACAGCGCCAAAATTATCTATTTCTGAGGGTACGCCCAGAGGCCCAATCAAATCCATTATATAGTCGCCAGGATTAAGAGAGGCTAGTTTGTAAGTGGTAGTGCCCACTTGCATGGCTACAAGGCTGACAGTTCCCTCTCTGGCGTCCCAGTCGGCCAGTGTAAGCGGGATACGTTCGCCTACCTCATCAATGCGTACAACAACAAATTGGCCCGCTTTAGCCTTTTTGGCTACTGCTGGTGCCTCGATTTTGAAAAAATCGACCACAGGGCACAGCTTCTCCTTAGTTACAATTTTGAACATGAGTGACTCCGATTCTCCTTGTTCAGAATTTTGGAGATGAATACCTTAGATAGCTAAGCAGTTTTTACCTTGGCAGGCGGCAATATGGGTGAAGAGATTTGAAGTCTAAGGTCACATCTCAGACACCGGTTAGCCTCTTCTATGGCTGTTGCCTCGGTATATCCGAGCTCCACTTCAGCGAAGTCAGCCAGACGCTGTTTTGTGTGCAGACATGGCATGGTTGGCTGATGACGGTCAGCGAAGTCATCATCGCTTCCCAGCCGAGGGTTAACTTTCTCGGTGGGGATTAAGGACTCATCGATTATACCACTGCCTCCTAAATATTTATCAATTGAGCTGGCGGCCTGTCTGCCTTGAGCAATGGCCTCGATTACCGAAGCCGGACCAGTAACGACATCACCGCCGGCAAAGGCACCTTCTCGGCTGGTGGCTAAAGTTTGTGCATCTGTTCTTATAACATCACCGCGGGCCAATTTCACCCCTAGCTGCGCTGGGATTTCAGGTGCCTGGCCAATGCTGGCTATGATGTTGTCGAAGTCTGAGGCAAATTCGCTTCCTGCGATTGGGACGGGACGGCGTCGACCGCTGGTGTCTGGCTCACCCAGCTTCATCCGCAGGCATTCCAGCTCGAGGTGCTTGTTTTTGACCCTTATCCGATTGGGTGCGGCTAGGAATGTGATTTTCACCCCCTCGTGCAGTGCCTCTTCGACCTCTTCGGGTGCGGCTGGCATCTCGTCGCGGGTACGACGGTAAATTATGGCAACTTCTTTGGCGCCGAGGCGAAGTGCGGTTCGGGAGCAGTCTATCGCGGCATTGCCACCGCCGATTATGGCTATCTTTTTGCCTATCTTTACCTTCTCACCTAAGCTTACCTGACGTAGGAATGTTACACCGTCTATCACGCCAGCGCTGTCTTCACCCTCGGCACCCAGCTTGGTTCCTTTGTGGGCACCAAGCCCCAGAAACACTGCATTATAGCCTTGCTCAAAGAGACTGTCTGCAGACTTGATTCTTGTATTTGTTCTTATCTTAACGCCTACTTTTTCTATCTCTTTAATCTCAGCGTCTAAGATTTTTCGCGGCAGGCGATAGGCAGGGATACCAACCCGCAGCATACCACCTGTCTGCGGTAAAGCTTCGAAGATTGTTACTGCATGCCCCATTTTGGCCAGGTAGTAAGCTGCGGTTAGTCCAGCCGGACCAGATCCGACCACAGCTACCTTCTTACCTGTTGGCGGTGCTGACTTGGAATTCTTTTTCCATAACCCTGTATCGTGGTCAGCAGCGAAACGCTTAAGAAACTTTATGCAAATGGGGTCATTTAGCTGACCACGGCGACATGCCTGTTCGCATGGATGTATGCAGACGCGTCCCAGCGTCCCGGGGAATGGAACCTTTTCTCTTATAACAGCTAGGGCTTCGGAGTATTTCCCTTGGGCAGTGAGATATACATAACGCGGTACGTCTATATGGGCTGGGCAGGCTTGTCGGCACGGGACGACATAGCCTTCCCAATCCGGGATAGTGTAATATCTTGCCTCTCTATCGACTAGTGCACCTGTGGGGCAAACTTCGACACAACTGAAGCAGAACTTACACCCTGAGTCCTTGTGGTTGTTATTTCGAAACGGCCCGGCCACTCGATAGCCGTTCAGTTCGATGAAATCCAGAGCTTTTATGTCTCTCAAATCCCGACAGGCTCTGACACATAGCCCGCAGGCGATACATAGGTTATAGTCTAAGTCGAAAAAGGGATTATCTCTATTTACTGGTAGCTCTCTGTACTTGTAGGGAAAGGTCACCATCTCGATATCGAGGAAGTCAGCCACTTTTTGCAGTTCACACCGCCCATTTTCGGGACAGGTAACACAGCGCTCGGTGACTTTTACATTGCGTAAGCATACGTCGAAAGGTTTACACCGCTCTTTGCGCCAGCAAGTAAGACATGCGTTGGGGTGTTCGGACAGGATCTTCTCTAAGACCTGGCGCTGCCTTTGTCGAATCTCCGGCGTATCGGTGTGAACGGTCATATTTTCTGTGACCTTTGTTGTGCATGAAATGGCGAATTCAGGCTGCCCTTCGATTTCTACTAAGCATAGTCCACAGTCTCCTGATGGTGGCAGGTCGGGGTGAGTACAAAGATTAGGTATATAAATGCCTCTTCTCACAGCAGCCTCGAATATGGTCATTCCTTTATCTGCTACTACTTGCTGACCATCTACATTTAAAGTGAGTTTGGTCATTTTTGTCTCCTAAGCTTTTCAACTCTAACAGCGCATACTTTGAATTCTGGAATCTTGGCTATTGGGTCTAGTGCCGCATTAGTCAATATATTGGTCGCGCTTTCAGCGAAGTGAAAAGTCATGAATACCACCTTTTGCGGTGATTTATCGGTCACTTTTGCTTTGGCTATCACTTCGCCACGCCGTGAAACCACACGGACCTTCTCACCATCCTTGATTTTCAAAGAAGAAGCATCGGCTTGGCTTATCTCAATTACCCCATCTGGATCAAGAGTATTTAGCCCGGCAACTTTTCGTGTCATAGTGCCTGTGTGGAAGTGGTATGGGCTGCGTCCGGTGGTAAGTATGAGTGGGTATTCTTTGTCGGGTAGTTCAGCAGGTGGCTTATATTGCAGCGGTGTCAATTTCCCCAAGCCGCAGACAAATCTACCCACATGCAAAATAGGCGTACCGGGGTGATCTTGGGTTGGACACGGCCATTGCAGTCCACATTCCTCCAGACGTTCGTATGTAACACCTCCGTAACTCGGTGTCAACATAGCGATTTCGCCCATCACCTCAGAGGGGTGTTCGAAGTTGAAATTTTGGGCGCCCATTCTCATAGCTAGCTTGCATATAATCCACCAGTCAGGCTTGGAGTCGTCTATAGGTTCGATCACCTTCCTTACTCGCTGTATACGCCGTTCGGTATTTGTGAAGGTGCCATCTTTCTCGGCAAAGCTGACTGCAGGCAAAACTACATCAGCTAGACGGGCAGTTTCGGTGAGGAAAAAGTCCTGAACTACTAAGAACTCGAGTTTTTTCAGTGCTTTCTCAGTGTGGTTGGCATCGGCATCGCTTAATATTGGATTCTCGCCCATTACGTAAATTGCTTTAATCTTACCATCAAAAGCGGCATCCAGCATCTCTGTCAATGTTAATCCCGGAGTCGGATTCAGATTGCTTCTCCAGGCAATTTCAAACTTTTTTTGAATGTCGGGGTTGTCGACTCTTTGATAGCCGGTGTAAACGTTAGGCAGAGACCCCATGTCACAGGCACCCTGAACGTTGTTTTGTCCCCGCAGTGGATTTACGCCGGTTGATGGCTTTCCGATATTGCCGGTTAACATAGCTAAGTTGGCGGTGGCAAGCACATTATCTGTGCCATGGCTATGCTGGGTAATGCCCATAGCGTAGACGATTGTTGCCGGCTTGCAGGTGGCGTAAAGTCGGGCCGCTTCGGCTATTGTATCGCGGGGCACGCCCGTAGCCTTTTCAACAAAGTCGAGGTCGAAATTCTTCAATGATTCCTTGAAGGCGTCGAAATTGTCACAGCATTCGCTGATGAAATTTAGCTCGGCCAGTTCCTCGTCCAAGATAACCCTCATCATGCCCATGAGTAGGGCAACATCGCTGCCCGGGAGATGTCTCAGCCATATATCAGCATAGCGGCAAAGTTCAATCTCTCGGGGGTTAGCTACTATTAGTCTGCCACCACTGCTAATAGCCTTCTTTATCTCTAGTGCAATAACCGGGTGACCTGCGCTTGTATTACTGCCGATGGCTAAGATGCAGGCAGCATCCTTGATTTCACTGATAGAATTGGTCATAGCACCGCTGCCGAAACTGGTGGCCAGACCGGCCACCGTGGGGGAATGTCAGAGACGGGCACAGTGGTCCACATTGTTGGTTTGTATAACCACGCGTGTGAACTTCTGTGCCAGATAATTTTCTTCATTGGTGCACTTGGCTGAGGCGATGAAGGCGAATTGGTCTCCTTTGTATTTTGCCAGCTTGTCTGCTATTAAGTCTAAGGCTTCGTCCCAGCTTGCCTCAGCAAGTTCGCCGTTCTTTCGTATTAAAGGTGTGGTCAGGCGTTCAGGATGATGGACGAACTCAGCGATACCAAAACGACCTTTGACGCAGGCTTGTCCCTGGTTTACTGAACTTTCCAGAACGGGTACAGAGCGGACAACTTTGCCTCTGTTTACTTCGAGGCTTAGCTGGCAACCAACCCCACAGTAAGGGCAAGTTGTAATTACTGAGCGTTCAGGTAACCCGAGCCATTTGCTAGAGCGGTCCATCAGGGCGCCGGTGGGACAGACGTCAACGCAAGCTCCGCAGAATTGACATCCTGAATCTTCCAGTGTCTTGTCGAAGGCAGTGCCGACTAATGCCTGGCTGCCTCGATAGGTGAAGGCAATTGCTCCAGCTCCTCTTACCTCCTGGCATACCCGAACACAGCGACCGCATAGTATGCACAGATTGTAATCACGTTCGAAGAAGGGGCTGTCCTGATAAAGCGGTAGCTCTTTGTGGATAGGGGGGAGGGTAACCTCCTCCACTCCGATGCGGGAGGCGATTTCTTGCAGTTCGCAGCGCAGGTTTTTGGGACAGGTAATGCATTGCCTGGGGTGTTCTGCCAGAATAAGCTCGAAAATGTTGCGTCTTAATTCCTGAAGCTGTTGTGTATTGGTCCTTATCACCATGCCTTCAGTTACAGGTGTGGTACATGAGGTGGGAAAGCCTCTCAAATTCTCAATCTCCACGATGCACAAACGGCAGGCACCGTATGGGGTTAGGCTGGGATGGTAACACAAGGTTGGAATATAGATGCCTGCTTGTCGGGCAGCCTCAAGTACTGTGGCACCTTCCTTCACCTTGACCTGTTGTTCATCTATAGTCAGGTTTATAACTTTTATCTCTTCACCGACAACCATACTTAGTTCCTGTTAAGCGGATGGCTTGATAGGTACTGGCTGTTGGGGGACCTCGATTTGCTCACCTGACACCTTAGCTATGGCAGCAAAGCGTGGTGGGCAGACATCGACACATGTCCCGCATTTAATACATTTATCCTGGTCTATGACATGAACCAATCTTTTGCCACCGACGATGGCTTCAGTTGGGCAGTTGCGCAGGCAAATCATGCAGCCCTGGCATTTATCCGGCAAGATATAGAACGAAATCAAACTCTTACATACCAGAGCCGGGCAGCGCTTTTCATTAATATGAGTCTCGTATTCATTGCGGAAGTAACGGATGGTGGTCAGCACCGGGTTGGGAGCAGTTTGGCCTAAGCCGCAGAGTGAACCTTGCTTCACCGTGGTGGCTATCCGCTCAAGCTGCTCAATGTCTCCGGGTTTGCCTTCACCTCGAGTAATACTGTCCAGAATGCCCAGCATTTGCCGTGTGCCAACACGACAGGGTGGACATTTACCACAGGATTCAGCCTGCGTAAAAGTAAGGAAGTATTTTGTCAGGTCAACCATACAGGTGTCCTCGTCAGCAACAATCATACCTCCAGAGCCCATAATTGAGCCGGCAGCAGTCAGAGATTCATAGTCGACGGGTGAGTCTAGCATTGATAGTGGCAGGCAACCTCCTGAAGGACCGCCTGTTTGTATGGCTTTGAACTCTTTGCCTTCGAGGATGCCGCCGCCGATCTCGTAGATTATTTGACGCAAGGTGATGCCTAGTGGCACTTCGATGAGGCCGGTGCGTTCCACCTTGCCTACAAGGGCGAAGGTCTTCGTTCCTTTGCTTTTTTCTGAGCCATAGTGGGCATACCATTCGCTGCCTTTTTGTAATATGCGTGCTGCGTCTGCCCAGGTTTCCACATTATTAATGTTCGTCGGCTTGCCCCATAATCCTGATATTGCTGGGAAGGGAGGTCGTGACCGGGGCATTCCACGCTTGCCTTCTATTGAGGCCATCAAAGCTGTTTCTTCGCCGCAAACAAAAGCTCCAGCTCCTTCTTTAATCTTTATATGGAAATCGAAGCCGGAGCCAAGTATATTATCTCCAATAAAGCCATATTCTTCCATCTGCCGCAGAGCCAGTCTCAATCTTTCCAGGGCAAGTGGGTATTCGGCACGGCAGTAAATATAGCCTTGGTTTGCTCCTATGGTGTAAGCCCCGATAGCCATACCCTCCAGGACTGAATGAGGGTCACCTTCTAGCAGTGAGCGGTTCATGAAGGCGCCTGGGTCACCCTCGTCAGCATTGCAAATGATATATTTTTCTTTCCCTGGTGCTTTCCGGCAGAAATCCCATTTCTGTCCTGTTGGGAAACCGGCACCGCCTCTGCCGCGCAAGCCTGATTTCTTGATCTCCTCAATAATTGCCTCAGGTGCCATCTTTAATGCCTTTACCAAGCCGCTGTAGCCCCCGTTTGCGATATAGTGGTTTATGTTCTCGGGGTCGATGAAACCGCAGTTGTGCAGGACTACGCGTACCTGGGGCTTGAGCACTGACAGCTCGAATAAATTGGGAATGCCATCAACTCTGCCGTCACCGGCGTAACCTAGAGCTAAGTCAGCCCGAGGGTTATCAGCTACCAGGTAATCCTTGACAATCTGGGTAGCAATCTCAGGGGTTAGATTGCCGTAGATGATTTGTGGGCGCCCCGGCTTCACTATGCCGACCATTGGCTCGGCAAAACATAGCCCCATACAGCCGACCTCGATAACAATAGCCTCAATGCTTTGCCTTTCCAGTTCTTCATTAATAGCCTTGAGAACATTAAGGGCGCCGGCAGCACTGCCGCAGGTGCCAGCACCGACCAAAAGCCGCGGCTTATTGCTCGATTGCAGCGCTTCCCATTCTGAAACTGCTTGTTTATGGATTTTATCGAAAGTCATGAGGCTATGCCTGTCGATATTCGTTTAGAGTCTCTTTTGCCTTGGCAACTGTCATCCGGCCATAAACATCTTTGTCTATGACCAGTACCGGGGCCAGGGCACAGGAACCGAAGCAGGCCACTCTCTCCAGACTGAATTTATAGTCTTCGGTTGTGCCTCCGGACTCGACACTCAGTTCTCTCTTGATTTCGTCTAGAATTTTCTCACCCCCGCGGACATGACATGCAGTGCCTAGACAGACCTTCACGGTATGCTTGCCACGGGCGGTGAAATAAAATTGGGCATAAAAAGAAGCAACTCCAAAGACTTCACTTTCCGACATTCGGGATGATTTAGCTATCTCTGAGATTGCCTCTTTGGGGAGATAACCGAATTTTTCCTGGACTTTTTGTAGGATTGGAATTAATGCGCCCTTTTCCCCCTTGTATTCGGCCACTATCTTAACTAGTTCATCAGACACATGGCGCTCCACAGATTTGAATAACCAAAGCTGAAGTTTAGCAAAAAAAGCCATTTTGGTCAATTGCCGCGGTCATGCTGGAAGCTCATCCTGTCATTCTGAGCGTAGCGAAGAATCTCATGTAGCTCAGGATAAACTCCGCGTGGCAATATCGGGGGTTCAAATTGGTTGAGCAATAACCTGATGGCATGCATAGTAAGGTGCCTGACAAGGGTGCTATACTTATGGCCTCATGGGGGAGCAGCTACAAGTCGCTGGGCGAAAACGCATCTTCGGCCTTAACCCCAACGTATTCTTTTTGGGGGTGGTGAGCTTTCTCACTGATGTCAGCAGCGAGATGATTTTCACCCTTCTTCCCTTGTTTCTCGCCAATATCTTGGGAGCGGCTACCGTTATAATCGGTTTCATTGAGGGGATTGCCGAAAGCACAGCATCTTTGCTGAAGATTCTCAGCGGCTGGCTCAGCGACAGGCTTGGCAAACGCAAATCCTTAGCTTTTATCGGCTATGGATTGTCCACGTTAGCTAAGCCTTTCATGTATATAGCCACGACCTGGGGGCTGGTGTTGGGGGTGAGATTTGCTGATAGATTCGGCAAGGGGGTACGCACGGCACCAAGGGATGCTCTGGTAGCCGATTCTGTATCGGCTGAACAACGGGGCAAAGCCTTTGGATTCCACCGGGCTATGGATACCTCCGGTGCTGCTCTGGGACTTGTTCTTGCTGCTGCTGTCGTCTTCTTGCTCCAGAAGGGTACGCTGGAGTTAATTCGAGACACCTACCAGTGGCTGGTGCTGATTGGAATTATCCCGGCGGTGCTGTCGTTG